>Ga0307983_1000675_pt1 | contig 16806 bp, 15 predicted proteins | sample OrgLakmetagen991_FD_201845 | JGI IMG/M metagenome (GOLD analysis project Ga0307983, IMG submission 201845) | Saline water microbial communities from Organic Lake, Antarctica - #991 | ecosystem: Environmental > Aquatic > Non-marine Saline and Alkaline > Saline | place: Antarctica: Organic Lake...
TACTCATGACAATTTCTCCCATCTCAACTCCTTGATATCTAATGATACAAGATAAGTAGTTGAGTAATATGTTTATGACATAATGGCCGGGAAATAAGAGTAGGACACTTTCGCTGTGCTACGACATATTTTCTCATCAAGCTAAAGCTTTTCTCATAATATCCGATAAAAACACATAGGAGTTTGTATGAATCATATCTTTTTCAAATCTAGTTTGTTATTTTCTTTGAGTTTTTCTCTATTCGCCCAGATAGGAGAGCCTGCTAACCTTGATCATAGCTCATTGTTGGATTTACCAGTTGGTACAATCGTAACTATAGATGGAAAAGGTTTGAGTAAAGTCCAAAGAGAATGTCCGAATAAAAATAAAGTAAAATATTTGATAAATGGTAAAGAACAAATAGAGATTTCGAATGCTGACTTAATCTTCAGCGATGGTGACGTTACTTGTTCCGGAGGAACAGACCTTGCACTAATTTATAGTGATATAGCTGGAAGAAGAGTTACCTTTAAAGGAAAAGTTCAAGATAGATCACCACTTAGATGTGCAGTTAAAGAAGTTGTTGAGTTTGAAGGAAGTATAGCTGTCTATCTGGATAGTCCTTGTTCGTTAGGTGTATTTTTCAAGAGAAGTTTATTAGATTTTAGATCTGTTAAGGATCTGACTATTAAGAGTTTTAAGCATAATCTGGGTAAGCATGTTAGTTTTGACCTAGATCATTCACATAAACCACCTGCTAATGTTAGCTCTGATAAAAGTAATGACAAAGATAGCATTTCTGAGAATTTAGATTCTTCAACATCAGAATCTAGGGGTGTTGAGCAATAAACGATACCTAGTCTAGGTATTGTTTTAATATTCCTAGGCTTAGTACTGCAACTTCTTCATTTGTTCCTGGATCAGATAGAATAGTTAATGAATATTGTTGACCCTTTTTTTGGAAAACCATTGTATGATGATTTGATTGTGCTGTGAGAATTTCACCATCCACAGTAGTTTGACCATTATAAGTGCCAGTTTTTCCACCTACATTCATCTTAATAGGTAAGTACTTTTTACCTCTTAATTTCCCTGTTCGTGACAAAAACATTGTTTGAAATAGATGCTTGCTTCCTGGATATTTTTCGTCATAAGAGGCTTGAATGAATTTTGATATATCCATTGCATTCAATTCGTTACCATGAACTCCATTTAAGTAGCCTCTGTATCCGATAGATTGAGTAATACCAATTCTTTTGAGAAACATATCCACTCTTTGCCTTCCTAGATTTTCATCACCTTTTCCGAGAATTACTTGTAAGGCGCTCCACGATGAATTACTAGAAACTACGATTAAGTTGTTTATATGTTGAATACCCTCAAGTGATGGCTGACCGAGAGCGCTGTCTAGGTACGCACCAGCAACAAATATCTTACTAACTGAGGCTCCATAGAATTGCTTAAATGGTTTGAGGCTTTTGGTGATTATTTTATTTGTATCTAAGTTTCGAAGAACCCATTGATAATTTTCATTGTTTGAGTTTTTTAGCTTAAGATATAATGCTCTTTGGGTTGTACTATAGTTGTGACCTGTTCCGTATATTTTCTGGTTAATGACTTCATAGCTCGTAAGTTCTAAGTAAGAGCCCAAATGGTATTCGTAAAAGCTATTACTATTTGGCGAAAGCGTTAGTTGGGCAAAGACAATTGCAGGTACTAATAATATAAATAGAATAAAGCTTTTAATCATAAATTAACTAGTAACATTTTTCTTATCATTTTGTAATACTCAAACCTTCGTTTGATGGATTTACAGATCGGCTGGGTGTGATATTATAGATTTAGCATTCGACTCTGCTATGCAGCGTTGTTTTTCTGCTTAAGTAAAGCCCTCGGAGAGTAATAAGTTTATGAATATTGTATTTGCACTGATTTTTTTAATTGTTGCACTTCTCTACAGTTTAATTGGCTTTGGAGGAGGAAGTTCTTATATTGCTTTTTTATTTTTATTTAATATTCCGTTTGAACATATTCCTGTTATCGCACTTATTTGTAATTTAATCGTTGTATCTGGAAGCTCTTTTAATTATTTAAAAAATAAAGATTTTTCATTTCTAAAAGTATTACCATTTGTTGTCACATCTATACCAGCAGCTTTTGTGGCTGGAAGTATAAATATACCGAAGGATACTTTTCTTTTAGTCCTAGGGATTACTCTACTTTTGGCGGCGATTAGAATGATCATCAAGTCTAGAGAGTTTTCTTCGAATTCAAGTCTTACAAATTCTCCTCATTATCTTTTTGCTATGTTTACCGGTTTAGTTTTGGGATTTTTATCAGGTCTTGTTGGAGTAGGAGGAGGAATTTTTCTTTCACCAATTATGTACAATCTAAGATGGGGAAAAGCGAAGGAGATAGCAGGTATCTGCTGCTTCTTTATTCTATTTAATTCAACTGCAGGCCTTATTGGACAATTTCAAAAGGGCTTATCTTTTTCTATTGTTGAATCATATTGGACATTATTTCTTGCTGTTTTTATTGGGGGATTGATTGGTAGCTATTTTGGTACAACTAAGCTAAAGCCAAGATATATTCAAATCTTAACTTCAGTTTTAATCTTGTTTGTGTCTTTAAGGATTCTCTTCTTTACTTAAGTCCTTGTAAGCCATCTCTTATCGAATATGAATTTTTAAATCCATTTGCTCTTAGTATCTTTGTGGCCTTTAAACTAGAGATACTCCTGTTACAAATTACAGAGATTTTTTTATCCTTTTGGATTAATGCAGTATCTTTTATTATGTTCTCAAGTGTAGAAGTCATTGCCGTTTCTATTTTGTCTTGCTGTATAAGTGAGATTACTACGAAGTTCCCTTGGGATTCCTTGTCATACGTAATCTCAATTTCTTCGTCAGATTCTATTATATCTTTTTTATCTTCTGAACATAGAATACAGTCTTTGTTTTTATTAAGTTTTAATTTAACAGTACTTAAGTCCATTAAATTTAAGATTAAATTTTCTTCGTTCATGAGTCTTCTCATTTCTAGAATAGTTTTCAATACTTCGAGTGCTTGCATTGTTCCGATTACACCCGGTACAGCACCAAGAACACCAACCTCTTCACATGTTTCAACTCCAGTATCATCAGGTCGTTCTCCCCATAGGCACCGCATGCAAGGGGAGAATTCGTTGCTGTTAGAGAAATCAAAAGATTGAATTTGGCCTTCAAACTTATGTAAAGATGCAACAATAAATATTTTGTTATGCTTGTATGCTAGGTCGTGGGCCAGAAATTTTGTTCGTAAACTATCAGTGCATTCAACTATAATATCGTATTCAGATATATTAATGTTTTGATTGAACTTCTCTGAGTATGCTTGAATAGTTATCGCTGGGTTTATTTTAGACAGTTTTAACTTTGATATTTTAGCTTTATTTAGTCCAATGTCTTCAGGTGTAAATAGTATTTGTCTGTGGAGATTACTTTCATCGATAGTGTCGTGGTCATAGATCGTAATATTACCAACACCAGCTACCGACAGATAATGCAATAAAGGGGAGCCAAGTCCACCAGCTCCTATCACTAGAACATGAGCATTTTTAAGCTTTTTTTGGCCATCTTCTCCAATTTCATCTAATTTAATCTGTCTTTCGTAATAGGTACTTTTACTCATGGTTGTGCCCATGAGAACTCTCAATACATCTGTGACATGTTACCCACTGAGGTTCTTCATTGGTGTAATGTTCTCTTTTCCAGATTGGAACTTCATTCTTAACAGTATCAATGATGTATTGAGAAGCTTCGTAAGCCTCTCTTCTATGATGACTTGTTACAACCACCCATACTGCAGTATCGTTAATATCAAGATGGCCAGTTCTGTGAATACAGTATGCATCTACAATATCATATTTCTTAAATGCATTTATTAAAATATCTTCACCTATCTTTCTACCCATAGGTGTATATGCTTCGTACTCTAATGAAGTTACAGATTTCCCATCATTGTGATCTCTCACAACACCTTGAAAATATACTATGCCGCCAACCGTTGGATCTTTTAAGATATTTAAATCCAGCTTTTGGAGATCATTAATGTTGTAATCTACAATCTTGAACATCTAACCTCCTGCTACTGGTGGAATAAAAACAACGGTGTCATTTTCGTTTAGAATGGTCGAAAAATCTTTATACTCTTCATTAATAGCTACTCTTAAATTTTTCTTTGGAATCTTAAAGGTATATACTTTATTAAGTTCTTCAAACAAATCATCTACCGTTTTAGCATCTGTCTGAACTTGTTCGTTAGATTTATGGCTTTGATCCTTAAGTGATGCAAAATAAATTATACTAATTTTCATTTTTTACCTTTAAGTTCTTAATAAACGCTAATGCTTTATTTTTTTCTTCAGGAGTATTTATATTGTTGAGAGCTTTGTGGTCTATCAATTCTATATTCTTTATATTTGAATTAAATAGTACCTTTCTTGGACATGGTTTATTTACTGAAAAATATTGAAGTAGTTTTAAATAGCTTTTTGGTTCGTAAATTGTGCAAAGTGGTTCTGGCCATTTTTTTTCTTCATTATAGTAAGCGGTAGCAAGTTTGAAGGGGTTTCTTTTTTCTATCAAATCTTCGAGAGTTTTCTCAGTCAGATAGGGAAGGTCACATGCCACTACTAACCATGCAACAGATTGATGTTTGAATTGTGCAGATATTATTCCTGTTGTTGGTCCGACGCTTGGAAAGGAATCAGCTATAAGTTTGTGTCCTTTTAAATAGTCATTTGAAGTTTGTTCTTCCCTACAAGAAACATAGACTTCTTCACAATAATTATTTAAGAGGCTTTTAGTATATTCAATTTGAGTACTGTTATCATGATAAGATAAAGAACCTTTGTCTTGATTCATTCTTTTACTCTCTCCACCAGAGAGAACTAATCCATATAGCTTGTTTGGTACTTTACTGTTGAAGTAGTTTAATATGAAAGATGAGATTTGATCAGAGTTATTTATATTGAAAAATTGATACTTTCCATTAAATGGATCATTAGACTCATCTGAGATGATACCCTCTATTGATGATATTTTATTATCTTTTATTAGTGCAATGATATCTTCGCGACTTTCAGATTTTGATATGAAAAGCAATTTTGGAAGGGGTGTTGATATATGATCTTCTATAAAAAGAATATCCATGTCTTGCATGTTTGTTACTACATCTATTTGTTCAAGTTGTTTTCTATTTATATGAGCATAATGTGACTTATCATTAATAACGATAGATTTTGCTCCGCTTTTAGAAATTTCATTTGTGTCTTTGCCACTTTTATCCATTTCAAAATTGTGTGCATCGTGTTTAAAAAATCCTATATCAAACTGCGATGATAAGTTTTTTGTGATCTTTGATATCAGTGTTGTTTTCCCAGAATCTGAAAAACCACAAAATGACATCTCAAAAGGATGAAAAAAGAAATTGTTTATATTCTTTTTTAATCGCATAGAATTCCATTCTTGATATCTCTTTTTCCACCTGATTTTTCTACAAGCTGTGTTGATTCAATTCTTATTTCGTGTGATAGAGCTTTACACATATCATAGACCGTAAGTGCTGCTACAGAAGCGCCCATTAGAGCTTCCATTTCAACTCCAGTTTTACCCTCAATTTTCACAGTACAAATGATCTCAAGGTTACTATTACTTATTTTATTGATTTTAATCTTAGTGCTTGTGATCAGTAGAGGGTGGCAAAAAGGAATAAGATCTGACGTTTTCTTCACGGCCATAGTTCCGGCTATAATTGCTGTTTGAAATACAGGCCCTTTTTTGAGATTTAGTTCACCATCTACATTTATCTCTTTTGAGATGATTTCAGGTAGAACTAGAATACTTTTTGCTGTGGCAGATCTTAAAGTTATTTCTTTATCACTTACATCAACCATTGTTGGATTATTCTTAGCATCTATGTGTGTAAGCTTCATCTAGCCTCCAATCTCATTCATTTTTATCTTTGTTTCTTCAATTCTATAATTAGGTTTTTTATTTATAAGTTCATTAAGTACTGCACTATACTGCTCAATGGGTGTTTCTGATATATTAGGTCCTTCGTTGATCATTATACAAGGCCTCAAGACACCTTTGTTACTCAGACGAAGTCGTGAGCATCCACCACAAAACGGCTTACTCTCAGATGCTATAAATCCAATCTTTGCTTTCATTTCACCGTTTGTTGCAATGTAGTTAAAAGAAGTTGAATCATTTGGCATTGGCACTTTTGTGAGATCCCAATTATTTGATATTTTTTCAATTATCTGATCAGCACTCACAAAATGCCTGTCGTAATATTGAAGAGCTTGTCCTATTTTCATCAGTTCTAAGAAACGGACTTCTATATTATGTTTACTTGAAAACTCAAGAAATTGATCAACTTCCTCGAAATTAATATTCTTCATCATTACGGCGTTTATTTTTATATTGAAACCAAGGTCATTTGCTTTCAGTATTGAACTTAAAACTTTTTGAAATGTTTTTGTTTTAGTTATGAAGTTAAAAGAATTTTCGTTAAGACTATCAAAACTGATGTTTAAACTTTTAACATTATTTTCGATAAGGAAATCTATCTCTTTATCGAGAAGAATAGCATTCGTTGTTATTGCCAATTTCTTTAAATCGCATTTTGTTAAAGCTGTTAGAATTTCTCTGAATTGAGGATGCATTAGTGGCTCTCCTCCAGTTAGTCTAACTTCTTCAATTCCGAATTGAGTAAGGTTTGTGACAATAGTTTTTATTTGATCAGGGCTGAGTAGGTCAGATAACTTATTAAACTTCTGATCTTCGGGCATGCAGTACATGCAACGCATATTGCATGCATCAAGTAGGTTTAGACGTAATTTTTTCATTCGTCGACCGTGCGAGTCGACTAGGTTCTCTTTCACACTATCCTTTAAAAAGTAGCTTAAGATTTAATTAAATATATACCTTATTTGAGGTGAATTTCTATGATTAATCCGGCTAAGACCACGAATAATAGCGAAATTTGTCGCCTGTATTGAATATTTCTTGGTCTGGGGGAAGTTCTGCGAATCCACTTGAAAGGCCCGTTGCGTAAAAATCACCTGAACCGTTATTACTGATTGGTGTTAATGCAAGCTTTCCATCTTTTGTGTGACTAGCTTTAACGGGAACATAGTAAGTAAAATCACTTTTAAATTTAATATTCTTTTGTAGTTCTCCATAAACTGGAGTCACAACTTGATTGAAAGCTAAATCTAGTGAGGGAATCACATATCTTCTTAAACACACAAGACATGAAACAGGATTACCAGGAAGCGCAAAAACTTGCTTTGTTCCTTTTGTTCCGTACCACATAGGTTTTCCAGGTTTTTGTTTAATTTTATGAAAAAGTTTAGACACACCAAGCTTTTCTAGAGTGCCAGGTATATAATCGAATTTACCTCTGGATACACCACCAGTTAGGATTATAATTTCATATTCGTTTAATGCTTTTTCAATTTGTATTTCAGTTTCTCTTTCATCATCAGGTATGTGCAATCTCTTAATTTCAGTTAGACCATAATTCTTTAGCTCAGCTTCAATGGCATATGAGTTTGACATAAAAATTTGATAGGGAAGTATAGTCTGATCAAGATCAACCAGCTCAGATCCAGTACTTATGATAACGACTTTAGGATTCTTATAGACAGTAACCTTAGATCTTCCTTGAGATGTAATTATCGCACAAACTGGACTTGTAATTTTTAGTCCTGCTTCTAGAAGAATATCACCTTCTTTATAATCAGATGATTCTTTGTGGATATTATTCATGGCCACAATATCTTCTTTATTGATTATTACTTTTTTAGTTTCGGTATTTATTTGAATAAGTTCATATGGAATTACGCAGTCACAGCCAATCGGCAGTGATGCACCGGTCATTACTTCAAAGCACATAGATGAATCACTAAGCGTTAGCTGAGACTGTCCAGCGGCTTGAATACCCTCGATAGTATATTCAGTATTCTTTGAACTCGAATCAATAGCAATTCCATCCATTGTAACTCTGTCAAAGGGAGGTTGATTACGAGTGGCGATCAGGTCTTCTGCTAAGATTCTTCCGTCTGAATCGACTATGGAGACAACTTCACTTTTAGCTAGTGGAGTTGATTCAGATATAATTTTCTGTGCTTTTGCTACATTAATCATATAACTAGTTAAGCATTATAATTTTTATGTTTCAAATAAATTGGAACACATTTTGTACTTTATAAAAAAACAGAAGTATTTGACCAAGATAATATTCTTGGATGATTCAGTGATAAACACAATATCAAAGAAAATGTTTGGGCACAGATTCATGTTGTTGAAGGCGAACTTACTTACATAAATGAAGACCCAAAAGAAGAAGTCTTACTAAAAAAAGGTGATATTGGGGTATCTGAGCCTCACGTTTATCAAAGCTTGAAAATTGCCGATAAGGCTCAAATGTATATCGCTTTTTATAAATGAATTATTAATTGGTGAGTTCAATCTTATGGGCTTACCGTTTTTTTAACCACAGAAAACACTTGTACTTTACTCTTATTCCTACTTCTTCACATAAGCTTTTTTTATCTTATCGATTTATCGATTAGGCGATAGTTAAGGCTGTTTGATATGCTTCTTTTTGGCTTTTTCTAAATTCTCAAAGAAACTCTCTGATTTAAATGATGGTTTATAATAAGCGTATATCTTACTGTTTAAACTTTTTATAGGTGCTCCGACTTGAAACAACTCTTTCTTTTCAATTTCCATTTGGACTGAATTCGTAGGAACAATAGCAAAACAGTCTAGATTGAGTAATGTTTTTCTTGTGAGATTTATATCATCAATCTCAGCAATTCTAATCGGGGAGATTTCTTGTTCATGTAAAAAATCTATTATCTTGAAGTGCAGATCTGAATCGGATGTATAGTTTATAAATTTAATACTCGAGAGGGCTTTTATTTTATTTGTTCTTGGTAAATTTTTATACACGTTTTTGTTTGTAACAATAGAATACGTTTTATTTGATACTTCTTGTTTTTCGAATTTTCCATGAATAGGTACTGTTGCATTTGTTGTAAACAATAAATCAATCTCATCATTATCATAAGCTTCTGAGAGAAAGCTATTTTCACCCTGCAAGGCTTTAACTGTATATTTAATGTCTTCGATAAAGGGGAAGCATAGTCTAAACTTAAGTTCAGCTGAAATAGTAGGACAAAGACCTATCCTTAGAAACTTAACATTAGTTGATTTATGGTTAACCATACTTTCGAATAGTTCCTCTAGATTAGGAAAGAATTTGTCTAGAGTTTGAAAAAGAACTTTTCCATTTGAACTAAGATTCATTTTTTTTTGAGTACGATCGAAGAGATCAATTCCGACTCTATCTTCTAGCAATCTGACCTGTTCGGATATTGAAGACTGGGCGACATTAAGTAACGTTGAGGCTTTTTTTATGCTTCCTTCTTTGCCGACAACCCAAAAATAGAATATATGCTTCAGGTTCAGTGATTTCAACATGATTTTTTCCTTTATCTTATGCCTTTTAACTCTATTATAACTCATGATGTTGATTCGGTAAAACAGAATCAATCATTCTTTTAATTCTGTTTTGTTTTTATCAACTTCTAGCCGATAATTACGATACTATTTGTTGCAGTAAGCTAAAGGTGATTGTTAAATGTTGATGAGAACAATAGAGATAGACGATATCTCTGAAGATGATATTATTAGTGGAATAAAATTTTGTCGAAAATATCTCCCCAAGCAAGGACCATTAGAATACTTTGTGCACCACAATACCTTGCACGCTTTTGAGGAATTCGACTTTTATGATGGCCTCACATACGCCTCTGAGTTTTTTAACTGCAAAACTCATAAATCTTTGTATTGGTATCAAGATCAACTCTCAAAAGATCGCATTAAGAAGAATGACCTACTTGAAATAGCAAAAAAACATCTTCCATTTCTTGATGAGCAGATTATTTTAAAAATTCTCCATTGGGATATAAGTTCAAATGAGAAATCTACGAATTTGTTAAGAGATAAAGTTCTCGCTTCTATGCCAATTGATCCTCCCTCTCAGTCTTCACCGCTTCACTTCAAGAGAGTTAATACCTTTTGGGACAATATTTCCGATAATGAAATATACTCAAAAATTAAAAATCGGGATCAAGAATGCAAGATCAACTTTTTCAGTGCTTATTTTGATAAGGGAAACTCTTATTGGGAGATGGAGAACAAAGATCGTGGTCTTTTGTATTGTTTTTACGATTTTGTAAAATTTCTGCCAAAAACACACTATAATAAAAGACTCAAAGATATTGTCTTATCTGGCTCAGAATATGAATCGAAGAGTGATTTCATAGTTAGTCTGGCAAACACGATTGGTATTCCAGCTGATGAATTCAATTCCGTACTTTTTCAAATGCTTTATCGACTTAAAGGTTGGACTGCTCTTAGTTTCTCTTTGGAAGAAAATGTTAACTATAATCCAACCGGTATTAATATTGATATTGAGGAGTATTTATTAATCTTTATGATATTTGAATCATGTTCATTCAAATATTTTGAAGATAAGAATATTATCAGAGATTTTGAGTATTCATTTAAAAAACCAAAAAATCATTACTCATCTCTTCATAACTATATTTTTGATGTTTTAAATGAATCATTTGCAGATAAAAAAGAACTCATAGACTTCTACCAGACAAATGAAGAGAATATTTTTGGAATTGACCAAAGCCTTCTTTTTAGAATTTGGCACGACTCATATGAGCTTGATTTAATCCATAGAGTAGTTAGCTCTTATTCTGTTACACATAATACTAAAAATGACATAACTGTTCCATCATTACAGGTTATTACATGCATAGATGATCGAGAGGAATCTACTCGTAGACATTTTGAAGAGTATAGTGATTCAATTAAGACGTATGGTTATGCCGGTCATTTTGGACTAAATATTCAATATAAGTCTATTAGAGATACTCACTTTCGATCTTTGTGTCCTTTGAGTGCATCAGCTGATTTTTATATATGGGAAGAAGTTAAGGGTCATGGACTCCCAAAAACTAAACTACTTGCAAAGGCAAAGCATTTCCTTTTTCATAATTCAAAGCTTCCAATATCGGGACTATTTTTAACATTTCTTCTTGGACCATTCGTATTAATGCTTTTTATTTTTGAAAGCTTTTTTCCTGAAAAAATCCATAAAATAAGAAGAAAATTTAAGCAATTAATGTTCCCTAAGGTTGATACTGAACTTAATTACCTAAGTTCTCCTAATAGAGAGCTTAGAGGTTATTCTGTTGATGAAGGAACTCAAATTTTCTTTAAAATGCTTAAGACTTTGGGCATGACTAGTGATTTTGCTGAATTAGTCTTCATTTGTGGCCACGGCTCGAAGAGCATGAATAATCCACATGGAGCTGCCTATAACTGCGGTGCATGTGCAGGTGAAAAAGGTGCTGCAAATGCTAGACTTATGGCCCTTCTTGGAAATAGAAGTGACGTACGAGAAAATCTTAAAGAATTGGGAGTCATTATTCCTGAGTCTACAAAATTTGTGGGAGGGTATCACTGTACTTCAAGCGATAAGATTATCTTTTTTGATAAACAGTATTTAGAAACAGAGCAAATTGAATACCTTACAAAAGCTTTTAAATACGTCGAAAAGAGAGATGCTAAAGAGCGTCTACGAAAATTCAATGATGTGAGTCTTAAGTGTACAGCAACCGAAGCATTGTTGGCCGCTAGTAATAGGGCATATGATTTTTCTCAACCAAGGCCTGAGTATGGTCACAACACAAATGCTTTTTGTATTGTTGGAAAAAGAGAAAATTCGAAAAAACTTTTTTTGGATAGAAGAGCGTTTCTTGTTGGTTATGATGAGAGTGAAGATGATCCTAATTTCAATAATCTTTTGTGGCTTTTAGGAGCTGTTGTACCCGTGTGTGCTGGAATAAACTTGGAGTATTACTTCAGTTTTGTCGACCGAGATAAATTTGGAGCCGGAGTTAAGCAAGGTCATAATGTAACCTCATTAATGGGTGTTATGAATGGGGCCAAGAGTGATCTCAGGCTTGGTCTTCCTTGGCAAATGGTAGAGATTCATGAGCCCTCACGCATTATTTTCATTGTTGAGGCTTCTTCCAAAACAATTCTAGATTTAATGACCAGAAATGATGACTTATCAAAGCTTATTGGTAATGAATGGGTAAAAACTCTGCTCGTAGATGCTAATGGAGAGTTTGTAATTTATGAAGATAAGAATTTTGTACCATTTAAGGCGAAGGTAAGTCAGGTAGAGATTCAAAGATTAACTCGTAGTGACTCATTTTCTTGTTATACCGGAAAGAGAGATTTACTAGACTTCTATATAAAAGATTAAATAATGAACTACTTCGAACTCATTTTATTTTTACCCCTCATAGTAACTCTGTTTCTTCTGGCATTTAGTTATCCATTTAAATGGCTTCATCTAAAAGAGGAAATAGTTAAGCATCTCTTCGATATGAGTGCATTTATATCAATAGTCTTTTCATTAGTGGGAATCCTCTTCTCATTCGAACAAGAAACTGTTCTTTTTAATTTTATACCTCTTAAAGTTGATCTTTCAAATTTACTTATTTATTTCTTCTCTTCCATTATGCTTTTTTTAGTTAGTAAATTTTCTTTTAAGTATATCCACAAGGAGTTGGGGTTCTATAAGTTCTTCCTTAATCTCATTCTCTTTTGGTTAGGACAATTCCTCTTTGTTTTTGCAGATGATTACTTAGTTCTATTTTCAGGATGGGAATTCATTGGAATTAGTTCATTGTTTTTGATTTCATTCTATAGTTTTAGAGAGTCACCAATTAAAAACTCTCTGTATGTTATGTCTTTTTATAAGATTGCCGATATCATCCTTATTACGTGTCTTATTTTATTAGGTCATAAAGAAATCTTAGATTTACACCCAAATTATTTGCAAATTGTTTATTCCGGTATAATTATTGCTGGTCTTGTTAAGAGTGCGGCATTTCCTTTTTCTTCATGGCTACCACGCTCTATGGAAGGCCCTACAACTTCAAGCGCTATCTATTATGTTGCTCTTTCAGTTAATACTGGTGTTATTCTCATCTATAAGTTTTTACCTCAACTGAATGTGTATGATCTTTGCAATGGAATTCTTTTTGTTTGTGGTGCTTTAACTGTGATTTATTCTACATTTGTATCTAGAGTTCAAACAGACGCTAAAACCTCATTGGGCTACTCATCTCTGATTCAAATAGGTATCATATTGATAGAGTGTTCTTTTGGATTAACTACCTTGGCAATTGTGCATCTATTTTTAAATTCATTCTATAAGCTTTATCAGTTTATAAAATCGCCGTCTCTGCTTACATCATACCATACAATGATTGGTGAAAATCAATCTCTATTTGGTAGGGGGGGGAAGCATTTTGAAAGCTTTGTGCCAGAGGGACTTAGGAAGTCTTTATACTTCTATTCTTTAAATGGATTTTATCTTGATCATTTTTACCTTCGTGTTGGACGCTTCTTCTCTATTTTAAGCTCTTACGTTGAACAATTGTTTTTTCCTTTGATTAATAAAACAAGTAAACACTCTTATAGAACTATGTTTTGGTGGGCGTATTATATTTTATTAGCTTTTCTTATATCCGCCGGAGCAATTGATATAAGCAATAACTATTTCGATATTATTCCATTTGTTATTTTATTAGTGTCTATCTCTTTGCTATTCGAAAAAAATCAAAATGCCTTCATAGCAATGCTTATGATTTATAAAATTTTAGAAAGTTTTATTGTTCATGGTGTTCATTCACATGAGCCTTATAAATGGATTGCGATTATAATATTAGGATTGTTTCTTTTTCTTCTTATTTTTTCAGAGAAAAGAAAAATTCGTAGTAAGTCTATGAAGCATTTAACTGGAACATTACTTATTTTTCTAATGCTATATTTTACCAATCTTCCTTTCTTACTTCAAAGTCTTGTTAATGAACATATTATTGAAGCCTTCTTAATTCGTGATAAAGTTGTTGATTTAGTCTTTTATAGTTTTGCTAATACATTTTTAAATATTGCCTTATATCTATTCATTTTTAATAAAATTTACTTCAAGGAGATCATTGATGAGTAATCACTGGAAAGATGATATTATTGCTGGTTTTGTAGTTTTTCTAATTGCACTACCTCTATCAATTGGGATTGCTCTCGCCGCTGGTGCGCCTGCATCGGCTGGTATTCTATCCGCGATTATTGGTGGAATAATAGGTACTCTGATTACGGGAACACATATTACCATTAGTGGTCCTGCAGCGGGTTTAATCGTTGTTATATCCGGATCAATTATTAGCCTTGGTGGCGGTGATCTTCTTCTAGGATTTCAAAGGACTTTAGCTGCGACTATAATTGCGGGTGTTCTTCAAATTTTAGTTGGAGTCTTCAAGTTAGGAAAATTAACCTTCCTTGCTCCTTCATCAGTTGTTCATGGTATGTTGGCTGCTATTGGTACAATAATTGTAGTAAAACAATTACCTGTCATTCTCGGTGTAACTCCTACTTCGAAGTCCATTACAGGTCTTGTTGTTGAGTTTCCTGGCATGATAACGAATACAGATTTACCTATCTTTTTAATTGGTGGATTGTGCATACTTCTTTTGATCTTCTGGAAATATGTTCCAGCAAAGCTTGGAAAAGTGATTCCCGGTCCGCTTTTAGTAGTTGCAGTAGGTCTTGGATTATCTTACTTTTTAGATGTGGAGCATCCTCACAACGTAAACTGGTTAGAGAGACTCTTTCATGTTGGGCCTGAGTTTTTAGTTCATGTGCCCGAATCGATTAAAGATCTTTTTATTTTTCCAAAGTTTGATATTGCTTTTACCTTAAAGGGGTTACTCAGTGTAGCAACAATCTTTATTGTAGGAACACTTGAGTCTCTATTGAGCGCATATGCTATTGATAAGTTGGATCCTTACAAAAGAGTCTCAGATCTTGATTACGACATCATTGGTAAAGGGATTACAAATATCTGTTGTGGAGCTCTAGGTGCTTATCCCATAATTACTGAAATCGTTAGGTCTTCGGCCAATATCACTAATGGTGCAAAAACTAAGTGGTCAAATTTCTTTCATGGAATCTTTATCTTATTGTTCGTTGCTCTCTTACCTGATCTTATAAATCATATTCCGCTTTCTGCACTTGCCGCTATTTTATTGTTGGTAGGTTATAATTTAGCACATCCAAAGCACTTTGTTGAAGTTTGGCGACATGGTAAAGACCAGTTCTTAATTTTTGTTCTTACTTTGGTTGTAACTCTTGTGGAGGATTTACTTATAGGTATCTTTGTTGGGGTATTGGCGAATCTAACTCTACATTTAATAAGAGGTGTTAAGTTAAATGAGCTTTTTTCACCTAAGATATTAATTGAAAATAGCGCTGAGGAAATAGTTTTAAGTCTAAACTCGAATGTCGTTTTTTTAGGATACTTAAAGGTTAAATCAGCTATTGAGGGAATTGATAAAACAAGCACTGTTAAGATAGAAACTAATGGATATTTTATCGATTTTACAATTAAAGAGCTATTAAAAGACTCATTTACTATTAAGAAATGAGATATTTCTAATCTTTGGGCCATTAACTAGCTCTCAATTGAGTTTTTATGCTACGGTTTGTTATAAACTTTATCGTCGTGGTGTAAATGGATATAAATGAGATTTTAAGTAATAACAAAAATTGGATTGAAGATAAACTTGGTCAGGATAAAGACTTTTTCGTTAAAATGGGAAAAGGTCAAAGCCCAAAGGTTCTTTATGTTGGTTGTTCTGATAGTAGAGTATCTGCAGAAGAATTGATGGGAGCAGGCCCAGGCGAAGTTTTTGTACATCGAAATATTGCTAATATGATTATTAGTATTGATCTGAATGCCATGAGTGTTATCGACTATGCAGTTGATAAACTTGAAGTTGAACACATCATTGTTTGTGGCCATTATGGTTGTGGTGGTATCAAGGCTGCAATGGAGAGTAAGGACCTAGGCATACTTAATCCATGGCTAAGAAACATAAGAGACGTTTTTAGAATTCATAAAGACGAACTAAACTCAATTACTGATGATGATAAAAAATATAAAAGATTAGTTGAGCTAAATGTTCAAGAGCAATGTGTAAACGCAATCAAGACTGCATGTGTACAAAAGGCTTATAGAGATAGAGGACTAAAAGTATACGGATGGGTCTTCGATATTCACTCCGGTGAACTGATAGACTTAAAAATAGATTTTGAAGCTACTTTAAAAGATATTATGGAAATATATCATCTAGATTAAACTAATTAGCTTTTCTTTCTCTTCTTGAGAATATTGGTGATATTCAATATGACTAATTAGTCTACTTCTTTCATCATACCCAATATCTTCATTAGGAACTTGCTCACATGCTTCTTCATATGTTGAGTACCAAGATTCATTGTTAAATCTTTCCATCATTATATTGTATAGTAGTTCTTGGCTTGATTCACTCAGACCCATAGTATCAACTGTTAACTGCTCGTAAAGGTTTATTAACTTTGATACAGCAATCGTCGCTACAAAATCTTTTAAAAAACTTTCTGATGAATTTGGATCTATTGTGAAAAGGTAATCTGCATAAAATACTTTCTTATACACACTTTGTTCAATCTCTTGTTTTAAAATACTCAGTCCATTGTCAAAATAGTGCCACTGTGGAATGTCTACATCTGTAATTGTTCTAATACAAACAGTTACTGTAGGGGAGCTCAGGTGAACAACTCTATGGTTAA
>Ga0307983_1000681_pt1 | contig 16719 bp, 9 predicted proteins | sample OrgLakmetagen991_FD_201845 | JGI IMG/M metagenome (GOLD analysis project Ga0307983, IMG submission 201845) | Saline water microbial communities from Organic Lake, Antarctica - #991 | ecosystem: Environmental > Aquatic > Non-marine Saline and Alkaline > Saline | place: Antarctica: Organic Lake...
AGCACAGTGATTGTACGCAAGGCGCGGTAAAAGAAATTAACTCTGAATCTAAAGGCGCGAGCGCTAATTCAACGCAAGTGTTTGAACCCACGAAACCCAAAAATTACACCGAAACCCAAGATGTCGGTCAGGCCGAATACGGAAAGGTTGTTTTGCCATCGTGTCCTACCCAGCCACGTTTAGCCGAAACTAAAATGGCCAACGTAGCCGATCTCATTAAAAGTGATCGCACTTCATTTGAACAAGCGGATCTCGTTACCGGCCGAACTTCAACCGCGTTTACTGCCCAACCGACGCCTCAAACAGTGGCGCAAAAATTAGTGTTACCGTGGTATAAAAACTTACTGGCTTGGGTTTTTCCACAAACATTAGCCAGTCTGGGTGATACGACGACCTTGCGAGGACAAACAAACAATACCGGGCGTCAAAATGAATTGGCAGCGCAAGATTTTGAGAAATTTAGAAGTGATTTAAGGTCTCATGCCGATATGCACGGTGAACAACTGTTTGCGAACCGCATGAGTTCAATGATGGAAGAACAAAATAAGCTTTTACTGACCAAGTTAGAGTTAACCACGCAAACCTCTGATAACCTGGAGAAGATTTCTGAATTTAAACATATCGAATTTTAAACATGTATCAGCTTTTTTTAATTACGATTTTATCGCTGCTTACCAGCCTGTCTTTCTCGGCAGCTCAAGCCGCATTACCAACGGCTAGTGATCAATTTTTGCAATCGCTTAGTCAGTCAAACTCGGGTATGGCACCGCCCGGAGAAGCGCATACACTAGAATATACGGAACGTTTTAAAAACAATCCTTGGATTAGCCAATTTAATGATAATATTATTAACGGTGAAGACGTAACGCCCGAGTTACGAGAGAAAGGGCAAGCCATGATCGATAAAGTTGAAGAGTTAGACAAACGTTGTGCGGCGACGCCCAATGGGCCAGCCCAAGAGGCCTGTACTCAACAAAGAAACGCGGCTATTTCTCAGCTAGAAAAAATGGTAGCCGATAATAATCCGGATTTAAATATACTTTTAAACCAACAGGCGGCAGAAGCGGGGGATTTTAGTAGCGAATTTGATCCCAGTAACTTGGTGCAGCAGTTTGATGGTAATTTTGCGCAGTCTGGTAATTTAATGGATATGGCTGGCAGCTTAGGTTCTATGCCCCAAACCGAAACGAAAGAGGCGCTCGAAACACCAATGCCAGCGGGTCCCTCGACAGATATAACCCAACAACTTAATTTAGGGGATAACCTGCAGCATAAACGCTTAGCCGAAACCCAAACCGGAGCCGTAAGCGAAGAACAAAGCGAAGGTTTTTTTGATAAAATTCAAAACTTTTGGGAACGCTTAAAACCAGGGGTCGGACAAGCTTTTAGCTTGCAAGTGTTTGCCCAAAGTCCTTTCAGTACGTTGGGACAAAGTGGACAAAGTCAGTTGCGCGTCATTTCTTCTAGTCGCGCGACCGACAGTTTTGATAGGCAATCAAAAGCGGTTAACGATGAACGTGATCGACGCGTGACCCAACATAACGATATTAATGGCCAAGGTCTATCGGCTATTAATGAGCGGGTGACCAAGAACATGGAGTCAATGAATGAGATTACTAAAGAACAAGATAAAGGACTGCAATCGCTGCAACATATTTGCCAAAGCCAACGAAAAAGTGTGCCGTGTTGGGAAAGTGGAAACGAAATACCGTTTGATTTACTGGCTTTGCTTATGGGCTTAACGGGAGGCGGGAATGAGAGCCCAGAAATTGACCTGCCAACGCTAGAACCTTATACCGCTTGGTTGCACTGCCCGTTACCAGACCAAAGTTTTACGCGAGTAAGTGAGGGCACGTCAACGACCGCTTTATTTATGTCTGAATCTCAAGGGACGCTGCTGACCTTAAAATCAGCTTTACCAAGTCCTATGCATGAAAACGGGTGTATTGTTGCGTTAGACAGTGAGGCGGGCTGGCAGTATTTAACCGCCCAAGTAAAAGCGGATGCCAGTACGAATGAGAATCGAGTGGAAGCAGATCTTACGCTTTTACAAATTGAAGGCGTACATACAGAAGCTGGAATTGATTTAGCAGACTTAGAAACGCCTTATGATGATTTTATAACCCAGTATTGGCCAGGGTATACCAATGTGTGTCTTACCGATCCTGTTTTTAGAATTGGGGACGACTTAAATCTTTATGGCTTTGAGCCCCTTGAAATTGAAAGCGAAGAACCTGAAGCGGTCGCAGTTTTAAACGGCTTAGCAAATTTTGTAGCCGAAGAAAATGGAGCGACCCGATTTACGACTAATGGGGAAGAAACATTTTATGGCGGGCTCGTAACGCGCACCGAAAACGGCTGTTTTAAAGGTTTGGCTAAAATTGAAATAGATCGCGAGGAGGAAAGTAATGATCAATCACTGATTCCGGTGTTACTGATACAGCAATGGCTCGCTTCGCAAAATGTGGTACTGCCTTTACCAGAAACTAACGAACCTGGAAGATAGCTAGTTGTTTATTGAACGGTGCTGCCATCGACGTCTCTGGTTTGTTCTACTAAACTGGAACCTTTGCCCGCCCATTCACGGGTAATTTTAGCAATATTTTGTAACATCGGCAGCACAATCTCTTTTGTTCGAGCCGCAATGGCCCGGGCTTTTTCTTCAATAGTGGCTATAGATTTAATTTGAACATTCATTTTTACGACCGTTGAGCTGTGGTCTTTAGCGACCGCAAATCTTTTTTCGCCTTGTTCTAAACATTCCCCGGAGGTGGTTTCAAACCGTCGACTACTCACATCATCAATATCACTACTGGTACAGGTATCAAAATAAGCCTGACAAATATCTAATTGGCACTGACCCATGTTGGCTAAATTTGTTTTAGCCGTGCCAACCACAGTTTCATTATTGGCTTGGTTATCTTGAAACACTTCATTTGTAAGTCTATCGTTTTCGGCATTTACGGCATCATCAGCCGCTTTACGGTATTCTGTGAAGTAATTCTGCTCATTACATCTCTTAGCGTCTACGCTTGGCAAGCTTGCACCACAAGTGCCTAAAGAGTTAGTAGTGGCTCCACTTTGAGCCAACACCAAACCGGGGGTAACCAGAATAAAGCCAATGATTATATTTATTTTCATTTGGCTCTATTCTAAAGGTTTAAAATCCGTCTCGCAAATTAAGCCAGGACTTACTTTTTTCGATCTTGAGCGCGTCGTTGTTGACGACTTAACGCGTTTGGATCTTTTTTCTCACCCACGCCAAACTCTCCGGTATCTTCTAAAGTTTGATTAATTTGCGCTTCATTAGTTTGTAGTTCTGATAGGTCTTTGGCTTTCGGTTGTGGGCGTTCTTTAAAGTGCACGCGGTACAAGTTACCCACGGCCGTTAAACGAATATTATCGAGCAAGCGACCAAACATTTTAAAGGCTTCGGCTTTGTATTCCATCACTGGGTCTTTTTGCGCGTACCCCGACAAGGCTACTCGGTCTTTAAGATGAGTCATTTCATCAATATGTTCGAGCCACAATTGATCAATAGATCTTAACGTCACGTGTTTTGACACTTCGTCTACAATATCGGGCGGGAACTCTTCTTGTTTCGCATCCCAGCCACCCAGTAAATAATTTTGAACGGTTTCAATCAGTTCGTCACGGTGTTGAAACGTTTCTAGTTCATCAGGTTCTAAGGGCGCTTCTAGGTTGTAGTAAACACCGTTTACAGTTTTCGCTATTTCATCTGTATCCCAGGTGGTGTCATGATTTGGGGTCGGGGCGTTAGCTTTTACCACCTGTTCTCCTAACTCTTGGATCATTTCTTCTAAGTCGGCTAATATCGCTTCTGAAGACATAAGTTTTCGTCGTCGCGTGTAGATTTTTTCACGGTGGATGTTCATCACATCATCGTATTGCACCACATGCTTACGGGCATCAAAGTGAAAGCCTTCAATTTTCTTCTGGGCGTTTTCAACCGATTTAGAAATCATTTTATTCTGAATGGCTTCTTCTTCTGGCAGCCCCATACGTTCCATCATTTTACTCATCGTGTCGCCGCCAAATCGACGCATCAGGGAATCCGTCATCGCTACATAAAACTGGGTAAATCCAGGGTCACCTTGTCGTCCGGCTCGCCCACGTAGCTGATTATCAATCCGTCGAGATTCATGGCGTTCTGTACCTAAAATGGCTAAACCGCCCACTTCTTTAACCCCTTTGCCTAGTTTAATATCGGTTCCACGACCGGCCATATTGGTGGCAATGGTTACGGCACCAGGTTGCCCCGCATTGGCTACAATTTCGGCTTCTCGTTCGTGTTGTTTGGCATTTAATACTTCGTGTTTAACGCCAGACTGCGTTAAGAAAGCCGATATTTGTTCTGATTTATCAATATTAACCGTTCCAATTAAAACCGGTTGTCCGTTTTTATTAAGCTGTTTAATTTGTTCGACCAAATTTGTCATTTTCCCACTTTCATTCTTAAAAATTTTGTCGGGTAAATCTTGTCGTAACATCGGTTTGTTGGTCGGAATACTAAGCGTGTCGAGTCGGTAAATTTTCGCAAACTCTTCAGCTTCTGTTTCTGCCGTTCCGGTCATGCCCGATAATTTATCATAAAGCCGAAAGTAATTTTGAAAGGTAATCGTCGCGAGCGTTTTAGACTCTCTTTGTATCTCTACGCCTTCTTTCGCTTCCATGGCTTGGTGCAGGCCATCCGAGAAACGTCGCCCCGGCATAAGACGACCCGTAAATTCATCGACAATTAACACACTGCCATCTCGAATCACGTAATCTTGATCTTTTTGCATCACGACATGCGCTTTCAAAGCATTCTCAACGTGATGTACAGCCTCAAACCCGCCATCAGCAAACATGTTTTCTATGCCCAGTAGGCCTTCGAGCTTCTTAACGCCCGTTTCGGTTAAATGGACGGCCTTTTGTTTTATATCAATGCTGTAATCTTCTTCATTTTTCAAAGCACTAACGACTCGAGCGTATTCTAAGTACTTACTGGTTGATTCTTCGGCAGGGGCCGAAATAATTAACGGCGTTCGGGCCTCATCAACTAAAATCGAATCGACTTCATCTACCACCGCAAAGTGTAACTCTCGTTGCACTTGTTCTTTCGGGTTTTGCGCCATGTTATCGCGCAGGTAGTCAAACCCAAATTCGTTGTTGGTTCCGTAGGTAATATCGGCGGCATACGCCGCTTTTCGTTCTTCGTTGGTCACGCCGTGCACAATAATTCCCATGGTTAAACCACAGTATTCATACAAAGGTTTCATCCACTCGGCATCCCGCTGGGCTAAATAATCATTGACGGTCACCACGTGTACGCCCTTACCACACAGTGCGTTTAAAATAACGGGGAGCGTGCTCACCAGTGTTTTTCCTTCCCCCGTTTTCATTTCTGCAATTTTTCCATCGTGCAACACCATGCCGCCAATTATTTGAACATCATAAGGAATCATTTCCCAAACCATTTCTTTGCCTCGAACTTCGTAGGTGTGCCCGACTAACCGTCGCGCGGCATTTTTAATCCCCGCTAAAATTTCATGAGACATTTCATCTACCAGTTCTGGTTTTTCCGATAAAATTTTTCGCCACTCCGCAAATTTGTTTTTTAACTGCGCTTCACTTAAAGCCTGATAATCATGTTCTAATTTATTGATTTTTGGCAGCACTAAGCTGATGCGTTTAATCTGTTTGTCGTTATAGTTACCGATAAGCGTGTCTAAAAATGTTTGTAACATAAGGGTGGTTTAAATCACGGGCAAATATACTAATGCGTTCTTGTTTGTCTAACCGAGCCTGGGTGACTCTGTTGTAATTTATTTTGACGTATGTCTTAGTCATTGCGTTTAGCATTTTCTGTCTTACAATGTCAGGCGATGAATGTACTAAAAGTCTGTTTTTTAAGTAGCGTGGTTGTTTTAAGTGTAACCGCTTGTAGCAAAAGTCAGGACCTAACAACCTCAACCCCACTAACGGGTGTGGTTAATGAGGCTCAAGAAAACCATTTTGTGCAAGTAGTTTTGCCGAATGAAGAAAAATCGCTTGGGGCGGTCGTCACTTTAGCCATTACCGGACGCGCACCAATAGTAAAAACCATAGCCACAGACTTTGTGTTAACCGAAGCCGCTCCGCCAGAGATCTATTTTGAAGTGGGTGAAACCGTCGCACCAGCCACGCTTGAAATTGTGTTTTTATCAGGCGAAACAAAACGTTTAGAAAAAGTTATTTTTGATACGACTCTAACGCTGTTATAAAATAGAGTTGTAACCCTCCCGCTTTTGTTTATCTTTTGTTTGAAATGGCACATCAACACCCACATTTTCTTAAAAATCGGCTTAATAAAGAGCAAGCGCTAGAAAAACTGGCAGCAGAAAGTTTTACCCGCAAAACGTTTTCTTTTTACCGGTACGTAGAAATTAAAGACCCCATAGAAACCCGTAATAAACTTTTTACCGAGTGGGAAACGTTAGGCTGCCTAGGACGAATTTACGTAGCTAAAGAGGGGATTAACGCACAAATGAACGTGCCTGAACCTGTTTGGGATGAATTTGTGGCTTCTTTATATGCTTGGCCCGAATTTAAAGACGTGCCTTTTAAGCATGCCGTTGAAGACCCCACCGAGGCTTTTTGGAAATTAACCCTAAAGATTAAAGATAAAGTGGTAGCCGATGGTTTAAACGACGACACTTTTAACGCCTCAGATGTAGGGCAACACTTAAGCGCGCTTGAGTTTCATAAAAAGCTTGAAGAGCCCGATGTAGTTTGTGTGGATATGCGTAATTTCTATGAATCTGAGGTGGGACACTTTGAAGGCGCTATTACGCCCGATTGTGCGACTTTTCGTGAAGAACTACCGATGGTGAAAGACCAATTAAAAAATCAAAAAGATAAAGAAGTTTTATTATACTGTACAGGCGGTATTAGATGCGAAAAAGCCAGTAGCTACTTACGCCACCATGGCTTTAAAAAGGTATCGCAGTTACACGGTGGTATTATTGAATACGCGCACCAAATTAAAAATCTAGGTTTAGAATCTAAGTTTAAAGGTAAAAATTATGTATTTGATGGTCGCACCGCCGAACGTATAACCGAAGATGTGTTAAGTAATTGTCATCAGTGTGGAGTGCCTTGTGATACCCACGTAAACTGCAGCAATTTAGCCTGTAATTTACTCTTTATTCAGTGTGGCGATTGTGCGAATATTCACCACGGATCGTGCACGACGGACTGTGAATCTATGGCGTTACTGCCTTTAGAAAAGCAAAGAGAAATTAGAGCGGGATTTAAAAAGAAAGATCCAATGTCACTTGGAAAAAATCCATTTAGAAGACCGCGTGTCAATCTCTCAAAGTAAAAACGTACAATTCGGTGGTTGTAAATTGATCTAGTATCTGCTATAATACTGAGATATTTTTATATTTCATGGATATTAAACAAGTTATCGACTACGTAGCCAGTAATGGTATTTCTGATGTACATTTAGTAGCGGGCAGCCCTATTTTCATTCGGCAGAATGGTCAAATGAAACCCATGGGCGAAGCCATTCCTAAAGAGTTTATTGAAACTTCGGTAGCGCAAATGTTGAGCCCGATTCAAATGAATACCCTCAAAACTGAGCGCCAAGTAGATTTTATTTTTTCCCAAGGTGAACACCGTTTGCGAGGAAATGCTTTTTTTACTAATACGGGATTGTCGGCTTGCTTTAGAGTTATTATGCCGAGTGTCCCTGAATTTAGTACGCTTGGTTTCCCTAGTTTTGTAGAAGAAAAACTGGTGAGCGCGAAAACGGGACTTGTTTTAGTGGTTGGTCCGACGGGGCAAGGGAAATCAACGACGCTCGCGTCATTGTTACAAGCTCGAGCGCAACACACCCCGCAACACATTTTAACGGTAGAAGACCCGATTGAATATTTAATTGAAAACCATAACAGCATTGTACAACAACGTGAAATTGGTCGCGATGTACTAGACTATGAAGCTGGTATTTTAGGTTCGTTACGAGAAGACCCCGACGTTTTAATGATTGGGGAGATTCGAAATCAACCCACTATGGCTTCGACGTTAACTTTAGCCGAAACGGGCCATATGGTAATGGGAACTTTGCACACCAATACAGCGGTTCAGACTATTACCCGATTTTTAGATAGCTTTACGCCAGAACAACGACCACAGGTACGAAGTCAATTGGCCTCTAATTTATCGATGATTGTTTCTCAACGCTTAGTCCCTAAAGCCGATGGTGTCGGACGGGTTCTAGCCTTTGAAATTTTAACCATGAATTACGCCATTGCGAATTACATTCGTCAAGACAAGATTTTTCAAATTCCAAATGTCATGCAAACCGACAGTAGCGGGCAAATGATTTTATTTGAACAGTCTCTGGTAGGTCTCGTTATGTCTAAACAAATAACCAATGAAGTCGCGTACGAATACGCAACCGATAAAAACCAATTAAAAGCGCTCTTCGAGCTTAATAACATTTCTTAACATGATCGATCTAGACCAAATTTTAAACTACGCCGCCGAAAAAGGCGCTTCTGATATTCATGTTAGTCCTGGAAAGTCCGTTTATTTACGAATTAGTGGACGCATTAACTCGGTTGGAGACATTATTTCTAAACCTGAAATTGTGGAACTGTTAATGCACATTTTAACTCAAAATCAACAAGCCAAACTTGAGGAATCGAGAGATGTTGATTTTGTGCACAGTACGGACAAAAAGTTCAGATTTCGTTGTAATGCTTATCACACACGTGAAGGCGTGGCCATGGCTTTTAGAATGATTCCCGCTCGCGTGCCAGGCTTTGAAACCACTGGTTTGCCAGATTTTGTACTAGAGCACGCGAAAAATATTAATAAAGGTTTAATTTTAGTAACGGGGGCGACCGGGCACGGTAAATCAACAAGTTTAGCTTCAATGATTAAAGCGCGAGCCGATAGTAAAGCCGAACACTTTATATTGTTGGAAGACCCGATTGAATTTTTAATTAATTCTGAAAAAAGCATTATTCATCAACGTAATTTAGAGCGTGATGTATTTAGCTTTGAACGAGGATTAAAAGCGGCGCTTCGTGAAGATCCAGATGTGCTAATGGTAGGGGAGATGCGAGATCACGAGACGATCTCTGCTGCCTTAACCGCCGCCGAAACAGGGCATGTAGTTTTTTCAACTTTACATACCAATAGTGCGGCTGAAACGATTCATCGAATCATTGATGCCTTTCCAGCTGACCGACAATCACAGGTTCGCTCGCAACTTGCTTCCACCCTTTCAATGGTGGTTTGTCAACGCTTACTTGAATCAACTGATGGTGGTCGAGTACTGGTTTATGAGATACTGATGTCAAATTACGCGGTTTCAAATCATATTCGCCAGAATTCAGTCTTTCAAATTCCGAATGCAATGCAAACCGACGACTCAGGTAAAATGGTTATGTTCGACCAATCTTTAGCGCATCAAACCATTCAAGGGAATATTACTTATGAGGTAGCCAAGCATAATGCCACTTCTAAAGAACAATATGATTATATTCTTGAAACCAGTGGATATCAAATCCCCGCTTAAAACAAAAATAAAAATAATAAAAATAAAAATGAAAAAAACACTCCTCTCACTATCGGTCATTAGCGGACTATTAATAAGTTCAACTTCACACGCGCAACTAAGTTGGGGTGAAAATATTACGGCGGGTTCAACGACGTTAAAAGCCTCACATATTAATGAAATACGTGATGCGATTGAAGATTTAAGAACCGATGTAGATGCCGGTAGCGGTGGTGTTTGGACATCCGGCGCGGGTGGTGATGTTTATTATAATGGCGGTGATGTAGGTATTGGAAAATCAAACCCAACCGTTAAGTTAGATATGACTGGGCAAATCCGAACGACCTCACACATCGAAGCGGGAAATGGAACTGGCGGTGTGGCCTTAACGGTAAATGATGGTTATGGAAACGCGAATGTGACCTGGAACCATGTTGGCGGAGTGCCTGATGTTACGGGGAATGCGGCGCGGATTGAAGTTAATTCAGATGCGACTACTAATGCGAGAATGAATTTTCAAGTTGGGAGTGGTGTTACGAGTGGAGTCGCTACAGGCCTCAATAGTATAATGACCTTAGAAGCGGGCGGAAATGTAGGAATTGGAACGACCTCACCGACTGAAAGGTTAGATGTACAAGGGAATATCAAGCTAAACGATAGAATTGATTTTGATGGAGGAGTTGATGTGGCCCTTGAGGCTACGAGGGTGGGGACGACTGATACTTTAACGGCATCAGCGAACGATATTGTGGATATTAAAACGGCGGGTAATATCGCTTTAAGAGTTGGCGTGGCCGGTGATGTGGGGATAGGCACCACGAGCCCTGGGGCTTCGTCTAAATTAGATGTAGCGGGAAATATTAGAATGAGTGGTGGTCGAAGTTTGCAATTTGGCGATGGAGTGCAAAGACTTTACGGAGATAACGCAACGGCTTTTTACGCCGATAGTAATAATGCGGGGAACGTTCAAATGATTTTCCGCGATATAGATGATACCACGTTTGGAAGGGTTTATGGGGCTGGAAACGGTGCTGATTTTGGGCTCTTAGATGGTGATGGCAACTGGGGGATTCGAATGAACAAAGATAATTACATGTACTTTGGTATTAACAATTCGGAACAAATGCGGATTTTAGCCAATGGAAATGTAGGAATTGGGACGAATGCTCCGGAATCTGAATTTCATTTAAAAGATGCCAGTTGGACCACTTTAAAAATTGAAGCTACAACGGCGGGTACGGACCCAGTTGTGGAACTCATTAATAATGCGACTGGAGCTGCTGCATGGTCTATGCGTTTAGATGAATCAAATGCGGACGTTTTACAATGGCGTTACAATAACTCCGCCCGTGTGACGGTGGAAACGAATGGTAATGTCGGGATTGGCACGACAAACCCAACGCAGGGTTTACACGTGGCTAACGCTGGAGTTAGGGTTGATCATGAAAGTGCGGCTTATGATGTATGGATACAAGGAGGAGGAGCCAGTGGTGGCGCTCGAAATTTAGCATTACTAGGTACAGACGAAGACTCTGGTGATACTTTGTATTTGAATTATGGTGGAGAGTATTCTGGAGGTACAAGAATTGGGGGCACTATTACCGGTAATGGTTCTGGTTTATCAGGGCTTAACGCTAGTAATATTTCTAGTGGAACTTTAAATTTAGCTCGAATAGCTAATAATTCTATTCCGGCAGGAAAACTAGCGGCGAATTCAGTAGGAATCTCTGAGTTAAGTGCGGGCGGCACCAAAAATACTACTACGTTTTTAAGAGGGGATAACACTTTTGCGGTTCCACCAAGTGGAGCGGATAACTTAGGAAATCATAATGCGTCGCAGCCATTTGATTTGAATAATCAACCTTTAGCGTCTTCTATTGGGGGAAATAATGATTTTATACGACATGACGATGCAACCAATACTTGGAATTTTGCCAGTGATCGTCCTGACATGAACATAGGAACACATGGAGGAAGTACCATTAGAGCCGCTAATTTTGTGGGTAATGGATCGGGTTTAACGGGTATAGCGGGTGATAATTTAGGAAATCATACGGCTTCCACCACTATAAATGCTAATGATAACGAAATTAGAAATGTGAGAGCTATTCAGGGCAAAGACTGGGATGATAATTCCGGTGGAACCGATAGTAAATATCGACTTCTTTACCGAGATGGAGCCCATCAGTTTTATGATGGTGGGGTGGCTATTGGGCGTTATGGCAATGGGACCTTTGGCGATTTAGCGAATGGTAGAATAATGATTCAAGAACAAGCGGGTATTGGTACTACGTCTCTTACGGGCAATTTAGCCTCAGGGCCAGCGCTCGCTCTTGGAGATAGTGATACGGGGCTCAAACAAATGGGAGATGGTCAATTAGCTATCTTTGCTAATAATGGCGAACGAATGCGAGTTTCTAGTAATGGAAACGTAGGAATTGGAACGGCTTCACCATCACAAAGATTAGACGTGGCTGGTAGTGCAGAAATTAATGGAACCGTTTTCTCTAATGATCTTTATGCGATTAATAACACACGATATAAATTTATTTCAGGTGGTAATGGCGGCAACAACGGAGCCAATATATTGATGTATGGTGGGTCTCATGCTACAACTGGCGTACGGGCTGATATGAACTTTAGAACTAACAGTTCGACGAGAATGCACATAAACGGTGCCAATGGGAACATTGGGATCGGTACAACCTCACCGAGCAGCAAGTTAGATGTGAATGGAGAAATTACCCTTCAAAACCGATTAACGATGCAGCCCGCAGCCGCTAGTTACATTGAAGCAACCAGGGTTGGCACGACGGACATGATTAACGTAGTAGCGAATGATAATATTCAACTATCAACTGGCTCAAACGTAGCTCGTTTAAGAATTAACGGCAACGGTAACGTAGGTATCGGAACGACTTCTCCAGGATATAAATTAGACGTAGCGGGTGACATTAGGGCTAGCAATTGGCTTAGAACTACCGGCAATAACGGCTGGTTTAATGACACTCATGGGGGTGGGATTAATATGCAAGACTCTACATGGGTTCGAATTTATGGAGGTAAAAGTTTTTATACTGGTGGCGGCACAATGAGAACTGATGGAGAACTACAAGTAGACAATAATGGTGAAAGCTTTGTGGTTGAGTCGGACGGAGATGTAGGAATTGGAAACTCAAACCCAGTGTATGACTTGGAAATTGGGACCGACAATGTGGGTCCAGGCAAAGTACTTCAAGTAAACGGTGGTGGAGCTGGCAGTGCAGAAGGGGCTGAAATACGAATTGGAACGGCTGGAGATCATGATGGCAGTTTGAATTATTACTTTTTAGATACCTATCAAGATGATTTAAGAATTGGTCGAGCGGGACAAGGGAATGATATTCGATTTAAAAGTAATGGTAACTTTGGGATTGGAACCGGCGACCCATTAGATAAACTGCATGTAGCCGGAAATACCCGACTTTCTAACGGGGCACCGACTCTGTGGTTGAATGATACAGATAATGATAATTTTGCACTGCACACAAATGCTGATCGTCTTTATTTTATGCGGGATGACAACAATAATTTCTCGTATGATGATGGGGATAATGATCGAATTACGATGTACGGTGTGGGAGGTGAATTACGGCTTGGAGTAGGAACAAGTACTCCTTCCCAGAAATTAGAGGTCGTAGGGAACGCTCGTGTCACAAACCAAGTCAGGGCTAATAATTACTGTGATGTGAACGGGAATAATTGTACGGCGGCTGATGATTTAAGAACTAAATGTTCATACATAAACTGGAATAATGGCTTTGAGTTGTCGGGGGCAGAAAAACCAGACGGTAATCGGTACCACGTTATACCAGAAGCGGTAAGTAAAAGATGTGAAACGCTAGGTTATGATTTCGGATTTGTTGATAGACAATTTGGTGCTAGAAATTCAACAGGAAGTGATGCTGGTTGGTGCGGCTTTTCTAACGCCCGAACCGCTTACTGGGATGAGAGAACTAACCGTTGGGATGGTACAAACCACATTGGAGGGAGTTGTATCAATGGAGCCGTAGCGCGCGCTAAATGTTGTCACATTGATTAGTGTTTATTTTGGACACTTAATAAAAAAGCTCTTTCAAAACTGAAAGAGCTTTTTTATTATTCAATATAATTTCAGGTCTTTTAATTTTCACGCATAGAGGGGTTTAGGTTATCAAATTTATATCGAGTAAAGATTGTATAATAAGTTAGAGGTATGATACAATGGTCTGATGAAAAAAACACTCCTCTCGCTTACTTTCACCGGTGCACTTTTAATAAGCGCTCATTCACACGCTCAAATTGTATGGGGTGATGCGGCAAACATTACTCGAGGAGCGTCTATTAAGGCCTCTGGACTAATTGAAATGCGCGATGCTATTGATGACTTAAGAAGAGATTTAGACGGAGGAGGCGCTGGCATTTGGGTTAATGGAGCTGGTGGCGACGTGTATTATAATGGTGGCGATGTCGGAATCGGGATTGCAAATCCTGATGTGAAATTAGACGTGGCTGGTGCCATTCAGGCAACGAGTACTATTCAAGCAGGAACGAATGGTCGTGGTGTCGCCTTAACGGTTAATGATGGTTATGGGAATGCTAGTGTAACGTGGAATCATGTGGCGGGTCGTGCCGAGCTAGATGGGAATGCGGCTCGAATAATGGTTAATACTGATGCCACTACCAACGCTTACATGAACTTTCAGGTTGCTAGTGGTTTAACGGCGGGTGTGCCCACCTCTATGCCAAATATTATGACACTTCGAGACGATGGAAAAGTTGGAATTGGGACAGAAAATCCCAGCTCTGAGTTGGAAGTAGCAGGAAATGTAACAGCCAACAGATTTTTTGGTAACGGAAGTGGCTTAACTGGTATTGCGGGTGACAATTTAGGAAGTCACAGTGCGACACAAGACTTATATATTAACAACCGCGCCTTAGTTTCAGCCGGTGGAAGTAATTTTGATTTTATTAAACATGATGATGCTTCTAACACCTGGAATTTTGGAAGTGATAGACCCGATATGAATACGGGTACTTTTGGTGGAGGGACAGTAAGAGCGGGGAGCTTTGTTGGTAACGGAAGTGGATTAACCAGTGTACCCCTTAATGGGGCTATTTTAGATAATACGCCAGGAAATTGGGAAGTGGTACCGAACAATAAAAGTACAGGTTTTAGCTCGGCTGGACTTGAAATTAGAGAATTTAATAATGCTGGTTCGCAAACAGGGTCACTTGATGAAGCTCCAAGATTATCGTTTCATTGGGGCGGACGGGCTGCGAGTCAAATTGGAGTAGATGCGAGTGGCACTATTAGAACGTTTAACAACCCCGGGACTGATTATGAAGATTTTAGAGCTAAAAACATCACCTTAGCCGACAGATTAACAATGAGTACCGCGGCTGCCAGTTATATTGAAGCGACCCGGGTAGGAACCACCGATATGATTAATGTGGTAGCGAATGATAATATTCAGCTATCAACGGGCTCAAATACACCTCGTCTCAGAATCAATAGTAATGGAAATGTAGGAATTGGGACGGTTGCTCCGTCTCAAAAGTTACACGTAGCGGGCAATGTTCTAGCCACTGCCTTTCTTTATTCTTCAGATGCAAACCTTAAAGAGAATGTTAAAACCGTATCTGGTTTAGATGGTATTACTAAATTAAGAGGCGTTACCTTTGACTGGAAAGCCAATAAGAAAGCCGATGTTGGGCTAATCGCACAAGAAGTTGAAACCGTTTATCCAGAATTGGTTACAACCGATAAAGAAGGCTTGAAGTCGGTTCAGTACGGAAATTTAGTGGCGCCTTTAATTGAAGCCATTAAAGAACAGCAAATTCAGATAGAAGCCCTACAGGCGGAGGTTAATGAATTAAAAAAATAAAATATGAAATTTTATGACTCTTCACGACTAAAACATCTACTGGGGCTGATTGTTTTAGGTTTAATTTTGGTACCTTCGGTTACGTTAGGATTAAATACGGCCACTACCGGCTACAGAACAACAACCTCTGGCGTAACGGTTAGTGCGCACGGTGTGTGTAAAGATGCCAATCAAGCGGGCAGTAATTCATATTTTATTCCGACGAGAACCGCGTCTGAATGGAGTTCATTTCGTTCAAACGTGCCCAGTGGTATTACGTTGTCTGATCCGACCTGTGTTCCCGGAACCCTTTCTAAAGCATCTGATTTAAATGACAATCTTTGGGGTGGAACCGCCGCCAAAGTAGTTGGAAATCATTTGTATGTTTTAACCGTTGGCAGTTTATTGATTTTTGACGTATCAAACGCCAATGATACCGTTTTGCTTGGGCGCTTTAATGACTCAAACTTAGCTAATGCCTGGGATATAGCTATATCCGGTAATTACGCTTACATAGCCAGTGGAAACTATGATGGAGTTATTTCGGTTAATATTTCTAATAAAAGCAACCCGGTGAAGGCCGGACAAATTTCACATTCCTCTATGGATAATTCAAGAGGGATTGCCGTGTCAGGTAACTACGCTTATGTGACGGGCTCTAATGCAGATTCTTTAACGATAATAAATATTACAAATCCCGCGAGTATGTCTCGGATGGGCAGCTATATAAGCGCTACTCAGCTGAACGGTCCATATGGTGTCGCGGTTTCAGGCAATTATGCCTATGTGGCCGCCACGGCTAGTAATGCTCTGACGGTAATTAATATTTCAAATAAATCTAACCCAACGTTTGCCGATACCATTACGAACCCAAATCTTGAATACGCCTTCGATGTTGAAATCGTCGGTAACAGAGCTTATGTAGTAGCGGCCAGAGGCAATAGTTTAAATGTCATTAACATTAATAATCCAAATAATGTTACGGCGCTTGATTCAGTGTCTAGTTCACTACTGAGCGGTGCCGATGATTTAACCGTCGTCAGTGGATATGCTTACGTTTCTGCTAGATCCGCTGGAAGAGTGACACTCGTTAATGTCTCAGATGCTAACAATGTATCGATAACTGGTTCTTCGCTGCTTCAATCTGGCAGTGATCCGCGAGGAACGGCTGTTTATGGTAACAACGCTTACTCAGTCAATTATGACGGTCCAAGAATGTTACAGAAAACCAATATTAGTAATAAGTCGGCGCCATCCAGTTCGGTGGTTTTTAGAACC
>Ga0307983_1000684_pt1 | contig 16693 bp, 17 predicted proteins | sample OrgLakmetagen991_FD_201845 | JGI IMG/M metagenome (GOLD analysis project Ga0307983, IMG submission 201845) | Saline water microbial communities from Organic Lake, Antarctica - #991 | ecosystem: Environmental > Aquatic > Non-marine Saline and Alkaline > Saline | place: Antarctica: Organic Lake...
TTCAAGCTGAACACCGAAAGAATGAGTAAGCGAATTTTCATATGCTGTTTTAAAAGAGTTTCGATGATAAAGCATAGAGTCAGACTCTCAAGTAATAGTTACGAAAGCCATTTGCAATAATTATTGAATTTGTCAAACCTTGTTAAAGTCAAAAACGCTCAAAATAAATTCTGAGCGTTTTTTTAGGGGTGTATAAGAACTAGGCAGCGACTTCTAAATTTTGTTGCGGAATTACATTTTCAATAGCCGCATATTTAGAACTTCCGGCTTCTGGAATAATAATAGTGACTTGGTCACCAACCTGCGCCCGGTAAAAAGTAACCGAAGCATAAAGCACATTAAAGACTTTATTTTCCGCCAGTACTTGGTATTGAGAACCTTCTAGCACTAAATTACCCACCACTAACGTGCGGGGAATAAGTTCGATTTGTTTGTAAATAAAGGCTCCGTTATCGGCAATGTTTAGTTTTAGGCGATCGCCTTCGACTAATTTAGATTTTGACGCATAATTAGCCGGTACCGGGTAAGTGCTTCCGGTTCCATCAATCATATTTTGTCCGTCGAAAACCCCTTCAATAACGCGGGCTTCATCGGGGTCATTAAAATTATCATAATTTTTTTCTTGCGCTAATTGCTCAATTTTATTTGAGGGGATACCCATTTTAACGCTCAATTTTTGGGCCCATTTTTCTGCCGCCTTAAGCGAAGACTTGGCAGCCTCTATAGATTCGACTAAGTTTACGAGCAGTTCTTTTTCAGACATATTTATTTTGGTATTCAGACTATTGTACCAGATTTAACGTTTCAATTCAATAACAATGACTTCTTTTTTTTGCATTTAAGCAGGTAGCTCTTAAAATTACGGTAATTATGAAAATTTTACTTTTCGGATTCGTATTTGCAGGGGGTATTTTACTCGGTGGAGGGCTTCGCTACACGCAAGTAGAAGCGCAACTGTCTGAGGTCGAAGTAACCGCGGCACCAATTCCTACTAATACAGGTTCTTTAGGGGGAGGGAACGCTGGCTCTTGCGGTTAAAATCGCTTTTAAAAGACGCCTTATTTTACAACTTATTTATTAATTTATATGAATGGCTACGCCTAAAAAAACGACGACTAAAAAAACGACAGTCAAAAAAACTACGACAAAATCTAAGCCAGCGGCGCCTAAAAAAGCGGTGGTTAAGAAAACCGTTTCCAAAGCAAAGCCGGTGGAAAAAACGAAAGAGCGCACTCCAGTTTATACGGCCTCGACAGATAAAACGAACTCTGGCGGAATGTGGGGTTGGTTGCTAGCGGTTTTGCTAGGGGGGGCCTTGATTGGTACTTATGCAGCCGATAGTTATTGGATGGAATCATTTGATGACGAAGAAGGAATGCTCGTCATTGATGATAAAACTTGGATGCCCGTTGGCGGTATACCTGCTACGGTTGTTGTTTTAAACGACGCTAATTGTGGGGCGGCGTGTGATGATAAAGCGAGCTTAGATTCACTTCGAGCCAGTGTGACGCCAGCGCTTAAAGTGCAACGCGTTGATATTAGCTCAGCCGCAGGAAAAAAATTAATCGAAGATTTTGATGTAGTCTCGGTGCCACAGTACTTCTTTGGTGAAGATATTGATGAATTAGAAGCCGAAGGGCCAGAGGGCGAAGATATTAAATTTGTAGAAAATTTACCCGCTGGTTTGTTGATTAAAAAAGAGGATATTTTCAATGGTGACGATCTTTACTTTATTGATGGTGCGCGCGTTGGTTTCAAACCTGGTAAATTTATTGTCGCGCCAGAATTTGCAGACATGGATACCGAACCTTCAAGAGGTAATGGTCCGGTAAGCGTGGTTGAGTTTACGGACTTGCAGTGTCCTTTCTGTAAACGTTTTTCTGATCAAAATAAAACCTTGATTGACCAGTTAGTGAGCGATGGCACTATTACGTATACCATTAAAGATTTCCCGTTAAGTTTTCATCAAGAAGCTTATGGAGGAATTCATAAAGCGGCCAATTGTGTGTTACAAGAAGGTGGAAGCGAAGCTTATTTCTCGGTAAAAGATCAAATTTATGTCGATCAAGCGAGCTTTAGTGGCATAGGAATTCCGGCTGCAGAACAACAAGTGGCCGATTACGCCACTGAACAAGGGGTTGATATTCAATCTTGTTTAGCAGACGACGGCGCCACGCTTCAAGCAGAAGTTATGGCTGATATTGCGGAAGGTTCTCGATACGGGGTAAGCGGCACGCCATCAATTTTTGTAGGAACACAAATTTTGCCAGGAGCCGTCGCACCAGCGACTTTAAGTGCCGCGGTGAATGCCGAACTTAACCGATAGTTAAAAGTACTATTCCAAATTAAAAACACCGCTGACGAAGCGGTGTTTTTTTATTTATGGTTATTGCGAGCGAATAAAAATCTCAAAAAATTAAAGAAGCGCGGAAATCTAATTTCTAATTATAAAACAGATTGCTTCGTGATGTGTGACTGGTTGTTTTTGCCTCGCAATGACAAATAGTTACACTAAGAATCGATGACAAATATGGATCAGATTACGGCTTTATGTAAAAGAAAAGGATTTATTTATCCGGGCAGTGAAATATATGGTGGCTTTGCCAATTCATACACCTATGGACCTTACGGTTCGCAGATGAAAAATAATTTAAAGCAGTTGTGGTGGAAGATGTTTATCGAGCAGCGACCAGATATGGTGGGGATTGATGGAACGATTTTATTGCACCCAAAAACGTGGCAGGCCTCGGGGCATGTAGAGACGTTTAATGATCCGATGATGGATTGTAAAAATTGCCAGGCACGGCATCGCGCCGATCATTTAGCCGAAACCAAAATGGATGGTAACGCGGATCATATGAGTTTGGAACAACTCACGGCTTTTATTGCCGAGCAGGGGATAAAGTGCCCTAAGTGTGGAAAGATAGACTTTACCGAAGCCCGACAATTTAACCTGATGTTTGAAACGCAGATGGCTAAAACGGGGGAAGACAGCACGGCTTACTTGCGGCCAGAAACCGCGCAGGCTATATTTTTAGAATTTAAAAACGTTATCGATACGACTCGAGTGAAAGTACCTTTTGGAATTGGTCAGATTGGAAAAGCCTTCCGAAACGAGATTACACCCGGAAATTTTATTTTTCGAGTACTAGAGTTTGAGCAAATGGAAATTGAGTACTTTGTGCATGAGTCTGAGTGGGAAACGCATTTTGAGGCGTGGGTTAAAGAGATGTATAATTGGTGTGAAGTGATTGGATTAGATAAAGAAAAAATTCATGAGTTGGATGTAGAAGGGGATGCCTTGGCGCATTATTCTAAAAAGACGATTGATTTAGAATATGAGTTCCCGTTTGGCGTAAAAGAACTTTATGGCTGTGCCTACCGAACAGACTTTGATTTGAATAATCATCAAGAGGCTTCGGGCAAAAAATTAACGTACCGAGATCCTCATACGAATGAAGAATACATTCCGCACGTCATTGAACCTACCTTTGGGGTAGATCGATCTATTTTAGCGATTTTGAGTACGGCCTATGAAGAAGAAACTTTAGAAGGGGGAGATGTTCGAACCGTTTTGCATTTAAAACCGGTTATTGCGCCAGTAAAGGTAGCCGTGTTACCTTTAACAAAAAAAGATGGTTTACCAGAAAAAGCGGACGAAGTTTTAAAACTAACCCAGCGGTTTGGTAACTGTGAATATGATGAAGGTGGTAATATTGGAAAAAGGTACCGACGCCAAGATGAAATAGGGACGCCGGTGTGCGTGACGGTTGATTATGAAACGATGGAGGACCAAGCGGTGACCGTGCGTGACCGCGATACTATGAAGCAGGAACGCGTTAAGATCACGGAGCTACAAAACTATTTAGAGGAGAAATACTTTGGTTAAATCTCTGGCTTGCCCAGAGTCTTAACTCGTTAAAGTAAGAATGAGATTCTGGGCGGAGCTTGAGTTTTAGATTAGAGTTTAGCCAGAAATTAAAAAAGCCGCGTCAGTAGGACGCAGCTTTTTTATGAATGATTAGTCTTTATTTTTTCTTTGGTGGTCGGCCTCGACCGCGTTTCTTTTTTGGGGCCGCAACCGCGGTTTTAGGCTTTGGCGTTTTAGCGGGAGCTTTGGCGGCTGCAAATATCCAGCTTAAAGCGGTAATTCCAAACACCGCGCCCCACCAAGGGTTAAACAGCCACACTTGTCTTTCTCGTACAGTTGTCAGTTTGCTGTTTACGTTCGCTTTTACTTCTACGTTTACTTGTGCAAAAGGTAGATACCACGGCAGTTTGTAATTACCGTTTGGAGTGCGAACCCCGTTTACCCAATACTCAAGTTGTGCTGTAGGCCGCGTATCAGCATTATTGATGGTTGGAGCGTTGATAGTAGTTTCTGTCTGGTTAGCGCTTGGTACGGTTCGACCTTCAAATTTAACACCCGATTGGTCCGTCTCATTAACTCTAAAGGCGGGTGTGGCGACAAAGGTTTTGTTAAGCCACTCAGTTCGGTCATCAACCCCATTATTATCGGAATCGGGGTTTAAAGGATCGGCTCCAACTGAAACTTCAAATTGATCATCTAAACCGTCTCCGTCAGAATCGTACTCAAGAGGGTTGGTTCCAATTTCGACTTCAGCGGCATCACTTAAACCGTCTCCATCAGAATCGGCGTTTAAAGGATCAGTGCCTAGTTCTCGTTCATCTCTATCAGATAAACCGTCGTTATCGTCATCAGGGTCCTGGTTGTCACCAGTACCAGTGCCATCGGAATTTACACTTTCTCGAGGATCTAACGGAAAGGCATCTACTCGATCCCACACGCCATCGCCATCGGTATCACGATCGGTTGGGTCCATCCCTAATTTAACTTCATCGCCATCGGTCACGCCATCACCATCGGTATCAGGATTTAATGGGTCGGTATTGTAACGTGGTTCATCAACGTCTTTTAAACCGTCGTTGTCGTCGTCTTTATCCATGTTGTCGCCTAAGCCGTCGTTATCGGCATCAGCCCATTCGTAGGCTTGAAAAGGGAATTTATCGAGCGAATCAATGACCCCATCGCCATCGGTATCTTGAAACACCGTGCTCGTTCCAAGACTTATTTCATCTATATCTGATATACCATCGTCATCATCATCTAAATCTTCATTGTCACCGACTCCATCCCCATCGGTGTCTCGATTTTCATTAGGGTTTAAAGGAAACTTATCTAAAGAATCCTGAACTCCATCACCATCAGAATCTGGATTTTTTGGATCGGTGCCGAGGGCCGCTTCATCTACATCACTCAGCCCATCGTTATCATCATCCTCATCATTAATATCACCCACGCGGTCACCATCGGTATCAACGGTATCGTCTGGGTCTAATGGAGCGCCGTCTTCATTATCTCGCACTCCATCACCATCCGTATCAGCATTTTTAGAATCGGTTCCGAGCTCTCGCTCCTCGCGGTCAGTTAAGCCGTCATTATCATCATCGGTATCAGCATTATCACCAATCCCATCACCGTCAAAATCTTTTGACTCATTTGGGTCTAGCGGAAAAGCATCCTCTTCATCGAGGGTTATATCATTGTCATCGTCTGGATCACGGTTATTACCAATCCCATCGCCGTCACTGTCAACGCTTTCACTGGCATCTAACGGAAATTGATCTTCGTTATCTCTTACTCCATCACCATCCGTGTCTGGGTTGACGGTGTTAGTGCCAATATTTAATTCTTCAGTATCAAATAAACCGTCGTTATCATCGTCGCCATCAGCGTTATCGCCTTGACCATCACCATCACTATCTTGGCTTTCAGCTGGGTCTAATGGAAAAGCATCCTGTGCATCGCCCACGCCATCGTTATCATCATCTGGGTCTTCCGAATCGAATATACCGTCTTTATCTGAATCAATACCATTTACGACTCGAACCGTTGATCGCTCATCCCAGAATTCTGCGTCAGCCCAGCGTTCGGTAGTGAGCAAGGCTTCAATATTGTACTCATCAGGATTTACAAAATTAATATCTGTCCAAAGTACATCGGTTGAATTTCCTTTTACATAAATCTCGGTGTCTTCTTTTAAAATAGTTTTAGTAGGAATGTCCCGAATAGTGACCCAACCTCTATAATCTTCTTCACTCGCATTTTGGGTTTCTAAATAAACTCGGGCTACAGCGCCTTGTTCAACAATATATTGTTCATCGCTCAAGTTTCTTAAGTCGGCTTGTCGAATGTAAAGATCGGTATAAAGCTGTGCGTAAGCACTGTGGGCGCTCAGCACAAACCCAAACGCTAAACCGTACGAAAGTGAGTTTAAATTTATTTTCATATTAATAGGAGCGACTCCTCTTATATTTTATAGCAAAAAGAGCGGATGGCGTAAAACTAAAATGAACACAATTTTTAGTCGGCTTAAAGCTTAAGCTAAGGCTTTTATAAACTTTTAGATAAAAACTTTAGACAATTGAGATCGTTATACTTAGAATCTCGTGGCTCTTTTTGCAACGACGGCGCTATGGCGGAGTGGTTACGCAGAGGCCTGCAAAGCCTTGTACTCCGGTTCGAACCCGGATGGCGCCTCCAAATAAAACTTTTACTTTTTTACAGAGTGAAATACAGTATCTCAGATCAAAGGCAGCACTCGCCTTTGTAACTCCCCTTTGCCCAGGTGGTGGAATTGGTAGACACGCGGGACTTAAAATCCCGTTCCCTAATCCGGAGTGCGGGTTCGATTCCCGCCCTGGGCACCATGAAAAATCGTTTGCATCCGTATGGATGGAAACGATTTTTTATATGTTTGCAGAACATGGAAAAGAATTCGCAGGGTTCGATACGAGGAACTAAGAAAAACAAGCGCGCGAAGCGCATTTGTTTTTCGTGTGACGAAGTCACGCTAAACGAAATTCAAACTCAATTAAGTATTCCCGCCCTGGGATTCATATAAATTTTATTCTCTTTTTGAAAAAAGAGGCAAAAACTTTTGTAGCGCTGTTTAAATTTAGGCTCTTATATTGTTTCACTCACTAAACTTTTCAAACTCTCAGCGGGTCAGTTTCATGCCGAGAAAAGTTTTACGTTCTTTTCAACATAAAGAGTCACTAAATTTATCCAAGGCTACGAGAGTGAAATTTCTATTCCTCTTCAACCACCATCTCCCAACTAGCCACAATAGCGCCACACTTAGAATCCACACTGTTATCGGCAATTTCACTACAACTGGCCAATAAAAATTTGCGAGTTTCTGGGAGTACCTTTATTTCTTGCCAGAAGGTTCGAGGCGTATTAGTAGGTCCGGGTTGCCCGGTAAATTTCCAAGCATTCGCTTCACGGTTATCGAGATTAAACGTAAAAAATTGTTCTTGGGCACTCTCTATAATTTGCTGGGTTGGATCTTGGTTCACTAAGTCTCTTTCCAAAATAGCAATATTAGCGCTGTCTTTACGGGCGACGAACGGCACTTGGCGCTCGGCGGGCAGTACTTCCCAGTCTCCGGGGATAGTTATGTTCCAGTCTTTGCCTTCAAATTGAAAGGTTTGTTTTACGGGTGGCAAATCACCAGTCCCAAGTTCGGTACCACTATTTCCACATCCAACTAAAGATAATATGGCTAAAACAAAGGCTAATTTTTTTGTCATCGGTTTTAAATTAACTTAGTTTTTAAACACATGAAAATTAAAATTTATTATTTTGGGAAAGCGAACGAAATAAGTGACTGGGAGCAAACGCACTTACAACGAATTGGTTTCCGCTGTTCGGTGGAAACCATAGCTTTAAGCCAAGCAGGCTTGAAAGATAAAACTTTAAATTTAGAGAAAGAAGGACAGGCTTTACTCAAAAAAATTGATCCGCAAGATTTTTTAATGGTGCTAGACGAGAGAGGAAAAAATTTAGAATCAGTACAAATTGCAGAAAAATTTTCAGGCGCCTTTGAAACGCATGGCACAATTTGTATTGCGATTGGAGGCGCTTTTGGCTTAGATCCGCTAGTGTTAGAGCGAGCCAATTTAAAAATTAGTTTTGGGAAAGCCGTCTGGACGCGTAACTTAGTACGCTTGATGCTGCTTGAACAAGTGTATCGAGCCTTAGAAATTAACGCTGGTAGCAACTTTCATAAGGTGTAAAATGATAAACATGAAACAAACGTTTATAAGCCTTATTCTTTTGATTGGTTTTCTTAATACTTCTGTGATGGCTCAGGTTGAACGTCCAGCGGTGATTGACAAATTACTTAGGACTGAACCAGAAGTTGGACGATTTGTAGACCAATGGTACAGCCAATTAATAGAGCAAGTACAATTTATCAAAACCTCTCAGAGTCATTGGCGTCAAAGGCTTGATTCCGGTGAATTAACACCCTCAGACTATGAATTTGTTATAAACCGAGATGTGACCAGATCTATAGAACGTCTAAAAGCGGGTCTGCCTAAAAGTAAAGCCTGGCTAAGGCAGGGAATTGCCGATATACGGAATAATAATTATTTGCTTTACCGTTTTGGGGCTAGCACGACCCTTGGTTATAGTCGCGCTATTAGCGTTCGTATAAATGGTGAAACTATGGTTGAAGGGCAAACGGTGGTTGAAGACGGTACTACGACGCCAGTGAGTCAAACTTTGGTATTGTCGCCTCAGCAAATGGCAGAACTAAAGCAATCGGTTAGGGCCTTGCAACCATTGGTTAAAAATGTGCCTCCGCTTCTTGGGCAGGGTTTTACTTCTATTACTGTTTATAATGAGGGTGAATTTATAACGTATGATCATTATGAACAACCAAAAGATACGGCTCGAGATAATTTAATTACGTTGGTAGAAAGCTGGATAGAATAACCAAGAAAAGCCCTTAATTATTGTTCTCTAAAATTCTAATAAAAACAATTTGCTTGTTTTGGGAAATCCTTTTATCATCACCTCGAAAATCCTTTAATTACCCATAAATATCATGTTTAAGCGCGTTTTGGTTTTGGTTATCTTTTTGTTCGGTGTTTTTTGGTGGCTAACCAGTCGTGACAACGAACCGACAGAACCAAATACCGACGTGGTAGTAGTAGAAACAGAAAATGAAGAAGGGGGTGAAAGTGAAGTTGAGTCTGATACAGAATCGGCTGAAGTAGGAGAGAGTGAAGTTGAGGATCAAACAAATTCAGAAGATACTGCGACACCGCCTTTAACTTTTGAAACGACGACCGAACCTGAAACTGTAGTTGAGACACCGCCTGTAGTAGTAACGCCAGCGCCAACACCACGGCCAACGACGGTTACGCGGCCAGTTGTCACTCCAACTCCAGTAGTGGTGGCACCCACTCAACCGCGACCAATGCCGGTAGCGCCGACGGTTCCAGCACCAGCGCCAGCGCAGCCTGAAATTCCAGAACGTACGACCGATGTTAAAGTGTTTGTGTACGAATGGGGTTTAGATTTATCAGACAAAACGATTCCAGCGGGAACGATTAATTTTCAAGTACAAAATGACGGACGCTTTACGCATGAATTTAATGTTTCAGGTTTTGGAAACTTAGGAAAAGTTACCCCAAGCCAAAAAACGACTTTCACCATGAAGTTACCAGCTGGAGAATACGAAGCTTTCTCTGATAGAAACCTAGATTTAGAACGAGGCGTACGCGAAACTTTCACAGTGGTTGAATAATCGCTTCCTAAGTCTTTAAAAAGAGGATCGGCAAATGCCGATCTTTTTTTGTTTAAGCTTGGTAACGATTAAAGCTATAGTAGTAATGATGCGAAAAAAAATGGGCCTGAAAGATTATGCGCTGTGGTTGCTTGGCGCACGAGAATATACAATCAAAGGTCTTGGTGATAAATGTCGAGAGCGATACCCAGAGCAGCTTGAGGAAGTTGAAATATTGATCAATAATTTTGTTCAATCTAAGTATTTAGATGATACCCGATTTTGTGAAGTGATGATTCGTTCAGAAATACGAAAGGGGAATGGGAGTTCTAAGATTATGCAAAAATTGATTCATAAAGGGGTCCCCATTGATTTAGCGAAAGAACAGTGTGCAGCGCTGATTGAGAATACAGATTTGTTTGGCCCCGCTTGGACGCTCTCTGAAAAAAAGAAAATTCAGATTGATCGTAAATATCCTGACTTAGGGGATTATGAAAAACGTAATAAGTTAACGCAGTATTTAGCGGGTAGGGGCTACAGCTATGATTTAATTAAAGAGGTGTTAAGCGCTTAGCGTGCTGAAATAAATGAGGCCGAGTATTATACCGATTCCCGATAAAACAATGGCCAAACGCCAAGGTTCGGATTGATTCATTTTGATTTCTGGTGGTTTGTTTAAGCGTTTCTTCTTTCGAGCTTCGAATATTTCAATCATGTCCGCTTTACCGTTGCCATCTTTATCAAACAACTGTCTGGTTTCGGCGGGCATATCGTCTAGGCTGTCGTATGATTTGCCGTCTACTTGAAAACGATCTTTAGTATTTTCTTGAGGTCTTTTTTTATTGGAATGACCGTGTTTAAGTATCTCTTGAAACATAGCCGAGAAGTCATCGAGACTTTCGCTTTTGGGGCTATTTATAATAGGCGCCTGGTCTGAATTTTCTTTGAAATTTGAAGGTTTTTGGGGCATTTCTGGGCTTTAAATCTAAATGATTTTAGCAGAGATGATGATTCAAATCTAATTGTAGTCGGGATAAGGTTTAGTATGTTAGAAGGGACTTAAAAATATTATGAACAAAAATTTTGATCTTAAATCGACATCTGGTTTAGCACGAGCGGGGATTCTTAAAACCCGAAGAGGGGAAATAGAAACGCCTTTCTTTATGAGCGTGGCTACCAGAGCCGCTATAAAGGCGGGGGTAAGTATGGAAGATTTAGAATCTATAAAAGCTCCAGTGGTACTGTGTAATACGTATCATTTACATTTAAAACCAGGTGAAGAGCTCGTTGAGAAAATGGGTGGTCTGCACCAGTTCATGAAATGTGATAAACCTATGCTGACCGATAGTGGTGGATTTCAGGTGTTTTCAATTAAGCGCAAAAAAATTACCGATGAAGGCGTTTGGTTTAACTCGCACATTGACGGTAAGCGAATCTGGATTGATGCGGAACGGTCGATTGATATTCAACATAAACTAGGCGCTGATATGATTATGGCGTTTGATGAATGTCCGCCAAGTCGGTTACAAAACCCAATGGAACCGCCCGCTGACCCGACAGAACTTAAAGCGTGGCAGCGCCGACAAGAACGAAAACTTTATTTTAAAATTAAAACCGCAGTAGAAAGAACCACGGCTTGGGCGAAGCGTTCGATTGAGGCACACGCGGCCAAATATGATTTAAGTTTGCCACCAACCCAGCGTCCGCAATTGTTTGGAATTGTGCAAGGCGGCAGTTTTAAAGATTTACGAGAACAGTCTTTAAAAGAAATCACAGCCCTGCCGTTTGATGGTTTTGCCATGGGCGGCTTGGCGGTAGGGGAGCCAAACGAAGTGATGTATAAAGTGTTAGATGAAATTGCCGAAAAACTGCCGGCTGATAAACCGCGTTATTTAATGGGGGTGGGCACGCCGCGCGATTTAATTGAAGCGGTATCACGCGGGATTGATATGTTTGATTGTGTATTTCCCGCTCGTAACGCGCGGCATGGTACGGCTTACACGTGGCACGGTGAATTAAGAATTACCAATGTTGAGTTTGAAGACTCAGCCGAAGTGCTTGATAAAAGTTGCGCTTGCCCCGTATGCCAAAAAGGGGATGGTTATACACGTGCTTACCTCAGGCACTTAATGAATGTTGATGAAGAGCTTGGGAAACGGTTCATGACTATTCATAACCTCGCCTTTTACCATGATTTAATGCGAACTATGCGTGAGCAAATTCTGGCGGATACGTTTGAAGATTGGAAAGAGAAAGTTTTAAAAACTTTGTAATAAAAAAAATAGCGAACAACTTTTGTGTTCACTATTTTGATTCTTTAATCCTAAATTTAAGTTCCCGGGATGAAACTGTAAATGTATTTGTACATCCCGCGATTAGTGTTCGCTTAAAACGCTCCCCAGTCACCAAATAGACTGGCTTGCAGCATAGCCGCAAATTGATGAGCATAAAAACCAAGCAAAGCCGAGATTCCAACGATGCCGGCGGCAATACTAAAATCTTGCCACATTGTCGGAAGTGAGAGCAGGTTGGTTTTCATTTTGGGGGTTGTTTTGTTAAAAATTAATTAGAACATTGTATCATATTTTTAAGTCTTTTAGAAGTGTGATTTAGTAGTTTTTTTAAGGCGAGTATTGGCGCTAAATTTAGGGCTTAATAAAACACTTCCACCGGGGGCTAAAATGTGTGACAATGAAGAGGAGAAATGAACTCCTTAGAAAATAAAAGAGTCGTAATCGTGGCGGACTGGTTAACCAACCAGGGTGGGGCTGAGCAAGTCGTTACGGCCTTAGCCGAGGCGTTCCCTCAGGCCCCAATATATACTTCGGTTTATAATAAAGGCGCTATTCCAGCGCTAGAAACACGGGATATCAGAGGTAGTTGGCTGCAGCGTTTGCCCGCTTTTTTAAGGAAAAAACACCAGTTTTTACTGCCGTTTTTTCCGGGAGCCTTTGCCCGTTTAGATTTAAGTGACTTTGATATTATTATTAGTTCGAGTTCCGCGTTTGCGAAAAACGTTCGTAAAACGCGAGCCGATCAAACGCACTTTTGCTACTGCCATACACCCACGCGTTACCTTTATAATGCCCGCGAAGAGTATTTAGAATCATATCCGCTTCCGTGGTGGTTGAAGCCATTTAAAGGTTTGTTGCCAAAACTTTTAGATCGACTTACCAAGCAAGATTTAGCAGGCGCTAAGGGCGTTGACTATTTTATCGCTAATTCAAATTTTATCGCCGCGCGCATTAAAAAGTATTACGGGCGCACCGCCACAACGATTTATCCGTGTACCGATACCTCTAAATTTGCCCCTGCTTTAAATGCCGATAAAACTAAATCTTACTTTTTAGCGCTGGGTCGTTTTATTCCTTACAAACGTTTCGACTTACTAGTTGCGACTTTTGCTTTAAACGGCTTGCCGTTGAAATTAGGAGGTATTGGCCCAGAGCTAGAACGTTGCAAGCAAATAGCGCATGAGAAACAGGCCAAGAATATAGAATTTTTAGATTTTGTGCCTTACGCTGATTTACCAGATTTGTACGCTCAGGCGCGGGCGTTTCTATTTCCGGCAGAAGAAGATTTTGGGCTTACTCCGGTTGAAGCCATGGCGAGTGGGGTACCGGTAATTGCTTTTGGCCAAGGCGGTGCCACCGAATCTGTTACGCGTAGTACGGGCATTTTTTTTGAAGCCCAAAACCCGCGTTCGCTGCAAAGTGCGATTGATGAATTTATTATTAATGAACAAAAATTTAGTTCAGATGTAATTGCTCAGCACGCTGATAATTTTAGTGTGAAAAACTTTCAACAAGAAATTAAAGCGTTCATTATTTCAAAAATTAATTAAAGAGGTACTCTTAAAACGATGACAAAAATTTATCTCGGTTCTGATCATGGTGGTTATAATTTTAAACAAACGGTACGCGAATTTTTAGAAGAGCGCGAATACGACGTCGAAGATTTAGGCTGTGACAGTGCGGACAGTTGTGACTATCCAGAATTTGGAAAAGCGGTCGCCGAAAAAGTGGTCGCCGATAGCGCCTCATTGGGGATTGTGATTTGTGGTTCTGGAATCGGTATTAGCATTGCTGCTAACCGCGTAGCAGGAGCGCGAGCCGCTTTAGCGAACTCAGTAGAACTGGCTGAACTAGGCCGTCAGCATAACGGGGCGAACATTTTAGCGTTAGGGGCTAGAACGCAATTTATGGATGACCCACTTGATATTGTCGAGAAATTTTTAAACACAGAAGTAGACGAAAGCGATCGTCATGAACGACGACGAGCACAACTGGGCTAATATGAAGTTAACATTAAGACGAACAGACTAAAACATTTGCCGAGGGTAAATGTTTAGTTTTATAGTCGTTCTGCTTTAATATTTTCTAATCAAACATAAGTATGAACTCTTTGAACAAAGCACAAGTAATCGGCAACGTAACCCGTAACCCCGAATTAAAAACCACTAAAACCGGTCAATCGGTTTGCTCGGTGGGAGTCGCTACCAATCGGTACTGGAAAGATGCGAGTGGTGAAAAGAAAGACGAAGTTGAATTTCATAATATCGTGGTGTGGGGGAAACTAGCTGAAATTTGTACCCAATATTTAAAACAAGGCACAAAGGTCTTTTTTGATGGCCGCCTACAAACTCGTAACTGGGAAGATGAAAGCGGGGTTAAACACTACCGGACTGAAATCGTAGCCCAGGATATGATTATCTTAACGCCAAAAGGCGATGGTCCAAGTGAGCCTTTCGTGCCTCAAGCCGTACCTACTAAGCCAGCGCCTGCAAAAAACAATCAAGCTGACGAGGTTGACCCAGAAGATCTACCTTTCTAGTAGGGCTTGCATAAATAGATAAATAAATTTAATTTATATTTATCTAAGTCGCGATAGCGGCTTCACTTGCAAAGCAATGTGAACGCTTCGGCTTGGTGCTGAAGCGTTCTTTGATTTTCAGAAAGGAAAATACTTTGTCTAGAGAAACTAAATCTGGAGGAAAAGCTGAAATAGTGGTGGGCTGCGCACTTTTTTTTGTGCTTAGCATTGTTGGCACTGTAGCCTTTCTTTTTCAAATAAAAGTGTACGGTGTGTGGCCCTTGCTGGCTTGTACCGTGAGCGCACTAGTTTTCTATTTTGTGGGGATTCGTACCCACAAGAAAAATTGACTAATGTTTATATTTAGCGCTTCGGCTCACGCGCTCGGCTGTTATCTTCATCGATAACGGCCGACGCTTCTTTTTGGTGTCACGTCTTGTCAAGCTAAAGGGGCTTGTGCCGCGGCTTAAGGCTGGTAAAATTTGAAGGATAAAAAACCTTTAATTTTAGAGCATGCAAGACATTGAACAGACTCTCGTACTTATAAAACCAGACGCAGTACAACGTGGCCTAATGGGAGAAATTATGACTCGTTTTGAAAAAAAAGGCTTAAAAATTTCGGGTTTAAAGATGATGAACTTAAAAGAAGCCGTGTTAAGGGAGCACTACGCGCACGTGGTGGATCGTCCTTTTTACGCAGAGTTAGCCCAGTTTATGAGTTCTTCGCCGGTAGTGGCACTATGCTTAGAAGGTTTGAACGCCGTGGAAGTGGTGCGTAAGTTGTCGGGTACTGATAATTTTGATTTTGGAACGATAAGAGGCGACTATTCAACCTCACAGCAACGAAATTTAGTGCACAGTTCTGATAGCCTTGAAACGGCTGTTAACGAAGTAGAACGTTTCTTTTTACCAGCAGAATTGTTTAATTATGACAAAGACGAATGGAAGCAAGTGTATGCGTTGTGTGACCGTAAATAAAAAAATATATGAGACGGATAAAACAGATTTTTTGGGCAAGTGGGTTGTTAACACTGACTTTAGCCAGTGCGGATTTAGCCCGAGCGACTTTTGCCGATATTGATGTGACACACCCTTATTTTCAATCGATTGATGAACTGCAAACCAGCGGGGTGGTAGAAGGTCATGAAGTCGGGGATTCACGTATGTTTTTCCCGCTGAGTAAAATTAATCGAGCCGAGGCTTTAAAATTAATATTACTGAGCTCAAGTACGCCCGCGGTTTTAGGGGATGGTTCGGTGTTTTCTGATGTAAATAATGAAGATTGGTTTTCGTCGTACGTAAACACGGCTTACGCTTTAAACGTGGTAGAAGGGTTTCCGGATGGAAATTTTAAGCCGGCCAATAAAGTGTTACGAGCGGAATTTATTAAGATGTTGTTTGAAACTCTAGAAGTTCCAATTCCAGAAGCCCTTGAATCGGAAGCTTGGTATGAACCTTATTTTGTAGTAGCGGATGAATATCGATTACTTCCCAGTGCAAAGGAGCCCAGCGAAGAACTGAGTCGTGGAGAAGCGGCTGAAATTATTTACCGCACGGCGCAAGTAGCCGCGGGTGAATTTGAACGTAAATACACTTTTGCTGGCGCTGGTCTGGCAAGTTATTATCACGAAAGTTTGGCGGGTGGTTCAACGGCCAGTGGCGAACCGTATAATCCAGATGACTTAACGGCCGCTCATCGAACTTTGCCCTTAAATACTCGAATCAAAGTAAGCAATGAAGCGGGTGAATTTGTGGTAGTGCGAATCAATGACCGAGGGCCTTATCATCAAAACCGTGTGCTTGATTTATCACGGGCGGCTTTTGAGCGTTTGGCGCCATTAGGGACAGGGGTCCTCATGGTAGACTTTGAGCTTTTTACAGAACCTGAAGATGAAATTAAAGCGATTCCTGAAGCGATTAGGCCGTTGCTTTCTGAAGAAACTAGACGTCCAGAAGTGCCAGAAGCGGTGATAGAACAATTGCGTGCGCCTCAGGTTTCGTCTGAAGCGCCACAACAAAAGGCTCCGGAATTATTGAGTAATTCGGTGATGTACGACCAACCACTTTTTGGTGAAACGGCAGCTTTAGTAGCGACAAACTTTTTTCCAGATATTCAATTAAGACAAACTTTTTCACAAACGCAGCCACAAGGGTTAGTGTTTGAATTAGCCGGAACATCATTGAAAAAAAATCGTTTTGAAACGGTGACGGTTTTTATGCAAAACCAAGCCACGGGTACGCAAACGCAATTTGTGGGTCCGATTTCGGGTAACAATTTT
>Ga0307983_1000687_pt1 | contig 16639 bp, 3 predicted proteins | sample OrgLakmetagen991_FD_201845 | JGI IMG/M metagenome (GOLD analysis project Ga0307983, IMG submission 201845) | Saline water microbial communities from Organic Lake, Antarctica - #991 | ecosystem: Environmental > Aquatic > Non-marine Saline and Alkaline > Saline | place: Antarctica: Organic Lake...
ACACTGTTATTGTATCTGTAAATTGTCAGATACGGGCGCGGTTTCGAAGTTAGTCTCGCAACTCTTCGATCCAGCGTGTTGAAAATAAAAAACAACACGTGAAAAAAATTCAAAACAACAAAAATAAAAACGTACTATTTATTCGTACTGTCAGGGATCGCAAAAAGCAATCCCTTGCTGTATATAATAGCCTCACTATTTCGGTAGTGAGGCTATTTGTTTTACTGATAAATTCTCTAGGACATCTACGTTGCTCAACCTCACGCGCCCGAGCGTTGAGCGACGCAGGTGCCTTAAACCACAATAATAACCAGTCTAGTGCTGATTCAGCCTGCGCGCGCCCCTCGCTGAATCAGCTTTGGACTGGTTTTACCCAAACATTACGACCTCGTATAAGCTCAACACCACGCGCCCGGCTGTTGAGCTTATTCGCGGCCGTATTTATTATGGTAGTAAGCACAATGAGCTTTATGGGCATTCAAACAGACCAAGCCCAAGCCGCCACCTCCAACCAGCTAAACTTCCAGGGCCGCCTACTATCATCGTCAGGCAACTTGGTCCCAGACGGTGACTACAATATTGAATTCAAACTGTATAACCAGCTAACCTCTACAGGCTCTAGCCAAGGAAGCTGTGCTGGCGACACAAACTGTCTCTGGACAGAAACACGACCGACAGTGCGTGTGCAGAATGGTTACTTTAGCGTCTATTTGGGTGATACCACAGCATTACCAACTGGCATAGACTGGTCACAAGACCTCTTCCTTGGTATGAACGTCGGTGGTATAGGTGCTGCAAGCTGGGACGGAGAAATGTCTCCAAGGTTCAAACTAACTGCAGTCCCATATGCATTCAGAGCATCTAATGTTGCATCATCAGCTACCAACGCAGCCAGCACTAACTCAGACGCAGTATCTATCACCAGCGGTAACGCCCTCGGAACAACCAGCAACTCCGGCAACATTAGCATAGACACTGGCACGGCTACCGGCACAACTGGAACAATCAGCCTTGGTTCTGCCAATGCTTCAAGTCTACTCCTAGGACGTGCTGGACTAGTGACTGCTGTGCAAGGCGGTCTGAGCGTTGCCGAAGACACGACACTTGCTGGGAATTTGGCCGTGAATGGCGGTAATCTTACCACAACGGCCGCAACATTGAATCTTTTCAATGATACAGCCGTAGCCACTGTCAATGCGTTTCAGGGTGCAGAAAACATAAATATTGGTGGAAGCACTATAACCACGGTGGTGGATATTTATGGAAGCACAATAAGGCTTGCAGGTCTATCTACCGGTACAGCGTTTTTGGGTACTAGTGGTAATAATTTCGCCGGTACCAGAGGCATCAGGATTGGAACAGGCAACACTGGCGCATCTAGCGGCTCTGGTACCACTGGTACTATTACGATCGAAACAGGTAACGCTAATCCTGGAACAAATGGTAGTACAGGAAATATTACAATTGATACTGGTTCAATCTCAGGTGGTGGCACCGGGACAGCGGGTGTGCTTAATATTGGAGCATTAAATGCCAGTGCCTTAACCATTGGTAATAGTAACGCCGCTCTCACCGTTAACTCTAATACAACCTTTAACGGCAACTTAGTAGTATCAGCTGGCACGCAATTCACCAATGCAGGCAGTACGCTACTAACAGCGCTTGTGATCACTGATCGAGCTACTGGTGGCAACATCGGTACAGCCGCAACCACAGTAGACGTTGCAACTACCTTCAACGTCAACCAAACTACTGCATCACAGACATTGACGCTTCCAGCGCCAACAGACACTACTTCTGGCCGGATCGTCTACGTTAATAATGTTGGCTCTGCTGAGTTCACCATGTATGGTAGCCCGGTATCTGCTGGTAGTAGCGCATCATTCATCTGGAACGGCACTAGCTGGGTGCAGACAATATCATTCTCGTCAACTGGTGTAGAAATAATCGGTGCACTAGACGCTGGCACAGCAAACGCAAACGGTGCAACTATAACTGGAACAACTATATACCTACAATCAGCCTCAGCGAGTTTCGCAGGACTCGTAAATACAAGTGCCCAAACCTTTGCAGGCGCAAAGACATTCAATGATAGCGTAAATATTAGTGCTAGCTCGAGCTCAACCCTCACTGGTACTGCAGATCCAGCTGCCTCTGTAACTCTTCCTGGAACAGGAACAGCATTCCTATCTGAACTCCAAGTAGGAGATAGAATAACCATCAATGCAGAAACCAGAACAGTAACTGCTATAGCCACTAACACCTCCCTCACCGTAGACACCGCCTTCACCGACACTGCAGCCGCAACTGTCACCAGACTTCCAGCGACACTTATAGTTAAAGATAGTTCTAATAACACTCAACTCATAGTCAAAGACAACGGTGACGTAGCCATTGACGGCAATACATTGTTTGTTGATGCGACAAATAATCGAGTTGGAATTGGTACCTCTACACCAGAGTTTAATCTAAATGTATCTACTACAGGTTCATCATTTATATCGAACGATAGCTATGGAGGAATTCCAGTTTTTCAAGGTAGAAAAGCAAATGGAACACCTGGTTCTGAATCTGCAGTACTTTCAAGTCAGGTTTTAGCACAATTCAGTGGTGGTGGATACGGAGCCACAGGCTGGTCAGTAAATAAGGGTGCATTACTGTTCGCCGCTACAGAAAATTGGACTGATACAGCACAAGGAACAAATGCTACACTCTATACTACTGAGAATGGAACAACTACGGCTCGAGCTCGCTTAATAGTGGGGGATAAGGGAGATCTCACAATTAACGCTTCTAAGACTACTGCTGGAAGCGATGCAATATTCGTAGGCACAAACGCAACAACGTCGCTTACTGCTGGTTCTGTTGATTACTTCGGAGGCTATAGAGGATCGGCGGTATTAGGCTCAAGCGGAACTGTAACGGCGCAATTCTATGGTCTTAAAGGGGATGCATCAATAGCATCAACAGCAACCAACGCACCTGCAGTCCCTGTCGTAGGATTGTGGGGTGAAGCGAGCAACAATTCTACACTAACAGTAGCGAGGATGTATGCAATTCAAGCTCAGGTGCTCAATTATAGTACTGGAAGTATCACTGATAGCGTTGGAATTAGAGTCAAATCTGCAGTAAGCCTAGGGGGTAGTATCGCCAATAACTATGGACTATACATAGAAAATCAATCAGTCGGTACTGCCGACTACGGTGTATACGTAGCCGGTGCTGACACCTACGCATTATTTGTTGACTCAGGTGCAACAAGACTTGATGGAACACTTGAAGTACAAGGCCTAGCAACCCTTACAAGTGGCCTAACTGTCACTGGGGCAGCAATCAACCTCAACGCATCATCTAACTTCAACACCAACATAAACACAGGTACTTCAACTGGTACTGTCGCGATTGGTAACTCAGCGTCTACTACCGACATACTTGGCGCTACTAACATCAATACATCAGGCACAGCTACAACTACTATAGGTAACGCTGGCGCAGTTGTGACAGCTGTAGGGTCTACTATCAACCTCAACTCTGGCACAATAGTCGGCAACGCTACAACTCAGAACTTATTTAATACAGTAGCTACAACACTGAACCTAGGCGGCGAATCCACGTCAGTGAATATAGGTGCAACAACTGGAACGCTTACAGTCAGAAATGCAAATCAAACATTCGGTAACGCGGCAGGCTCAGGCGTATTCACCAACAACGGCGCAACAGTCAATACAACTCTAGCCCTCACTAACTTTGCTGCTGGTGGCTCTATTGGCTCTGCTGCAACTACCGTAGACATCTACACAGCTATATCAGTCAACCAAACGACTGCCGCTCAAACATTGACTATCCCAGCGCCGACAGCCAACACGATCTACGGCCGAACTGTATTGCTAAGCAACATCGGTACAGCAGGATTCACAGTAAACGGTACCACTATAAATCCTGGTACAAGTACTACTATTGTTTGGAGCAACACCAATGGTGGAGCAAGCTGGCAACTTGCTGGTTCTGGCGGAAGTGGCGTCAGTTCTGTAGGAGCAATATCAGGTTCGTCAAATGCAAACGGCGCAACAATAACAGGCACAACTCTCAACCTAACTGCTGCTGATGGCACGAACGGCGGAGTTGTCACAAACACTACCCAGACATTCGCAGGTGACAAAACATTTAGCGGTGCAGTCACTGCACAAGGGTTACTAACAGGCTCACTTGGTGCAACTATATCTGGCGGAACTATCAGCCTTAACGTAGCAGGCACATCCAACACAGCAATAGGCAATGCAACAGGTACACTTGCCGTCACATCTAGCGCTTTCAACCTCACCACAGCCGGAGCAGTATCTGGTGTCACAACTCTCAATGCCTCAGGCTTAATCACTGGTCTTGGCTACACAGCTGGCGCCGGCTTGATCCAAGGTACTGGTGGACTAACTATCACCGGCACAACGCTCATCAACACTACTGGTACAGCTGCTACAACAATTGGTAACAGCACCGGCACTCTTGCATTACTTGGTGGCAACTCAACTAGCTTGGTAGTTGGATCTGGTGCTAATACAACAACGCTTAACTTCACAGCTCCATCAGGCAACAACACCATAACCTTCCCAGCAGCATCTGGAACTGTGCAATTAGCGCCAACAAGTGGCTCATTTATCCGTCAAATACCGACTACTACTGCAGAAAATACCATTACCCCAACCGCAGCTAGTGTGGTTGGTCTGACTGTTAATGCAACGTCAAATGCAACTGGTGCAACTGGACTTGTCGTAAACCAAAGTAATGCAACTCAATCAGGTCAAATCATCAACCAAACGAATACAACTGGTACTCAAGCTAATGGCTTGCTAATCAATAGAAATACAGCAGGTGGCACAACCACCTCACTGCTTGGCCTCACTAACACTGCAGGTACTGCTACAAACGGCATACTGTTCACTGGCACAATCGGCACAGATATAACCACCGCTACCAACCGTGCACTCACAATAGATTCTAACGGTACTGGCGGTATAACTATCGGCGGTGGAACTGGCGCCAAGACGGTAAACCTAGGTACAGGCGCAACAGGGATTAAATCAATCAATATCGGTGGTACAGCAGCTAACGTCATACGAATTGGTGATACTCAAACAGCTGGCTCAATTAGCCTTGGCGCAGCACTTACAACCGGCACAATCAACATTGGCGGTACCGGCGCACAAACAGGTGCGATTAACCTGGGCAATGGAACTGGAACCCAGACAATCAACCTAGCAGCAGGAGCAGGGGTTAAGACGACAACTCTCGGTTCTATAACAGGAACAAGTACAACTAACGTCAGAAGCGGTACGGGTGGCATAAGTCTACAAGGAAATACTACTATCTCTGGTGCGAATACATTCACATCAGGAACAGGTGCTGTAACCCTAAACGGTGCAACAAGCATCACTGGTACGAATACACTCACTGTAGGCACTGGCCTGACATCACTTGGCGGCGCCCTAACCGTCACCGGCCTCACCACCCTCAACGGTGGCCTCACTGTAGAAACTGGTGACACCTTTACCTTCAATGGTGACGGTTTCACTGACTTTACTGGTGGTGGACTATTTAATGACTCTGGTGTTTTATCGGTAGACACAACATCAGCAACTGGCTTCTTCCGTAACGGCGGCAACAGCTTCGGTGCTACAGCAGTACTAGGCACCAACGATGCCAACAGCTTAGTCCTAGAAACAAATAACCAATCCGCCCTCACTGTTGCTAACGGCGGTGCCGCAACCTTCCAAAACGCCTCCAACTCCACCTCTGCTCTCAGTGTCCTTAATGCAGCAGGCACCACTCTACTTAACGTCGATACAACTAACTCAGTTGTACGTGTTAATGAAGGAGACTTCAGAGTAGGAAACGGAGCTGGAAGCTCACTCCTAACACTAGACTCTGACTTATCAACCAACAGTGCCCGTATAGACTTCGGCTTTGGTGGTGGTAACGGTAGAATTGACTACGGAACAACAGGTGACTTCAACTTCTTCACTGGAGGAGTAAATAGACTAACCCTAAACTCTACTGCATTAACTACATCTTCTGGAGTTGGGCTTACTGTAAATGGGGCAGGTCTGTTCCAGAACGATAGTAACTCTGTTTCAGCGTTTGCAATTAATAACGCCGCTGGTAGCTCATTGTTCGAAGCTGACACGACTAATGGTCGAGTTGGAATTAATACGACACCATCTATAACTGGTTCTGATCTAGAAATTAGCAGGCTGACTGGTAACGACGTTGAAGTGTTCTTCAAGCCTGCATCTGGGGGGCAAACAGTACTTTATCTAAATGGTGGCGATGGTAATAATAACTTAAACATTATTGCAGATGATACCAACGAAAGCTTGACTTTAACTGCTAATGGCTCGACGATAGCGACTAATTTCGCAGGGTCAGTATTTAATCGAGATCTTACGGTTAATGGGGCAGGTCTGTTCCAGAACGATAGTAACTCTGTTTCAGCGTTTGCTGTCAACAATGCAGCAGGCAGTTCGTTGCTAGAAGCAGATACTACTAACTACCTGCTCAAGGTTGCGCCGACACAGTTCCTATCATCAGGAACAACTCAAGACTTCGCAGTTAGCGGTTCACTAACTGGTGTCGATAGTTTCTCAACCATTGCAGTGAACGCAACAGCTCCAGCAACTATCGTCACACTTCCAGCGCCAGCAGTAGGTGGCCAGGTGATCGGCCGCGTCATATACGTGACTGCAGTGAATGGATCTAACGACTTTACTCTACGCCTAGGCGGTACCGCAATAGATATCGGTATGAAAGCAAACTCTACAGCAACGCTCATCTGGAACGGTACTGGCTGGACAGCTGCTGGTGCGTCTAGTTCTACTGACCTTCAGTCTGCATACGCCAACACCTTAAGCAGCGCCGGTGGTGCAGAAATACTCCTAAACCCAGCTGGCGGTGCTGCAGATGGTCTGACAATTCGTAACAACAATGTCACTCCAATCAATGGCGGTATCCTAGAAATTCAATCAGCTATAGGAACAAACTTGTTCTCAGTTAACAACATAGCAACAGAATTCGCCGCCAACGGTGGTGCAGAAAACTCAGTTAGCTTTGGATCAGACTGGGAGAGTGTTGGTACAGTAACACTAACGCGCAACACAACTCCTGCCGATACTGCAACCGGTACTGGTTCGGTGTCTGTCGTCACAAATGCGACGAACGAAGGTGTCAGAAACAATCTCACCACCAACCTAACTCCAAGCACACAATACCTAGTATCATTTACCGCCAAAACAGCATCTGGCACTTTAGATAACGCCGATCTAGACGTGTACTATTCACGTAACGGTGGCGGAGCTGTAGCGGCTTGCGACAACAGAAGTATCGAAGATATTGTCGCCACTGGCTTCACTAAGTTTACCTGCACAATTACAACTGATGGCACAGGAGCAAGCAACCCAGACCTTATCATTAGGCAGACTGATGGTAGTAACTTCACGATATTTATTGATAACTTGTCAGTGACAGAAAACAGCGCAAACTCCGAACCTGACAACGTACAAATTGGTGGTGGTATCAATGGTGGACCAGTGACACTATTTACACTAGACCGCGCATCAGCTCCACCAGTTGCAAACGGTAATCAAACCTTCCTAGGATCAATGTACTACGATACAACATCTGGCCGTATCCAATGTTACGAATCTGATGGCTGGGGTGCCTGTGGTTCTGCTCCTAATAACTATGTCAACTTAACGCCAGAATACCCAGGTTCAGTACTAAACGGTACTGGCGTCGGTACAATGACAGCTGACTTCTGTGCAAACGATGCTGACTTGTCGGTTAACTCAACATTCTGTGCAGCTGGTGAAGCACTAAACTACTACAACTGGACATCACCGCAAGCAACCGAACAAGAATACAGCATCTACGTCACCTACCAATTGCCGGCAGCGTTCAAATCATTCGACAGCAACAACACAGTACTACTTACAGGACGAGTCAGCAGCACATCACTAGCTGAAGTGTCATATGAAATGTTCCGTCGCACAACTGTCGGCACCGACGATATCATCCCTTGTGGAACCGAAACGACCATTAACGCCAGCGCAAACGTCTGGGAAACAACGCCAATTAACGGCGACGAAGCAACCGCCTGTGGATTCGACACCAGTAGCGCCGATGAGTTCGTCGTATTCAAGATAAACCTCAAAGCCAGTCAGAACGCCAACGCCTACGTCTCAACCCTCAGCTTCACCTCAATAGGCCAATAAAATCAGTAAAAGAAACCGTACAAAAATACCCATAGCATTTACCCAACCCAACCACCCAAAAAAACTAAAAGTCTCCACACAACACACAACACACAACCTCTTCATTGCGTACAAGGTCTAACCTTGTACGCAATGTGGTATAGTCATAACATGCCAAGCAAAAATACTATTAGGAATTTTGACGTCAATTCTATGTATCACGTGTATAACAGGGGAAACAATAAGCGTGATATATTTCTAGACGATAAAGATTACGTTGTTTTTCTAAGTTATCTAAAATTCGCTTTACTAACGGATAGGGAGTCTAATGAGCTACCAAAGATAGATACTCAATTAATATCTAGTGCAGCTCGGTTCAATATGAGGAGACTTGGTCTGCAGGGGAAGCTGGAGCTAGTTTCGTACTGCTTAATGCCCAATCACTTCCATCTACAGTTTTTTCAATACGATATAAATGCAATAGAAAAGTTGATGAGATCAGTAATGACAGGATACGTAGCTTATTTCAATAAAAGGCATGATTGTAGCGGGGGCTTGTTCCAGGGTACCTATAAAGCCTCACATATTAATACTGAAGGCTATTGGCAGCATATCTCTAGATACATACACTTGAATCCAATAGATTTAGGTGTAAATTTCAATAACTATAAATACTCCAGCTATAAATATTACAGTGGTGAAGCTAAAGCAGAATGGATGCAGCCAAGTAAAGGTATGAGCGATATGAATAGCAAAGAGTACAAAGATTTTCTAGATTCCTGGCTTGATAAGCGTAAGGATATGAAATTTCTTAAGGAAATACTAGCCGACCAATAGCGTTATATTGCGTACAAGGTCTAACCTTGTACGCAATATAAAAAAAGTGTTCAAAAAGTATAGATTATACTGTTGATTACATTGAGGTTATGGTAAAATAATGAGTACAAGAACTGATACAAAAACAATAAAAGGCGCGCTTTATGAGAACCAGTCTTGTCTTAAAGAAGCTACAGAGTAGTAAAAACAAATTACTCTTTAAGCTTTCAGAGATAGGAATTACACCTACCGACCGTATGCGGTATGTACGTCTGAGATTCAGGCGTTTTTGGCATGAAATGCACCCTGTTAAGCGGGGTAGTTACTTATTTCTTGCCGTATTGATGTCATTTACGATGTTGACTGAGTCACTAGCTCAAGTGCCAGTTGCTAGTTTGAGTCGTATTACGCCAGAAATTAATACATTATTACCTCAAGAAGTTCCGTCGTATGCTAGTTATCTAAAATTCAATCAGCAAACGAATGAGTTTGTCTTCAATGAAGGCTATACTCCAAGCAGTAATGGTTTGGGGACAAGTTCTCGCCCGCAATATACCGGTACATTCCCACTCAATGGGTCTGAGCCTATTAGTATTACTGACCCTACTAGTAGTACTTCTATTGCGATTAAGCCGTTGTTTGATGTTGGTGATGGGCAGAGAGACAGTAATAGGCTTGTCTACCCGCTACCTGGGAGAGATGCAATAAAAGTAGTGAGCTTAGCTGGCATAGGCTATAAAGAAGATATTATCTTGAACAGTTTTCAGGGAGATGCTTTAGCGTTTTCTTATGAGCTAGAATTACCAAATAGCATTGAAGCACGGCTTGAGCGGGATGGCTCAATTGGATTCTACGGTGTCAGTTCAGAGCTACTCGGAAATATCACAACGAGTACAGAAAAAGACGCTAAACTTTTGGAAGAGGCACGTAGTAATGCTGTAAAAAATACACTTTTGTATAAAATACCTGCGCCATACATCATAGAGTACGACAAGAGAGAAACTAACGTAGATGTGTATTTTGAACTTGATGGTGATATTTTAACAACAAAAACAACCAACCTACGTGGTGCAAATTATCCGCTTACTATTGACCCAAGTGTCTATGTAGAAACCGCACGAAAATTCATGCGTGGAAATAATGAATCCAATGTAGACTTTGATGTTAATAATGAATTAATTCAAAAAGGCACAACAACGGGTGCTCGATTTGATAGTTGGGCTCCAACACTCGACTTGCCAGCTGGTCGATTCGATGGTGCTTCTACTGTCGCAGGCGGGTACACCTACTACACAGGAGGTGTGGGGGGTGATGGGGTTACTATAGATGACACAATTGCATACGTTCGTTCGGCATCGTCAAGTGGTACATCAACAACAATGAACATCGGTACAGCCGCTACTAATCGACTTGTTTTAGTGATGTTAGACAATGAAGGAGAAGCTGACGATCTTAGCTCGGTTACCGTAGCTGGAAACGATTGTAGCTTAGTTCAGAGAGCAAGAAATACGGATGGTTTAGGTAACGAAACTGAAATGTGGTACTGCGATGAAGGTGACCTAGGGGCATCTAACGGTTCGGTAACCATAAGCGCCACTGGTGGTGACGGCGGGTGGGGAATAGTTACACACCTCTACACAGGCGTGGATCAATCAGGGCCATTTGATAGCGAAATAGAACAAACAGTTGCTAGTGGTACGACGATTTCTGTTGAAAATGTAAGCGTACCAGAAGACGGGCTCGTGGTCATGTCAGCTGCGCATGGTGGCGGTGGCTCTATAACTAGCTTCACCTCGCCACTTATTGAGCGAACAGATGATAATGCACTTACAAGTTCTGCGGTATTCGCAACCGCTAGTGCTGTAGAGGCAATAGCGCAAGTCGATAAAACATATGTGGCAACAACATCTGAAGGGATGCTTCGAGCAACAAGCATCGTGGCATCCTGGGATCATGCATCAACCGGTGTTTCTGGCAGTGAGGTACGAGAAGACGTGTATTGGGCAAATATCGATGACAACAGCGGTGCTTTAACTGCACCTAACCCTGGATCTGGAGCATGTGCAAGCTGGTGTAGTGAGGATCTGTATGATCTACCAGAGGAGCGACGAGCCCATAGTCTTGTTGCCTATAATGGGTTTTTGTATGTCATTGGTGGTGAAGATAGCGCAGGTAATCTAGAAAATACGATATACATAGCTAAAATTGGTGCCAACGGCGAGCCAAGCCTCTGGCATCCAACTGATAGTAATCAAGATAATTGGGTGTACTGGTATAGCGATACGTCACTGCCAAATGCTGTGCGCTATTCTACGGCATCTGCGTACAACAACAGATTGTATTTTTTGGGAGGCGAAACAGCGGCGTCTACTGGTGGCACTGGAACAGTATTGTTTGCAGATATTCAACCGACTGGAACGCTAGGAGCTATAACGTCAAATGGACTCATCGATATGTCTACAAACCGTCATCAGCATACCGTAGAAATTTATAATGATGTGATGTACGTCATTGGTGGTGATTCGAGTTCGAGTGGTACGCTTTTGGACACTGTCGAATATGTGAAGCTAGCGAGTGACGGAACTTTTAGAGGCTCGTGGGAATCTACCGAGAGCTTTTCTACTGCACGACGTACAAATGGTGGCGATTTCACGACTATATACGGCGCCTACATGTATATTATGGGTGGCTGCACGGCTGTATCTGGTGGTGACTGCGATACAGTCGGTAGTGATATACAGCTGGCAAGTATCAATGCAGACGGTAGTCTGAGCGAATGGGGGGATGCAGATAACGAAAGTAATAACAGAGTAGGCTACGGTCTGCATGCATGGCGCAATCACCTATATAGATTAGGTGGGTGTAGTGCAGTGATTGCCGGTGATTCCTGCAGCTCTCCGCTAAATAGTTCTAATGTCGGTGAAATCAATCAGGATGGCGATGCATCGACAGTGAGCATATCCGAGGCAGATGGCCAAGGTGACTGCGTGGGCGCAGATCCTTTTAACTGCGATTTGCCGTCTGATGGCAGTGGTAATCCCGGCGATGATGCTGGTGAGATCGGGCACATGTTAAACGGAACTGTTGTAGTAAATGGTTTCCTTTACGCTATTGGCGGCTGTCCCGACTACGACTGCAGAGGTACAAATCCTGGACCAAGAGATGTGAGTGCGAATGTAGCGTATGCTCAGATTGCAAGCGATGGAAGTTTGCGTCAACCAGCAACTTGCATAGGTGATTATTACGGAGCATGGTGCGTTGATGATACGAACGTTATTTATGAAGAGGACGCATATTATTCAACCGGAACGATTTCGCAGACAGGAACAACGGTAACAGGTACGGGTACTAATTTTCCAAATGGTGGAAATAATACGTCGGTAGGCAAACGGATACAGTATGCAGATGGCACAACGGCGGTCATTACTTCACGTAACAGCGGCACATCATTAACCGTTAATAAGACGAAAACAGTGACTGCCGGCAGTAGCTACGGGCTGCACTACAACGGAACTGCAGCTCCTGGTATGACGACATTCAATGGACAGATTTACGTTATAGGTGGGCTAAATGGTCTGCGCAATAACGAGGATATATTTACCGTAACCACAAACGCAGATGGGTCACTTGCAGGCAACTGGGATAGACAAGATTTTGATGATATCGGAGTTATTACAAGAGACTTATCGTATACCTATGCCTTTACGCGTGCAAATCCAAATGAAGCGAGCACATATCCGGGTAATTTATTCATAGTTGCTGGTTGTGGAGGTTCTACTGGTGCATCATGTTCTGGTGGAGATCACCGTACGGAAGTCTATAAGTGTAATATTCTACCAAATGGTAGCATAGAAGAAGCAGACGCAGATGATTGCACGACTGCTGGGCAACTACAGATGCCCCAAGGAATCAGTCTGCACGCTGGAACAATATATGCTAACTATATCTATGTAATTGGAGGATTTACGGAGGGCTATGGAGCTACAGGTGACAGAGACACGGTGTATTATGCACGGATAGACGATAACAATGATATTGTTCCAATTGCCGGTGAAACCGACTGGGAACTATCGCCGAATTTACTCTCAACACCGCGTCGTCGTGGATCAGCTTTTGGCTACAACGGCTATATATATGCGGTTGGAGGTTACGATGATAGTGATGAATCAATTATTCCCGATATTGAGTTTGCTAAGGTCAATGTATCTGACGGATCCATCGGTGAATTTTCTGTATCAGATGTGACGGTTAACCAGCGATGGGGACTTTCTATGGCGGTATCTAACTCGTATGCATACGTTATAGGAGGCTGTAACGTTGGGCCAAGTCCAGGTGGATGCAGCAGTTTTGAACCGTCAGTGCAGACATTCCAGCTCTATAACAACGATTCAGGCGCAATCAAAAACTACACTGAATCAACAGGGGATTTCAGCACACTTAACGATCGCATTGGATCAAGCGCAACGGTACTTAATGGAAATGTATATGTGGCTGGCGGTATGTCTGGTGGATCAGCAACTGACGATGTGCAGGTAGCCACGCTCAACCCTAACGGAACTATTGGGTCGTGGGCTAACGCCGGCACTTTGCCTGCCGCCCGTGCCTATGGTCAGCTAGAAACTGCCGGCGGGTCGCTGTATTATATTGGTGGTCAAGACACTGCAGGTGATGAAAAATCAGAAGTGTTCTACGTTACACCAACGGGCAGTGGTGGTCCATCAAGTGATGTTATACGTACAACAACATACAAACTTAATGGCTCTGAATTCAGCGGATTAAACTACACCCTGGACTTACAGGAAGACTTATCGAGTGATTATTTTGCTATGGTAGCAGGTGGTGATGGAACAGGGGGTAGAAACGGACCTGATACAAATCAAGTACGTGTTGATGGAGATCCGTTTGGTGATTTACCGAGTACAACGGCAGCTAATGATATACGCTTAGAACGCGGCATAGCAGCTGATGCATGGGTTGGTACAGTGACTATTGTTGAATGTATTTCTAGCTGTACTACAGACGGGTTCCAACTTTCTGAGGTGTTAGATGTATCACTAGCTAATGACAACGAGTTAACTGATGTTACGCTGGCTTCAGCTCATTCAAGCCGTACAGTTCCATTTGGAGGGTATTTGGGTGGTGGCTTATCGACGTCAGAAGGAAATGCTAATAACTTCAGTGCAACAGCCGGTGTACGCGTTAGCAAAAACAGTACAAATCAGATCAGAATTGAAAGAGATGAAACAGTACAAAACGCCAGCGCAGCTGATGTGACTGTCTATGTCGTCGAGTGGGGAGGTAGCTGGGACGTACAAGAAATCGACTTTAATAACTGGAATTCAGGTAGTGATAATGTTGACAACACTGGCGATTACTCTACTCAATCGATAACCTCTGCTGAGCGCGATAATACATGGGTCTGGAAGTCTCCAGGTACTTCTCAAGATGAGGGACTAGGTGATGGTTCATTCGGCAAGGTTGTCACGCTAGGTGACGGAGTGAACCAAAACTCATCAGAAACAACTGTAGCCCTTGGCTCATGGCATAGCGACGCGGTGCGCAACGACACGGTTTACGTTATGGAGCACAGCGATTTGGCAGTCGATCATCGATTCAAAACAACTTCTAACGACGGTTCAAGCTTTACTCAATCGGTTGATGCTGCTATCGAATCAGAATCGGTGAGCACATCCGGTAACGTGACGAGTTCTGAAGGATACAGGATACCAACGTACTACTACTCAGACAATGGACAAGGAACAGCTTATTCACGTGTTGCTGGGTGGAGTCACTATTTTAGTAATGACACTACTGTCAGCTTGGCCAAAAGCTACACAGGATTTTGGAAATAATGCTGGCGGTAGCGGTGGTCCTGTGGCAACATGGGCAACAGCATCCAATGGGTTGCCAGGTGATAGATCTAGGCACGGTGCGACAGTGTGGAACAACAGATTATTTGTGCTTGGTGGCCTAAATGATAGTGGTAATTCAACCAATACTGCCTACATATCACCGCAGCTTAACTCTGGTGGTGATATTACGTCGGCTTGGGCCAGCGACACTGATGTGTTTGACGTTGCTCGGAGCGGCGGTACAGCTGTTGCATATGCAAATAACCTTTATATTTTGGGCGGGAATGACGGGACTAATTTCTTTAATGACGTGCAATTTACCCAAATAAATAGTGATGGAACGCTCGATGAATGGCGAAATACGGCTAGTTTGCCGCGTCGAGTCAGTGATTCAGAAGGATTCGCTGCAAATGGATTTATATACTTGGTCGGCGGACGGTCAGATTACGGCCAATGTAGCAACAACACCTACGTTGCGCCAATAAGCGCCAACACAACGATTACCTCCGGTAACAATCCGACTGGAACAGGCGTATGGTTCAAAACAAATATTGAGTTTGAAGGAGAGCGCCACAGCGCAGCAGTTACCTATAATGAAGGAAAGGTGTATTTGTTCGGCGGCGGCTGCGAGACTTTTTCTGCGTCGTCACTCGGTGCATACACATTTGATAGTTTCGGTGACAGTGACACATCTGCTTGGACTTTTGTAGCTAACCCTGGTAATGATGGCCTAAACAACAGTAACAACTCTCGTGAATGGTCTTATGATGTTGACGAAACTCCTTCCGGTGGCGTAGGGCCTAGTTCAGGACGAGGAGGAAATCCAGATGGATATGTATACACTGAAGCATCTGGTGCCGCCTCGTGGAACGACACCTACACTATGACTAATAACACGACGATAGACGCAACAACTCTAGATTGGACAGTTAATTTCTACTGGAACCAGCGAGGCGACAATAACCATGCCGAGCTAGAGCTGCAAACCAACGAAGCTAGCGCAGGCTGGGTGACAAGAGGCACATTCGCTGGTGATCCAGAAGACGTAGGGACGGGCGGCACAAGTACCTGGAACCTAGAGGCAGTTGATCTTTCGAGTGTTATTTCTAATGCCTCTACACAAGTGCGGTTTTTGGTGACATTCCCACCGGATAATGGCTCTGGTGAACATTGGCATAATGATTTTGGACTAGACTCTATATCTTTGAGTGGTACGGACTTAAGCGCATCAACTGAACTAACCTCTAACCAGCATTATTACGGCACGATCAAATCACAACCACAAATAGCTCAATATTCATACTACGTTGATGCAGATACTAACGTCGCACCAAATGCATGGTTACTGAACGGCGTTGATAACAACATTGGTGCTCGCTGGCAGTTTGGCTACCGCTCAGCCGCAGATTCACAGAACGTATTCGTAAAAGAGCCGTTCACAGGTACCAATGGTAACGATGTGTCAACTGGTTCAGTGTTCGACGACTGCTATGCGCTTAATGGCGCAACTAATAAATTTGACAATACTCAGAGTGTATCAGCATCGACTTCCGTAAGAATGACCGTAGCGGCCGCATCTAACTCAGCAGCCGCATGCTACAAAGATTTGCCAAGTACAACAGTGCGCTATGATAGTTTCTATGTCCGTCCAGACAACTATGCAGCTACGGGAATAATTCTATATGCGACATCTGGAGGAGGCGAAGATGTGGGGAGGCTACGACTTGATGG
>Ga0307983_1000689_pt1 | contig 16619 bp, 14 predicted proteins | sample OrgLakmetagen991_FD_201845 | JGI IMG/M metagenome (GOLD analysis project Ga0307983, IMG submission 201845) | Saline water microbial communities from Organic Lake, Antarctica - #991 | ecosystem: Environmental > Aquatic > Non-marine Saline and Alkaline > Saline | place: Antarctica: Organic Lake...
GTTTTATTTTTGACCAGTGGGTATGGCGAAGTTTTTGATCACAAATGATAGGGAAGAAGACACATCATCTGTACAAAAATCTCAATGAGATGATACACAAGTATCGCTACAAAATGATGAAAAAACCTCACAATCACCAGCAACGAACCAAACTTCGTCAGTATTTGCTGATGCAGATTTTCATACACCAGAAAAACAAGCAGAAGATGCACAACCAGAAATATCATACGATGTCCCACAAGTCCAAGACGATACCAGTCGAATAGACCAAACACAAGAACTAACAGACACTGAAAAATCACAATCAGCAGAAGATACTATTCCAAATATCTATATCCAAAATGACACAACACAGGAAGAACGTACAGTACAAGAACCAAAAAAAGCTAACCAAGACACAGCAAAACAAGAGGTTGTTACATCCAAAGAAGAAACGCTAGAATCTCCCAAAACAAAACAGTCATCAGAACCAATAACATCAAATGAAGAACCTACAGAAGATGGAGGAGTAGATTTAGATGCATTTTTTGACGATACACCAAAAAAAGAGGAAAAACCAACACAAGAAGAAGGTAAATCTCAGTCACAATCGACAGAAACTGATGCAGAAGTAAAAGACAAACTAAACGTCCAATCTAAGTCAAAAACCAAAGCACAAGTAGGATCTCTACAACGTCACCTTATCGCAGCAGGAATGCTTGTCGCATGAGGACTCATTCTCTTTTTCTTGTTCAAAATGATGTTTCCTCTTGGTGTAAATCCAAATGATGGATCAACAATACCAACGTCAGACAATACAGTGGTTTTTAACACAGGAAGTACAGATACTGGCACACAACATAGTGTTGCGAGCGGAGATATGGCAGCAGAACCAATAGGACCAACACAAGAGGAAATAAGAGAAGACTATATCTTCAAACTTGAAGCATATGCAATCCAGGGAGAAGAATACACAAATATGTGAAGAACTCAAAGAGATAATGATATCCTCAAATATGGCCTCTATATCCACAAAAAATCGCTTGACGCCTTGGATACACTTGCATTGCCAGATGACATAGATACAAGTGAGTTACAAGAACTTTTTGATACATTTGATACCTATATAGATATTTTAGAATGATCAAATAATGATAGCGTTCCACCAACCCAAGAACCAGAAAGCATCACCCAACCAACCACACAAGAGACAGACATCCAATCCACAACAACCTGATCAGTCCAAACAGGCAGCCAAGACGCTGAATTCGGTTTCTAATCTCGTGGAAAAATTTCTCTTTTATTGTGAATATGAAAAAAACGCCAGCCCAAAAACTATCGAAAACTATTCGCTTCGGCTCAATAGACTTATTTCATATATTGGCGATGTCGATGTCCATGAGATTAAACCTATGCATATCCTCGATTTTAGAATGCACCTCACCAGCACCTGACTAGGCAAAAAAACCGTCAATTATCATATTGTCGCTATCCGTGCATTCCTCAAGTTTCTGCTCAAAAACGACTTTGATGTCATCAGTCCAGACAAACTCGAACTTGCCAAGATTCCTGCAACAGAACCTTCCTATCTTTCCGATGATGATGTCAAAAAAATCCTCACATCCCCAACACAAGCAAACAAAGACCCCCTCATCGCAACCAGAGACCAGGCGATATTACGATTTTTGTATAGCACAGGATTGAGGGTGACAGAGCTCACTTCACTGACCAGGGATCAGATAAAGACAGATTCCAAACAATTTTCTGTCGTAGGAAAATGATCTAAACTCAGGTCTGTTTTTCTTACCAGTCAAGCAAGAGAAAAACTTGTTATCTATCTCAAGCTAAGAACAGATGACAGTGATTATCTTTTTATCAGCGTTTCATGAAACAGTTTTGGACAGGCATTAAGTAGAAATACCATCGAAGAACTCGTGAGAAGATACAGCAAACTCGCTGGTATTCGTAAGAGAGTAACACCACATACTCTTCGTCACAGCTTTGCAACAACCTTACTCAAAAAATGAGCAGATCTGCGTGCAGTACAGACGCTCTTGGGGCATGCATCGATCACCACTACGCAAATTTATACTCACGTTGATGACAAACATCTCTCCAAGACCCATGATTTACTAGAGGATATGGAGGAGTAGATAGTCATATGTGTATTTTCTCTATAATGTAAATTCGTTATCAATTATCTTTCTCACCTTCAAATAGGTATAACCATTCTCCATACCCCTTAATCTCCATGTCTTCCAGAGGGACAAAAGTTAGGGCAGCAGAGTTTATACAATATCTCTTACTACCATTTGGACCGTCATTAAAGATATGTCAGAGGTGAGAATCAGATTCAGCGCCTTTTATCTCAGTTCTTACCATGCCGTGAGAGAGGTCGGCCTCGTCTTCAACCTTACCAATAGGTTTAGTGAAACTAGGCCATCATGTTTCACTGTCAAATTTGTCTGTTGATGAGAATAGTGGTGTTCCATCAATAATATCAACATAGATACCAGGTGCTTTATTGTCCCAATAGGCGTTATTGAATGGCTCTTCGGTATATCACTCTTGTGTTACACGACGCTGTAATTCGGTAAGACCAGAGAGGTCTTTTTCTTTTTTTCGCGTCTCTTGTATATAACCTTTTCTTCATGATGCTTTATTGTATCTATCATAATTAGTTGATTGCTTTTTGTAATAATCTTGGTGATAGTCTTCCGCTTTATAAAAAGTAGTCATAGGTAGTATCTCCACGACAATTGGATCACTAAACTTCCCTGACTCTTCTATACTTTTCTTAGATTCTTCTAATATCTTTTGTTCATTCTTAGTAGACCGATAGAAAGCTGTCGTATATTGAGAGCCTCTATCCGCAAACTGTCAGCCCGCATCAGTAGGATCTATCTGTCTTCGATAGGTATCGAGGAGCTCCTCAAAATCAACTAAAGCAGGATCATAAACAACCTTTACTGCCTCCCTATGGTCTGTTTCTCCGCTTGCGACTGCATCATAATTTGCATTCTCTTCGCTGCCACCTATATAACCAGCCACAGCTTCTTTGACACCATTCACAGACTCAAATGGTCATTCCAAGCATCGAAAACATCCTCAAGCAAAATACGCTTCACGTCTTTCGTCACTTCATTCTTCAGCGACAATCTCCCAAGGTTTAAGCTCACCATTCTTTGCGTCTGCCAACTGTTCGACAAAATCATCAACTGTTGTACCTCCTACCCATCTCTTAATGAGTGTTCCATCTGAATCAACATAAGCAAAACTACTCTGTGTCAATATTTGGTATTTCTTTTTTAGCTCATCAGCTGTATCATAATCAACTTCCAAGATGGTTACTCACTCAGGGACTCACTGGTTTTTGAAGCTCATCTCAGCTTGTCTACATGTAGGACATCGGTCTGCATGAAAAAATAATACCGTATCACCCTCTGCTGGTATATCACCTGTATATTGTGTATAGACACCACCTGTATATGTTGTTTGGTTATTGTCGGATGGTTCTGATTGTGTCATAAGTAATGAGATTATATAGATAACTACTAGAAGAATAACGAGCACTATAGCTCACAAAAACCGCTTCATATGTTTATCTAGAAGATAAAAGACCTACAATCATGCTAACCAAAAAAAATGTATAAACAAGGAAAATAAGTCTTATCAGTATTTTTAACCCCCAAAATACAACTCTTGTACCACTGTACTATTTTTTATCTTTTCATAATCACCCGTCAGGGCAACTTCTCCATCATTCAATACATAGAAATTGTGCACAAACGATCCCAAGAAATTAAAATCATGCTCCACGATAATGACCGTCTTGTCCTGTGCAACAATCTTGTTGATCAACTCAATTACTTTTCCTTTCAACTTTGGCGATACACCAGCTGTCGGCTCATCCAAGAGATAGAGCTTAGTATCTTGGAGATACAACCTTGCAATCTCAAGCAACCTCATCTGTCCACCACTCAAGTTCCCTGCACGCTCATGTTTCTTGTCATAGAGATCCAAATCTTGCAAGACAGCGTCTATTTCATCCTTGATACGCTGTGGCAGAAAAGAAAGTGGCAACAACTTTTGTTTCCATCACAACTGCTTCACATACGCCAAAGAGAGGTTTTCAAACAAGGTCAACGACTTAAATATTCCAAAGCTCTGAAAGACTCTTCAAATCCCCATATCAGCTCTTTTTTCGACACTAGCAGTGGTGATATCTGTCTCACAAAAATGAATGGAACCATCACTTACGGTGTTAAATCCATTGATCGTGTTCAACAATGATGACTTTCCACATCAGTTTGGACCCACAATCCCAACGGCTTGTCAGACATTTACATCCATGTCTATTCATTTGATGATATGTGTTGCACCAGCTTTCCAGTGTACATTACGAAGTGTAAGCATGTCTAGTATTCTACAAAATTAAAAACAATTATTGACTCCTTCCAAACGAAGTTTTTCTAAAGATAATAAATGAGACAATAATGATCAATAACCCAAAGATAATTTCTCTCAGATAGCCCACCTTTGCTGCATCCACCACCTTAAAAAATCTCAGATACTCATAGCCAAGCAAAACGATAAACGACACCAACAAGACACCCAAATCATTCCATTTGTAGGAGACGAAAGCAATCGTTATAAGCAAGATGAGCATCCCCAACCAAAATGTGGGTGGATCAATATACAGATAATAAAAACTATATAACCCTCACCCGACACTCGCCAATAACGTTGTTATCACGATCATAATAAGCTTGTACCAGGAGATCTGTACCCCCAGCGACTTGATCACCACAGCATTTTCACCCCATCATTGCAAGATTCTATACAGATATGTCTTTTTGAAATATAACAATCCAGCAAAAACAATTGCGCCAATAATCGCACTAAACACAAGATATGGCTGCAATCATGTCGCAAATACATCACCAATGATATTTCTATTCATTCCTGATAATCCCAACGCACCACCCGTTATTCATTCGAGATTAAACGCAAGCTGATAGGCCAAGATATATAATGCCAATGTTCAGATCGTAAAGTAGACATCATCAAGTCTAGACGAAAGATAGAGGACAAAAAACGTAAATAGCAACGATATACCAAAGGCAATCCCAATACTACCCAATATTCCTATATCTCGATGGATATTAGACAATGCTGAGGTATAACTCGCAAAGATCACAATCGCGAGATACGAAAAATCCAATGTTCCCTTCAAACGAACATAAAACCTAAATCCACTTGCCAAGATAGCAAAAATAATAGCAGATATCGCGATATGAACCAAAAACGAATCTCGCATTACACACGTCTTTTAGCCAAACTAAAGAGTCACTCTGGTTTTGCAAGCAACACAAGGACAATGACTGCAATAATCAGTGTTTCCTTATACGATATAGGAAATCAAAACTGAATAAATAACAAGTATTCAATAAATACATAGAGCAATGCTCCTAGGTACATATATTCCTTCTTGGCTACACCGACCAAAATCATAATACCGATTCCTTTGATCAGATAAAACAACCCATCACTTGCCCTCAAATTTGTTTCATTCAAAATCAAAAAACTATTCGCCAAGAGTAAAAGTAAGAAAAACCCGAAAAGTCATTGCAATATCTTCATAGTTGGTACACCTAGTCACCTAATCACATTACTATGCTCAAACATTCCCTTCAAGATAATACCAAGCATGGTCTTAGAAAAAATATACCAAAATCCACCCAACAACCCCAACAAGATAAGGAACAACGACCAGCTTGGAAGTGAGATAAGCGAAAGACTGACTGAGCTTGGTCCAAAAACATAGCCAATCATATTTTCCAAGACAATAGACACACCAAGCGTAAGGACAATCCCGACATGATCTCTTTGCTTTGGATGAGGAAAATAATGCAACAATAGCCAGTTAACAAAAAAGTAGACAATCAGAAATACGCTGAGTGCAAGAATCACTTCCCAGCTAAATCCATGATTGATAAATGCATGGATACCATAACCACCCAAGACCAAAAAGCCTCAAATTCCTAAGTTCAAAAACTTCCCAAAGGCAAAGAAGGCAGCCAGTGTCGTTGCAATACTTCCATAGACGATGGTATTAAAAAGAATGTAATGTAAATCCATTAGATGCCACTAGTATAAAGTATGAAACCAGTTCTCATGAATATTTTTACGCTACTATTCTACTGAAATAAGCCCTCAATCTTGCATTTGCTGTACAACAAAGCGAAGTCCTTGTCCATCTCCAGCACGATTGAAGTAGTAATCACCAAAGAGACCATCTCTTGGACTCTCCGCATTGTATGCAGCGACAAACTCTCTAATAGCATTCGCATCATTACCAACAGCGGTAATTGCATCAATAGCAAGTTGGAGACTTTCAGCATCCAAGACAACAAATGTCGGATTACTCTTTACTTCATATGATTCCCTATACTCATCCATAAATGCAACCGCCTTATCATCTAATTCTTCAAATGGAGGGAATTGTACAACCTTTATACCATTGGTAAGTGCTCATAGTTCATCAACAAAGGTGTCAGACATCAAAGCTTCGGCACCAATTGTTTTATCAGCAAAATCAGTCCATATGTCAGCATTTATCAACGACCTTACAAACGCAATAGAACTTGTATCTCCCTGTGGAAGAAAGACAATCTGGTCTATTTCACTACTTGCAGCAGCGATTCTACTTGCGATGATAGACATATCTTTTTCATCAGTATTGAATCTTTCTTCAAGGACAACATTTCCACCAAAAAGATCTTTTACGGTATTTGCATATGCAACGGGGTAGTCTACGTTTTCATACACAAGTGCGATGGTATCAACATCATTGTCATCTAAGTGGTCGACAAGTACTTGTGCAGCATCCAAATCATTCCAATATCTAAATACAAAGTCACCAATGTCGCTAATTTCTGGTGCGCTAGATGTTGGTGAAAGCATCACAATACCTTGAGATTCCGCAATTTCACCAGCAGCAAGTGTCTCAGACGAGCATGTTCCTCCAATAACGACTTGGACATTGTCTACATTGATGAGTTTTTGAATAGCAGTAACTGCATCTCTTCCAGAACATTTTCCATCCTCAATGACAAGCTGAAAATCAAATTGTTCATTATTGACATTGTCTGCAATGACAGATCTGTAAGCATTGACTGCATCCTCACCATATGTTGCAGCGGGTCCAGAAAGTGGGGCAATAACACCAATTTTTACTTGCTCTTTTTGATCAGATGTATCAGTAGTTTGTTGGCTACATCCCGCAAGAAGTAATGCTCCCATACACAGGAGACCAAGAGTAAGAATCTTTTTCATGATAGAAGATAATAATATAAAAGATATATATACCCCTTAAACATAGATTTTCTCATATCATATGCAAGTTTTTCCTATTTTTGGTTAACAATCTACACAAAATGCACATTTTTGTCACAAACTGTCTACTTATTCGTATATATACATGTAACAAAAAACTTTAGTAATGATATGAAAATATTTTATTTATGAAACTACAAGACTATTTCAAAAAACAGCAACAAAAGTCTTTGTCTCATGCCCAAAAACATGACATTTTTTCTCATATAAAAAATCATATTAATCAACCAGTACGATACACACAGATAACAGAATTTTTTATGACCAAAAGGTTTGTCTATGCCGCATTTACCATATGTATCATAGCACTTGTCTATGGAACATCATTTTTCCAAAATACATATAACGGAGATTGATTTGTCATCCAAAACGGTGTACAAGCAGATCATATAGCCCAAGTTATAGATATAGATGGTGATTTTTTCATCGAACATAAAGGATCCAAAATAATTTCCAAAAATATCGCCCAAGGTGATATGGTTACTTTAGACCAAAATGCAAAATTAGTAATAAATATAGACAAAGAAACGCAAGCAACCTTAGAGTGACCAGCTCGTTTTAGTGTTGAACGTGACGAACAGGATTCATCGCTATTGATCATCCATGAAGGTGACTTTGTCGATATAAGATCGCTAAAAGAATCACAAAAAACATTCACACTATCATTTGACGACTTACGTGTTGTATCCAAACAGGAAGCACAAGCGATGATAGACTTTTCTATAGAGAAGAAAGGAGAAAAGCGTCTTGTTTCAAATAATGGATCCAAACTCCGTGTAACAACAGTAGACGAAGAACAAGAAATACAAACAGATGTTTCTAGACAAGAAACCCTCGCAATAGCAGATAATGATATCAGTTTGATAGATGATGTTACAAAAGTAGCAACAATTATTGCACGCAGAGATGTAAGTCAGACAACCGCGTTATCCGTATCAACAGGTGGTTTGTCAGGTACAGCAGATAATCTTTCAGGTGTACTACTCACTATTACACAAGAATCATCACAAGAAGAAAAAGAAGTATCAGAGGAGGTAGAACAAACGGTTTCATCTATAGCATCAGCAGACAAAAAGGTTATTAGTACAATACAGAGTCAACAACTTCGTTCGGCTATCAATCCTGCATTTATCCAAAATGATATTAAAGATCTCTACATAGCATATCTTGCAGGAAATGATACAAATGCCTATAGATATACAGCAACTATTTCACAAAGAATGAAAGATATCTATAGAGCATTTGACAAAGAAGTTCCATGAGCATCTGATGGTTCTATTCAATGACAACTGACCTATATTCAATCAATATGAGAGGAACTCATTACATATCTTAATAAATGATACTATATTCCACCAAGTCAAATCACACAAATTCAAACAGTAATTTCACGAATATCGTATATCCAACAGCTAGAATATAATAGTGTTGTCTCTTTGGAAGTAGGAGAAAAAAACTGGAATTCTTTCCAAACAAATCTTCCAGCTCATTTACGCTTCTAATTTCAAAAAAAAAACATATACATAGGCTATGTTTTTAGCCATGATACAAAGTATGTTTATATTTGCCACATATAAATCAGGTCGTGAGATCAAACATTTCATCAAAAAACTTCTTTTGTCAGGAACAGTAAAACACATCCAAAGAATAAACTATGTTAAATCTTATACAAGAAACGAAAAAAATATAATTCAACGTGAACAAAAGCTTCTCTTATTGCATACAAGCAACCAACAAGAAGACAAAATGCTAAAGTTTTGTAGAGAGTTCGATACTCAGTGACAGTTTCTTGATACGATCCAGTCTTTAGATACACAAGAACCTGCTGATGCCTAGAGTATTTCGTGCAATTCTCCAATGACTAGTAGTAACTATACTACTGTTTTTCCTTGTACAAATACTCATAAATTTATACGATGTTCAATGAATATACAAAGATTTTTTCCTCAATAATATGTGGTATACAATAACAGCAATAGTGTCTGTATTTCTCATTTTTGTGTTTTTTCCTTATAATACGATTATAAAAAAAACAATACTCATAATCATAGTTCTTCTGAATGTAATCGTAGGAATAACATTCTTTTCATGAGTAGAATGACAGGTTCTCATCTATCGATTGATCATACTAGCAACATTATCTACAATACAAATATTGCTTTGACAACGAAAGAGTGCTATTCGTTATGCGATATTATCCATAAATATGGTATGTATGCTTGTAGTGGTAAGTATATTATTACTGCCCACTTATGATAATAAACCTACATTATCAGCATTTTACACATTGCAGCCAAACACGCTACATATGTTCATTGCAGATGCACCACTCATCTTGCAGGAAGCAAAACCCATACTATCATATACAATATGAACGAATGAAAGAACTATTCCAATCATAGCAGATATGTCTTTTTCACCAATACCATTCACTCAAGACGCTATAATCACAGTAAGTGCAACGCAAAATCTACAAAACACCTATGCAATAGTACAAATGTATGATGGAAAAGTGTATCCAATACCATCACAAGCATGAATAGAACTAACAACATTATGAGCGAGTGGATACCAAATAGAATATATTAATAGTACATGAGATATTGCTCCTTCACTAGCAACACAAGATTTTATGGAAAACCTTATAGAACAGCGTGAGCAAGGATTTCAAAACTATATTACAGACACTGTCGGATGACAGCGGGTTCTGCATCCTGTAGTTGATCGATATATACATACTGTGTTACAGACTGCTTATACAATATTTCCACAATATTACTTTGAAAATATACAAAACTATTACAGCACACAAGTACTCTTAGAGCAGGTAGGAATGAAAGAAAAAACAGATATAACGACACAAATAAATATAGAGTTACCTGATACCACTCAGTTTCAAGAATCGATTCAACAAACATTTCTGTATAAGCGTCTATTTATGACAGAGTAGAGAATCCTATAGATCGAAGATGAAGAAAGGTGTGCGTATCTTTCTTTTTTTTATATATTTTTTCTCCTATTATTGGACAACCAATACTTGCAAGGTGACATCTAATTTGATGTCTTGCTCAGCTATGTATGGTTATTTGTATTGTGCTCGTATTCGTTTTTTCATCATAATATAAGAGTGTGCACCAACTTTCACAAACAATATGCTTTGGATCATCTGCATCACATACAAGCATACGATCTGGTGCTGACGGGTGATGTTTGAGTGGCGTATCAATAAATAATGATGTTCGTCAAGGATTACCAACAATATCAGCAATATAATATTTGTCTATTTGTTTTTTCTTTTGCTCTTCTTTGAAAGTGTTATGATAGTTTTGTGTTTTCGCAAAGTACAAAAGTCATGCAGTATCTCGATCAAGCCTATTGACCAGTCATCTTTCTCCATTATCTCAGTATTCATCAGAGAGTTGTTTTTTTATTGCTTGAGATTTTTCTGATATATCAGCATCTCGTATATCAAAAAAAGATAGCCTTTCACCACGGGTAGATCATAGTTCATGTGCCTTCCGCCCGTAATAAAAGAATCTATCTTCGTATCGTACAATAGTATTCATAGATATTATAATTTATCTTGTTCTTTATTAAATTTTCATAGTGTAAGGTAAGCAAGTGGGGCAGCAATAAATATAGATGAGAACGTTCATGCAATCACCCCAATACCAATAGTGAATGCAAAGCTTTGAATAACTCAGGTACCCACCAGATACATAGCAACAATTACAAGAAGTGTAGAGATAGATGTACCCAAAGACCTTCTCATTACTTGTCGCAAACTACTTTCAAATACTTTTCCATAGATAAGACTTTTTTGATTTTTCTCATCAACCTTTTGCATGTTCTCCCTAATTCTATCAAAGATAATAATTGTATCGTTTATACTATATCACATAGTTGTGAGTATAGCAATAATAAATATTGTATCTACCTGTATCGTAGGGTTTATCCACATAAGTAATCCATATGCACCAGCAGGAATAAACATATCAAAAAGCATCGTAATAACAGTAACTCCAGCAAGTGTGACAGGAGATACATACTTCCTTATTCCAGAAAAGGAGAAGAGCATATAGATAACCATAAATATGATACCCAAGACAAGTGCTCTAATGGCAGCAGACTGCATGTAGGCCCCAACACTTGGTCATGTAATGGCTAGTTCAATAATTTGACTGTCATCTTGAATGTATGCATTTTCAATGAGCGAGGATTGTATTGTCTCAATTAATGATGTGATTCTTGCATCATCACCAATATTTGTTTTTATGGTTATTGCAGTACTGCTGGTTCCAGGTTGTATACCAATAGTTGTATCACTAAACGACGCTTCTTCCAGAGCAGAAGAAAGAGATCATTGAAGTTCTTCAGCGTTTACACTTGTAGAAAGACGCATATTTACTCCACCAGTAAAGTCGATAGAATATCTTACATTTGTAAGGAATAACACAGCTGATCAAGCCATAAGTATCCCAGCTATAAGAAGCCAAAGATAAGACCTTTTAATAATAGGAAATGTTTTCATATGCGTAAAAAAACTAATAAATAAATAATAACATTACTGTATCCTACTTTTTTGCATTGATTTGTCAAGCAATCAATGTCGTATAAGCATTTTCAGCAGCAGCTTCTTGTGCTTGTTTTTTGTTCTGTCATTCTCCATAACCAACAACTTCTCCACCTCTTAGTACTTCAGAAGCAAAGATCGTTTTATTTCCTTTTGTTTCGTGAGACAAGAGATTATCTTTGTATATAGGAGTTTCTTTATCTTCTTGTTGTATATATTCTTGTAGCAATGTTTTGTAGCTTTGTATACTAGCTTGAGGAATGTGCGCTATATAGCTATACACATATTTCACAACAAATTTTTCTGCTTCCTCATAACCCAAAGATAGGTAAATATAACCAATAAGTGCTTCTAGTCAATCAGAGAGAATAGAAGCTTTTTCATGTCATTTATTTCTCTGTTCGCCGGTACTGATTAAAATATGGTTTCCGAGTCAAATATTTTTTGCAATGATGGCGAGTGTTTCTTCTTTGACAAGAGATATTTTATAAAGTGTAAGAGTAGACTCTTCGTACTGAGGAAAATCAAGAAAAAGCTGTTTACTAATAACAGATCATAAGATAGCATCACCAACAAACTCTAATCTTTCATTATGTGGGATAATTTCCTTGTAGTCAGCAGCAAATGACTTATGAATGAATGCAATCAAAAAAAGTTCGTCCTTGGTACGAACAGGTACGTCAAGTCATTCCAAAAAATCTTTTCGTTGAGTTGTATACTCTTTTTGTATAAAATCTATATCCATTATTTATATGTATTAAATGGTAATGAGTACCCAGAGAGGTAGTCGTTTCCTATGATTACTTTCATATCAACTCCAGTCTGGATAGCACCAGTAAGGACTTCATTGATAGTAATGAATTCTCATAGTGCTTCAAGTGTTCCATTATAATCTCAGGTACCAAGAAGTATAACGGTATTTCAAGAAGTAGTGAAGTCAGCATTGTCTATAGTATCTATAGAAAAACCATATTTTCCTAGTTTTGTTGAAAGCTCATTTGCAAATCAACGTCTACCAAATCCAAGGGACTGTGCATAATTCATGTCAATACCATTAAGTACAACAATATTCGGATCCTCTTTCAAAAAACGATGATTAGCAGAAATAAATTGCGCAAATGTCTTTGTATAGTCATAGAATCAAATATCATTGTATGTTGCTCATGCTGGAAGCAAGATAGAAGCTCCACCAAAAGCATCTCTATTTGGAACATAGAGAAAACATCAAGCTTTGGATCATACATAGCTTGTATGTGAGCAAATATTGGTATACCCAAAATTAAACATATCTTTAATAGTAAATATATGTTGTAGCATACCGATTATCTCGGTATTAGATACATTCGTCTCGACCATTTTGGTATAATCTTCATAGAGTGATTTTATTGTATTTACGTGCATAATATCTTGCATTGAAAGGAGTTTTTTCATTACCGCTTCAATAATAAGTTGCTGTCTTTGAGATCTAGAAAAATCAGAGGTAGAGTGCCTACTTCTTGCATATTTAAGTGCAGTATCACCATCAAGTATCTGTTCTCATTTTTCTATATAGAAGGTTGTATATCCACGATTTTGTTCATTTGGATAGGTAGTATCATAGATTCTTTCAGGTACATCAACAGTAATCCCTCACAAAGTATCGACAACTTCTTTAAATCAAGAGAAATCAATTGTTGCATAGTAAGGGATATCTAGTCAAGTTATTTCAGCAAGGAGTGTTGCAATTGTTTTTGTTGCTTCGTCAATGTTTTCAGACTGGCTATATGCAGACCAGAAAACCAGATTTATTCTTGAACGATTACTTGTAACAGGATTTTCTACAAACAAATCTCTGGGTATAGAAAGAAAACTAATAGACCCTTTTTCAGGATTTCGTGAAGCAATCATCATTGAGTCGGTAAGATAGGTTCAATCATGCGACCCTCATCAGTATCATAACAAGAGGATATTTACATTTCCATACATATCTTTTTGCATTTCCTTTCCTATGTTTTTACTGACAGTACTGATAGTACTCTCAGAGATCACACCCAAAGATGCCTGTATATAAATAATAGCATATTTTCCAGCAGCAAATACACCAAAACAACACAAAACACCAAAAATAAAGATAAGTATTTTTTTATATCAAGACATTCCTTTTTGTTCTCAAGTTTTTTTCGTATTATGAAATCAAGACATCACTATTAGTACCCAAGTGTATAAAGAGAAGTATTATTGTCCAAGAATATAATTTAAGTTATAGTCATCTCCAAAAAATTGATCAAACAAGATGTATGTTTCAGGAATCGGTGTTTGGGTATCTTCACTTTCACGAAGAGAATATATACCAGACACATTAATATCAAAAACATTGGTAGGATCGTCTACACGAGGATATCTTAATCATAGGGTTCACTGATACCTAAGAGAAAATTCATTCTCGGAAGAGATATTTCTTACGACAAAAGAACTAGAAAATAGTCTATTTGATCATTTTTGAAGACTAAATTCAATATTTGCTTGAGAAGCGTTCATACGCTTCCAGTCGTAGACAAAAGTATCTTGTTCATTATCTATCACCTCAATCACAAGGCGTTCATTTTGTATAGTTATTGTAATATCTCTATTCGTATTTTGATCGTCGGCATTAATGACAATACTAGGTTCTGTTTCTTGTGAAAATTCAGCAATATAAGTGGGAATAGAGGGAGATTCAGTATATCACAAGCTATCATAAATTGATTGTACCAGTTCTGGTAATGTATTGACAGTTATTCTATTATTCTCAACGCTTAATGTATATCATGTTCAAAAATCATAGGCAATGCGAGATCAAAGACTAAGTAGTCAAACGATATTTGGCAATGAACGTATAGCTTCTTTGTTATCCTGATCCAAAGCTATCCACTCACCCTTAATTCCATCAACAATCAGATCAATAAGTACTCATTCAGCGTTTCCAGTTCATAAATTGATGGTTAAATCATCTGTTTTTATAAAAATATCATTATTATTTTCAGTAACAAAGAGATTTCAGGACAATTGTACTGTATCAAAAAATTCTGGATCAACAAAGCTTCCATCAAAATCAAAACGAGATTTTGTGTATAGGTCATTAGTAACACGAACCATAGTACTTTGAAAATCTAATGGTGTTTGTGTTTCTTTACCTTCTAATTGTATTGTATGGTTTTCACGTGTTATTCAAGAAAATGGAGATATTCGGTCATCATCTTGTTGCAATGAGGACACTAAGACATCAGCATTATCTGACGTTATATCCGTATTATTACTACTACACCCAACCAATATAATACTTAGTAAAAATACCGCTAATAGAGTTATCTTTCTTCACATAAATTGTGATAAAATATAAATATATACTTTGGTATACATAATTACGCAAAATTTGCAACTATAATACTATGCTAAAATTTGACAAAAACTCTTACTACCAATATAATAAGATACTTTAATCTTTTATACACTACTATGGCTAGTGAATTTGATATAGAGAGCATCCTTACTCGTATAGAGCAGAACCCAAATATATCAGATCTTCACCTCTCAGCAGGCGAGGTGGTTTCCTATAGAATAAATGGAGATATAGCAAGACACGAAGAGGCATGAATAATGTCTTGAGAAGCCATGGAAGTTATGATTAGACAGTTATTACACTCAGATCCACAAAGATTTGATAAATATATGGCGGAAAAAGATGTAGATTTTGCCTATGTATCCAAAGCAGGAATCCCATATAGAGTAAGCGCATTTTTCAAAACAACAAGAATGGCTGTTGTTATGAGAAAAATAAGTAAAGAAGCAAGAAAACTAGAAGAAATTATGTTCAATGATATTGCTGAAAGCATCAAAAAGAATGTGCTAAAAGCAAAAACATGATTATATCTTGTCACAGGACCCACAGGATCATGAAAATCGACATCATTAGTCGCAATGCTAGATTACATAAATAAAACAAGAGAAGAAAACCTTATTACAATCGAAGATCCAATAGAATATGTCTTTAAACCAGAAAAATGCCTTGTATCACAAAGAGAAATAGGTCACGATACACGATCATACAAAAATGCACTCAGATCGTCTATGCGTCAAGACCCAGACATTATCTTTGTCTGAGAAATTCGTGATAGAGAGACAGCAGAAGCAGTATTAAGCCTAGCAGAAACAGGACATCTTGTCTTTAGTACATTGCATACAAGTTCAGCATCACATACCGTAAATAGATTTATTGGATTTTTTCCACCAGAAGTGCAGGCAAGTATTGCAGATAGATTAGCAGAATCTCTTGTATGAGTACAATCACAGTTCTTGGTACAAACCAAAGATAAATCGACAAGGGTGGGGTTATTTGAAGTTATGTTAAACACTATTTCTATCAAAAACAATATAAAGAAAAAAGAAATCCCACAACTAGATAATATTATTGATACATCAACATTAATCGGAATGATAAGTTTGAGAAGATACGCACAAAAGCTTATAGACAAATGAATAGTTGATCCATTAGATATTGAATGGGCACTCAAAGAGTGAGAAAAATAACCTTTTATTTATATATACAGACAAAATGACAGAAGTGTATAATAGATGATCATGAGGAAAACCATATATTAGTAAAAAAGAGATAGAGACAATGTTAAAAAACATGAAAAAGGTTCCTCTTATA
>Ga0307983_1000690_pt1 | contig 16597 bp, 18 predicted proteins | sample OrgLakmetagen991_FD_201845 | JGI IMG/M metagenome (GOLD analysis project Ga0307983, IMG submission 201845) | Saline water microbial communities from Organic Lake, Antarctica - #991 | ecosystem: Environmental > Aquatic > Non-marine Saline and Alkaline > Saline | place: Antarctica: Organic Lake...
CTAAACCTTCTGGTCCTGTAAAACCTGTTGGTCCTGTAACTCCAACACCTGCAGGTCCTGTGAATCCTGGTCCTGTAAATCCTAAACCTTCTGGTCCTGTAAATCCTGTAGGACCATCAATTCCTTGAGCTCCAGTAAATCCTGTAGGCCCTGTGAATCCTAAACCTTCTGGTCCTGTAAAACCTGTTGGTCCTGTAGGACCATTCATTCCTTTAAACGCCCACGCAACCCCACTCCATTCCCATGTCAAGGAATTAAATGTATAAACTTGCCCTATTGTTAAAGGCGGTGTTGGAAAATTTATTGGCATGATTTATATATCTTTTTTATTGTGGATATCCGTCAGGTAAGGTTATTTGTACACTAACTGCAAAAAATCCATTTCCGTTAAATTCTATTTCTATCCCTGTGATATCATTTCCAGTTCTTATCCAATAAAAACTAAAATTTCCCTCGGCCCCTTCCAAATCATAGTTAAGAGGACTTATAGATACATGGGGAACTAATGAATAATCAGGAGTAGTCGTATCTGCTACTCCTATAACATTAGCTCCAAAATCTATTCTTAAGACCCAATCGAAAGGTTTTGTAACAGTAGGTGCAGGTATTCCTGAAGTGTTTCTAACAATACTTGAAAATATTGTTGTTCCTCCTTCGACATGTGCAAAAAGTTGTATCATTTTTGGGCTTAATGAAGACAAAAGAGCTTCAACTTGGCCCAGTGTAGTCAATTGAGCATCTTCTACAGCAGCCACACCTTGTTGAGGAGCTATAAATGGTATAGTGCCATCTTTTCTAACAAGCTCAGATAAATCTACTGCATTTGGATCAGTCACCTCACCAAGGGGCAAAGTATCATCTCCATTCGGATATGCCCAAGCCCCGTCGGTAGTTGCTGCCCAAGCTGCGTTGTCTAATCCCGTTACTATTGAATCACCGTTGTTGTACTTGGTTGTGCGTAGTGATTGAACTAGCCAATACTGCGTACCAATTAAAACCCATGAGTAGTTGTTGCCGTCAGCATCTTGAACTAAGGTTGTTGCGGGTTCTGTGTCTGAAACGCATCTCACGGCAGCCCCAGTATTTTGTGAGTTTGGGGATACCGCATTGCTGCCAATAAAAGTGACGGAATTGAAAACGCCGAAAATAACTGGGGCAGAAACAACTATGTCGGAGGTCGAGAGGGCGCAGAGTGTTTTATCGAAAGTCCCATAAGTCCCATCTGGTTTTCGGTTTGATGAGGGCCACGCCGTGAACCCCGTTGAATTATTTGATACAGTATCATTTCTCCATCTTGGCGATTCTCCCGCTCCTATTTCTGTGGCCCTTAAAGCTGCGCCAGCCACGGAATTATCAAAAAATGTATCTATTAACACTTGGTAATCTGCCTCACTCGGAACTCTAAACCCACTCGGCGCAACACCCCTTGCATCAGTCGCAGCATACCAATTGTAGAGTAAGCCGTAGCCTGGTTCTATTACGGGTGGTGAGGGAATAGATTCAAGGGGACTCCATTCTGCATCTTTTCTTACATATGGTGTACCATCTATAGGTGCTTCAGGAAATTTTTGAGATAAAGTCATTAAATCACTAGAAGCAACAGCTTCTATCCCTTCTTGAGGTGCTTCGAAAGGAGTCGTTCCGTCATCTCTTACAAAAACAGGACATGTCACTTCGGGTGTTAGATCGCCGACAGGTAAATTAGAATCCCCATTTGGATATGCCCAAGCTCCGTCAGTAGTTGCCGCCCAAGCTGCGTTATCAAGATCAGTTGGTATAGGATCGCCGTTGTTGTAAGAGGTTGTTCTCAGCGATTGTTGAAGCCAGTATTGAGTGCCTATTTGAACCCATGTGTAAAGGTTTCCGTCAGCATCGACTACTGTCGGGGTTAGTGGCTCTGTGTCGGAAACGCAGCGGATAGAGTAACCATTTAATGGGGATGTAAAAATTGCTAGATAGGGATTGCTACCAAGCACCATTACTAATGCTTTATAGTAGCCGTCCACAATGTCTGTCGCGTAATGAAGATAATACTTTCCGATATTTCCAAATACTCCATCTGAAAATCTTGTTCCTGCGGGTAATGCTCCGAACTTAGTTAGATTTAAACCATTATAAAAGTCATTCCAGCCTGGATGACCATCAATACTGATTAATCTCTCACTTGTTATATCATCCCCAGTTAACGCAGCTAATTGTGAATTGTCAGCGTTTGTGGGCACTCTAAATCCACTAGGCGCAACACCTCGAGCATCAGTCGCGGCATACCAATTATAAAGTAAGCCATATCCTTCTACTCTTACTTCTACAGATGGTACACATTCAGGAATACCCGGACCTGTTGGTCCTGTGGGGCCTGTAACTGCTGGACCAGTATCACCATCCGATCCTTGTATACCTTGTTGACCTGTGGGTCCTTGAGTACCTTGTATACCCTGGACTCCTTGAGTACCTTGAGTACCTGTGGGACCAGTATCACCATCCGATCCTTGTATACCTTGTTGACCTGTGGGTCCTTGAGTACCTTGTATACCCTGGACTCCTTGAGTACCTTGAGTACCTGTGGGACCAGTATCACCATTCAATCCTTGAGCACCTGTGGGACCACCCAAAGGCCCAGTTGGTCCAGTATCGCCACTAGAGCCTGTTGGGCCACCTAAAGGACCTGTAGGTCCAATTGGCCCAGTATCACCTGCTAGTCCGGCAGGTCCTGCGGGTTGAACCCATTGGAATGTATCTCCGTCAAAAACATAAATAAAATATTCACCAGTATCAGAATTCATCCAAAATGATCCTATTGTGATTGTGCCCGATGGCTGAGTATTTTGATAATAAAATGGGTATGGACCCTGTGGACCGGTCGCACCCGGAGTCGCTGAAGATATCCATTGAAAGGAATCCCCATCATCGACATAAATATATGTTATCCCTTCATCTGAATGAAACCATAAAGCACCTTCACAAATATCACCAATAGGTGGTGTATTCTGAAAATAGAATTCATTACATCCAGTACCACCTCCAATACCTCCTGTACCTGCTGGCCCAGTTGGCCCTAAAGTTGATACAGATACCCATTGTGATGTATCACCATCATCGACATATACATATAGAATACCCTCAACTGAATGATACCAAAATGCACCGTTGCATATCTGTCCTGCTGGTACAGTGTCTTGAAAATAAAATTCGTTGCATGGATTTATTGGCCCAGTAGGTCCAGTTGACCCAAATCCTGTTGGTCCTGTGGGTCCACCTTCTGGTCCTGTTGGCCCGACACCAGTAGGTCCTGTGGGTCCAACACCACCAGGTCCTGTATCTCCAAGTATTCCAGAAAGCTGAGTTAATGTTAAATGTGCAGCAGAAATTCTTATCTTATCCGTTTCAATATAAGAGCTGTCAATTAAACCGGACAATTCTATTTCTATAAAATCTCCTTGTGTGAATTCATAAACTCCGGTAATTACTATACTAAGATCTCTTGTACCTGGTGGGCTCAAGCTAGATTCTTCAAGATAATTTGCCGTTCCTTGGTCAATATCTATTAACCCATTAAGTTTTAATCTTACTTCGCCTCCTAATAATTCTGTTGCTGTTGGAAATGCTTTAAGATTAACTTTGGCTGTATATAAATATCTGTTTGATTCTGTGAAATTAATTCTTGTTGGGAACCCAGGGTTAAAGAAAAAATTACTGTCAATCCAATCAATACCACTAATTGTAAATGGGATTTTGCCGTTATTAGGAGGATCTAAAATAGTATCTAAATCTGCTAATGGAGTCTCCTCTTCATAATTAATTTTGATTCCTGGAAGAGTACCTATTTGACCTATAGGTCCTGTTGGACCAATTGGGCCTTGAATACCTGCTGTACCATCATTTCCTGTTGGACCTGCGGGTCCTGGTAATGACTCAATACGAATAACAATTACATCTACTTTATGAATATAGAATTGTGTAGTATCTCCTGTGTGAAGATATGAAATATTATCTATACTAAACTTTAAAGAACCTGGAATAAAATGTTCATATAAAGAAGTTCTTGATGTTGTTAGCCTTCTGATAGAATTTCCTAATTGATCAGAATTAACTTCTTGATAGTTATATGCAGCATCAATATCACCAGTTATTCCATTATGAATAACAATACCTCCACCGAACGAGCCTGCATACGAATTTAAGGAATGTATTTCAATGTTTGCTTGTACAAGATATCTTCCAGGTAATGCAAAATCAACGTTTCTATTTACAAGATCTATAGTAATATTAGGATCAGTAATAACTACTGTATCTAAAGGAATACCTGCATCAGCAATAACAAGTCCTTCACCCCAAAAATCGTCAATAGCATCTTGGTATGTAGTCACAGGATTAGAACCATTCCATTCAAATTTAGCTGAAATTTGATCTGCTGGTATTGGTACAGGACCGGTAGCACCTGTCGGACCTAAATCTCCGGTTGGACCTGTATCTCCATCAATTCCTTGTGGTCCACCAAAAGGTCCTGTTGGTCCTGTTGAACCTAATGCACCACCAAGTCTAAAGATATTAAATACCGATTCATCTTCGGGTAAAAATACAAATTGCCCACCTGAAGATTCAATCCAAACTTCAATTTCGTCATCAGCATTAAGTTCAAATATATAACTAAAGTTTATAGTTTTTGAATCCTTGTTTAAGCCTGTTTCATAATTACCTAAAACATGATCATCATAAGTTTGGTCTTGAAACCCTGGGTATAATCCATTAATCTTAACAGAAATTTTAATATCTGATGTATTTGTTGGAAACGTACCTTTAACCTTTATCCCACCCGAAAGATAATATCTACCTTCTTGTAAGACACGTATAGTTGTTGGTGAAACCGGGAAATAAATAGGATCAGAAAAAGCATCATTCCAACTAATAGACCCTTCATTAGAATTTCCTGTCCAGCTGGAAGATGAATTATAAAATCTGGCACTTGGAACATCCCCTAATGGAGTTATAGGACCTGTAGGTCCTGTTAATCCTTGTGGTCCTGTAGGTCCACCAGGAGTATATCCGGGTAATCTTATTTCATGTGCCATTTCTTAAAAATATATATCTTAAAAAAACTGGGGATGCCCAACGGAGCGCAGATATTTCACATAGAAAAATCCACCGAACACCTGATTTCCTGCTTGAGGAATTAGGCCGAACTAGGGCTTCCCAGTTTTTTATGGTAATCTTGTTTCAATCCAAGTACTCAAAACGTTATTTTGAAAATTTGGATTAATATTTGCTGCAGGTGTACCACCTAAATTATTTGTTGCCTCTGAATCTTGATTAAATGGGTGATGTGCTGCTGCAATTTTAATAGTTTTTGAAGCAGGCCCAGTAATAAATTGGCCTCTGCCACCATTTGCATCGGGATTCCACATTAAATATCGGAAATATGCATAAAATGGAGAATACTTTGAAGAATACGAGAATCTATTTGTTACTTTATTTCTTTGCGCATTTCGACTTGCCATCATAACTGGACAATCTAAAAATGTTGTAGCACCCGTTGTAGTTCTATATGCTACAGGTTCAATTGTAAATCGCCCATTCAAATATTGCCAAATATCAATAGTTTCACTATATTCTGAGACTTTATAATGGTTAGGTCTATCAATATTTAAAGGGTTACCTCCAAAATTATGAGTCCCACCTCGTGTAAATAAATTAGCTGCTCCAAACTCAACATTTAATGGATTGATTCCACCAATCCATGGAGATGAAACCACATATCCACTTTTTGAAGATCTGTTTTTAAATGTTCCTGAGGGTGCAGGAGTTCGCCACTGTTTTTTAGATTTTCTACGATAAAACAACATTTCAATATAAACTCCTTGTGCAATTTGATCATCAGTCAAATCTAACGCAGTTATTCTGGGTGCTCGTTTTAATGTTAAATCAGGTCCAGGAGAATTCGTTCCAGTATCAAATGATTGTATAACAACATTATTTGGTATTGCTACTTGTTCTTCAGAAAATACTAAAGGACTACCTAAATAAAGTTTAGGGGTAGGAAGAACATATAAAGTTTCAGCTCCTATTATAAGTGATGGTCCTGTGGGTCCTGTATCTCCTGAAGTTCCATTAATTCCTGTGGGACCAGTATCTCCTGGATCACCTTGATCTCCTTGTGAACCTTGAGGTCCAGTATCTCCAGCAAGTCCTGCCGGACCCGTAAATCCTGCTCCACCAATAGTTCCAGGTGCACCTGTTGGACCATCATTACCTGTGGGTCCTAAATCACCATCTGCACCTTGTGGGCCCTGTGACCCTTGTTGACCAGTTGGTCCTTGTGTTCCTTGAATACCTTGAATACCTTGAATACCTTGAGTACCCTGAAGACCTGTTGGACCAATTGGTCCTTGGTTACCTTGTGCACCCTGCGTACCTGCTGGTCCAGTAGAACCTACTGGTCCTGTATCGCCATCTTGTCCATCAGATCCTGTGGGTCCACCAGCTGGACCTGTGGGTCCAGGTTGACCTTCTGCCGCTTCAATTTTAAAAAGAGAAATGGCCGCACTGCTTACTACTATTTGATTAAGATCGATAGGAGTTACTGTTGATGCTCGCAAAAGACGTATATTTATATAGTCACCAGCATTAACATTTATTAAACCTCCAGCGTTCAAAGTTGTTGTTCTTAAATAAATATTCGAAGATTCATTTAAAGTACCATGTACAGAAGTATGAAGAGATGGGGAATTATTAGATCCATTATATGTTAAATCCATCCTAATATCAATATTACCTTGATATATAATTGATGCATCTTTTAAAAAACAAAATACATCTATTTGAAATTTACCACCTTCAGTAAAAAATATTTTAGTTGGGTCAGAAATATCCCAATCAAAATAATTAATATCTTCCCATACAGCACTGTTAAAATTAATATAACCTGCATTAGGTGCGGGTACACCAGGATAATTCGTTATAATATCTTGAACACTATCAGCTATTACTTTTACATATTTTGCACTGGGTAATTCGGAATTAAGAATAACTTCGCCAGTAGGACCAGTAGGTCCTGTAAGCCCATCGGTACCATTAACACCAGTAGGACCAGTATCACCTAATCCTGTTGCGCCAGTAGGACCAGTAATAGAATCACCAGATTGACCTTGAAGACCCGTTGGGCCAATACCCCCTTGGTCACCTTGCGCACCTTGTGTACCTTGTTGACCAGTAGGACCTATTGGTCCTGTAAGACCTTGTGTACCTTGAATTCCCTGTTGACCAGTAGGACCTGTAGCACCAATTGGCCCTTGATCACCATCAGCTCCCTGAGTTCCTTGGGTTCCTTGTTGACCTGTAGGTCCTTGCGAACCTTGTGTTCCCTGTTGACCTATTGGTCCAGTGACACCTTGTGGTCCGGTATTTCCTATTGGTCCTTGATTACCTTGTGAACCTTGTAAACCATTATTTCCTGTTGGACCTGTGGCTCCAGTTGAACTTGCAATGCCGTCTGCGCCTGCGACTCCAGTAGGTCCAATACCACCTGTGGGTCCTAGATCACCGTCCGATCCTTGAGGACCTTGAGTTCCTTGTTGACCTGTAGGTCCTTGAGTACCTTGAGTACCTTGAGTACCCTGAATACCTGTGGGACCAATATCTCCTGTTGGGCCTGTTGGGCCTTCATCACCTTGTGAACCTTGATTTCCTTGTGTGCCAGTATCTCCCTGAATACCTTGAATACCTTGAATACCTTGTGCTCCAGTATCACCTAAACCAGTAGGACCTAAATCTCCAGTATCTCCCTGAATACCTTGAATACCTTGTGGTCCTGTGTCTCCAGTAGGACCATCAGATCCTGTTAAACCATCGGCACCATCAGAACCACTAGGTCCTGTATCTCCTGTATCTCCAGGTGCACCTTGAGGACCTAAAGTTCCTTGAATTCCTTGATCACCTTCTGGTCCGGTATCTCCTTGAATACCTTGAATACCTTGATTTCCAGTGGGTCCTGGATTTCCTTGAATACCTTGTGGTCCTGTAACACCCTGCAGACCTGTTGCACCGAATCCTGTTGGACCTGTGATTGAAGCTCCAGTAGGTCCTAAATCTCCAGTAGGCCCAGTGCTTCCAACTCCTGTAGGCCCGATAGGACCTGTGATTGAAGCTCCAGTAGGTCCTAAATTTCCAGTGGGTCCTGTAACACCTTGTAGACCTGTTGCGCCTAGGCCAGTAGGACCTTGAATACCTTGATCACCAGTATCACCTTGAATACCCTGAATACCTTGAATACCTTGTTGACCAGTAGGACCTGTTGTACCTATACTTCCTGTAGGTCCAGTTTCTCCTTGACTACCTGTTGAACCGATTCCTGTATCTCCTTGAATACCTTGAATACCTTGAATACCCTGAATACCTTGGGGTCCTGTAGGTCCACCAGCTGGACCAGTGCTTCCAATTATTCCTGTAGGTCCAGTGAATCCTTGAATACCTTGTAATCCAGTACTTCCTGTAGGCCCGGTGTCTCCTTCTGCACCTTGAGGACCAGTATCTCCACCACCAGTAGGTCCAGTAGGTCCACCTGCAGGTCCAGTAGGTCCAATTCCAGTCGGCCCGGTATAACCTGTAGGTCCAGTATCTCCATCAATTCCTTGAGGTCCAGTATCTCCATCAATACCAGTCTCACCTTGGACTCCTGTAGGTCCACCCGCTGGTCCTGTGACTCCTTGAATACCTGTAGGCCCGGTATCACCTAAACCTGTAGGCCCGGTATTTCCTGTAGGCCCAGTAACTCCAGTCGCTCCAGTTGGCGCTCCTAAAGGTCCGGTAGGTCCTTCTTCTCCGGTAGGTCCTGTAAATCCAGTAGGTCCATCATCTCCATCACAACCTTTAGGTCCTGTTGGACCTGTAAGTCCTGATGGGCTTCCAGGTGGTCCTGTAGGTCCTGTTGATCCATCATTTCCATCATTTCCATCTTGTCCATCACTTGGTCCACCTGTACCTCCAATTTGTGAGTTACTAGGCACATCTGCAAAATTTGCTGCAGGTATAGTAACAATTTTGGTGATAAAATGGGAAGGCATATATACAACCTCACGATTCTGAAAATCTGAGATATTGATTATTGTTCCATCATCAGAATATCTAAACGCTCTGTCTAAATCAACAAATCTTTCTTCTTCAAGCTCTTGTTCTTCAATATCTGTATCCTGTGGAGTATCGGAAGATTCCTCCTGATCTTTAAAATATTCAATAATTTCGTCAACTTCTTCTTGTGTAATTTTTACGCCTACATACATATCAATAGTATGTGTAGCAAGATTTATTTGGTTGGGTTCAGTACGATTAGGAAGATTCGAAAATGAATTAATTTTATCAAATGATAAAATGTAAATTTTAACATCAGTATCAACACGGTCCTCAAGCGGATAATATCTATATCCTTCGATAATTGATCCGTTAAGATTACCCGAGAAAATTTGACCTAATTGAAAAACGTTATTCATTAATTTAGAAATTTCTTATATTCTATATATCTAACTTAAAACTTTTATCCTAAAACTTTATATAATATCTATAAACATAAAGACTATGGCTTATAACGAAAAAATCAATTGGGTTTGGGCTATTTGCTTTATTCAGTGTTGGCATTTCGTTTTTGAGCGAAAGAAATCTATTTAAAGATGGTAGAAATTGACATGAAAAGAATCAGGGAAGCACTCCCTAAAAACGCAAAAGTAAAAGTGATAAAAGTTAAGGGTGGATCGCTTGCGTTTGATTGTAGGGTAACATTTCCAAGTTTGAGCGAAAGGGATTTTGAGATGTGTAAAGATTGGCAGCGTCAAATTATTGGAAGTGAAAATATATCTGAATTTTATACTGAGGAAACGGGCCTACATTGGTTCGTTTATTTAGAAAGAGTTCCTATCACTCTTCAGAACCCTTCAGACGAAGACATGAATATGTTTATTGGTGCTTATCTGCAGTACATTCAAATTCGCTTCTTTTTCCCTGATTTTATGGATAAAGATGGATTACAACCAAAATGCTGAATGCAATAAATGTGGGAAGGAAATACAGTAATAAACACCAAATAAAAGGTGACCATAATTTAACGAACGAAGCTGTTGAAAAATATTATTGCGTCTAACGGGTCAGGGTATGGAGTGGATTTTAATGATGGTATAATTGGTATAAAAAATTCTGTAAGAGTTTCAAGTAAAGATTTCAGAAAAATTTAGTATGGAATATATCATGCAATATCCAATATCAGCAATTTCAATCACTATATTTTTGGTGTTGTTAATTATCAAATTTAAAAAACCCAAAGTTAGATGAAAGATTATATTGAAGGTTACAAATTAAAAGAACATGAGTATCTTTTAAAGATTAGAAAAAAGGATGGTAGATGGAAAACTGATGATACTGGTTTTCTGACAAAATTTAACAAGGATGGATCATTTCCTGTTAACTTTAAAAATTGGCCAGGATATCAATATGATAACAACAACCAACGCAAAACAGATCTGCCTATCTATATTATTGAGGAAAATTTTAGATCAGGGTGGAAATTATTTTCATGGAGATTCGGTAAAAGCCGGAACTGGGCAGTACTTTTACATCCTGCGGGATTTACTTTAGAAATACACATGGAAGAGTTTTTAAGTCTCACAAAGAAAATTACAATTATTAACGGCGAACTTCAAGGAAAGTTCAAATGGCAAAAAAACATATTAGTAAATGAATAAACTTGATACAAATTACATTACATTATTAGAAAAAATTTTAGATAAAGGAGTTACTAAAGGAGACCGCACAGGCACAGGTACTATTGCAATATTTGGGCATATGATCGAACATGATATGCGAGATGGCTTTCCTTTGCTTACTACCAAGAAAATGGCTTGGAAGCAAATAGTAACTGAACTGTTGTGGTTCCTTCGAGGTGAAACTAATATTCAGTCTTTAGTGAACGATGGAAATAATATTTGGGTGGGTGATGCTTATAAGAAATATGTTATCGATAATTCACTAAATGCAGATGGCCATTTAAACAGGGTTGAGTTTGTTACAAAAATAATGTCTGATGATAAATTTGCAGCTGAGTGGGGTGATTTAGGCCCTATCTACGGTAAACAATGGCGGAATTGGGAAACATTTGAATGTGAGAGTAAAGACCACGATGAATACTATCCATCACTTTATGGAATAGACCAAATCCAAAACCTGATCAATGATCTAAAAACAAATCCAGATTCCCGTAGGATGATGGTTAATGCCTGGAATGTGGGCGAAGTAGCTAATATGGTATTACCACCATGTCATTATGGATTCCAGGTTTGGACTCGTGAGCTGACACCAGATGAACGCATAAAAATTTATTTGAATAAATATGCGTCTGATATTGATAAACCTGCCGGGTTTATTGAAGCTAAGTTAAAAACAAGAAATATACCAACACGTACAATCTCATTAGCATGGAACCAGAGGTCAGTAGATACTTTCTTAGGACTACCCTTTAATATCGCATCTTATGGTCTACTTTTAGAAATTATTGCCAAAGAAGTCAATATGATACCTGAAAAAATCACAGGTATGTTAGGAGATACACATTTATATTCCGATCATATAGAACAAGCAAAAACTCAGATTTCTAGAGAACTTGAAGCAACTAAACTTCCTACATTGTCATTCAATAAAGAAGATATTTCTACCAATGCTGATTTACAGTTTGAAGATTTTAACTTAAATAATTACGTACCTTTAGATAAAATCAAAGCACCACTAAGTAACTAACTATGAAATTTATAATTGACACAGAGAAAAAAACAATCCTTTTACAAGAGGATGTTACATTACAACAACTTTCTGACCTTTTAGGAAAAATGTTTCCTGATGGTGATTGGAAAGAATATACATTATTACAAACTGAAGATATTAATTGGAATAAGTTTATCCCGACACAATCACCACAGCCTATGATTCATCCAGGTCAGCCTTATTGGGGTGGCACAAATGATTTTGTTTATGGTGGAGCAGGTAGCACTTCAGCGGAATGGAATGTTAGTTGTGGTCTATTAACGAACGATATAAATGATACAATAGAACTTTCTGATAAGTTTGATTTTAGTACAAATGGTACTTATTTTATCGACGCGAAATTAAAATAAAATTTTATGATAAATGAAGAAGGCGAAGAAGGCCTTATGGGATCTTATGGTCCAAACGAGAGCGGGTATATCCATAATTTAGTGAAGACTACATCGGATTTGCTGGATATTGAATAAAAAATATGAAAACAACAAAAACTATTTGCTTACTCAAACCTACATCATACGATAAACCATCCGGAGTTGACTTAGAATCACCTAAAGTAGAGAAATTTGAAAGCCGATTCGAATTTTTTGATAATGACCAGAATGAATTTCATTTATGTAAAATCAAAGATAAACAATACATTGCTTGGAGACCTGCAAAATCAGATCAATATTCATTTTCGCCAATTATGAGTAGGAATAAATATACTCGAACTGATTCTGCTGCAAATAAACCATTTTTTAAAGCGATCAAGAATTTCGTCAAATTAACTTTCAAAAAATATGATTGATCAAAATAGTCTTTTACCTTTTAAGAAAATTTATACGGACAAACCAGTTCAAGAATACGTTATGACTCCCGATTTTTTGGGAATGTCAATCCAGGGCACTCCAGGTAATCGACCATATCTTACCCAAATGCAGGTCCAAGATATACATTTATCAAAAAATAAAAGATTTACGTATGTTACATCTAATGATAATCTTTCGGATCCAGATTATTTTCAGCAATTGCAGCTAAAAATGTCAACTCAGTTTGCTAATGATATCAACGAAGAATTCATGGATATTGTTCGACATAACTCAATTAATGTTATACCTAGTATAGACAGTAGATTTAAAAGGTGGTTATATCGAGTGTTTAAATATCAGTCTAAATTTTTTATTGATCATCGGGATTTTAAAAATAACAATTTAGAAGAATTAATTCATTTTCAAATACATGACATTAATCGTAAATTGTTTATTTCTGGAAAGAATCACCAGTATTTTTGCGTTTTACCCATAGAAATCTGCGATTTACTTTTTTACTCAAACAATTATTTTTACTCAAACAATTATCAAGAAAATGATTTTGACAGATCAGTAGATATTAGACCAATGGGTAAATTGGTTATGAATAACTATATTGTACATATTTATACAAATCTAAAAAATAGAAATGAAATTGTCACAGGTGTAGCAGATGAGTATGCTGTTGAACCACATATTAGTTTTATCCATTGTGTTCAATCTGAAAGTTTTAGTGAAGATGACGGTATGACTCGTGTGAATACGAATTTAAAATACACCTTCCATAAAAAGGATGACGCAACATTGTCATTTAGTAGACCTAACCTGAAACATTTTAGAAATTTACTTTTTACTACAAATAAGAGAGATTTCTTAGATCATATTAAATCAAAAATCAAATCAAAAATCAAATCAATATTTCAAAAATGAAAAAGAAAATAGAAATGTATATCTTACCACGTCAGGTAGGAAAATCTACAAGAATAATTGAACAATTTATAATGGCAGAAATGCGTCGGCATTATAATAAGTCAGAAGATCTTAATTTTATCGTTTGTATGTCATCATCAAGCCGTATTCAACTAATCCAAAAAATTGAGAGATTAAAATATCCTGGAAGTATTGATTCATCGTGGAGATTACAAATACTCACACCCAATATTCCTAAAGGGATTGATCGTACAAAAGTTAATCGAGTTTTCATCGATGAATATGAATATTACTCGTATGATCAAAAGAAAGAAATTTTTAAATTCTTGTATGACGAACATGAAAATATAATAGCCGATGTTACTATTTATTCTTCATTAAAAGAAATGTTATTTTTACGAGAAAATGATGAACGCGGCCAAATGTATTCACAATATTCTAAAGATCTAACTTATCATCCAGATACTATACATTTGCCTATTGACATAAATTTTTATAATCCAAATTTTTCAAATAACGAAAAAATCAAAACTATAGGTTTAGAAGCTTTCAAAAAGGAATATAAACCTACAGAATCAATACTATGAAAAGAAGAGGACCTTTAACTAAAAAGACTACTCCTGAAGAAAAACGACAACTTCGGGCAAATAGAGAATATCCAGTAGATGTTTATTATGCTAGTGAAATAGTAGGTAAAATGAACAAGCGAGGTGAAGTCATTTTCAATGATTTTAAATATACATCATCTATTCTCAAAGGTATGGAAGAATCTAAACTTGGTATTTTTGATACTGATCGAAGCGGAAATTTTACAGTCAAGCATGTCGAAATTAGAAAAACAGAAGAATGAACAACATATCATATTTGGAATTACCAGAAGATAAAGCGACTCCTGAATTCTGGGGTAAAGCTATCAAAAAAGGATTAACAATAGGAAGTGGTTATTTTTTACCTAAGGATCATAGGAATTTTGTGAATTATTATGAAGCAATGGCACAGACTCTAACCAAAAAGGAATCTGTTTTCAGTCGAGCAACTAGTTCAAAAATTCAAATGATGGGTAAGTCAAAATATAAAGATGTTATGGCTGAAAATTTCTGTCATAATTTCGACAAAATATGTACCTTAGTAGAGAATTTAGAAATTAATCAACAGAAATTAATTGACGAAAATCTACCAACAGAACCCGCGTTTTTCATTATTGAGGATTGTGCGGGTATACCTATGTCACAATTAGACTATTTGATTAATATGTTCCCTAAAACAGAATTTATTGTGTATACATCTAAAAAACTTTTTACAGATATAGAAGTTTTAGAAAAATCATCCAAATGAAAATAGTAAAAGCCGTAAATGAAGTTCACAGACCTAATTTTGAAAAAATAGTTTTTCTAGCAGGTTCTATAGAAAATGGTAAAGCTGAGGATTGGCAAGAAGCTGTAACCAACTCATTAAAGTATTACCGTATAAAGGACCATGTGTTATTGGTAAATCCTAGAAGAGAAAAATGGAATCCTGATTGGTTAGGAAGTAAAGAACATAAACCAGAATTGGATCGGCAGATCAACTGGGAACTAGATTATTTGATTAATTCTACACATGTTCTATTTAATTTTTGTAAATACACCATATCACCAATATCTTTGTTAGAACTTGGTATGATTTCAATGAAATATTCCCAAAGATCAATATTACCTAGGAAATTATTTGTTAATGTGGAAGAAGGTTATCAAAGAATAGATAATGTTCAATTAACAATGCAGTTTTTAGAAAAAACCTATGGTCTAAATATTTTTACTTATGAAAATGACATTCATCAAGCAACATGGGATTTATCTAGGGAATTGTTATGAAAAAAGTAATATTTAAAGATGGAACATATGTAGTGTCTTTAAAAGAATGGTTTTGGTCAGAACAACCTAATCTGAAAATTTTTAAAGATCAATCTTGTGATGAAAGATTATATGAAACCTTTGTAGATATTGAGCTAAACGGCCAACTTAAAACACAAAAATATCATTTTGGTCCTTTGCATATTGACAGTAATTTTCATAGTGTATTAATGACTGTTAGAAAAAAAGATATTAAATATGTCTAAATTTTATAAATGTGGTAAATGTCGGTTGATATCAGATAAAGATAAAAATGATTTAATCCAGAAAGGAATGCTTCATCTTGTTATTCGTAACATACAATTATTTGAAACTTTTGACTATAATATGAATATAAAATAAAATTATAAAACTTAATGCAGGTATATTTCGAAAATGATAATTTACAAGAAGGTCCATTAGACTCGTTAACAGATAGTATCAATCTAAATTCTATAGATTATTATGATCTTGATGTTGATAAAATCAAAACAATTGAAGATGTTGTATTGATTTTACGGTCCCTCAATTTCCAAATACAAATTGATAAGGGTGTAACAGAACATCAATTCAAAGACATTATGCATTTACTTAAAAAAGTTAACTAATGACACCAGATTTTAATTTTAAACCACTTTTAATACTCATTGCAATAATCTCTGTCTTCGTTGTTGGACTTACCACTTGGGCTATTTTTGGTTTAGGTTCAAACGTTATTGAATCTACAGAAATTATAAAACCAAGATTAGAAATAGATTCAGAAAACGGAGTAGTAGACACACTTTATATTTACCAAAAAAATGAATAAAACTTTTCCAGAAATTTTACAACAAACTATTCTAGCTATAGAAGAAATGCTTGAAGCTGAAAATCAACATTTCGATTATCTAGTTAGAAATGATGCACCTGAGGATTTCATAAAAATAGCGAAAGAATATCGGGATCATTATAAAACAAGACTACAAGAATATCGAGAATATTATGAAAAATTAGTATGATGAAAAGAATTATTTTATTTTTCAAAAGAGTTTTCATATTTAATAAAAATTATTGATGAAACTGAAGTACAATAACAAAAACCCAAGAACCTGGATAGGTAGAGTCATGCAAATAACTTCAGAACATTCTATACCTCGTGACTTATCTGAACTATATTCTATAATATGACTTGTATAACAGGATTAGTAAATAAAGAAAAGGGTTATGTAGTCATGG
>Ga0307983_1000691_pt1 | contig 16583 bp, 5 predicted proteins | sample OrgLakmetagen991_FD_201845 | JGI IMG/M metagenome (GOLD analysis project Ga0307983, IMG submission 201845) | Saline water microbial communities from Organic Lake, Antarctica - #991 | ecosystem: Environmental > Aquatic > Non-marine Saline and Alkaline > Saline | place: Antarctica: Organic Lake...
CAACAATGTCTTTAGATTGTCAAACGATAACATCATTAGTAAATACTTTTAAAGGTTGTACTGCAATTACAACAGTAAATTTAACAAATACTTCATTATTAGAAAGTTTAGAATCAACATTTGAAGAATGCTCAAATTTAAGTTCTACAATAACTATTTCAAGTAATGTTTTAACAAATTTAGATTCTACATTTAGAAACTGTGGGTCTTTAACAACAATTAATTTAGGTTCAACTTCAAATGTTCTAACAATGAGAGAAACATTTATATTTTGTACTCAATTAATCTCAATAATTACTTTAGATTGTCAATCATCAACAAATTTAACAGGAACATTTTTAGGTTGTCAATCATTAACTACTGCGAATATATCAAATACACAAAATTCAACAAGTATGTTTAGAACATTCAAAGATTGTCAATCATTAAATGGAACAAGTTCTATTACATTAAATTGTAATTCATCACCATCATTATTTGAAACATTTTTTGATTGTATTACATTACCTACAATAAATATATCAAATACACAAAATGTAACAAATTTTGAATCAACATTTAGAAATTGTTCTTTATTAACATCAACATTATCAATAGATTGTGCATCTACATTAGGATTACAATCTACATTTAATAATTGTCAATCATTAACTACAATAAATTTAACAAATACATCATTAATACAAGATATGAATTTTGCATTTGTAAGTTGTATTAATTTAAGTTCTACTATAAATATTACAAGTAATAATATAACAAATCTTCAAGGTTCATTTTTAAATTGTCAATCATTAACAACAATTAATTTAGGTTCAACCTCTAATTCAACAACAATGGAACAAACTTTTCAAGGTTGTGGAAATTTAACATCAACAATAACTTTAGATTGTGCTTCTTGTACAACATTAGAAAATACATTTTTTAATTGTTCCGAAATAACTACTGTAAATTTAACAAATACTAATTTAGTAGAATCTATGTTATCTACATTTGAAAATTGTGTTAAATTTAATTCTAATGTTACTTTAAATTTACCAGCATGTACTACAATTTCAAGAGTTCTTTATAATTGTACTCTTTATAATGGTAATACAGCATTTTTAAATTCAAGTAGCTTAACTGATGCTAGTTTTTGTCTTTTTAATTGTATAAGTTTTACAGGAAGTGCTAGTACATTATGGGATGTACTCTCAGTTGTTGAAACATTAGAATCAGCCTTTCAGAATTGCTCAAGTTTTAATAATAATGGATTTGGTGGTTATAATATTCCATTGTGTACAAATATAAATAATATGTTTAACGGTTGTACGCTATTTAATGCATCTATTAATTTTGCAACAACATCAAATATAATATTAGCGGAAAACTTCTTAAAAGATTGCATCGCATTTAACCAACCTGTTGCATATAATTGCTTATCTTTAACAAATGCCAGTGGAATGTTTGATGGTTGTGTATCTTTAGCATCGACCGTATCATTATCAAATACAGATATAGTAACAACATTCGAAAATACTTTTAATAATTGTTCAAATATTACTACTATAAATTTAGGTTCAACCTCTAATTCAACAACAATGGAACAAACTTTTCAAGGTTGTACAAATTTAACATCAACAATAACTTTAGATTGTGCTTCTTGTACAACATTAGAAAATACATTTTTTAATTGTTCCGAAATAACTACTGTAAATATATCAAATACTAATTTAGTAGAATCAATGTTATCTACATTTGAAGAATGTAATAAACTAAATTCAAATTTTGTATTAAATTTATCAGCATGTACAACAATGTCAAGAATGTTTTATGATTGTACTAATTTTAATGGTAGTGTTGCTTTAACAACATCAACTAATTTAACTGATGTTTCATTCCAATTTTTTAATTGTTCTAATTTTACAGGACTTACACCTTCTGGATTATGGTCAACTCTTTCTAATGTTACTACATTTGAATCTACATTTCAAAATTGTAGTGTATTTAATATAAGTGGTTCAATAGATTTACAAAGCTGTACTACTATAAAAAATTTATTTAATAATTGTACTTTATTTAATAGTTTATTTTCATTTAATAATTCAACAATACTTGAAGATGCTGAAAATTTATTCAAAGATTGTACCGCATTTAATCAATCAGTTACAATAAATTGTTTATCTTTAACAAATGCTAGTGGTATGTTTGACGGCTGTATATCTTTAGCATCAACTGTATCTCTATCAAATACAAGTTTAGTGACAACATTCGAAAATACTTTTAATAATTGTTCAAATATTACTACTATAAATTTAGGTTCGACAGAAAAATCAGAATCAATGTTAAATACTTTTAATAATTGTCAAAACTTAGCATCATCAATAACATTAGATTGTTCAGAATGTACAACTTTAGAAAATACTTTTAATAATTGTGAAAATATTACAACAGTTAATATTTCTAATACTGATAAATCTAGAAATATGAATAGTACTTTTAGAAGATGTTTTAATTTATCTTCATTAATAACATTAGATTGTACTGATTGTGAAACATTAGTAGATACATTTTTTGAATGTACTTCAATTACAAATATTGCTATTTCAAATACTAATAAATCTACAACCATGTTAAGAACATTTAGAAGATGTGAATTATTAACATCAACTATAAATTTAGACTGCACTTTATGTGAATCATTGGAAGATACTTTTAGAGATTGTTCAGAAATAACAACAATAAATTTAACAAATACAAATTTAATAGAAAATATGACACAAGCATTTATAGGATGTTCTAAATTAAACTCAACAATAACATTAGATTGTTCTGTATGTATATCATTATCAAATACTTTTAAAGATTGTTTAGAAATAACTACTGTAAATTTATCAAATACAAATTTAGTTCAATCTATGATATCAACATTTGAAAATTGTCCTAAATTAACATCAACAATAACTTTAGATTGTTCTTCTTGTACAACATTAGAAAATACATTTTTTAATTGTTCCGAAATAACTACTGTAAATTTAACAAATACTAATTTAGTAGAATCAATGTTATCTACATTTGAAGAATGTAATAAACTAAATTCAAATTTTGTATTAAATTTATCAGCATGTACAACACTATCAAGAATGTTTTATAACTGCACAGATTTTAATGGTACCATAGGATTAACAACATCAACTAATTTAACTGATGTATCATTCCAATTTTTTAATTGTTCTAATTTTATAGGAAATAATTCAGGAGGATTATGGACAGTTGTTACAAATGTTACTACATTTGAATCTACATTTCAAAATTGTAGTGTATTTAATTTAACTGGTTCAATAGATTTACAAAGCTGTACTACTATAAAAAATTTATTTAATAATTGTACTTTATTTAATAGTTTATTTTTATTTAATAATTCAACAATACTTGAAGATGCTGAAAATTTATACAAAGATTGTACCGCATTTAATCAATCAGTTACAATAAATTGCTTATCTTTAACAAATGCCAGTGGAATGTTTGATGGTTGTGTATCTTTAGCATCGACCGTATCATTATCAAATACAGATATAGTAACAACATTCGAAAATACTTTTAATAATTGTTCAAATATTACTACTATAAATTTAGGTTCAACCTCTAATTCAACAACAATGGAACAAACTTTTCAAGGTTGTTCGTTATTAACATCAACAATAACTTTAGATTGTGATTCTTGTACAACATTAAATAATGCTTTTCTCAATTGTAGCCAAATTACTACAATAAATATATCAAATACTAATTTAGTAGAATCAATGTTATCTACATTTGAAGAATGTGCAAGTTTAAATTCAACAATTAATCTTGATTGTCAATCATGTACATTATTTTCAAATACTTTTAATAGGTGTGGGCGAATTACAACTATAAATTTAACAAATGCAACATTAATTGAAAATATGGAATTTGCATTTGCAAGTTGTAGTTTAAGTTCAACTATTAATATACCAAGTAATAATTTAACAAATTTAAGCTCTTCTTTTTCAGGATGTCAAAATATAACAACCGTAAATTTAGGTTCTACATCAAATGTTACAAATATGCAAGAAACATTTGCATTTTGTGGGCAATTATCTTCGTCTTTAACATTTGATTTACAATCATGTACAAATTTAATTGGAACATTTAGAAATTGTTTTTTATTAACTTCTTTAATAGTAACAAATACTCAAAATATAACAAGTTTTTTTAGAGCATTTAGAGGATGTGGTGTAGTTAGTTCTTTAACAATTGACTGTCAATCATCAAATGATTTATTTGAAGCATTTTTTGATTGTTCAAATTTAAAAACTTTAATTATGACCAATACACAAAATATAAATAACGTTTCAAATACATTTACAGGTTGTAATGCTCTTGATCAAACATCATCGATTACATTTGATTGTTCAAGTTTAACAAATATAAATAATCTTTTTAATGGAAAGACAGATTTAGAAACATTAATTGTAACAAATACACAAAATGTAACAAATATGGAAAGAACATTTTTTAACTGCGAATCTTTAAATAATACATCATCATTAACATTAAATTGCAATTCTTGTACAACATTATTTGAAACATTTTTTAATTGTGTTGATTTAGAAACTGTTAGTTTATCAAATACAAGTTTAGTAACAACAATGGAATCTTTATTTAGTCAATGTAGTTCTTTAAATTCAACGACATCTTCGATTACATTAGATTGTCAATCTTGTACAAATTTTATAACTGCATTTAATCAATGTTTAAATTTAGAATCTGTTAATATATCAAATACTAATTTAGTTCAATCTTTTGATTCTTCATTCAATGGGTGTCAATTATTAACTTCAACAATTTCTTTAGATTGTCAATCATGTACATCAATGCTAAGTACTTTTAGAAATTGTATTAACTTAACAACAATTAATCTTACAAATACTTCTTTAATTCAAAATTTAGAAGCAACCTTTTTAAATTGTTCTCAATTAAGTTCAACAATAACTATTACGAGTAATGTTTTAACAAATTTAGATTCTACATTTAATACTTGTTCGTCAATAACTACAATAAATTTAGGTTCAACCGCAAATGTAACTAAAATGAATCAAGCATTTTTAAATTGTGGTCAATTAACTTCAACTATAACTTTAGATTGTTCTTCTTCTACAACATTACAAGATACATTTAGAGAATGTCAATCAATTACTACAATAAATATTTCAAATACAGATTTAGTTGAAAATATGAATTCAACATTTTTAAATTGTTCTTTATTAAGTTCAACTATAACTTTAGATTGTTCTTCTTCTACAACATTACAAGATACATTTAGAGAATGTCAATCAATTACTACAATAAACATTTCAAATACAGATTTAGTTGAAAATATGAATTCAACATTTTTAAATTGTGGTCAATTAACTTCAACTATAACTTTAGATTGTCAATCATCATTATCATTAAGAGAAACATTTAGAGAATGTCAATCAATTACTGCAATAAATATTTCAAATACAGATTTAGTTGAAAATATGAATTCAACATTTGAAAATTGTTCTTTATTAAGTTCAACTATTTCACTTGATTGTCAATCAACAACAGAATTACAACTTACTTTTTTTAATTGTTCGGAAATAACTACAATAAATTTAACAAATACTTCTTTAATTGAAAATATGGATTCTACATTTACAGGATGTTCTAAATTAAATTCATCAATAAATATTACAAGTAATGTTTTAACAAATTTAAATGCTACATTTTTAAATTGTTTATTATTAGAAACAATTAATTTAGGAACAACCACAAATGTTACATCAATGGAATTTACTTTTGGTTTTTGTTCTGCTTTAACATCAACTATAAATTTAGATTGTCAATCATCATTATCATTAAGAGAAACATTTAGAGAATGTTCTTCAATTACAACAATAAATATTACAAATACATCAAATATTATGTCATTTGAAAAAACATTTTTAAATTGTTTTGTTTTAGATTCATCAATTACTTTAGATTGTTCAAGTTCAGGATCATTAAAAGAAACATTTAGTGATTGTAATTTAATAACAAATATTAATATTTCAAATACAAATGGTATTATATCATGTGAAAGAACATTTTTTAATTGTTTTGCGTTAACATCATCAATTACACTTAATATACCAAATACAGCAACATTAAAAGAAACATTTTCAAGTTGTAATTCATTAACAATGGTTAATATTTCAAATACTCAAAATGTCCAAACATTTGAAAAAACATTTTTAGATTGTTTTGCTTTAACATCTTCAATAACATTAAACGGTAATTCATCAACAACATTTGAAGAAACATTTATAAATTGTTATCAAATACCATCTATTACATTATCAAATACTCAAAATGTTCAAACATTTGAAAATACATTTTTAAATTGTCAAGAATTAAATTCTACTTTTAATTTAAATTGCCAATCTTGTACAAATTTAAGTTCTACATTTCAAAATTGTAGAAAATTAAATTCTCCAGTATCATTTTCGTTTGCAAATAATTTAAGTTTAGCAAATGCTACTTTTAAGGATTGTATAATTTTTAACCAAGAATTTATATTTGCGAGTAGTTCTGTAATTTCTATGAATGAATTTTTTATGAATTGTCAAAATTTTAATTCAATTGTTATTATTAATAATGGATCATCATTAAGAAATATCGTATCGTTCTTTAATAATTGTACAAGTTTAGTAGCCCCAGGTTCTCCATTAAATATTAATGGAGCTAATAAAGTATGGACTTCTACGACTAATATTGAATCATTTGAATCAGTATTTGATAATTGTTTATTATTAAATCAACCAATAAGTCTTGATTGTTCAGTAAGCATATCATTATTAAATACTTTTAGAAATAATCAAAATCAACAAAATAATATAACTCTTTCTAATACTCAATTAATTCAAACATTTGAAAATACATTTTTAAATAATTATAAAGTTCCTACAATAAATATTATAGGAAATCTAACTCAAAATTCATTAAGTTTTGAAGGAACTTTTAAAGAATGTCGATTATTAAATTCATCATTAGAATTAAATTGTAATTCGGCTACAACATTATATCAAACATTTCAAAATTGTAATAATTTAAATAGTGCTGTAATTTTAACCAATACTGAAAATATTGAAACAACTGAAGAAACATTTTCTGGATGTTCTTTAATAGTAAATCTTGCGATTGGTTCTTTAATAAATGTTCAAACAACTAAAAATATGTTTTTAAATTGTACAAACTTAAATCCACCTGGTAATTTAACATTTGATTTATTATCTTGTACGGATTCTTCTAATATGTTTGAAAATTGTTCAAATTTAGAAATTCCAATAATATTAAATAATACAAATTTAGTTACTGATTTTAGTTTTGCTTTCAAAAATTGTCCTAAATTAATTAATATTTCTTTATCTAATACAAGTTTAGTTCAAACATTTGAAGAAACATTTTTAAATTGTACAAATTTAACAATATTACCAACATTTGATTGTTCTTCATTAATATCATTATTTAGAACATTCAAAAATTGTTCAAATATTCCTCAAATAACTCTTTCAAATAGTTCAAGTTTAACTACATTAGAAGAAACATTCGAAAATTGTTCTAAATTAACAAATGTAGTAATAAATACTAATTTAAATAACGTTTTAACAACTAAAAATATGTTTTTAAATTGTATATTATATAATTCTTCAATAGCATATAATTTACCCGAATGTACCGATACTTCAAATATGTTCAAAAATTGTGAATCTTTAAATTCATTAATAAATATAACAAATTTAACAAAAGTAACAACAATTGAAAATATGTTTGAAAATTGTAATTCTTTAACAAATATTCAATTAAATTTATCAAGTTCAAATGCACTAGAACAAATGGATAATGCATTTAATGGTTGTAGTCAATTAACATCATTAGACACAATAAATTGTCTAAATGTAATAAATTTAGAAAGTACTTTTAAAGATTGTCAAGCAATTCAAACAATTAATTTAACAAATACAAATTTAGTTGAAACAATGAAAGAAAGTTTTTCAGGATGTTTAGAATTAATAAATCTCACATCATTAAATTGTGTATCAAATTTAGATTTAGAAAGCACATTTGAAAATTGTTCTAAATTAATTAATGTATCACTTTCAAATACTCAAAATGTTCAAACTATGGAGAATACATTTAAAAATTGTATAAAATTAAATACTCCAATTACATTAAATTGTACAAATAATTTATCATTACGAAGCACTTTTGAAAACTGCACTGATTTAAATTCTCAAATAACTTTATCAAATACTCAAACCGTTCAAACAAGTGAAACATTATTTAAAAATTGTATAAATTATAATAAACCATTTGTTTTAGATTGTACAAATAATTTATTATTATTAGGAACTTTTGAAAACTGCACTAATTTAAATTCTCAAATAACTTTATCAAATACTCAAAATGTTCAAAATATGAATTCAATATTTATTAATTGTTCAAATTTAGAACAACCTATCACTATCGCTTGTGATCAATGTACAACTATTCGTGATGGTTTTAGAAATTGTTCAAAAGTAACTAATGTAAATTTAACAAATACAACAAATATAACAAATATGGATAATTTATTTAGAAGTGCGCAAAATTATAAGAATCAACAAATATCAAATTATGATTTTACAAATTTGCAAACTTTTGAAAATTTAATAGCAAATTCAGGATTTAGTAGAGATTATTTAGCATATGAAACATTTTTAATTAATTTATCTCAAAATAATACATTACCAAATAATTTAGATTTAGGTAAAACTGGATCATTTAGACGTATTCAAAGTAATATTGCATTTAATACATTAACACAAACAAAATCAATAAATATTGAAGATGGTGGATTTTTAACACAAACACGAATTGATTTAGGATTACAAAATATAATAAATCCAGATATTGATATAAAAAATATAGAAACATCAGAAACAATAAATTTAGGAGTTGGTAAAAGTATAATTTTATTAGATAATGGAGGTTTAGAAGAACCATATGAACTTACAACACGTAAATTAGTAAAATTAACAGGACAACAATTAAATATATCAGGTAATGCAGATATTTATAATAATCAAGCTGGACACTTTCTTAAAATATATAGTAATTTTGATAAAAATAATTCAAATAATAATGTTTTAATATTTAATTCTGAAATAACGCCATCAACATCATTTGATTTAATTAGTGGAAATTCATTATGGATTGAATTAAATTTTGAAACTGATTTTGATATTACTGGATATGGCTTCTTTATTCAAGTATCTCAAGGTATAAATACCGAATTACAACCAGTTACACAAATTGGACAACAAATTAATGGTTTAGAACAAAATAGTCAAAATGGCGCAAGTGTAAGTATTAATTCAATAGGTAATATTTCTATAATTGGTTCAAAAACAAATGGTACAAATAATGAAGGTTTAGTTAGAACTTATAGTTACAATAGTTTAATTAATACATGGGAAAAATACGGACAAGATATTTTAGGAACTAATGTGAATGAAAATTTAGGATCGCGTGTTTCAATAAATAATAGAGGTGATATTATAGCTGTTGCATCAAATAAATTTTCATCAGGAGGTTTTACAAATAATGGACGAGTTCAAATATTTAAATTTAATTCAAATAATAATCTTTGGGAACAATTAGGAAATATATTACAAGGAAATACGAATTTAGAAGAATTTGGTTCATCATTAAGATTAAATAATTTAGGAACAAGAATTATTATAGGATCACCTAATTTTACAAATATGTTTAATCAAATAGGTAAAGTTCAAGTTTATGAATATAATCAAAATACAAATACATGGAATACTTATGGTAATCAAATAATTGGAATTGATACAAATGATCGTTTTGGTTTTGATACAAATATTAATAGTGATGGAAGTTTAATAATTGTTGGAGCTCCTCGATCATCAATTAATGGAACTAATTCTGGTTATGTTCGAGTTTATAAATACAATACTTTAACACAAAATTATGTTCAACACGGTAATAATTTAATAGGTGATGTAAATAATCAATTTGGTTATTCTGTTGATATAAATTCAAATGGAAATATAATTTCTATTAGCGCACCTTTTAAAAATAATGGAGAGGTATTTGGTTATAGATTTAATACATCGACAAATTTATGGGAACTATTAGGTTCAAGTATTAAAGGTACAAATCAAAATGAATTATTTGGTTTTTCAATATCATTATCATCTGTTGGATTAAGTATTGCAATTGGGGCACCAAATAATAATTTTAATGGTGTAAATTCTGGTGTTGTATCGTTTTATAAATTTAATCAAATTGAAAATAAATGGTCTGTAGATGGAACAAATTTAAATGGCGAACCAAATAATAATTTTGGTTCATCAATAGCAATAAATAATGATAGTGCTTATTTAATTGTTGGTTCTCCAAATACAAATAATAGTACTGGTGATGCTAAAATATTTGCGATACCTCGAACATTACGAAAAATAGACAAAGTATTATATACAAAAATTAGTGATGATCGTAGAACATTAATAATTACAACATTAGAAAATTCTATAATTGTTGCTAAAATATATTCTTATGATGGTATTGAATGGATATTAAAACGAACAATGGATTTAACATTTTTTAATGAAAATACACAAGGAGCAATTACTTCATTAAATATAACTGATGATGGTCAATCATTTATAATAGGTTCTGGTAGTAGTGAAACAAAAGGAGAAGCACAAATAATAAATTTAGGCGAATCATTATTTACATTACCACCAAAAGAACCTATTATTATTATTAACGATACATATACAGTTACAGATTCCGTTAATGATGAATCTTCATTATTACAAAATATAGAAGGTGGTTTTATAGAATTAAATAATATATTTGCAGATGGAGCTTCTTATGCATTTGTAGATAATATATCAGGAAATACAAATTTAACAATTAATGATTCATTTTCTAATGGTGGTTTTATTAGAAATAATAATACATTAAATTTCCCTATAATTAATGGTGGTGATGAAAATTCAACCGCATCATTAGCGAATGATTTACCAGATACATGGGATCCAGAAATTTGGGGAACACCATCAGGTGATCCAAATGATAGACCACTATTATTCGCATTTACGAATGAAGAAATATTTGGTGATCAATATACAAATTTTAGAAGTACAGTAGAAGTTGATAATGATATTATTTATAATTCGGCACAAGTGAAATTCTTTAAAACACTTGTTGTTAGTTATTCATTGCCATTTATTGATAATCCATAAAAATAGATAAATCTATAAAAATAAAAATTTGATTTTAATAATTATTAAATAAAAATTATTAAAATGATTAAAATAAGGATGGATTTGGATTATGAATTTTATGAACAATTATTAAATTTATTTTTAATTAATTATAATCGAACTAATGATACGAAAGGTAATTTTTTTGAAAATATTAAAGATGAAACAAAAAGTACAAATGATAAAATGGAACTATTTTATAAATATTTAATAGATTATAAAAAAACTAAACCAAAAATATTACCATATAATAAAAATATTAAATTAGTAGAAGAAACAAAATATATTTTATTAATTGATAAAGAAAAAAAATATTATTCAATAAATCTATTATCTTTATTAATATATTTAATTAATAATTCAATTGATAATTCGATTGATAAATTAAAGTGGGAAATAATCGTAGAATAAATTTTTTTATTAATATATAACAAATGAATAATGTTTTAATTACAACTCCTGATGAATTTCTTAAATTTTTCGGGAATTCATCAAAAAATAGACCTATAACAAATTCTAATATAGTTATTGCTCCACGTGTTTTTTCAAATAGAAGTATTAGAGAGTATGGGTTTGTTTTTAGTAAAAATGATTTACGAAGATTAAATATTACAATTGGTGATAATGTTACTATTACGGGTGTTACTAATAACACTGTACGAATCGGTCAAGGCTCTGCTTTAATTTATTTAAATTATAATGGTATTAAAAATTTTATGAATATAAATGGTAATAATACTATTATACGAAATATTATTATTAGAACTCGTAATCCTGTTAGAGCTAATAATAAAAGAAAAATAAGAAAACCATTATTTGGTCGAGATGTAAAATGTATTTTAATTAATGTAAATGTTGAAAATGCTTTATTATTAACAGGCAATGATGGTATTTTAGGACGAACATTTTCGGGAACTATTGATAGATGTAATATTCGTAATTCTACAATCGAAGATAAACGTAATGCGTGTGCTTTATTTCGTGAATTAGATAGTCGATCATCAACATTTTTAAGTAATATAATTATTGATGTCGATTTCAATGGTGATAGATTTCCAGGACGAGCTACAATTTGTAATCGTATTAGATTAGATAATCCTTCTATTAATAGATTCTCATTACCATTATATATTGTTAGTTTAAGAAATGTTGGAGTATATATTAATCAAGTTCCTCGTAGAGGTGCTGGTTTAGTTGATACAATTAGTGATAATTCTTATGTTATATTTTCACAATGTTTTGTTAATGCACAAAAAACAAATACTCCATTATTAATTAATAATGTTACAACACAACCAGAACAAACTATATCAAGTTTTGATATTTTTAAAGTAGGGCAAACTTTAACAAATGATCAAAATACTCAAAATAATTTTGGGTTTTCAACAGCTATGTCAGGCAATGGTTCTATATCTATTGTTGGACATCCTTCATTAACAAATCCCTCATGTATTATTTATGAATTTAATAATCCAACACAATCGTGGATTAAATTACAAACTTTACAATCTGAATTATCAACTAATAATTTTGGTTTTAAAGTTTATATAACAAAAACTGCCGAATATATAGCAGTTTTAGGACAGACTCAAACAACACATGTTATTGAATTTTTTAAATTTAATAATAGTCAAGAACAGTATTTAAAATATTCGTCACCAATAATTATTAATGTTCCTCAAACTTCTTTATTATCAGATAATACAACAATATCATTAAGCGATAATGGTGAAAGATTTACTTACGGTAATCCAGAATATAATGATATTAGTAAATTTTCTATTGGATCAACACCTGGTGGAGTATTTAATTTTAAAATAAATAAAACTCAAAATCCATTTATTTGGAATCCAATAAATAATATTATAGGAACTAAAAATAATTCATTTTTTGGTATTAGTCATTTATCTGGTGATGGTGAATTTTTAGTAACTACATCATCAACACCTTTACCACAAAATAAAATTATAGTTCGTAAAGTTGAAGATACAGGAACTTCTATTATCTCAACAATTAATGATAATAATAATTTATCATATGGTGTTGATTTTAATTCAACAGGTACCGCTTTTAGTGTTATTAGTAATAATATATTTAATAATAGTTTATCGGTTAAAGTATATGGGTTTAATGGAATCAATACAGTTCAATTAGGTCAAACTATACGATTATAAAAGAATAAGTATTTAAAAAAATATTATTAGTAATTAATTAATATGTCCAAAAGTGATAAAATAAAAAAATTAATTAATAAATATTCTGAAGATACAATATCAGAATATGACACAGATTCAAATAATTCAAATGATGATCCTAAAATAACAGAAAATTTTAATAATAAAGTATTAGAATATATTAAAATAGATGATGAAATAAGAATATTATCAAAAAAAACATCAGAATTAAAAAAAATAAAAAAACCTCTTGAAAAATATATATTAGAATATTTACAACAGGTTGATGAAAAAATTATTGATATTTCTAACCAAAAAACAAGATTAAGACGTAATAAATCAGAAACAAGAAAACAATTAAAACAAGACCAAATAAAAGATGCGTTATTAGAAGAATTGGGAGATTTAAAAAAAGTAGAAAATATTTTAAAATCAATAGATTCAAAAAGAGAAAAACAAGTTCATATAAATATTAAAAGAACTATGAATAAATAATTTAATTAATATTAATATTTTTAAAAATATTAATATTTTAATACAAATATTCAATATTTTAATACAAATATTTGATATTTTAATACAAATATTCAATATAAAATGAAAAATATTTATCATAATTTTCTTTATTATTATATTGAATTAATAATTCTGTTTGTGTAGGTAAATAAGTTATTACACCAATTTTAGCATCTCCGCATGTAAATGTTTTCATATTTTTAGGTATTTCAATATTATTTATAAAAACTCCCTCCATTGATATATTTGTATCGATAATATATGTTTTTGTAGTAGAGTTTTCAAATGTTATTGTTTTTGTTGTATGATCAATATCTAAAATAATACCATAATTATCATTTTCAATAAAAATATAATATCCAATAACAAATAATGTTGAATCATAAACATTAATAGTATTTGTATTTTGTGCAACACTTGTGGATGTTTTGGAAATTAAAGTTTTTGGAGATATAATAGCTGTTAATTGATCACCAACATTAGAATCTTTAAAGTTTATTTTAAATTTTAAAGGACTTATTGGATAATTAAATTTTACTGTATATTCTGTAATAACATTTGCGACAGGAACAAACGAAAAATAATCAAATCTAAATTTATTTTGTGTTGATATTGGTTCTTCATTAATTTCAAAATTATTAGTTATTTTTTTTTTAACTAATTGAACATTTGATTTATCTACACTATGTTTATGATATTTAGAACAATAATCAGGAGGTAATTCATAATATTCTAACCAAGTATATTCATAACGATTATCTTCATTACAATAAATTCTCCAATTATATAATGTAACTAATCCATTATCTAATTCTTTAGTTTCAATTACTTGTGTTTTTGTTTGATCTATAGTGTGTCTTAAATCATTTACACAATATGCTGGTTGTGGTTCATTTTCTTCACGATATACATCAACAAATTTATTTTCAGAATTACAAAAAATTTTATAATATGTAATATTTGACATCTTATAATTATCTTTAATAAAATAATTATAATTTTAATCCGCTATTTAATATAAATATTCATATAAAACATGACAAGTTTTAGTTTCGCTTGTATTATTTATATATTTTACTTTTGTTATGGTATTTTTGGGTAAATATGATGCACCGATTTTACTTTCACCAACACTTAAATAGCCTGTTTCTGTTAAAATTGGTAATTTAATATTGTTCGCCATTCGAACACCAATTCTAACATAAGTTGGTGATAATGGAGAATAAGTATTAGTTGGTTCTTCTGTAACTGTAATTGTCATATTATCAGAATCAATACCAATAATTTCACCAACATCATCGACATTAACACCATCTGTTAAATTACAAACAGCTCCATAAAATGCATTATCAATTACAGTTTGTGAAACAGTAAAAGTTTTATCAGTTGTAGATACTGGTGCTGTTATAGCTCCTATAATTGTATCAGGTCCAACAATACCTCCAAATATATCATCACCCATTGCTGGTTGAACAACTAATTTAAAAGATAAAACAGATGTATCAATTGGAAATGAAAAAGTATAATAAGTTGTTTGATTGCCTAAACATTCAAATGAATAATCATCTAATCTAAAATGTCCTCCAGTGCTTGTCGATTCTTCTTGAATTTGTATTTTTAGATCACTTCTTTCATCTACTTTTTTAACTTTTGTATCATCAATAGTATGTGCTGTATTTGTTGGACATGTAGTTGGTATTGGATCATTTGATTCCAACCAAATAAATTCATATTTACTATCCGTATTACAAAAAATTCTATATTTAACTAATTTACTCATTTTTTATAATTATTAATTAATAATTATAAAATAATTTTTATTTTTTATCGTATATATTTTTTATACTAATATTAATAATTTTATATTTGCAATCCATTTAATTTCTACATTTGTTTCACCGGTTACAACTATTTGTATTGATCCATCACCTGTTTGAACAATAACATCTGTATCCCATGTTCCAGTAATATTATGTATTGTAGTTTTTTTAGGGTATGTTGGTCCACCAACAAATTGAACACTTGTGATACCCACATCTCTCGTTACGGTTCCTTCTATAATAAAACTGGCAGATTCATTTATAGTATTTTTATTTTTACCAATAATATTTAATTCAAATAACATAACTGAATTATCATCTAAAACAATTGAATTACTATTTGAACTATCTTTTAATGTTAAAGCGGTTGGATTATTATCTGTTGTTTCACCTTCTAATAAAACATTAGTAAAACTATTAAGTTCATTTGTTGTTGTTACTGTTCCAAAAACTGGTGTTGATGTTGGACAATTACATGTTCCTTTTTCACCACGATCACCTTTAAAACCTCTTGGACCTCTTGGACCTGCTGGACCTGTTTGACCGGTTGGACCAAATGGACCCTGTAATCCTTGGTTTCCTTGAGTTCCTTGTGGTCCAGTTACACCAGTAGGTCCTACAATACCTTGTGGTCCTGTTGGACCTAAAAGACCTTGAGGACCTATTGGACCTTGTTGTCCAGTTGGTCCACCAGAAGGACCTGTTTGACCTTGTGGTCCAGTATCACC
>Ga0307983_1000695_pt1 | contig 16533 bp, 13 predicted proteins | sample OrgLakmetagen991_FD_201845 | JGI IMG/M metagenome (GOLD analysis project Ga0307983, IMG submission 201845) | Saline water microbial communities from Organic Lake, Antarctica - #991 | ecosystem: Environmental > Aquatic > Non-marine Saline and Alkaline > Saline | place: Antarctica: Organic Lake...
TCGCTTACAATTTATCTGGCGGGCCTATGAAACGTTTTACATCTTTTGCAGAGCGTTTGGTTAGCCGGAACGTAGCGGGAGCAATCACGGCAGGCTTTTATTTTCATGTCCGGCATGATAAGGTTATATGTAATTTGAGCAGGGCCAGGCAAGCGATCAGGTTCATTATTTTGGCAAACGGTGCGATGGCACAGCCCGCCACACAGGACCAAAAAACTACAGCCGCAGCGTCTGCAGAGATAGTTGAGCTCACAAGTGAGCTCCATCCTATATCTATTCAGAAATCATGCGCTGGTAACGCCGTAAGTTGACCTGCAGATTGGTTGTATCGCCCCATAGCAAATGCATTGCAAGAACGCCCGCTTGAGTCCAATATAGCATTCCGCGCTCTCGATGCAACAGGTCGTTGGCGTGTCGCTTGCGGTAGCTGGTTCGGCGATTAACTTCATGGTGAATCGTGTAGTCTTCATAGTTTTTAGCGCCAAATGAAACCCGCTTGGTCTTGGGCTTATTGCCATCAATGAATTCGAATGTGGCCTGCCATTTTTTAGCTTTCTGCGGACTCGGGTCTAGGCTGGTCAACCGCAGGCTGTGTATCATTGGTAGGCGGAGATTTTACCGGCTGTTCAGCCTCGGAAAGATCAGCGCCAAATTGATCATTGCCATGCTGACTGAGGGGGTCGGTGCCAAACAGCGCATCAAGTCGGTTGCCATGCTGAGGATCCATAACAAGCACGGTGTGGTTGGCAGTGCTGAGGGGCGCCAGGCCAGAAACAACGTCTCCGTGGACGCTATAGACACGACCGAGTTTATTATTAGCAGCCGGCAAACCCGCCGCACCAACGCCAGGATTGAATGAGACAACGATCGCGTTTGGTAGACTGGGAGCGATTTCGTGGGCAATGCCTCCGCCCAGGCTGTGGCCTGTCAAGAATACCGGCTGGCCGGCGCTCCAGCCAAATTTTGCATCTGCTTTTTTCACAGTGGCCCGAGTACTGCGGAGGCGAGCGCTGCTTGAGAGTTTGCCAATGGCGAGATACCCATCCGTGCCCACATCCGACTGAGTAGTTGTGCCCCGGAAGGCAACCACAGCAGTCGTATTAGCATTCTTAGGACTCCAGATAGCCGTTTCGGGTGTGGAAAGTCGAATTTCATAATGGAGGTTGGTTGGGTCGAGCTCAGCACGCTCAGAGGCTGACATGTAAGCCAGCTTACTCGCTTTGGCCAGAAGCCTGTCCTCAGCGGCCACACCAGTGGTCTTTTGACTAGCAAGCTGTAGCGCTGTCATAACTTTGCTAGCATGGCCAACCGGTGGCAAGGCGTGCTTGGCGCGCGCCCAGAGCAGTGATTTTAGGCCTTTCTTGACTGTTGAGATCCCCCGGAAGCCACCACCATTGAGCTCCAGGTCATCAAGGTGGTGGGCGGCCTTGCGTCGAACGAGGGCATCCTTGTAAAGTAAAGGCGGCCGGCCCTCATCCGGAAACCGCTTACCATCAGCGTGGTGTACAACAAAGCCATGCTCAGACTCGCGAATTTCGTGCGCCATATCAGTGGCCGAAAAACAAAAGGTGAACAGCGAAAATAGAACTACCCTTTGCGGATGCCAACGAGCTCCTTAACAGCCCGGTCACGCGCTCCGGCCTCTGTGAATCTCAAGATCTTATTCCAGGCCTTGTTATCAGCCGGCATGCCATGCGCCACCGCGAAGCAACTATATTCTCCACAGACATCTCCCCCAGATGACTGCAAACGCAGATCGGAATAAACGACGCTGCTTTTTGTCCTCGGCAGGCCGGCGAGCTGCGCACAACTAAGCAGCCATTCATAGAATTGAGTGCGGACGGGGTGGCCCTCCTGAACGCTGAATACGGTATCCTCTGCATCTGGAGCAACTCCAAATGAGTCCACAAACTGCGATCGCGGAATGATGCTGGCAGACATTTTTCGTGCATCTAGGCCTAGCATGACCCAATGCGTCCCTGGCGGCTTATCGTGGTCGCTGTAATTGACCACCAGACGACCAAATTGCTTGCCAGCTGCCACAGTAGCAGCTCGAAAAGTCGCAGGTTCCGGAAGTCGGTCAGCAGCGAGCGCTCCGCCGTAGAATACAGAATTCGAGTGGTGATCTGCTAAGAGCCGCTTGCAAGCCGAATCGAGCTGGCCTTGCGATGTCATTATGTGGTGGCCGAAAAAGATGGGCGGATTTACCACCCGGTTGTGACGCTCTCAATAGAGGGCTCAACATCGATATAGGATCGATATAATGCAATTGCCACCATTCTGATGATACCTGTGCCGGGTGCCGTGCCATCCATCCGGCGGCGGTCTATTGTGAGATTTATATCCATGCTGGACATTGTCGTGTCGGCCTCCTTTTTGAAGTTGACGCAGAAGTAGGGATACGACTTGAACGTCTGGTAGCCCATGCAGGGACCCTTTCCGCCCGACATCTTCAGCGCTAACTCGCTGTATGCGGAAAATAACCACGGCAGGCCTTCCTGCATAAGATCCGAGCTGGTAAAGTCATTATGGGGATATCTCTCACCGCCCCAGTTCACCGACAGCCTAGTGATAGTAGCGTATGGGGCATCTTCATTTACGCTCCCGACGCCCAGCGTATCATTGTCTGTGGTTACGCTGGCATACCGCCCGGAGGCGAACGTCGACAATTTTGTTGACCCACCGGTGAGAGCAGCCTCACTCAGTGCGCAGATCAGCAAGTGGTCGGGCTTGGTGCCCGAAAATACGCTCTGAAACGTCTCCTGGAGCTGTCCGGCCTGGTTGGCCATGGACCGAGAGAAGATTCTGTGGCGGATCGTAGGCATACGCAGTGGCATCTCCAAGCGGTCTTTGGCCGATGCAACGGGCACAACGGTCGTGAGCCACATAACGCACCGCTGGATATTGTACTGCAGCGGACCAGCGTTCACACCGTCGACAGAGTGCTGGCAAAGCTGGGCTGGGAATGGGTTGCGCGTGCAGTCGATCTTCAGCTGCACGTTGGCCGGCAGGAGCGATTTGATGCCGAATAGACTGTTTTCAGGGCGGCACTTGAGTGTGAGGAACCGGCGACTGGCCACAGCGCGATCACAAATCAACAAACTACGGGCCATATGCCCTGCGCTGGCTGTGGTTCGGGTGTCATTCGGGCCCGAGCTTCCGACAAGCATACGATAGCCTTGGGCATTGGCGGCTGTGTAGCCTGCCCCTTCGCCACATGAACTCAGAATGAAGCCCTCGTCATAGCCGGGCGCCGGAACAAAATGATTGGCCACCCGAGAATTAGCCGGGTCGGCACCCTGGAGCGTTGCACCACTTAGCGGAGCGCCGTACCGAATTATACCCGAATCTCCGAAGCCGGCAGGGGCCGTGAGGGTCTTCCGGTAAAAGCTCCCAATGTGGCCCATGCCATTTGATTCATCTTTGATTTGCTTGCCGCCGTACTCTCCGGTAACTTCGCTGAAGAATACATCGCCGAGGGCCTCGCTTGAGAGAATACGATCGTTATCACCAGGCACGATCGGGTTACCGGCGGCCGTGAGCACTTCGAGCTCGAGCTGGATCCAGCTCTTGGACAGGTCATAGGCTGCGCCCTGCATCGTTGGCGGCGCAAAGCTGAGAATGTCAGATGTCAACTGCTGATTGATAAGCTCGACTTTTACAAGATCGATGCTGTGCGTTTCATCAGCGGAGAAACGCAGCGCGCCCATACCGGAAGCCATTATGATGAGGCGAAAAAAAGTAAGCGCAAAAAATTGCGCGTCGGAGATTACCATCCGCGCGTGACTTGGCGACTAGCGTCAATGGCGAAGTGAGTATCGCTGAGCGAAACCACCACAACTTGTTGATTTTCTGACCAGATGCCTGCTTGTGGAACTGCTGGAGCTGGGCCCAATGTGACGGTCACATCTGCAGATGAGCGCTTGGAGATATCATTCTCATAATCGCCAAGGCGGCCGGAACTTTGGGGCGTGAAGATGTACACGCAATAATTCTGAAACTGCTGCCAGGAGAGAGCAGGCTGTCCGCCGGGAGCCACACAGTTGTCTGTGTATAACTTATACATAAAGGGTAATTCGCGCCAATTAGCGTTATCTTTCACTTCAGGTGTCAAATTTTCAGAACCCCACTGAACTTGCATACGCTCCACCAGAGGCACTGGGGTTGCAAACGTGCCAGCAAACGTGCGTGTAGCCCCAGGGCCACTTGCGAGGGGATCCAGCCACTGGTTACCACCATAGGCAGATACTGGTACCACCATGACGGCAATTAGCGTCGGTGTGACGCCCGAGCACAGCTTCTGGCCGGTTGTTGTTTGGCCGGCCGCAGCGACAAACGAGTTCACATTCGTCTGGATCGTATTGTAGCGGATGGGGCGCTCAAGCAGGCTGGCATTGTAGACGTCCATGCCCTCGGTGGTCATAAAGTAACGGCGGAATCGCAGGCGCGGCTGGCCAGCAAACGTAATCTGAAGCGGCCAGAGACCTGCATCGCCTGACACAGATTGACGCCCCTTTTTCTGTTCCAACTGCAAGTCGATGCGGATTTTTACACCGGGCGGTAGCAGGGCATTGGTGAAGGCTGCCGACTGCAGCCGGGCCAGGAAAGTGATCGGATTGGCAACGCGGTTCTGTGTCCACAAAGTGCGAGCCAGCAAGGTCGGGTTGAGTGGTGTGAGCACGGCATTCGATCCACCCACTCCATAATCCGTAGCAGGCGTGTTGTCGCGAAATCCGGCTGCGTTGCCGGTGGTGCCGGTCGACGTGAAGGCCAGTCCAGCGGATGCTCCTTCTCCAGCCGTTCCGCTCTCTCCGACTGCGGTGGTGATTGCCGCAATTTCGTTGAACCAATACACTTTCATATCTGCATACACCAACTGATAGAATAATTGAAACCACTCGGTCATAACAGCTGGGTCGGTTAGGTCGGCCGGGACGTCAATTACAGGAAAACGGTGCAGGATCTGGTTCACGTTGTGAGTAGGATCGCCAGCCGCGCGCGCGTTGTTTGCGGCAATGTTAAGAGCTCCCCGCGCATTATCATAAACAGTTTCAAGAATGGCTCGCGAGTTAGCAGCAGTTGGTGGATCGACAGGAGCGACCGCCGCCACAACTTCAGCATCGATAAACGCGCAAACCGGTGACGCAGCAGCGCCGGCACCGTGGACCAGGACTTGCTTGATCGCGTCGCGGAGCCGTCCGATGAACGAGTCGTCGGGTGCAGCTCCAATCACAATACCGACACCGCCATTAAAAGGCGTGCCGATTTGTTCGAGAAACACCTGTTGTGCGTTAGCCAAATTGGCGATCGGAATATTCACTGGCGGAATTGTTCCGCCGAAATCAGCATAATCCACCAACTGCCCAGAGGTCGGGCCAACGGAAGTACCACCGACAACCGTCATGACTCGCTGGGCGGTGCAATCAAGCGAGCCGGCTCCCTGAGTGAGAATGCGCTTCACGAAGCTCGAGTAGCAGTAGTCATCGCCCTTATCGCTCACCTCAATGCTGTTAAGGCTTACAGAGACGCGGCTGATTAGGCTGTCGATCACGGAGCTCGATAGGGCGGCTCGGACGTTGGAACGATCGACAGCCGCGCCGGTCGCATCGCGAATCTCGAGTTGACATTCCAGGAACATTTCGTCCATAGCCGTGAGTCCTTTCGAGTCCATGGGCACCTCAAATGAGACCTGAGTACTTCCAGGGTTGACTCCTGGATTCGGCTCGATATAACTCCAAGTGCTGCGCTCAAAAGTATGATCGCGGCCGCGAGCCGGATCGCCATAGGCGGTGGTGTCATGCTGAATTCCGTCCATCTTATAATGGGGGCCGAAAAATAGGCACCAGTTTTATTCCTTTTTCAGAATTTCCATCGCACGCGCGACGGCATCTGAGACTTCGGCCTTACTGCGATCCTTTTTCTTGCCATGACCATGGTGGTGTTTCTGCTCACCCTTGTGGCCACCAGTCTCCCGAACGACGCGCGTGAAATGATGACGGTGCTTACGCATGTGATGGGGCAGTCGGCCAGCTCCGACCATTACGACTCTATTAGCGCCCAAACCGGAGCCTTGCAGACTGCTGCTCGGGGTACCATGGTGAATTTCATATGCCTTCTGAATTTCGTCGCGTAGAGATGCCATTATCAAGACCGGGATTTTCACGCGCGACTCAAATGTCTGATGATAAATGTAAACGTGCTGGGAATTTCGCTGGCCACAAGGGGTGTATTTCCATCGCGCTTGCGCACCTCTACGTCAATAGTGCTGAAACTGAGCGAATTTAGCCGCTTCCAGACGTGCACGCTTGATACCTCTGTAAAATTAACGGTATGCGTGGCATTACCATCAAATTCGGCTGGCTTGGAACTAACGCCTAGGAGGTCTTTGGCTAGCGCCACCTGATTCTCGCCAACCTGGACGTTGGGAGCGACCAAATCACTCAAAATGTACAAATTAGAATTGACCACCTCATCATCAGAACCGATCTGCGCACTCTGCAGTGCAACTTCCCACTCACTTGTCGATTCGCCGTGAAGTCCAAACTGATATCCTAGCGGCATCGTGAAACTATTGTTATTATTGGGGCCGGGACTCCCAGCTGGAGCCGGCCGCCTTTGCGCGCCAGGGCTGTTGCTAATCACCGTGATCGAGATTCTTCGATCTTCCATTGTATATCCTAGCGTAGATACAACGTCGCAAAAATATTACATCGGTTTACTATTACGGGGCGCGGAGCGCCCCGTCCTGTCGGGGTCGTGGGGCGGAGCCCCAACTAAACGGCATGCAAAGTCTTGAGAAGCGCGTGGGCCTTCTCTTTACCCAATGCGGCCACCCCCTTGCTTTGAATGAGTCGGTAGGCCTCAGGCACCCGCCGCTGAGCCAGCAGATTGAAAATCTCATCCCTGACAGCGGTACCCGAATCTTCCTCAAATTCTCTATCGTCGATTCCCTTGCCATACAGCTCGACTTTAGATTTACCAGTAGTGGCTTCTAGATTGGCGAGAAAATCGCCCGGCAGAAACCCTTTAACACCCGACAGCGCGGCTCGATTCGCTACACTGGTTTGGGCGTTCTGCTGGAAAATGTAGGACAGGCCAGCCAATGTTCCCGCCGGATCGGATTTGTAGAGCGCCTCAACACTATCTCCATATTTTTTCTGCGCCAGGGCCCTGACAAGCTCAACGCTCACACCGTTTGCCTGAGCATCGGCCGGATCGAGGTTCCCCATAAGCTCAAAGCGATTTTTCGTGCCCTTGGAACCTTTTCCGGGTGCAAAGACGCCCTGAATTGCTGCCTCGAGATCTGCATCAGAGGCCTGAGCACCGGGCGGCTGTACGGCGGCCTGCATCCCAGGTGAGGCTGGGCGTGTGGCTACCGGCGTGGCCAAGGGCGTGGCTGCAGGCGGTGATGGTGTCCTTGGATTTGGTCCGAACTGCACAGGCGATAACGGCCGTGGCGGTGTGACTGGACGCTGCGGCAGTCGCGGGACCAAATCCGGCGTTTTCGGTCTTGGCGGTGGTGGAGGAGGAGGCGCTTGTTGGCCCTGCTGACCCTGCTGGCCCTGCTGTTGGCCCTGCTGTTGGCCCTGTTGCCCCTGTTGTCCCTGCTGTTGGCCCTGTTGCCCCTGCTGTTGGCCCTGTTGCCCCTGAGCGACCATCGTGTCGATGCTGGTAGACAGCTTGTCCACGCCCGTGCGCACATCGCGAAGCCGATTTCCATGATCCAATCTGATGTCGTCGAGCTGCTTAACATTTTGCCCAGCGAACGAATTGGGATCCGTTGAGTCCAGCTGGCGATTTACGCCATTTACGGCCGCAAGTACTTCGGCCACGCCACCGGTGCCGTTGCGGACAGCATCAATCCGCTGCTGAACCGTCTGCAGCTCGCCGACGATAGTACCCGTGTTGGTAAGATCGTCGACGCTCATTTTGGCCATCGCCAAATTCATCGAGTTGCTGCTCAGGCGGATTTGATTCAGCAAATTTCTCTCAGCCACGCTGTTTGCGCGCGCGCTTACAAGCTGCTCTGCGCTCTGGTTCATGGCCGTAATGTCCGTGAGTAATGCGGCACCTTCAGCGCGAGTCAGGGTTCCGCGGAGGCGGCCATCTCGCACCTGTGCACGGATCCGCTCCTGGAGCAGGCGGGCTGCCTCAATGGCGGCATTCTGGTCTGCTGTGCGGGCTGCGGCTGGGACACGGCGCGCTTCAGCCGCCGCGTTGACGATTGCCGCCTGCCCATCGCGATCGGCGAGGTCTTCATTTTCCTGAATTTCATCATTGGCTTCTAATCCAGAAAGGATTGCCTCCCTGGCCTTCTGGCGAATTATGTGCGAATTTTCTGGAGGCGCTGGCCGCCCAAGCAGTCGCGCCAATTCATCGCTTGGCATTGCCAATCGGCTGCCGAATTCGAATTTCGAGGCCGCTGTGATACCTGAACTGGGCATCAGGCCGCCGAATTGGCGAGCTATTTTCGTGGCCATTGTATAGAATGGCTCAGGAAAAATCCCGAGCAAAAACCAGTTCCAAGGAGTCAAAAATGGAAGCTAATGTAGCTGCGCTAGGCCAACCACAAGGGGCGCGTCGCGCCCCTTGCCAAGACAACCAATGTAATGCTCCTCAGATGCCCTTTAGATCGCTATTTGTGGGCACCAGCGGATCCGGAAAAACTGGAACGCTAACCCGCCTGATTCTAGAGCATTACCAGCCGAAACCGCTCGGGCCGCTGCGTAGGATCGTATGGGTTTGTCCAAGCGACTCTAAGGCCCAGACTGATATCGTCGCGCTGCGAGAGGCCTTCGGGACTGAATTCATTGAGCTGGATGCAAGTTCTGGCTTCACACCAAAACTTAAGAGCGATATCATTACAGAGCTTAAAAAGGATCGCACAGAAATTGAAAATGAATGGCCGGCAGACGTCATGCTCGTACTGGATGATTGCATGTCCAGTGGTGGGCGCGGGACATTCATACAGGACCTATATTCACGTAGCCGTCACCTTGGTGCCTCTGTCTGCGAGTTGGCGCAGCGAATTTTTACAGGTGACCGGAGTAGCCGCGGACAACGCCTGAATACGGGCTATTTCTTTTGTTTCTTCTTCCCATCGCAAAAAGAAGTGAAAACCCTGTTATCCCAAATCGAGGATGACACAAAAATAGCGGCCGCTGCATACGCCGTTTATAAGCAACTGTCGGCACAAAAATACGGCTATCTGTTGATTGACACCACCCGCGGTAGCGCTGGTACACCGGCTCGCTTCCGAGCCAGCTCGATCGATACGCCAGCTCTCTAACGACGGTTTAACTTGGGGAGGGGCTCCGCCCCTCCCTTTGTGCCAGCGCAGCGAAAGGCTCTGCCAACGCAGTGAATACCGACGTAGTTTCACAGATCTGCACCGAGCTCTGCAGCGACCTGCATGAAGGCCTTTTGATCCGTTGCCACCGCACCGCTCTGGAGCTCAAAGATGAACTCGCCGCTGCCGACTGCTCCCTTTTTTCGGGGCTCAAACTGGTGGTCTGCAGGGTCGAGCCCGGCATCCTCAAATACGGCATTCAAGTCTTCCACCGTCATTCCAAGCGGGCGTAGATCGAGAATGTGGCTGCTCGCGTGCTGCTCGATTTTCAGCTCTTTGCCGCCGCGTCCTTTGCCACCCAGCCCCACAATGCGCTCGACCGGATCCAAGATTTGGTTTACAACATCAAATGTCCCATTCCAGCCTTGTTTGAACCCTTTTGAAAAGTCCTTGAATCCGGCCGTGCTTTTGTGTAGGCGGTGCTTGCGCCGGTCCTCGATGCGGTGCCGCCGCCGGCGCCGAGAGGCTCTGTTTCCGCCTTCCAACTCATTGTCAGAATAATCGTCTGAAGACTCTCCTCCACGAGCGCCGCCTCCCAGTCCGACAATTCTTTCCACAGGATCTAACACTTGGTTCACAACATCGAATGTGCCGTTCCAGCCCTTCACAAAGCCCTTCTGGAATTCCTTATCAAAAGTCTTGTTGAAACCATCTGTGAACTTGTGCAGTCGGTGCTTGCGGCGGTCCTCAATGCGGTGTCTACGGCGCCGGCGCGAGGCGCGGTTGCCGCCTTCAAGCTCTTCACCTGCTCCGACACCCAGTCGCTCACCGAGGGCGTCCAGGCGCTCCTTACCCTTCTCAAGCTTCTTGCTGGCCTCATCGACTTTGTTCAAGCCATCCTCGGCCATTTCCACAGCCTGGATTGCCAGCTGACCGCCATGCTCGATCGCCTTGGTGACGTGGTGACCATGTTGCGTAAATTTGTCCCAGCGGCGAGCAGCTCGATGGTGGACACGCTTGCGTCGCCGGGCTCGGCTTGCTCGTGACCCACCAGCCAGGTCTTCCTCCCCACTCTCAACATCGTTGTCTCCAGCCATCGGGGCACGCAGATTGATCTGGCTGTGGAGCATGTGGCCGAGCGTCTCGAAGGGCTCTGAAATTCCGCCATCTGCATGCGTGTGGGCGTCTGCCAGATCACCAATGAACGTTTTGATGTCCTTGTGAGCACCTTTCAGATCCTCATGTGTGTGGTACAGCTTGGCGGCCGTTTTCACAGCCTCTCTCAATCGGCGGCCGTGCTCAGACACGTCATGAATCAGGCCGCGGGCCAGCGGCCCGCCTCGCTCGAGAACAGCCATCGGCGCCACCTGGTGGGCGACATTCAGCAAATCATTTGGCGAAATTGGGGCCATGTCTTATCTGGGCTCATATAAAAATGCCCGACCAAAACACGGCAGCTATCGTTGGAGTTATCCTGGGGGCTGTGGCCACGCTCGGGAGCGCCGCGATCGCATCGATCATGTACATAAGAAGTGGCTGCCGACGTGGTGAAAATTGCTGTGAGATTATGTGCCGAAAAAAGGCCGCGTCCCAATCGGAAGTTGACGCGGCCAGCAATAGCAGAGATGTGATTACCGTTTAGGCTCTCGGAGACCACCTCAGCCGGTTGACGCCCTCGATCGTACAGATGCCCACTTTTTCCAGTTTGAGGCCGCCCAGTTTCTGACGCGCTTCTTGACTTCTGTAAGCGGCCTGCTGGGCCGGAGACAACTGCCCGGCGAGGATGAAGCCATCGGTATGCAGGCGCACGCAGCGGGCGCCAAATTCTTGCTCAGCCTTCGTGATGAATTTTACCGTGCGCTCGAATGCGAATGCCCGAATAAAGGGCGCCATGCGCGCCACCACCGGGTGACTGAAGAGCCCCTTGGCCGGGTCCTTGATAAAGAAGTCGCAGCCGCCGGTCCATTCTAGGATAGGGCCCTCGAGCCGGCCACCCTTCTCGAGGCGCTGGCGTCGCTTGTTTTTTGTGGCCAGCACGCCCCAGGCTGCAACCAGCACTCGCTTGATGGCTGCCCGCGACTTGCCGTCCGGTGCATACTTGCGTTTGTAGAGTTTGTCTACGAAGCCGCCAAATACCGTTTTACTCGCGATGAGATCCTTTCTGGCATACACGGCCGCGTTGGGCTGGCCATCTTGCATCAGCCGCGGCTCGAGGCCGGCCTTGCGCATCATACGAATTTCGATCGAGGTCACGTACGCACAACGGTCGCCCATCAGGCTGCGGCAGTAGGCTCGCAGTGGGCAGTCCGCTGTTGCCAGGTTTGCCTCCAACTCGATACGGTATATGCCGGTCGTCGGCAGCTTGGCTGGATCGAGCGGCGGCAGCGTGCAGATATTGGGCTCGCCCACCGGAAGCATCAGGCCTGAGCGCATGGCGTCTGGGTACGAGCTGTTCACGTCCATCTGGAATGCATGCCCGCTGAATGGCTCAAATGGCGTGCCGGCCGCTGAGCAAAGGCTGCCGTGCAGCGCACCGTCAACGAACCGCTCTTCCAGGCCGCCTGCTGGAATCGGCTCCCAGGCGCTGGTATCAGCTGCCGCGAAATGTGGAATCAGCAGGGCGCGCGCAGTTTGGCCGTAGCTGCCGCCGGTCGCTCGGAACGGCGAATCGCCCGGATTTTGAAACAGGCCCATGATCTCATTCGCGTGATCGCTGAAGCGCATTTTGGTTGCGAGCTCGCTCTCGCCCGCATCCGGCTTCAGCTGGCGGACGGGCTGGCCGTTGAGCGTCAAGCAGCGATTGAGATAAGCGCTCTGATCTTTGACCGAAAGCGTAGCCATAAACTCTCGTTCTTCATCTGTGCCGTTGACGTACACCCTCACAGCCTTGCGGCTGCGGTACACGGAGCCAAGCACTGTGCGGGCTGCCGTGCGGCGTGCGATCAGCGCTTTCCGGTCGACCGTGAAATGTCGATGCTCGAGCAAAATTGGCACGGCTGTTTGCCGCACGCCCTCGGGCCGCTCGCCCGTGAATGCAATATCGCCTCGCACCTCAAGACGGTGGCATGGGCCAAGCATGCGATCGGCCAACACCACGTCAGCTACGTCAAGCAAACGGTTGCGCTGCTCAGGCCCCCAAGCGAAGCGGCGCTCGCGTGCCAGCCAGCGCTTGAAGCTGGCCGGGCCATCGATTTTTGAATGCGAGCCGGTGACACACACATGTCCACCCTGCGGCACCCGGAAGATGCTGGCCAGGCTGTTCCACAGGCAGTCATTTTTGCCGAAGTGATCTTCGCCTGGGCGACAGCCGCCGGCGCGGCGCGATTGAAAAGTTCGAATCACTCTCGCAGACATGGGCGTGAATTTGACGTCGTCCTCATGCAGCTGACCTGGGCCAGTTGCCACATTTCCATAATAATCTTCTCCATATTCTGTGCGATCTCCGGCCCCGGGACCAATCGTGCGGCCCGCGCTGCGCCAGGCCAAGTCGCCTTCATCGTCGAAACCAGCCAGGCGAATAAAGAGCGTTACGTATTGACCTGGATGCAGAGGGTCGGCTTTGCTGAACGTGTTCAGAACGTTTTTTAAGTCTTCGATTGCGAGCGGGCCACGCACGCCGTTGACTAGGGCCGGCTCGATTCGATATTCGACCATTGCTTCGCCGTTATAGCTCTGCCCCATAACCTGAAGTCGATTAACTTCTATGCCGTTAAACACCGCTCGGTTGACTGCTTGTCGGCGCGCCATCTTGATATATATATATCAAAAGTTAATCCAATCGGGAAATAAATAATTATTCGGACAGCGTGGCGCAGGCCGAAAAATGAGTTGCTGCGAGCTTAAGGAAGCGCCAAGAGCTGTTCGAGCAGCGTGTCGTGTCCAGCTGCTGCTGGCTCGGCTGCCGCTGCCGCTGCCGCTGGTTCGGCTGCGGCTTTGCCTGCAATTTTTGCCATTACCGCCGCTGGGCATCCTGCCTTACGCAGGAAATCCTCAGTAACGCAGTCAGATAGCTCTTCCCAAAGCTCGGGCTCGACGTATTTCGAGAGCTTTTTCAGCAGGGCTTCCGTGGTGGCCTTGAAATAGCGCCGTGCTCCGTAAGTTTCCCCGAAACCGGCATCGATTTCTTTGAGCTTCTTGGTGGCCTCGTATGTCCCAGGGACTCGCCCAACGCCGTTTTCCTTGCAGTACTGCGCATACATCGTTCGCAATTCAGATGTTGTCGTTTTGTTGATGCTGTTCAGGAATCCAGTTCCTCCGCCGATGCGCCCGGGCGTGAGAAATGTCTCGAGCAAGAACTTCACGAATAGCGGCGCGCTGCGGATGACAGCTTCGGCTCGAGCATCATTCGACGGCATTTTCGCAGGCGTCCAGGCTGGGTTTTCGGCTCGCAGCTCACGCAGGTGCGCCACAAGCGCTTGGCCGAAACCCTCGGTTTCGGTCGATGTGTAGAGGCGGTCATAATATTCATCGTATGGCAAACCGTCGATTCGCTTTCCGTCCTCCTGAGCGTACTTTGCGGAGTCGCCCTTAATGAAGACCGTACGGCGCACTCCGCTGGTTTGAGCGTATGCTGAGTAGTTTGAAGTCACCACGAAATTGCATCGATTTTCGATCTCATATGCGCTTGTGCCCTTTGGGTTGACATAAATCGTAGAGGCCGTGGTAATTGATCTCAAACCCTCCTCAAATTTTCTGGCATCTGCGATAGAATTGAGCGCTGGGTCGTCGAAAACCACGATGATTTTCTTGGCTAGCGATTCGTTAAAATCACCCAGGATGGTACGGGTGGCGCCTGCCTGAAAGTTGAACATTTTTTCACCGATAACATGCTTGCGCAAGGTTTCAGCGTAGAGAGATTTTCCGATGCCCTGGCCGGCGCTGTGGACCCACAGCTGTTTGCTTGTTTTTACGCCAGCCTCAACCGCTGCCGTCCACAGCAGCATGTACTTGAATGTGGCGGCATCTGCCGAGCAAACCGCCAGCTCCAGGTGCCGCAGAAATAGGTTAACGGCCGCGCGCGCCTCCTCGGGCGCAGCAGCAAACGCTGGGATGTCCAGGGCGTGCAGCCGCCCGCTGTATGAGTTCAGGTAGCACTCGCCGCTCGACATGAAGACCAGCGGTCGCGCTGGGTCAAAAGCCACCAGGCAGCTCTTAATTGTGCTGCTGTTTACCCAACTGCGCAGTTCCCACCGCTGAATTTTGTCTGGACGGGGTTCGCCTTCCGCCAGCTGTGCGATAGCCAGAGCTTGCTCGCGCTCGCGGGCTCTAGCGCGCGCGGCGCTTTCCTTTGCCTTGAGCTTCACGCGGCTGAATGTCATGGCGCCCTCGACGCGCCATGAGCTCTTGCCGCTGTAGACTGCGAAATCGCCGTTCGAGAGAATTGCAACTTTCGACAAGAAGTAGCGCTTGCAGGCCTCGATGCCGCCGTCGGCAGCTGCCAGAATCTGTGCCATCCGCAGCTCGCAGAATGGAGTTTCATCGACTCTGCCGAAATGATCAGCTGAATTGTAACCAACTTGCGCCATCTTTTGTTTGCTTCAGCTTGCTTCTCTCCAATCGATCGCAAGAATTTGTTGCGAAGTATACTTTCGAAATATTTATTTTGATCGCGAAAATAATTATTTCCCAGTATAGTCGCACCAAATTTCTGCAAGCGATTGAACACCTGCACCAAACTGCATCAAAATCCACACTGAAAAAATGGCTTGCCACTCTACACCTGACCAACTTGAGGCCACCCGCAAAACGCACGCTCTTACCACAAAAGCGATGTTAGATGGCGCACCCAAATGCGCCGTCAGATATTGCACAGACTCCCCGCGCCGCATTCAGATAACTGGCAAATGGCACAATTGCTGCGAGCCTCATCGATACAGCAATGTAGACCTGCCGCTGCTTTGCAAGAAATGCCAGGCCCAGTTTAATGGTGCTCAGTGGAAACGTATTTGCCTCGACTGCTACCGCAAAAAATGCGAAATCAATCGAGCAGCAGATAGCATCCACGCCGACACGCTGGCAATTGTCAACAACCACTTCAGAGATGTCAGGGCCCAGTACCTGATCAAGAACCAAAAAGCAAGTACTGAGCAGCTTGACCTGGTCGACGATCTCTGCGCCGAGTTTCTATAAAAGTTCACGGCCAGCGCGCTATCTCTTCGCGGGCGAAGGTTGTGTGCGGGAAGCCAGAGATGCGGTAGCGCACCGGTTTGCCGGGGATGAAATAGATGTTTTGCACACGCCGCGGCTTGGTGCTGAAGTGCGGATCTGCGGCCCGGCGGCGACCCCCTGCCGGGTCGTCAAGCACATCCGTCGGCTTGCTTTTTTCGTGCCGTAAACGGACCTGTGAGTTGAGCGCAATCACATCGCAGCTGATCCCGGCGCAGACTGATGGCAGCAGGCCAGCAAAGTCTGCTTGTATTTGGTCCGCGCGTTGGATCTGGCGCGCCAACATCTCGTTGGCCGAGCGCTCCCAGCGGCTGTTGAGTTCTTCGATTACGGCCGGCAAATCTGCACTCCATTCCAGGTTGGGAGCCGGCGCGCCAGCCCGCCAGTTTTGCAACTCTTTAGCTTGCTGGATTAGCTGCAGCGCCGACCCGATGACACGGTTGGCCGCTTCCACGACAGCCTGCTGCTTGCTGCGCCCTGGCCGGCCTCGGCGGATGAATGTTCCCTGTGCGATCAGCCAGTTTTTTGCGGTGCCTTTAAACTCGGTGCCGCTATCGACCTCAAGCCGCTTTGGTGGCGCAAGCAGCGGATCGCCTAGGTACAGCATGATTAGACCGGCTCGGATCGCTGGTGCTGATTTCGCCGTGAGGCCTACCGCGCCAACGCGGCGCGTTGCCAGGTCGACAACAACCAGCACGTACTTTTGTTGCGTATGTGGGTCCGTGGGCATGAAAAGCAAGTCCGCCTGCTGGACCTCGTTCAAGAAAACGGGGCTGTTGATTTGATTGTCAATCGTGTGCGGCAGCTTTTCTTTTGGCACGCGACGGTGAAGGGCCTGCAGCTCGTTATTTTCAGCTGCCAGGTTCGCCAGGCTTGCTTGCGGCAGGTTCCGAGTTGCTGGCGGGTGTGGTGCCGCAACTGTGTCGCGGAGCAATAGCAAGCCTTCCATATTTGGCTCAAAAGCTTTTTTGCTTGCAAGCGAGCCGGCCCGTTCGCTTTTTAGCTGCGCATGCCAACCACCGTAAAATCGGAGATTTTACTGGCGCTCTGCGCCCCTGCCATGTTTACCGACGTAGTTC
>Ga0307983_1000696_pt1 | contig 16522 bp, 24 predicted proteins | sample OrgLakmetagen991_FD_201845 | JGI IMG/M metagenome (GOLD analysis project Ga0307983, IMG submission 201845) | Saline water microbial communities from Organic Lake, Antarctica - #991 | ecosystem: Environmental > Aquatic > Non-marine Saline and Alkaline > Saline | place: Antarctica: Organic Lake...
TGTTTTCGACTCATACCGCGTGACGGCTTTCTCGTCGCTGTCCAATCCCTCAGGCGACTGAGCGCCCGGCGGGAGCATTGGGCCGGAGCCTCCTGGCTGTTGCGGTGGCATGGGTGGCTGACCACCGCCAAAACCGCCTCGACCTCCGCCGCCTTGTGCGCCGCCACCTCCGCCGGTCTGCTCTTCGATCTCGCCGATGTACTTCTCGCCGCCCGCACCTTCTTCCTTGGGTAGCCCCAACATCGTCAGGACTTGATTGACTTTGACGTAAGGCAGCGTCGAGATAAATTGCGCTTTCTGTAGGTCTCGCTCCGCCCGTCGGTCGTCCAATTCGTCGTCGGTGACCTTGGGTGAATAGTACTGGACGTAGAACGCACGTCCCTCTTCTTTCTTGATCGTCGCGGAATCCTCCGCCGCGATCAGATCGAGCAACGGCTGGATCACGTTCGCGGAAAAGGCTTGGTGGTTCGCTGCGTTTGCGCCATAGGTCGCCTTGTCGCCCATGATGATGCTTTCGCTCACACCCTGGAGACCAAGAATCCAGCGGTTCATCGACTCGCCGGTTTCGATGTACCTCATCGTCTCGGGGTCAATGTCGACCTGCGCCGGATCGGTCCCCGGCGGCACGACGATGACGTTCGATTCCGGGTTATTGAACCTCGCTTCGTACTTTCGCTGACACGCGTTCAACTGAGCGGTCGTCGGGTTCTGCTCGGGTCCATCGTACGGGATCAAAATTCGCCGACTCGACCCTCGACCGAGTTGGTTGATCTGTTCACCCTCCGACCGTGCCACAATGTCGAGCCATCGCCCCATGGCGGTCGCCGGTGAATAACCGTCTCCTCGCAACACGGGGTGCGGGAACGCGGTGAAGGTAATATCTGAAAACGAAACGTCTCGCTCTCGCCATCCATGGCTATTGAATACACGCCCAAGGATGCTGCCATACCCGCCGTTCCATTGATTTGGATTAACGTGGACTCCGCCGTAGGGCATGTCCGACCGTCGCCCTGGACCAAACGGGGTCACCAGCGATCGCGGGAGAACCATCCGCCACTTCGTTTTGCCCCACCCGTTTTTGACGTTCCAAACCAGCGACATTCCGTGAACCGACAACTGCTGAACGATCTCGTAGACCATCTGCTTTTGAGTCTGCCACGGGTTCGGCTCTTCGAGCAGGTTCCACCACCGGAAGTCTGGGTCGGCTTTGCCGTGCTTGGCTTTATCATCATCGTCGTCGTCCGGCTCGACCCGCTTGTCGCGGATAACGACCTCGCAGCCCGAAGCCACCGTCGCCTTGTGATGGACCGCGATGTAGTTCGCGCCGACGAGGCTGTCGACTTCGTCCCTCGGGTTGCCTCCCTGACCCGAAAAGTTTTGTTGAGATAGCGACAAGGCGAGTTCGGTTTGTTCGTCCGAAATATCGTCTTTGTCTTCCTGTTCGCTGTCGCCGTAACGCATAAACGCTCTCTAGTATTGGGTATTTCGTCCCTTCGCTAGAGAACGTCTTGGGTGGTCACTTTCTACGTTTCGCCGGTGATTACCACCTTCACGCATCCGTGAACCACGTCGGTTGTAGGCCGCCGGTCGTCGCCGATCTTCGGCTCGCCGCTTTCGTCCTGGACCATGTACTCGATCATCCCCTCTTCGCCGGACACGCACCTTGCCACCGGGATAACAAACTCGACCCCGTCTAAGTAGATCATCGTCGGCGGGGTCGGTAGCGGGCGGTGCCTTGGGTGGGCGGGGTCGGTGCAGTGCCCGTCCCGCCAGTCGTATTCGTAGCTTTCGATCACGCGTACGCTTCAAACACGGGGATTCCCGAACGGATCGCATCGCAGACCGCTCGATTAAGGCACTCGTCGTCGGCTTTTCCCGAACGAATGAACCGCACCGTGCCATTCTTGCAGTGGTCCAGGAAGATCCTCAAGTAATCCTTGGCGATCCGGGAATCGTGCGTCTTCCATCCCTCCCACACGTTGCCTTGGTACTTCTCAGCAACCAGCCGGACCGACTCGGGTGGGCCGCTGATGTCGACGTGTCCCTTGTCGTACTGGATCACGACTACGTTTTCGGGGACTCGGTGCGTGGTACTGCGTCCTGGAGCATCGCCCGGTCCGGCCTGAACGACTCCCGCCAACGGCGCCATCGCGAGTACCTTGATGAATGATCTACGGTCCATCTAGCTAACTCCTCATCTTTGAGATCTTCTTCCGGTCCGACTCCGGAACCGGCTCGACCCTCGCAACATACTGCATCGAGTACGCGTCTTCACCTGTGTCGCCAAAATAATCACGAATCACATGCGACGCCATGAAGCCATTCTCGCGAAAAAAATACTGTGCGACCATGTTGGTCTCTCGCACTTCAGCGATCACTCGATTCCGATCACTGGTCGACACCCTCTTGATCAGACCGGCTATCATCGCGGTCCCAACCCCCTTGTTGCGGTTCCGTGGATGAACTCCAATCCGCAACACTTTCATGCGGCTCTTCATGAACTCATAGACGATCAAGCCGACAACTTCACCGTCCTCTTCGACGACGTTCTGGATGCAATTCCGGCGGCTTGTCAATTCAGCGTAGTCAGCACGGGTCCACGGCAAATCGAAAGACTCTGACTCAATGTCCAGGACACGCGGCATATCCGCTTCCGTCATCCGGCGGCTTCGATACCTGCTATTCTTGGGCACCAATCTTCTCCATCGTCGGGATCTAAGTTCCCTAGCGATTAAACGAAAGACAGAGGTCATTTCACAACCAACCGCTCAAAACCCAACGGCAATCCTTCCAGTGAGGTGTCAACCTACTTCGTATTCGCCCGCCTGGATTAGCCACAACATCCGGTGTTAATTTGCGCACACCCGGATATTGACACTCCCCACGGCTAAAGCCAGGGGGATTCTTGCTTCTACGCCAAGGCTAATGCCTCAGCTCCACAAAGGGCCTGCCCGGCCCTTAAAACATTAGTAGCACCAACGTGATCGGCATTCGCTGCATATCCACACTGGACACACTCAAACTTAGATTGTGTGGTGCGATTAGCCTTCGCTGTATGCCCGCATTCGGGGCACCGCTGGCTCGTATATTGTGGTGGAACAGCTACAAGCCGACCACCACGCCACGCTTGCTTAAAATTAAGCATGACTCGGAACATGCCCCAACCTTGGTCTAAGATTCCGCGATTCAGCCCCGACTTAGCCGCAACGTTCTTCCCTGGTTCTTCAACTGTACCCTTGGCAGACTGCGACATGTTTACAATCTTCAAATTTTCGACGTAGACAGTGCTGTGGCTGTTGGCAATGTTGGTCGAAACCTTGTGAAGAAAGTCCTTGCGAATGTCCGCTATCTTGCTGTAGATACGGCTGACGATTTTCTTTTGCTTCTTCCAGTTGCTGGAGAAACGTACTTTACGGCTTAAAAGCTGCTGTGCTTTGGCTAGCCGATCTTGTTGGGATCGGAATGCGTTTACTGGTTCGACGAACTCGCCGTTACTGAATGTAGCGAATCGCGTAATGCCAACGTCGATACCGATCTCGCTCGTCGATGGGTGGATTGGTTGCGATACCTCTTGCTCTGTTTGGATCGAGACAAACCACCCAGTCGATTCTTTCCTGACCGTGACGTTCTTTACCTTGCCTTCAATCTCTCGCGACTTGAAGAACCGCATCAATCCGATCTTCGGGATTTTTATGTAGTTACCTTGGATCGGCAGTGAGGTCGGGAATCTCGCTGAACTAGCTTGGTCACGTCGCTTGAATCGTGGTTTTCGCCCTGCTTGGCGTGAGCCTTTCGTGAAACATCGCTTAAAAGACTCGGAAAGTTGCTTGCAAACTTGTTGCAGGCTTGTCGAATACGGATCAGACGCCAACCAAGGCCACATCCGTTTCATTAGCGGCAGCAAATTCGCCATTTCAACCCAGTGCATCACTCGTTGACCTCGTTTTAATCGAGCGTTCTGGATCGCCAACAACTTGTTCCATACAAAACGACAAGAACCAACCATCCTAAGCAATGCCGCTTCGTGGGTCTTACTCGGTCGTAGTTTGAACTTGAAAGCTTTTTGGATTTTCATTTTAGATTCGCTGGAATCCCCCACTGGCTATCACACAACGCAGACGAACATAGTCGTCAGAATTGATACCAGTGGGGGACGCAATAGCGATACGTTGTGTGATGAACACACTGTAGCTGATTAAAGTACCTAAGTTAACACAGTATGGCGGGCTTATATCCCCACGAATCAATTCGGGGGTTTTACGCCCGTTCCGATAAGTTGTTCTACGCATCCAGTCGCAACGCTCGTAACAATGAACGAACGTCTCGCCTGGTGTCTACTTCTGTCAGCTTGTGATAGTGCGACGCAATGTGCTTGCGTTCGATGTGGCTGTAGGCGATCCACTGTCCTGCCTCGCAGTCGAATTGAATCACGCCTTTAACATATTGATGGTTGGCCTTCTTAATAGCAAACGTGGCGAGCCATGTTGAATCCACCGGTTCTTGGTCATCCGGTTCTAACGCCACGCGTAGCATCTTGCCCCACCGGTGAACATGCTCACGCTGTACTTTATCGCGATTCCACGCACTATCCATTTCGTCGTGAACGATACACACAATGTCACGGAGCGTAGAACAAACCGATGAACCATCGACGGCTTGCGAGTCTTTCGGTTTGGTCATAGTTGGTTTCTCCGTCGCTGGTTATCGGTGGAGTTCGCATGACTCAAAGCAGCGTGGCAAACGATGCCAGCCGTTTCGCGATTATCTCGCAGTATCGTTCTTCCTTCTCAATTCCAACGAATCGCAACCCTTGCGCCTTCGCCACTTCCGCCATAGTCCCCGACCCGCAAAACGGATCGACCACCAATCCGCCATCCGGCGTTATGTACCGCGTCCACCATTCCGCCACCTTACGCGGCGTCCCTGCTCCGTGGCCTTTGGCCCCTGCGCTGTTGTGTGCGTCGCTGTTTCCGCAAACCAAAACATTGTACGGTGTTGCCCCGCCTCGCTCTTGGCACGTACCCAATGCTCGGCCATGACGCATCGACAATCCGCTTGTGCTGTACCCTAATTCGTGCCGGTCTATCCGGCTGTCATTCAACGTCGCCTCTGCAATCGGCAGCAGAGCCGCCGATTGATCGCGGTAACAATCCGTCGCCCCCAGCCACACGCAAGCCTTCATGCTTGGCCGCATCAAACCATTCTTGGCGTGGCAATGTACCGTTGGCGGTGTCGCGTGATTCCACCACCAAGCATCCTGTACTTGATTCCATTCCCGCGATGTCCATGCCATAAACTCCCATAGCCACGGACGCATCCGACCAACCTTCTCGCTGTTCGGCTGCAACACAAAAACCGCGCTTCCGCTTGGTTTCAGGCATCCCCTAACACCGCTAACAACTCCACGCATCAATTCGTGCCAATCGCTTTCATTCCATCGCCCATAGTCGCGGTCGATTTCCGCGTATGGCGGATCGGTCACAACCGAATCTACGTCTTTCAACTGGGGCAACACATCACGACAATCGCCGTTGAATATCGTGCATTGGGCATCCGTGTAATATGGTTTCATCTCGATCCTGAGCATGCGAACAAGGCGATGAACGCGGACGGGCGATCACCTAGGGTTTTGAAATTGATTTGATTGGTTGTCGTCTTTGCGGGGTTTGCCCGCCGGTTATCGCTGGCGTTATCGTGACTCAAATTGCTGATGATCTTCGCAATACCTCGTGCCGATGACGGTATCTTTTCGGCAGTGGACTGGATCAGCCACTGTCGAGTTGACATTTGAATTCGTAACATGCCAACAACCCGCATTTGGATCGCGGCAGTCGCCCTCCCATTCCGGTTTCGGGATGCTGTCGAGCAACATTTGCTCAAACTTGCTTGGCACCTTGATCATGTTCTGAAACATACTGAAGCCCGGTAACAATGACATGCAACTGACGACGGCTTGCATGTCTTATGAAAATGGAAAATCAACTGTCCGTCGCAGTTGATGTCAAGGCGTTAGTGGGACTTAGAAATCCCATCCGTCAAGCAGTTTGTTAAGCGTTTCCGTCATGTCGTCGTTGTCGAGCGCAAACGCGATTCCACGTCGCAAGCGTTGCACCTCTGCATCCAATTCGATTGGTGGCGTCGCGGAATCCGTCAGCCCCTCGACTTCTCGCAACGCATCGAGCTTGCGCATTACCTTCTCGGTTGGTCGCTTGCCGACGCGATAGCACACCAATAATTCGTCTTTTGCTTCGACCAGCATCCGCAAATACATCACGGTCGTTTCCATGCTTCGCGTCAACGGGTTCTTGTCTGCTTCGGGAATCTTTCTCATTGCTGCGACCTCCAATCGCGAAAATCTTTAGTTCGTCTGATCGCATCTTCGATGACGCCGGTTCCCTTCGCCGCTAGGTAATCCGCAACCTCTTGGCTGACCTTGATTGACTTCGGAACGCTCCGACTATCGGGGGAGCCCTTGCGACCTGCCCCCTTTCGTTTTCCGCCGTGTTTGCTCATGACTTGAAGCAATCTGCTGTCATTCCAGTTTCGCGACCAAGTTGGTCGCTTGGGCCGATTTCGCGAACATCGACAGTGTCGGTCGATCCAGCCTTGCGAAAACCTGTGACCAAGAAACGTCCGCAAACTTTACCTTCAACAACTTGTCCGATTTCAAACTTCATCTTTTCTCTCCGGTTTAGGTTTCGATCGGCTCGCGTCATTCGCTTGCCATGTCCTAAGTATATACCTCGGCTTGATTGTGGCAATACCTAAATCAAAACAATCTTAAACTTTCTTTTTGCTCCGAAAGCCCACTAACAATGGGTTGCATCGGATGGCCGCTCCAAGTCTTTTCTGATGGCTGAGTCTATCGGCGGCCACCGATGAACCCAAGCGTTCCCCGTACTTATTCGTCCCACGGGTCTTCGTCGTGTTCCAGTGCTTCCAGAATCTCGACCCAAAGATCGTGATTGCTTTCGACCGCAGCGAAACTCCAGCGTTCCTTGGCACATCGCAGGAGCCGAGCTAACTGCACCGACTTCTCTGAGGCAATGCGAAGTGCGCCGATCGTCACGTTTAGCTGATCTTCCAACGTCTCGATGCGTTTGGCAGCTTCCTCGTTGATCGGTGGCAATCCGTCGAACGTCCGTGTAAACGTATCGCTGCCATTCAATGGCCCGGCACCATCGTTGACTTGCATCGTGTAAATTCCTCGCAACCGGTTCACCAAGGACGGGGAACAAACGGTTGATCCGAAGCGTCGGGAGAATTCATCGGTGATTCCTTGAGCGTTGTTCGGTTAAGCGATGCAGGTAAACATTGGCGTTCACCCGACGTTTTTTTGTGAAGGCATAGTTTTTCTCTCGCCAAATGGTGAATCAAAGCGTTGGCAGTACGCTAATAGCCGTCTTGGTTTTTCACTTCTTCTTCAAATATCTGCATCAAGGTTCCATCATTCATTTCCTGCTGCCACCCGACGTATCTCGCACGCCGGGCCTTTCCGCCTTGGTTCATTCGCAATGGGCCGTTTGGGTCGAACTTCGTCAGAAACGCCTGCCAGTGCGGACGATGGAGGCTGTGTGTGCAATAGCACCACAAGATCGCGGAATCAAACGACGCAAAGACGCGGGGTTCAATCGCACCGCGAATCTCGGAGGATCTGACCGCCACGAAAACGCGACTGCCAACAATCGGTTGATCCGAAGCGTCGGGAGAGTCCATTGGTGATTCCTTGAGTTGGTTGGTTTTCAAAATTGGTTCGTTCGCCACCGATCAACGGCAGCGTTCGTCGTACCTAAAATCCTCAGTGTGCGGAATCGAACCGCACTTCATTTTGTCACTGCCAGCTACATAGCCCGTTGGCTCGCTACTTGATTCGCGATACGACCTGCCAAGCCGCTAAGGCGTCTGACTCGGGGAACCATTCCCAATACCGAGGGTGTGTCAATCTTTAATGCCTAGCTGCATCTTTGCCATCTCCAATCCTGTCGTCTTGTTTTCGGAATAACGCAAAATAGCTTTGAACATTCAGGCACCCAAGAGTAAAAACTGGCGATGACCGCCGGGAAATCTTTCGGTATCGCAGATCAGTGCCTGTGGGCTGTCACTCACTTCTACCTCCCTTGGCTTTGCGGGTTGTCGTCGGACACCTGGAACCAATGGTTCTTCCCCATCGTCCCCATCGAGGCGCCGATTTCCTCTTCCGTCTGAACGTGTTTGAACTGCATCAAATAAGCATCGTCTTTCGACGCGTCGTAGAAATCTTTCAGGACTGAAATCGCCTTGAATCCAATCTTCCTGAAGAACAGGTGAGCGTCCAGGTTTCGCTCGCTCGCCTCCAGCATGATTCGATTCCGCCGGTCACGCGACAGCTTGTTGGTCAGCTTGCGAAGCATCACCGATCCAATGCCGCGACGCTGGTAAATGGGGTCGACCGCCAAGCTCAGCAAATGGAGGCGGTTCTTGTGGAGTTCGTATATCATGAACCCGGAAGTTCCGTCGCCGACCTCCGCCACCATGCCGATGCAATTGCGATGAAGCAAACATCGAATGAAATCGTCCTCCGTCCACGGGTTGTCAAAGCATCGGTTTTCGATTTCAAGCACCCGTGGCATGTCGCGACGGATCATCCAGCGGACCCAACAATCTCCGCCCTTGATTTCATGCAGTGGAATACCAACCGCCATCGGACCTAAGTCTGTCTTTCCTAACTTCACTGAACCACCTCCCATTGAATGTTCCCGCATGGGCTACCGCCCCATAATGTGTACGCATCCTTGAGTCTTTGCCACTTAACGACTCCTCTCGCTACCTTCAGGCATAAGCCGTCGCGTAAAATCCCGGTCACTTCCATGTCGATTCCGATGCTTTTCGACACGACCGTCAACTCGCCTTGTCTCGCGAAAGCCTTAACCGCGTTTTCCATCGTCCACGGCTCGATCACCCGGCGAACGATCTCATAGAAACCGTGGCGGATCTCGTCGCAATACAGTGGACCTGCAACGACGTTCTCAGTGACTCGGGTAACCCGGAATTCGGTCCCCTCTTCGCCCTTTAGCCGGACGTGATCGTTAATGGCTGCTCGTTTTGTTTCGATCACTGGACCACCTCCCACATCGTCTCTCCGCACGGTCTACCGTCGGGGAGCCTCCAGTCGTGACCGACGCCTTCTTCATCGTATCGTGAATCGTTGGCTAGCTTGGCGTAACTCGGAGCGTGACCCTCGGTGAAGCACACCCGGTCGTGCCTGATGTTCGCAACGTTCAATTCAACGCCATCGCAGAGGACTTTCATGCTAGCGTTTGCTAATTCGACACAGGATTCCGCCATGGTCCAGGGACGGACAACTTCACGAACGACGTCGTACTCGCCGTCGTTTAAGCAGTCACCATCTAACCATCCTCCCACAAATCCATTAAAAAAGGTCCTTCACTTGGAACAAAATTCCTGACTTCATTTTCTTCGACCGAACGAAGTCGCCCGGCTTCGCCTTTGGCGGGTTCGGCTCGGCTTCGATCTTGTCGAGGACAAAAAACGGATACTCGAAATGACCATTGTCGTCTACCTGGACTCCTGTCTCTGTGGTTTTTAGGACAATACCAGCAACCCCCGGATTCATCCCATTCGGCCAGGAGTTTCGCCACCCCATGGACAATCCATCAGCAAGCCGCGACGCCTTGACAGTGTCGCCGACTTTGATGCCTGACGCCTTCTGACCGGCGAGATAGGCTTCCTTTTTTTTAGCCCCAGCGAAAAGCCTTACTTGATCCCATCCGTCTTCCCATCCCATCCGGGAAAGGCGGCAAAGCACATCGCCGTCGGTCAACTCCAGATCACCCAGGTGCAGGCAGTCGACCATGAGGTAGACCGTGCTCCCGACGAACTTGTCTGAAAGCCGCAACAAGATACCCTGACCGCCTTTATATCCTCGGATCACGCCGTCCGATTCGCGGTAGAACCAGCGGACCCGGTTGGCTTCGTCGCTCTCCTCTGCCGTATGTCGCTCAATGGCTTGGCTCCGACGCCGGTCTCCTGCCTGTCGCTGCTCTGACGTCTTCAGGTAATTGAGGCAGTGTCTCTTCTCGGTTATCGTTAGCTGCGCAACAACGCCAAGCATTTCCTCGAAGTTCAGTGAGTCCGCCAGTCGGTCGCCCTCTCGAACGTCGAACGACCCCTCGTGTTTCTCACTGCTGGTGATCTCAATTTTCATCCGGTTCTCACTTTTAGCTTTTCGGTTCCGTCTATTGCAGTTCTGCCTCGATCCACTAGGCGGAATCCACAACTGACCGTGTCGCGAATCGCTAAACTTTCTACTCAAATTAAGTATCTTGCTGCTGCCGAGTCGCTCGATACACGACGTTCGGTGAGTTCTATCTGGGACGATCGAACGTCGATAATCCTGCACTCATGGCTTCACTACTGCCTCTCACTTGGCGTATCGGACTCTATTGATACTTGGCCTAATGAAACCGGTTAGCCAGAGCCTCGACCCAGGTGCAAATAACCCAAGCGAACGACGTGACCGCAGCGCCAATGAACATGCCCAACATCACGCCGTTGCGGAACGCTCTCATAACCCGCTTGCCGTCGGATTGCCGGACCGTTTCCTCCACCGCCTCGCGGAACGCCATCTTCACCGGGTCCAGGAAATTACTCATCGCGCCATCGGCATTAAGACTGATTGATGCCCGTCGTCAGTAGACAGGACCATCGGGGTTGTTTTGCTGTTGACCCGAACTAGCAGGGTTTGCTCCGGGTGGACCGATTTGCAGACATCCAAAACAAACCGGAAGTCAACTACTAGGGTAATCACCTCACCGTCGTATTCGATCGGCACCTCAACTTTTGAATCACCTAATTCGCTGGCGCTCGCCTGTATCATCAACGAACCGCGACTGAATTTCATTTCAACGCCACGGCTGTCAATGTCCGTCATGATGGATGCTTGCCGCACCGTTTGAAGCATGAGCGATGCCGCTATCTCCACTCTCTGGAAATCATCAAGGTCGGGCGGCGTGACTCGCCTCCACTCCGGGTATCTGCCTTCCACGAGCCTCGCGCTAATGCACGTCGAGTCCGCTTCAACGTGAATCTCATTCACGGACGCCCGTATCTTACAATCGCCATGACTTTTACTCAGCGTCTTCTGGATCGCAGCGATCGCCTTGGTGGGAACAATAATCGATCCATGGAACTTACAGTTTCCCATCACCGCTTCGGTGTGCTGTGTAGCCATCCGGCGACCGTCTGTTCCAATAAAAACAAGCCCTCCGTCCTCTTCCTCCACCTTGACGCCAGCGAGAGCATATCGGCTTGACTCTGAGTCGGTCGCGTACCCCGTTCTGGCAATGCCCTTCAAGAGAGATTGGCTTGGTAGGCTCGCGAAGTCACCATCACCAAACCCGTTGACGCTCGGGAATTCAGCGGGATCGACCGATGGCAAGCGGTACTTCGTTCCGGTGCCGGAAAGCTGGACACCACCGTTTTCGTCGGTCTCGATCTCGATCAGTTCAGACCGGCTCTCGCGTAAGATACCCGATACCTTGACGACCGGAAGCAAAACAGCCCCTGGTCTCTTGACGATCAGTCCATCCGTCAGTGTCGTCGCTAACCCCACTTCGCAATCTGTCGCCGTGATCACCAATGAATCCTCTGTCGCGACGATCTTGACGTTGGTCAAGACCTCCTTCGGCGACCGAGTCGGCGCGACACTTGAAGCAAGTAGGAACGACTCCGTCAATGCCTGACGCTCTACTGTTATTTTCATCTATCCAGGGTTCCCGTTTGTTTGATTAAGGTGAGCGAATTTACGGTTTCGCTCGTGGCAGCAGTTTCTATTGTCGCGATCTCAAATGCCAGTCAATCGTCAGTATCGACCCACCGCCATTTCGTTTCGCCGTTCACTTGGTCGACGACCCACTCGGCGTAGCCATGTTCGACGGCTTCGGCTTTGATTGCCTTCATTTTTCGCTCTTCGCAATACAAACCGAACGAAAGGATCGTAATGACCGTTACAAAGACAACGAAAAAGATAATAAAGTCGCCCTCGCTGTCCATCACGTTCCTCCTTGCTTTTCTCGCCGACTCATCATTCCGTCGGCAATCTGATATGCAAATCCCGCCGTGGAATCCACATACTCATCTTCCCTCCCTCCCGGAACCCAATCAACGGAAGCCACGAGAGCCTGCATCGCCTTCGCGGCGAAATAGTCCCGCATCTCCATCCCGTTCGGATACGTCGGCCAAACCGGAGTCCCGTCTGAGTGCGCGTCGATCGGTCCGGGGAACGCTTCTCTTCGGTCGGTCATGACTCGACCACCATGCCACAACGCGAGCCATCAGCGAACCTGCAATGATCGAGCAATCCTTTGTAGGTAAAGTTCCGTTCAACAAGTGAGACGCCAGACGATGAAGCAGCGATGGCTCGGTAAGCTCGACCGTCCCAAAGGATCGGCTTATCGAAAACGCCATTTTCGATCGCCTCTTCCATTGATGCGAACCGACGGTAGGCGGGTCCGATCGGGCGACGAAAGTGATATCCCTCGGTGAACGGCATTTCGGGGAACATCCGCCATGACCATCCCCTCTTTTCCTCGCTGTTGACCCAAACTTCGTCGCCCTTTTGCGGCTCGTCTTTGTCCTTGTCGATCAGGCGATAGCCCATGCCGGGATCGACCACGGTTTCGTCGATCGGTAACTGACGAACGAAAGTGAATTCCTCCGAACTGCCGAAGATTTTCTCGATGTCCCACGAATAACCCAAGTACCCGATCGTGTGCGACTTCATTAGCCGAAGGATAAACCCCTTCTCGTTTATCTGGACCCACCACTCGTCGCCGCAGGAGTCCATCCACACGCTTCCCAGCGTGGGCGCCGGTTGCTCGGGCGATTCGTTAGTTTCTGGATTTGATTCGTCAGTTTCGGGATACGAGACGATCATATAAGGGTTTTGGGCGTAGTAGTGAACGAACTGCCATTCGCGCATTCCCGGCTCTCGCCACTTCGCGTTCGATGACGCGGTGAAGACACTGTCTGTCTCGGTGACAACAACGGCGTCCGTCAGGTTGGCGGAGCCGCCCGGTTGCGGGACTGCGATCACGAACTTCGTGCCGACCGGCAGTGCGTACTTTTTCCCGTGTCTCGGACCCTTGATCCACTTGCCAACCTCGGGCATGCATGGACCGCTGAGTTCCTCTGCCTTCTCCCACGGGTAGGACAACACCTTCCAAGACAATTCCGCGCGGAAATCGACAGCAACGCCGTATTCGTCGACGGCGTTCGTCTCGTTAGTGGAGCACTCTACGATCTTAGCCGACTCCTGGCTCCCATTGAACTTGATGATCGTATCAACAGGTAAATCATACCCTCTACCCTTTCCAATCGGCGGCTGGTACTCGCCGATTCTCAGCAGAGCATCACTGGGTTTTGGCTCTGGTTCCCAGTCGAACGAGCCACAACCTTCAAGGTGCTCCAGTTCATAAGCCCCAAGGTACAAAAGCATCCCATCTTCACCCACGAACTTGCCGCCGAATTGCATCGAAATGCACAAAAACTTCTTGCCGCTGCTGATTCTGTACCACTGACCAACAATTGGTCTAGCCTTGGTTGTCGTCACTTCGCTCGTGCCTGCCATACTGCCACCGTTTTCCGTGAATAGATAAACTCGACCCATCCAATAAGACGGATAAACAGAACTCCTGTGTCACCAAAAAACAAGATTTCCATTAAATCCGCGTCGCCGGTTCCCATGCACCGCTTCGTGATAGGTTCCCGTGCCGGAAGTTGCATTCTTGGTGATGGGCGTCCCCCATCTCGCTGATGTCGCGACCGGTGATGTGAATGATCTTGCAGCTATCGCAGCAATATGGATCGTCGATCCTTGCCAGCCGGTCGCACCGGTTGTTCTTGCACGAGTCGACCGAACCGGTTTCCTCCCCGCGTCGCTCGGCTTCCGGATCGGGCAGGTCGAAGAAGCTACCGCTAGTCAGTTTATTGAACGCAATCGATGACGCGTCGACTTGATCATCGTGATCGCCCTTGTCAAAGATCGCCAGTTCGTTGACGTATTCGGTGTTCCACTTCGCCTTCACAACGAACACCTGCCAGTTCTCCATCGCGATCGAATAGTTCTCCGCGCGGACGACTTTGTTTCCACTCGGGATATCCCACATCACCCGCTTGCCGATCATCCTCGCGACGATCGATTCGGCGAGTGTCTTGCCGCTGCTGCCCGGCTCCCGCTCAAACCACGTCCGGACCTTGCTACCGTACTCGGTTTGATCCATGTCGCAGTACAGTTCCATTAGGTTGGTAACCTCAGCGCCGCTCCACTGACCACGAACCACATCCAAGACGTAGACCCTTGCCGCCTCCCCCTTGGGTTCATACATCCCCATCAAGACGCCCGAACTGTAGTCCCCCGCGTTCTTACTGCCCGCCCGGTCCCATCCGCGAACCAGTCTCGTTAGGCTCTTGACCGGGACTTCATCCATCTCCACAAACTGAATGTGACCTGTTTTGAAGATCGCTCCGTCGCGAGCGGTCGGTCGCTGCTGAAGCTGCCCCGCCGTTCCGTATGGTCCTAGCTTACGCTCGATCCCTCGAACCACGTCTTCCGGGAACCGCACCGGGTCGAGCAGTTCCCCCGGTTCCTTCCTCGGGTCAACACCTAGCCCAATGTTGGTCGTCCGCGAACCGCCGCCCTTCTCCGTCTCGAACCGCATCGGCAGGCATAAATGGACGATGCCTTCAGTGGTATCCAGGTAATGCCCAGCCCAATCCGCCTTATGGAATCGCTGCATAACGCCCACGGTCTTTCTCCCAAGACCAGCACCACGCGTCGACATCGTCAAATCCCACCAGTCCTCATTAACGAACTCCCGCTCCGCCTTGCTCTCCGCTTTCTTAGCATTTAACGGGTCGTCGACGATTAGGTGATCGTAGTGTTCCCCGGTCCCAAAGCCGCCGGGCGTCGACGACCACCTCCATCCGCCAGTCGATAACGCAAAATACTCAGCGGTATCAACCGTGACCTGAATGTCAAAGTACCGCTGGAACCAATCGCTGTTGATGATTTTCCGGGTCTGCTTGCTGTCACGTTTCGATAGTTTGTCGGAGTAACTGACGCCGAAAAACGTAGCCTGCGGGTTCCGCGTCCATACCCACGCGGGCCACATCACGCCGACGCAAACACTCTTGGAGAATCCCGGCGGGATGTTGATCAGCAGGTCTTTCATGACCCTGCCGTCCGGCATCTGGTAGCCACACTCCAACGCCTGCAAATAATCGCAGAGCATCTCGATATGCCACCCCATCACCAGCTTTCGCTGTTCGACGTGCCTCCACGCCTTCATGAAGAAGTATTTGAAGCTGTTCCTCAGTCGATTCGCTTCCTGGTTCGTATCCTCCCGTTCAATCTCCGGCCCCAGGATCTCCAGACACTTCGCCACTTCCACCGCTTCTTGGTCGGTCAATAAGTGACGATGCGAGAACAGATATTCGAGTTCTTGCCTCGTCTGGTTCAAGGTCGTTGCCCTTTGCGTCTGTAATCGCGTGCTTCGTCGGGCCCGGCAGCCCGAATAGTTTCATGATCGCTTCCTCCGCTCGAATCCTCTCTCCCCTGGTCGCCTTCTCGTCGACGGCGCTTTCCAGCAACCGGGTATAGGACTCGGTCGCCAGTTCCTGGGTGGTTTTCTGCATCACCTCCATCATCGCCTGCTTCGCCCGAACGAGATAGTCTTCGGCGGTCTTTAGGGTGATACCGAACTCGTCGGCGATTTCCCTCATCATGGCGGACTTGTGCCCACCCCTGGTTCTGATCTTAATAGCAAACGCAAGCCGCTCTTCCCTCTCGGATTCGGTCGGACGGTAGACGCCCTCCCTGCTTGTGTTTCCGGGCTTCTTCGGTTTCATCCCCGGCTTGTCTTTCTTTGGCATTCCCTTTTGTTCTCCCCCCTCCCCCCCTTCTCTTGCTTTCGCTTAGCGGGTGGATGGTGCTGGCTTCGTGGGTATGGGCTGGTCAATTGGCTCGGTTAGTTTGCGTGTCGCTTTCGTGATTTCAAGGGTTTGGGCGATTTTCGCCCCTTGTTGCGTATCGTCGTTGCTGAACTTCGGTCATAAGTATCCGACCCCGTGGACGGTATCGCTCATCCAGTAGCGAGACGTTCGCCCAGTTCTCTCCGTGCTGCCCCCTGGCTTCGTGGATGTGTCCCCATACGTGCAGTCGCGGAAGGTTTCTCGTCGTATCTCGCCACTCCCTTAGCGATCGACTTCCGCAATGCTCACCCTGCCTGTTCTGGTCGCCAATTCCGTGGGGAGGTCCGTGGGTGATCAAGACGTCGACGTCGTCGGGGATCGCTTCCCATCGCTTCGCCAGTTCCTCCTCGCTCTCCATGAACGCCAATGTAAAAAATGGCGGCGTCCAGGGTGATCCGTAGAACTTGACGCCTTTGATCGTCACTGCCGAGTCCTGTAGGTAATGGACTCGCGGCAAGTGCTTGATACATGGGTATCCGTCGTCGGCCAAAGC
>Ga0307983_1000697_pt1 | contig 16514 bp, 18 predicted proteins | sample OrgLakmetagen991_FD_201845 | JGI IMG/M metagenome (GOLD analysis project Ga0307983, IMG submission 201845) | Saline water microbial communities from Organic Lake, Antarctica - #991 | ecosystem: Environmental > Aquatic > Non-marine Saline and Alkaline > Saline | place: Antarctica: Organic Lake...
CCTTACGCTTTCTTTACGCAAAACTACACGCGTGATGAGAAATTGAAAGCGATTAAGAAAAGTGGTTATTCTATTCGATGGTTCGTCGATTCCGCCACCGAAGAGATGAAATTAGAAGCCGTGAAGCAAAATGGTTATTCTATTCTTTGGTTTGTCGATTCAGCCACCGAAGAGATGAAATGGTTGGCCGTGAAGAAAAATGGTGATTCTATTCAATATTTTGTCGATTCAGCCACCGATGAGATGAAATTAGAAGCATTGAAGCAAAATGGTCATTCTATTCGTTGGTTTGTCGATTCAGCCACCGATGAGATGAAATTGGAGGCCGTCAAGCAAAATGGTACTTCTATTCAATATTTTGTGGATTCAGCCACCTATGAGATGAAGTTAGAAGCCGTGAAGAAAAATGGTTATTATATTAAACGTTTTGTCGATTCCGCCACCGATGAGATGAAATTGGAGGCTGTGAAGCAAAATGGTCATTCTATTTACCATTTTGTGGATTCAGCCACCGAAGAGATGAAGTTAGAAGCCGTGAAGCAAAATGGTACTTCTATTTGTTATTTTGTCGATTCAGCGACCGAAGAGATGAAGGAGATTGCAGTAGCCACGCTCAATAAATAATACCGTATTCGGCGCTTTTTGCTAACCGCCGCGTCGTCGGCTTTTCGTTTTTCACACATTGTACGCTATTCTCGTGTACCTCACACAATTCTAACTTTTAAAAAGAATTATTGATCATGTTCCGTACTACACAATACTTTCGTTTAACTAATGAAGAAGAGCGCCATCGTGGGTTTCAGTACAAGGACGGTCTGAACGTCGATACGAATAAGTTTCATCCTTATGGGCAATGCAAACAAGGTGGTTTGTACTTCTTTTCACGTGAAGAGATATGGAAGTATGATAATTATGTTCCTATAGTGCATATAGTGCATTGGGTGCGTGAAGTCACAGTACCAGACGACGCAAAAGTTCATTTGGAAGATGGCAAGCGCAAGGCTGATCGTTTCGTTTTAGGGCCTCGTCAGCGCTTTGATCCTTACACTTTTTTTAGTGATAACTTCACATATGATGAGAAATTGAAAGCGGTTAAGAAAAAAGGTCATTCTATTCAATGGGTTGTGTATTCTGCCACCGACGAGATGAAATTAGAAGCATTGAAGCAAGATGGCGATTCTATTCAATATTTTGTCGATTCCGCCACCGATGAGATGAAATTGGAGGCCGTGAAGAAAAATGATTATTCTATTCGTTGGTTTGTGGGTTCCGCAACCGACGAGATGAAATGGGAAGCATTGAAGCAGAATGGTTATTCTATTCGTTGGTTTGTCGATTCAGCCACCGATGAGATGAAATTGGAGGCTGTGAAGCAAAATGGTCATTCTATTCGTTGGTTTGTGGGTTCCGCAACCGATGTGATGAAGTTAGAAGCCGTGAAGAAAAATGGTTATTCTATTCAATGGTTTGTCGATTCAGCCACCGATGAGATGAAATTGGAAGCATTGAAGAAAAATGGTGATTCTATTTATTATTTTGTCGATTCAGCGACCGAAGAGATGAAGTTAGAAGCCGTGAAGCAGAATGGTGTTTCTATTCGTTGGTTTGAGAATTCAGCCACTGAATAGATGAAAAAGATTGCAGAAGCCAATAAATAATACTATGACATAAGCCTTGAATTGGCGCGTTGAATCCACCGATCAATACGGTCGGCGTCCTCCTTGTACGTTTTGCACTCGGAAATTAATGCGCCATGTGTACTTGAGACTTGTAAATCTCGTTTAAAGTAAGACAAAAACCAAAACACATCATCTTCGACGTCAAGAAATTCGTCTCCCTTTAGGCGCACGTACATTTCATTCAATGACACTGGCTTGCTCGAAATTTTAGACATAAAAACGAGTGCGCGCCGTGACTGCTGCTTATTAAGCGGGCTGTAACTGAAGCGTAAATCCATTTTCAGTGCGCAATCGGTTAATTGAGCCATGGACTGCTTTACGGATTGCGGCACGATAACAAATGGAATGTTTTTGGTGGACAATTCAAACACGGGCAGTGAACAGCCGCCGCTGCCGCCGCCGCTGCGCTTAGCCTCTTCGTTTTTCTTCTTCGCCGCCACTGTTCTTGGTGCTTGAGCGGCGCGCGCCTCGTCGGCTTTCTTGCGCAAATCACTCTCGCGCGCTTTACTCATCATTTCAGCCACCATTAGACGTTTAATTTGCGCCTGCTCTTCTTTTAACTCTTTATCCACTTTTCGTTTCAACTGCGCGTGTTTGGTGCGATTACTTGCAGCCACTTCCAATTCGTATTCCAATGCCTTGCGGCGCGTTAAAAACGATCGAATCGCGCTTTTACGCTGCATGCACTTGGACATGTAACAATAGGCTTTTTCAGGCATCAAAACGCCTTTTTTGATTTTCGACAAGCATGTTTGGTGCGAGTCGCAACTTGTTCTGCTCATTATTTTTAATTTATCTCACATGTTTTATTTGACGGGGCATTTTCGTAAATAATGCTGGTGTAAATTGTCGTACGCATCAGCGCGGCGTTCGAAATTTTGCGCGGAAAATAAAGATTCCACTAAACCTTCATCAATTTCAACGTCGGTCACGGACACAAGGTAAACAAGCCACTCTGCCCAAAAATCGAAGCAACGTGTATTGCATCGGAGACACTTTTGCACTGGATTTCCGTCTGCGTCGTCGTTCAAAACAGGCAAGGCCGCCCCCATGGCACGAATTACACGGCGATTGACATACGTTTCCTTTGACGACATATTATTCAACCATTCACGCGTGACGTTCAAGTGCCGCAACGTAGCCGGAGTCAACCATTCACGGTGATAGTATTTCATAGCGAATTCACCGCACGCCCGCGATACTTCGCGCAAAGGATCAGCCCATTTGCGATTGGTAATACTAACAGCGGCGTCGCGCGCTTCGACTAAAATCGATTTGATTTCGTCGTGAGTCGTAGTTGTCGCCAAATTCTTCACCGCCACGCGCAATCTCGCGCATAATTGATCCTTGTAGTTACGAAATTCTTCCTACGCGCGCGCAATTGGGTTTAGAAGAGCCTGATAGTGTATTTGTATATAAAAACAACGTACCGCTTGAAATTTAGCCGCTGCCGCCGCCGCTGCCGCTTCTGAATTCTGAACTTCCAACGCCCCCACCGCCGCCGCCGCCGCTTCCTTTTTCACGACGCGTGCACGCTATGTGGAAATTTACAAGTCAGAAAATGAGAGGAAGTGTTTATTGACAAATCGTGTATACCTTTTTCGGTCGCACCACATCGCCCGTTGATGTGCCATTTGGCGCCTCTCGTACTGCCGCTGCCGTCGCCGCTGCCGTCGCCGCTTCCGCCGCCGCTGCTGCCGCTTCCACCGTCACCTCTACCGCCGTTTTACCGCCCTATGTTGACCGTCCGTGTTGTTAGAGAGTAGTTGTACACTTAATGAATGTGGAATGTGGGTAAGTGGCTTACCCGTTTTCGCTTTTGCGTTTTCGCAACCGCCGCCACTGCCGCCGTCGCAACCGACACCGCCGGCACATTTTCATTTTTAGTGCCGCGAGTGGGCAATTTGTTAACACGTGAATGCATAATGATTTGGAATAAAATTTTTTAAATGTTGGTGAAGAATCGGTCACTCTTGTGTATATTTTATTAGATTTTCCGGCCGGTCGCCGCTTCCGCCGCTTCCGCCGCTTCCGCTTCCGCCGCTTCCGCTTCCGCCGCTTCCGCCGCTTCCGCTTCCGCCGCTTCCGCCGCTTCCGCCGCTTCCGCTTCCGCCGCTTCCGCTTCCGCCGCTTCCGCCGCTTCCGCTTCCGCCGCTTCCGCTTCCGCCGCTTCCGCTTCCGCCGCTTCCGCTCTCTTCATCTTCTGCAATTCTACGTCGTTTGTTGTAATTCACTACTTCTTCGGTTTTGCATAAGAAATCAAGATTATCTCCAACGTCCCTTTCCATTAATTTCAAGAGCACTTTGTGTACTACTTCATTGCAATACTCTGGAGTGCGGTGAATCTTCATTTGGGCGTACAAGTGTGGGATCATATTTGGCCGTGAAGCATTCGCAGCAGCCAAGAATGTACGGTCAAACGAAACCTTTTGCGCGTCAACAAGGCCTTCATCGAAAACGTAAAGCAACATATCCACGTGTCCTTCTGCAATAATGTCATACACGTAAGGCTCGACGTAATTAAAGGTAGCATTTAGATTTTCACGCAAGAACACGACCATATTCTTGTGACCCCATACGAGCGCCTCAAAGATAAGATTGTCACTTAAAAGAGGCGGTGAGGTTCCACTTCCTATGATGTCTTCAGAAACCTTAACGCGGGTCTTGTTTTCGTACAAGTACTTGATCATTTCGAGATTCCCTTCAATCACGGCATTACGAACGCAATGGTTTCGGCAATGCGCACCAACGTCAACTAAAAACTTTACACACTCTAAATGACCCCGGGAAATGGCAAGTGTGAGCGCGTTTTCACCCAACTGCTCACGGGTTATTTTCTCTTCGTACAAAAAGCGAACAACGTCAACGTGGCCGCGCGCCGCCGCTTCATTGAAAATTTCCAAATCCCAATCCACGAAATCGGGAAAAAAGCGGCGCAAGTACCGCACAATAGACACGTCACCGCCGATGCACGCTTCCTTGAAGGTCTCATTGTCAAAATGATGTGCCCTTGAGGGATACGATATAAATTCTGACATTATATACTGGATAATATCAATGTTTTTAACTTTTACGGCCACAGTCAGTACATCATTATATTCATCTTCATCAAAGTCGTCCGTTCCGTAAACGACGCAATACTTGAAAAGATCATAATTACCACTTTTACACGCTGCCACTATGATATCTATTTCATACATGATTTCTGGGTCACACTCTTCGGCCAGAAACTCAACCACTTTAAGATTGTTCGCCCGCGCAGCGCAGTGCGTTAGATTATAAAAAAAATACGAACGAAACGGAATATCCGGCATGTGTCTATATAACCACTTCAATGGACGCAATGAAGTACCACTACGCTTGCAGAAATGCCACCAACATTTCAATCCATACTGCTCGTACAATTGATCCCACACGCAATCGTTAGTGCGGATAAGATTCGCAAACGGCGCTGAGGCAAGTTGCAAATTGCGGGCGGTTTTCTTATCGCGCCCCACCAACGCGATATGTAGCAATAAATGAAGGCTGTTCATGAATAAAAAATACATGAGAGATGGTGTTTTTTAATCCGCTAAATTGTTTAGGCTTCATAAAGAATTAGTATATCATTTTGAGTGTAATCTTCTACACGTTCATCTAATTCAATGTAATCACCTTTATAATAACCATCAAGTGTGATAAGGGTTTGTTCGACTACATCATAAATTAAAGTAAAAGACGACACGTCTGGGGCCCGAATCCATTCCTCCACGTTTTTGCCGTTGAAAGTCAACTTTTTTCCCGCAAAACCCGCTTCGATTAAACCCTTCGCCTTCTCCTTTGTAATTCTTTTCGACATGTACATTGCTCCGATTTTAAGCAAATCGTAAATCGGCAAATTCTTCACCGATTCATATTCCTTTTCAGCCACTACCTTTGACATGGCCGGGTCGTCACTCTTGCGAAAATTGAAATACGTTTTTTTCGCCGCCTTCGGCTTCGCTGCTGCTGCCTTCGGCTTCGCTGCTGCTGCCTTCGGCTTCGGCTTCGGCTTCGGCTTCGGTTTCGATGCCGTTTTTGCCTTCGCTGCAACCACTTGCACGTCTTCGTTTTTAGGGAATTCAACTTTGCAAAACTGTTTCATGTATTCCTTTTCCAATTTACGGTAAAGGGGACCGTTTTTTTTAATGGCTCTACCGGTTTTAGGGTTTCGTTTTCCTTGCGCAGCAATCCACTGCTCAACATCTTTTTTCGTAAAATTATATCTACTCATAACTATCTTTCTTATAATACTCAGAAAATAAAAATGACAATAAAGCCCGCGTACCTTTTATTATTGTCAGTGGCACTTGTATTCGCGATTAAATTCTTGGACCCGCACTACACGTGGCTCTCAAGGTGGATGACGTCGAATTGGATCGAGACGTGCCCGCGGCAAGTGGACAAACTGGGCTGCGTGTCACTTGACGCGTGGGCCGTCACACACGTCGCACTCTTTGCGTATTTGTCGTATTACTACCCCGCGAGACGATTTCAATGGTTCGCGCTCGGCGTGGTATGGGAAATCGCCGAAGCAATGCTTGCCGAAGTGCACAGCCGCCAGTTTTGGGAGGAGTCGATTACTGAGCAATTGATGGACGCGCTCGTGTGGAATGTGCTTGGCATTGTGCTTGGCTCTTATTTGCGTCACGAAAAAAAGTCAAACTAAAAAAAGTATATGCCTGATTTGGAGAATTACCTACAATACGTGAAGCGAAACGCGGAGCGGTTTATCACATTATAATAATCACGCGCGATTGATAAAAAATGGCCACAACACTGACTCATTTGGATTACGTAAACCTTTTTCATTTACTTGCCGTCGGCCCCGCGCTTGCGTACATTGGCTACGAGAAGATGCAAGGCCGCGCGCTTCCGGCGTCCGTTTGGAAGGCGCTTTTTGCAGTGGGCGTGCTCGTCGCCGTATTCCACGCGTACCGCTTATACGTTCGCCATTCGTAACGACAGCCATTTGGAAAATGTGCCACTGTTGAAAGTACATACGGGATATTTCGATAAAAACTTTGCGCACTTACAATATTCACTGCAATTGCCGTCAAAAATTCTTGAGCACGCTCCATATGCTATTTGTACGGCATTGTGCACTTTTCCATCTGTACACCAAATATGTTTTGATTGCGCAACAAAACGACGGTACTCATAATTCATCAAGTTCATGAGACAAATGGCTACATAACGTGGCTTTTGCGATTTGAAGCGGATGGTAATTTTCGTGTACGGTAAAGCCACGAGAGGCAAACAGCCGTGCTTAAAAGTACCGTCCCAATTTTCGATTAACACTGCACCATTACCGCACAAATCTGGCAATTCTTCATCGTCATCTCCCTCTTCACAATGCCAAGCCACTCGCACAAGTAAATCACACGAGCCAATTGTTACTGGCAAACAAGTTGAGTCCGTCGTTTCAACCCTCAAAAAGGAATGTAAAGGTTTTTCTCCTCTTGTAAGCCACTGCACACTTTTCATTTTCACAAATACTTGACGACGTAGACGTTTTCGTAATAAAGCATGAGCCTTTTGTTCCGGTGTCAAACCCATCTGATTCTTCGGTAAAAGAAGCGATCTGGGCAAAAGAAGCGCATCCAACGTTGAGTGTGGAATCAATTTCGAGTATTCGCTCAAGTATTGCTCGTTGATTTGCTTCAAAATACACACGGCCTCTTGTGGCGTAAACAATTCACCACTGCAGTCAAGTACGATGGCGTTTGACGACTTATCACAGCGTTGACGATTGTGGAAACTAAGTGCGCGTGCAAAGTAATTATCTTCTCCACCCACATGCGTCAGCGCTTCGCAAAACACTGGCGGCGCTTCAACAATTTCACCGCTGCTCATCTTAAAGTGAAAGGTTACTTGAGACGACATTAATAAAAAAATGTGCGAAGGAATGAAAAAAGTGTTCAATGAATTCTGTTTCACATGAAAAGAGAATCGGGAGAGATGTGACAATTTTCGTCTTGGCGTTTGGCGTTTCAGCGGCGCAGAATTATGTCGTACGTTATTTTATTGGCACGAATCAATCGCTTCGTGGCAACAAAATCAAACGAAGTGATGCCTATAAGCGTAATTTCATGAAATCGTGCCTAAGTCGCGGTGGAAATGTGAGGTACGAAGATTGTGAAGATGAAATGCTTGCCGACGAAGAAGATCGGCGTCAAACAAGGACAATATCGCTTGACGCGTTTACAAAAGCGGCCGGCGCTAATGTCGGCGTCGGTCTGTTAACGATTTTCGCGCCCATGTTTGGCGCTTACTATGCATGGGACATTTCCACACAAGACCCTGAAAAATACAGTAGTGAGAAACTTCTTATTCCCGCAATAACATTTGGTATCATAACGTACTTGATTCATGTTGCGATTTCAAGCGCGGCGCGATCGCGAACACACTTTGAGGTGTGGCTGTACGCATTGGTTTTTGCACTCTCCTCAGCAGGTTTGTCGTCCCTAATGCACGAATTTTACTAATAAATTTTTCTTTATTTCAATCATGATGAGTGCACTACCGTATGGCTTCTTGCCGCTTCCAACTTCGCGCTGCGTGCTGTGCGGCTTCCGCGATCCGCCGCGCCTTGCTGAACACGGCTCGCGCACTTCTGCCGTTTTAGGCGTGCAGCGGTCGACTATTAACCACAACGCTGAACCACTTGCAAGAGGACAATGTTGCGATCCTTGCAATCAAGCCGTGATTTTGGTGAGTGGGCGTTGCAGCGCGAACAACATGATCTTCCGCTCGCACGTTGGAAGTTACCCCGCCAACAGCCCCTGCCGCCGCCATGAAGCATCATTTTACTCACTACATATCACACTTAGTTTCGAATGAATCGATTACCTTATGACCTATTTATCCCACGTGACGAAGAGAGCCGCATTCGCATAAATTTGGATATTTTTTCGGTGTTTTCGCAATCGGATTCGGCCATGCGCGCAGCGGCGTCGCTTGCGGCAGCGTCTGGCGAAGTGCCTCGCTACACGTACGATGTTGCTCGTCATGCTCACGTAAAGCGCGTTATTAATGCCATTTACGTCAGTAAGCATCAGAATGATGAAAATGTGCACCGTGACGTGTACAATGCATTGTTGCGAGCCGAAGAAGCGGGAGCGCATGTGAATGCGGAGGCGGTGAAGAAGGCGGAAGAGGAACTTCAAATTGGCGAAGATTGCATTTTATACGTCAATGGATTGCAGCGCATTGATTCTGATGAGAAATCCAAGCACGTTGAGCGATGCACGTTGGTTCCTATGGGACTGTGTATGGTTATGCAAGAATTCGACGCTGAAGCGGAAGCGTCTAAAAGCAAATATTGAAACGGCGCACGTGCAAGAATTCACACAATAAATCATTCTGCGTTTGCCACATCATTTAATACTTTTTTTTTATTACTAAAAGCATGAATATTCTAAATGTACATGACAGTGAGCATTCGTTGGCGCATGACGAATGTGAGCCGGTGGAAGTTGCCGAGACGGCGCGCTTCAAAAACATGGAAGTGCGCTTAAAGTCACAATTGACGCACTCACAAAAAGTGACACTATCCTTCATGAAGAGTGTCGAGCGGCGTTACCTTAAGGGTGGTGGCTTCATCTCATCTGAATTAGGCTCAGGCAAAACACTGGCGGCGCTTGCTCACATTTTCAACGAGGGCGAGAGCGCTGCGAACGAGTACAATATCATTTTTGCGCCGGCGTCGGTCGCGTACACGTGGAAGGCGCAAGTCGAAATGCATTTCGAAGGGCTGCAAGTATACGTGTATCACGGTCATACTAAACTCAGCCGATTATTGGAAATGAAACGCGAAGGCGAGGGAAGCGGCGCGTCCGATGGCGTTTTCATTCCGACCGTTCTGATTGTACCGTACTCGACGACTGTTATGATGAGTCTTTATCAATTCGTACTCAGTACAGGTGTATGCAAAAGAATGTTCCTTGACGAGTCACATGAATTGCGAAATGGAAACACGCAGCGGTACCGAAATGTGTTGAATTTTCTGCGTACCGTGGAACCCACAAACGTGTGGTGCATTACGGGCACGCCGATTTGGAACCAAGCGCTTGATTTACGATGGCAACTTCGTCTAACGGGTTACCCTAATTACGAAATGCACCCTAATCTATTGTGGCGCATGCAAACCGATCCGGTGGAAATCATGCGTGAATTTATGATTCGACGCACAAAGCAAGAATTGAATTTACCGGATCGCATCGAATTCCACCAGTACATTGACATGAACGATTCGGAGCGCCTACTGTACGAAGCACTTCGCGATCATTCCGAGGCCAAGGTGCGCCAATTCATTGATTTACACGAACATTTGCGCGACACGTCGTTTGGTCGCACAGTGGCGCAGCGCGCGTCGGCCAATATGTTTTGCTTGATTTCGCGTTTACGGCAAATGTGCGTGTGTCCGACAATTGTCATGGAGGCGCTTGGCAAGTACAATATAAGCGGGCTGCACGCGGAAAACTTGTCGGCCGAAGCGATTGAGCGTGTGCTGCTTTCAATGGAAGCGGAAGAGCAGCAGTTGTGCGCGATTTGCTTTTGCGACGAGGCGGCGCGATGCATTATTCCGTGCGGCCACCGCTTTTGCTTGGATTGCATTCAGCAATGGCAAGCGACTGGCCGGTCGTCAATCAATTGTCCAACGTGCCGTGGGCCGATTGTGCGTCACGATCTCATTGAGAATGCGGTGAATCGCGACCCGCTTGAGCGCAATCCGATTCCGACCAACGACGTCGTAGCCAATGTGTGGCCGCTGCCGCCGTCTAAATTCACGTGGATTCTCAATGACATGAGCGCGCGCAACCAAAACGACAGTACCGTTAAATTCATTGTATTCAGTCAATGGACGCGCGTGCTTGATCACTTTCGCACCTTTTTAGCGGACACGCCATTTAGTGACGCGCTTCGCATTGACGGGAAGCAAAGTTTGCGCAAGCGGTCGGTGTCGGAATTGACATTTAGCACAAAAGAGGAAGAGCATCGTTTATTGTTAGTGTCGCTGCACGCGGGCGGCGTGGGTTTGAACTTGCAGCGCGGCTCGGTAGTGTACTTTTTAGACCCTTCGTGGTCACCGAGCCGCGAGGATCAAGCGGGTGATCGTGCGCATCGTTTAGGGCAGCAACGCGAAGTGGAAATTATTCACTTGATTTGCCGTGATAGCGTTGAAGAGCGCGTGCTGCAAGTGCAAGAGCGCAAACGTGACGCTCAAGGTCAATTGTTGGGCAACCAAATGCAATTTGTAATGGGATTATAATAAAAGGATGTCTTTATTATTCAGCAATTGAAAACATGCATTGTCCTTGAGCGTGCAATGGGCATGCTTTCTGGTGAGATAAAGTCGTTTCCACCGGGAGCGAAGCCGAATGCGAAGCCGAATGCGAAGCCGAATGCGAAGCCGCACGCAAACCCTCTCGTTTTTGTTTAAAATATTCATCCATTGCCTCTTGGCTGTAATGAGTCATGTAAAGTGATCTGATTATGATTTTCAAATGCGGTATTCGTAACGTTTGGAGGTGCTCGTGTGGAATAAACTCGCAGTTTGTTAAGGCGAAGCGCTCGGCACGCACACACGCGTCGACTTCGGCAACGACTGCGCGCTTACTCATACGCCTGCATATTTCCTTAAAGCGCGAATCAGGTACTTTTAATTGCACAACATGCCCAGTCCTGAACTGTGTGAATGATGAGTCGACATGCGTGGATGATGTGGCTGGCGAAGCGAAGCGGATGGCGGCGGCGGCGGCAGCGGCGGCGGCGGCGAAGCGCAAACTTCCAACGCCAACTCTGAGAGCGAGCGCGCGCCGCTGTTTCACTTACCAAATCGACGGCTCTTCCACATGTCCTACAGCATGATCCTTGTGCAAATGGTGAAGCCTCATAATAAATAACCGGTAAGCGTATTCCCCCGTCGTTTATGTGCATTCCGTCTGAGCCGTTTCCTTTTCCGAATCCACCGCCACCGTACTCGTCGCATTTAACACCCCACACTGAGCACAAGACACACGAAGTATACTGCATTATATTTAATTTAAAAAATTTTTTACTATGATCTGCAATCACTGCTTCCAACACCGGGAGTCTCCTATTTTTATCGTAAATTATTACTTGACAAACGACGAATTCATGTTCGAATCGGAGTTGTGCACTGAATGTATGGAATTCTTATGGAATAGAACCGATAGCATGGACATTAAGTTTGTGGCAGTCTCAGACGGTGACGCTGAAAGTGTTATTGAGGCTAAGAAATCATTGATAGCGGCGCGCGAATGTAAAAAGGGCGACGGTGCGTCGTTGGAAGTTACGCGCAAGCGGCAGCAGCAGCCAATGCCGATGTCGGTGCCGCCGCCGCAGGTGTTGCCGTATTTCTCGTACACGTCACCCATAGATAATGCACTTCACCACTACTACTACTACTATTACGCACCACCTCAACTTCCAATTTTATCACAATTATTTTAACGCTTTATTAAACCGCCGCAGTTGAAGAGAAAACAAATTTTTTAACTTTGTTAAAAATCAAAGTCGTCGCGCCGGTTTGAATCGACTCGCAGTAAACGCGCCATTGGTTCATCAAAATATCTAAATTTCAACGGTTCTGTGTCAATACGTCCTACATTAATCGTCTTTGAAATATCATTGCTTGCACTTTCATACGGTCGTGTCATCATCGTGATTTGTTTACATTGCTCTTCGTCGTATACTTTGTAAAAATCAATTTTTTCCAAGGCGGCAGCGTTCGCAACGGCGTTCGCAGCAGCATCTAAAGATTCGACTTCAGTGGTAACATTTATATCTAAACTTGCCATTATTTATTGTTTTAAAATTTTTGTATTGTCAATGATTAATTTGGACACGATTGCGGTGACAAAAAGGGAAGCCGCGACGCTGACTTGCGTGTCGGTTCGTGGCCATTTTCCTTCGCTGAGTCGCATCCACACTGTCGAAATGACAAGGCCTACAATTGAAATCAACGCAGCAAAATAGAGCATTCTTTTAGGGTCGATTTTAATGGACTCGTCAAATAACATTGTTTTTGTGTTTTCTCTTGATAATTAATTTTCGAGCCGACTCTTTAAAAAACGAAAAATGGCCACCTCTTATGATCCCGTTCTTGTTAAACACGTCGCAGTGAAACAAGGCGCAATTACTACATTGGCTGCTTTGGGAGCGTACGACAAATTCGTAGTGTGTGATCCCCAACGAGCGTCGTTTCCGGCGCAGTCGTTTGCGCGTCACACTAATTTCTCCGTCGCTTTTCAATTGCGCGGCATCCCCAACGCACCGCTTGGTTCGCAATTTTGGGAGCGCGGCCGCACTGTACAATTCTCGTTTGACAAAACGGAGCGTTCGGCGGATTTAATCGGCCCAACCTTTTTACATTGCCATTGGAATCGAATTGCAGCGGCGGCGCCACTTGTCTCTTCTACCGATTTGATTGCGTACGTCAATGAATTAGGTAATGCAGTCGTTGACACTGCCACGTTTTTAGTCGGAAACACGCCGGTAGAATCGCACACCAGTGAAGCACTTCATTGTATGTCGGAGTTTGGCGTTCGCGGTGCCGGCCTAAACGAAGCGTCCATGCTCGGCAAATTCAGCACTACACTGTCACCCATTGATGATCCGACGACGCTGCCCGTTACGACGCGCGCGTGGTCAACTGCGAACCGCCACACATACACCCCGCTCAATTTCCACTTTTGTCACGAAAAAGAAGAGTACTTCCCACTTGTGGCTGTGCAATATCAGGACCCGGTGATTGAGTTGAGTTTGCGCGGCAAATTGGACTTGATTCGCGCCGTCACCGCTGCTTCACCGAATGTAATAATCCAAGATTCTTTGGTTCAATCAAGATTTGAGGCGGGTGATTACGTTGGCGGTGATTTGTTGGCCATGGACATTGGCTACACGGGTATTTACTTGGACACTGACGAGAGGCGTACGCGCGCCCAAAATCCACACTCGTACGTTTTTCAGTACGTTAATTGCAAAGAGAAGTACCGCGTGCAGCAAAATGATAAAAAACTCGAGGTTAAATTGAATTACGAGAATGCGACGTCATCGTACTGGTGGTTTTACCGGCGCGACTCGATTACGCGTCCAACTACTGCCAATGGCGCCGTAAAGGACTACTTTGATTTTAGCACGCGACAGCCGTTCAATTCGATTCCGCCAAACGTTGGCGGTGTAGCCGAAGTGTACACGCCACTTAATCCATTTGCCGTTTCTACAATCTATGTAAATAACAACGTTAGAGTAACAGGTGATGGTGTATTTTTCAATCAAGTCAATCCGTACATTGCGCGCACGAATCGTTTGCCGTCTGAACCGTCGTTTGTGAATTCGTTTAATTTCGGCACCAATGCGGCTCAATGGAATCACGACAATGGCTCGCAGAATGACTCGAAGATTGACAATTTGGTTTTTGAGTTTACTTTTGAAAACAGTGACGCGAACGGCGCGGGCGTGGCGACGAATAATGGATTGGCCGAAACGGGAACGGTGTACGTGTACGCAAACAAATTCAGTGTTGCTAAGATTTCAGGTGGTCAATTTGGACTCGCCTTCACCACAATTTAAATAAATACATTTTATTAGTGCGTCAATGTCTACCCTTTGCAGCAACCCAATCCTAAGTGATGCAAGCAGCGAAGTGCGAATCGGCGCGGCGGTGGCTCACATGAGCGCGTATTCATGCGATAAGCCATTCACTGTGCCTGCCGAAGTGAGAAAATCACCCAATAAGTCAACTTGGATGGTAGTGGGAAGTGGTGAATTGTTTTTGTGCAAGTATCACGTGCGTGTGGATGCGAGTAATGCGAACGCGCACGTCGTTGGAAGATGGGAGGTGCGGGATAAGCGGCACCGCCAACTTATTCTTTTTGTTATACCAACGAAACCGTTGGCGCCACATGATCCACTCGTCGTCTCTTCAAACTACATTCACATTGAGGAGGGTCTCGTGTTAGTAAAAGGGTTTATGAATCCTCGCGACGGCGCCATCTTTGAAATGGAAGGCTTATTTTTTCAATAAATCGCGGCGGCGACGGCTTTTCGCAACAAAAAAGAGTTGGGTCTCGCACTAAATCAGAAAACTGTAAACTTGTTTGATGATGTACACAAAAACGACTGAATGGTCGAGCAGTGGCAAGTGAACATGATGCGATGTGACACTTCATATTTTAATAAAAGCGGTGAATAAAAAATAATGACTTGCAACGCCTACTCGAGTTCGGCATCGGCCGCTTTTATTGAATTGGCCGCCATTGGTCAAGCAGACACTTTACTAACTTGCGATCCGAAAATGTCTTACTTTACGCAAACGTACGCTCGTACCACTAATTTTGCCATGGGCGAGCAAACCATCGCATTCGATACGCAGCCGCCCACTGGCCAGAATTGGCGAGGCGCGACGCTGACGGCGGAGATTTCGAGAAAAAATTTCGATTTACTCGGCCCGGTGTACTTTGACGCTTGTCTGTCCGGATTACCTGGACAAATCACGGTAGGCCCTACAGTGTACACTCGTCTGTGGACACCGGCCGTTGGATTTGCGCTAATTAAAGAAAGTACGGTCGATATCGGCAATACGCACTTTGAGACGCTGCACAGCGAGTACATGGTTGCGCACGACGAAATTTCGCGGCCGGAAGGATTGCGCGCTTCGAAATTGGTTGGTGATTACGGTGGCGCTTATTTGCGTTCAGGATTCATTGCAGACGCTGTGGGTGCTATTGTTTCCGATTGCGACACGCTTGCCAAGGGCATGGAGTACTCTACGCGCACGCAGAAAATTCTCACGCCGCTGCCGCATTTTTGGACAAAGCACGTGGGCAATTACTTGAATATTGTGGGATTGTCGCACCAAAACGTTAAATTGCGTTTGACAACTCGATCATTTGATGAATTGCAGTTGCAATTGGGTTCAGATACAACAAATGGGTCAATTGAAGTGAATACGGTGGATCAACGCGCATTTGCTTCTGACCAAGGAAAATTATTGGGCGCTACTTTATTGGCAACGTACATTGTACTGTCTACCGAAGAGAGACGCTTGAAAGCGCAGTGCACGCAAACTATTAGATATGTGTACGTGCAAAAGAGTTCAAAAACGTATAAAACGAAAAGCACCGATGCGGGAAACCCCGTTCGGCTCACAAATATGTTTAAAAACCCCATTACACGCATGTTGTGGATGTGGCGCTCAAGCGAGGCTTTGGCGAACAATGAGTACTTTAGGTTCGGTGGCTATAGAGCGGTTCCAGTTCAATTAACAGGTAGCATTTACGCCCCACAAGAAGTGTTGTCGGTATTTTCGCAAATTGAAGTGAAAGTGAACCAAAACACGAGAGTTTGCGAGCCGTCAGAGTACTTTTTGTATGCTCAGCCTTATGCGCACGCGGAGAGAGTGCCAGATCGCATTGTCGAGTCGTATTCGTTCGCGCTACACCCCGACGATGACTCCTGCTACTCGGGATCGATTAATTTGTCGCGCGTAGAAAATTTCGAAATTGATTTACTTGTAAAGGATCGCGTGGTCACAGGAGGGGCGGTGGCAGCGGCCGATTACTTGAGCGAGGCAAATAAAATTGGCGGCAAATCGCCTTCACTTACGGCCGCGGACACGGTTGCAAGCGATTTGACTGGCGAAATTCTCTTGTACGCTGAAACGATTAACTTTTACAAGCAGTCGGCGGGAATGATTGGCCAGTTGTTTCCACAGTAAACGGGGGACGCGCGCGCGCGGTGGTAAAAATAATAAATGTCACGTAAAAAGAAAAAATGTCGTCGACCTCT
>Ga0307983_1000699_pt1 | contig 16490 bp, 16 predicted proteins | sample OrgLakmetagen991_FD_201845 | JGI IMG/M metagenome (GOLD analysis project Ga0307983, IMG submission 201845) | Saline water microbial communities from Organic Lake, Antarctica - #991 | ecosystem: Environmental > Aquatic > Non-marine Saline and Alkaline > Saline | place: Antarctica: Organic Lake...
TGTAAAAAATAATTGGAGAACTGTTTCTTATCAAGATTCTAATAAAAAAAAATTGGTCAATAAATGGGATAGTTTAACATTTAATAATAAATGGAAAAATAATGATCAAACTAATGATCAAACTAATGATCAAACTAATGATCAAACTAATGATCAAACTAATGATCAAACTAATCAAACAAGTAAATGGCGTTAATTAATAGATATTAGAATAAAAATAATTTAATTTATATAAATCAAATTATTTTTAAAATTTTATTTTTGAATATTAGTAACATAATATGTTTTACGTCCTGCGATACTTTTATCATATTGAATTTTATTATTAAATTTATCTTTATCTTTACCATAAACGAACATTTCATAAGGAACTAATAAATTTTTAGGTTTTGAATTTTTAATTTCTTTTGGTATTTTTAAAGAATTTGAACGTAACCATTCAATAATATTAGAATAAGAAACGAATCGAATAGCATTATATAAATCTTCAATTTCTTTATTTGTTAATGTTTTACTATTACGTTGTGGCAATATTTTAGCAATATATAAAACATCATTTCTAATGTAATTACCAATACCTGAAAATACTTTTTGATCTAATAAAAGAGCACTTATATTTCTTTTTGATTTACTTACTTTTTCTTTAAAAATATCTAATGTAAAATCTTTAGTTAATATATCAACACCTAATTTATCAAGTTCTTTAATATGATCTTCTTTTGTTAAAAAAATATTAATAGATGAGAATCTACGTCTATCTTTTAACCATAAATCGATACCATTAAAATGTAAAATATATTTATAAATTTTAGGTTCTTGATCAACAATCCATCCTGTTAATCCCATACGAATATGAACATAATAATGTTTTGTTTGTAACCATAAAACTTTACCCTTTGAACCCGTATCAATAACTTTTGATTTACTTGGTATATTTTTAATAGTTTTAGTATTTGAAGTAATATTTAAGAAAGTTTTATTATAAACAAGATCATTTAATAATAATTCTAAATATTTAATTTCTGGTCCTTCTGGCATTTTATAATAAAGTAACAAAATAAAATTTTATATTAAAAAGTTGAAATATTAAATTAATAAAAATTAATTAATAAACTCATAATAATTATAAATTTAACTAGTTTGAAATGGCTGAACAACCTAATATTATTGAAGAAGCACAAAAACAAGCAACTGAACAAGCTCATTATGCTCAACAATCGTTGATGAATAACAATCAAGGAGGAAATGTGTCAAACATGGGAGAAACTATTTTGAACAATATTATTAATTTAGTATTTTCGAAAGTATTAAACGAAATTAAAACCGATGATTTATTTTCTTTAAAGAGTGTTTTAATTGTATTTGGACTATATTGTGTACCTGAAATTAAAAAGATTGTAACAAAATTATACAATACAATTATTACTTATATTTTTGAAGGAGTTTTATTTGTTCAATTATATGAACTTATTAAAAAAGGTTATTATAAAGTAAATTATAGTATTAAAACTTATACTAAAAAAGAAACAAAACGAGAATTATTATTTAATACACAAAACAAAAAGAAAGAATTATTTAATTCTACATTTTCTATTCAAATTCCAACAAATAATACTAAAATTATTGCGGGTCTATTAAAATACATTGAACTAAATAAAGAAACTTCAAAAATTGATAAACTAATTACTCGTTTTGAACCAACAAATCTACATGAATATTCAACATTACAACATATTTCGAATATGAATATTCAATTTAATGATATTGATATTAATTTCTATGGAAATCTAAAATACAGACTATTTTTTAATAATAATGATACAACTGTTAATAATTATCAACTAAAAACACTAAAACTGGATGAAGAAACAATTAAAGATAATAAATTAACAATTAATCTAAATGAATTTAAAACAAAAGAAAGTCTTGAAAAGAACTTACCAAAATTTCTAAAAACGATTGTTAATAAACTAAATCAAGAGTCTTATACAGAAATCTATAATAAAATTTTTGATAAATTTAAAAGCACAAAAGCAGTTTATACAATTTATAATAATGCGGATGTGAATTTTACGGATCTTGGTTCAACACTATATGCATCAAATCCTTCATTTTACTTTTGTCAGAATATGTTTTTTGATGTCAAAGAATCTATTTCAAGACTTGGATATATGTTAATGATTCTTTATTATCTTAATCTAAAACTTGATTCAAATACTGGACTTATCCTGGAAAAAGAATATATTTTCTTCGATAATATTAATCTTAGACTAAATATTAACTATCATAATATCACAGATTATGAATTAGACCTTTCAACTTGTTCGTTTGTTATTAGTGAAGAAGATAAAACCGATTATAACAAGATTCGAGGAACTATTAACAATCTAATTTTTGATCATTATGTGAATGATATGAAAGAATACGATGTTAATAAACTAAATTTCCAACTAATTAGTAAAAAACACAATGTTAAAGAAATGAATAAAATCTTTTCAAATTTCCTAAAAGAAAACGTAATGAAATATTATGCTTCACTATTTAAGAATGAAATTGATAATAAAATCTCAATTAAGAATTTATATTATAAGATTATCGAAACAGAAACAACCACTGATAATCCTAAATTCAAAACATATAATACAAAATATAAAGAACTTCAAACAGAACTAAATAATATTGATGATAAGGAATGTGATGTTGCAAAGAATATTAAATTAAGACTTACAGAACTTAAATTAGGAAAACCTGAAGAGAGTATTGTTAGTCTTAAAAAAACAAAAGAATTGATTACTGAGGATTTGACAAAACAATATAAAAGCCTTGATACACTATATCTAAGAGAGAATGATAAATTTATTCTTGAAAACATGCTAAAGAATTTTGTAAATTCTGATAAAATTTATGAAGAACTTGGTATTCGTAAGAAACTTGGTATTATGCTTCATGGTGTTCCAGGAACAGGTAAAAGCACAACAATTACAACAATTGGAAGTTATCTAAAACGTGATATTTATTATGTGAATATCAAAGGAGTCGAAACAAATCAAGAACTACAAACAATTTTTGATCATGTACTAAAGAATGGAGCAAATAAAGGAATTATTGTAATTGAAGAAATTGAAAAACAAACACCGATTGTTTATAAAAACCTAAATACACTAAATAATGAAATTAATGATACTAATAATATTAGTGATCTAAAAGATATTATTGATAGTTTTACAAAAGAAGAAACTAATAAATTAGACCTTTCATATCTACTAAATATTTTAGATGGGACTATTTCACAAGATGGAACTGTCTTTATTATGACTACTAATCATATTGATCTTCTTGAACCAGCTCTATATAGAAGTGGTAGAATGGATATTTGTATGAAATTCAAAAAAGCAGATCATCATCAAATTAAAATTATCTTTAATAAAATCTTTAAAAGACATCTCAAACAAGATGTTCTACATAAAATTCCCGAAGATAAATATACTCCAGCGGATATTATCTTCCATATTTTACCATATATTTACAATTGTAACGCAGAAGATGATGTTATTCTAAAAAAATTTATGGAAGAATAAATAAATTAATATTTTAATAAAAATTATAATTAACTTTTATTAAAATTAAATATTCGAACAACAACAATAACTTTGTTTATTATCTGTTTCTTCAACATATTTAATATTAGAATATTGATTTTTTTTAATACCAATTAAATAATTATAATTTAATTGTTTTAGTTTAATATTTATTACTAAATTTTTAAATATACCATTAATTGTATTTTCTTTAGCATTTATTTCATAATATTCTAAACCATATGTTAATATAAATGTATTTAATTCATATTGTTCAATTACTTTATTTTTATCGTTTTTATTACCAATTAATATAATTTTTTTTTTTTTAATTTGTTCTGGATCAATTAATTGTATCCAGGATTTTAAATTATTAAAAGTACTTTTTCTTGATAAATCAAATACTAATAATATTCCTATTGATTCGTTAATATAACGTTTTGCTATATTTTTATAATATTTATCACCACTTAAATCCCATATATGTAATTTAATATCTTTTATCATTTTAACATAAAAATCAACTCCTATTGTTAAATTATAAGGAGTATAATCATATTTTCCATTAATATAAGTATTTATTAATGTAGTTTTACCAACTTCACAATCACCAATAATTGAAACTTTATAAATATATTCGTTCATCTATATAATTAAAAAGAATATAAAAAATATTATTATACATATCATAGTATTTGTTAATTTTATATTTTGTTTTTGATTAATTTTTTTTTGTTCTTGTTTAATTTCTTCTTCAATATCATTACCATTATTATTATTATTTATTTTAATTTTTTCATCTAATATACAGCCATCAAGATGGTAATGATCGTCTTGGTCGATTTCATAATAATCATTATCACGTTGAACTAATTTAAAATGATCAGGTAATGTTGATAAGGGTATATTTGAATTTAAAAAATTTCTTTCACTAAATTCACCAAACCATGGGCGATTTATTTTTTTTTCATAATGTTTCATAAAATAAGGTATTTGTGGTTTATTTATTGATATAATTTGAGATCCTTGAATATTCATTTAGTATATTATAAAACTATAAAATTATTTAGTTTTGGAATAATTATAAATAAACTCATTTTTGGACTATTAAATAACTAAAATCTATTTTTGGACATAATCCAAAAATAGATTTTATTTAAAATCTATTAAAAATCTATTTTTGGACTATTATAGACTAAAAAAATATTTTGGAATAAAAATAAAAAAATTGATAAAATATAATATTAATTAATAAAGTAAATAAATAAAGGTTAAAAATGCAACGAAAATATAATTCACGTAATATAACAAAAAACTTAAAAACGATCGTAACTGAATTTACGGATGATAAATTAGATTTAGATGCTGAATATCAACGCGATGTAGTATGGACAATATCAAAAATGAAAGCATTTATAAATTCATGTTATCGTGGAATAATACCAATCCCAATATTAATATCTTCATCAGAAGATAAAGATATATGTGTTGATGGGAAACAGCGTATTACATCTTTAATTAAATATTATAATAATGAATATAGTTTTAAAAAGAATGAAGACGATGATGAAATAGAATATTATTATAGTGAAGTTCCCGATAATTTTTCAGATGAATATTATAAAGTTTTAGATAAAAAGGATAAAAAAAGATTAGATAAGTTATCAATGAATATTATTGAGTATGATGATTTAAGTTATTTTGATCAAGTTCAAATATTTTATAGAATTCAACAAGGTTGTGCATTAAAAGCGGGTGAAAAAATTATTGCGATGATTACCGATTATAAATTAGCAAATTTATATAATAAACAATGTTCAAAATATATTGATCTATTAACAAAATTTTATAAGATAGATCGAAAAGATCATATATTATTTTTAACAAATATATTTACTATATTGGAAAATAAACGTTTAATAAAACCGAATGAATTACAACGAAAAAAATTTATAGAAAAATTAACAGACAAAGATAAAATAAATAATATATTTGAAAAATATGATAAATTAGTAAAAATAGTATTTTCAGATAAATTATTATTATCAGAGAAAATAACAACTAAAATTACAGATAATCTTAAATTTAGTTTTATTTACTATATTAAAACAAATTATAAAAAAGATAATTTTGATTTTGATACTAAACAAATGAGACAGGCTTTAATTTCGACTATTAATTATTCTATTGATAATGAAAATATTGGTTCAAAAACGAATGAAAAAATATTAAACCTCTTATTTGAGAATTATAGAAAAATTTATAAGGAATTAAATAAAACGAAGTTATTATCAATTGATAGTGATCAAGAATCTATTAAAAGTGATCAAGAAACACAAAATTATGAAACTGATAATGAAGCTTATGATAGCGATAGTGATGCGATTTCAATAATATCAAATAAATCAAATAAAATAATATAATATAAGAATAAAATTTTAAAATTTAAAAAAATATATAATTATTTTTTTTTTAAATTATAAATATATATATAATAAAAATGCTAAAACCTGTTTTAGATGATTGGATCAAAGTTGGAAGTATGCAAGTTGTATCGCGTTTCTTAGGAAATGGAAGTTTATACGATTCTCAATGGCAACAAGAAACACTCGGTACTCTTCTTGGATTTACCGCGTACCATCTTCTTGTAAAAAATAATGTTGATACATCTCGTGCAGGAGAACAACAACACGTGGTTGATGATATTCTTAAAGTTGGTACAGTTTTACTTGTAAGCAGACTTGTTGCACAAAAAGATATGCAGGACCCAGCTTGGCTTCTAAAATCACTATATACTCTTATTGGTTTCACAGTTTATAATCTTGTTACTAAAAAAATGTATGATACAGGACATTTTGATCCCGAAAGTAAACAAATCGCCGATGATTTTATTAAATTCGGAACTGTAAATGCTGTAAGTCATGTACTAAATACAGGAAGTGTTAAAAGTCTTGCAACTCCTAAATACGCACAAGATACTCTAAACCAATTTGTTGGACGCACTATTGGCGAACTCAATGATTACTCATAAATTAATCAATTAATTATAAAACTTTTATATAAAAGTTTTATAAATATTTATTATTTATAGAATGAATTATAGAATAAGTAAAAATCCTTCTAATAAATCATTATATATTGATTATCAAAGTGATAATCAATTACATTTGAAAACAAATTTTAAAAAGAACAATATAATATTTTATATAAATCGAACAAATACACACTGGCGTATTGTATTTCAAATAAATAAATTAAAAAATTATACAAATAATTTAATAAAACTATTACCTTTTGAATTAATAAGTAATCAAAATGATATAATATTTGAATATTCAACTGAAATAAATAAAATTAATGAAAATAAAATAATTGATTTAATATTTTCTAAATTATATATTTTTAAACAATAGTTTTAAACAATCTCGATAATTTTTTCTTTTTGATCACCATTATCATATTTTTTTTTACATTTATATTTTAAACAAAGAGAGTAACATAAATAGTAAAAGAATAATAAATATACAATCGAATATAATATAATCATACCTTTAATAATCGAATAAGATGTTTTAAAAGTCGAATAATCAATTCTTAAAAAAATATCAATAGACCAAATATAACCAACAATTGATATAATATTTAATAAAAAATATACAATGTCTAATACAAAATATGTATTTTTTGTATTTTGATAAAATATATATAATGATCTACAAAGACCATAATAATATGTAATAATACTTCCACAACTTGTAATAAATAATAAAAGATTTAATTCTCGATAAAGTTCATTTTTATTTGATCGATCATAATTATCAATTGTGTCAATTAATGCCCACATTCCAAATAATACCAAAGATAAATGAATAATAATAAATGGAGCCCATTTTTTTCTATATATGATTAAGTTATTAGTCATTTTAATACTTAAATTTAATCTTTTAGTTTTAAATTTATTTATTAATATTATTAATATCAATTTTTATTAAATAATAAAAATAAAAAATTGATAATTATATTAATTATTACACTAAATAACTAATTAGTTAAAAATGTATAGTAATATATATAAATTTATTACTACAAATACAGCAATGGATATTCAAACACTTTATTTACTATTTGGAATTATCTTATTTATAATCATGACGCTTTTAACTTTTAAAGTATCACAATATGAATTAGAGATAGAAAGGCGAAATTATATTGAAAATATAGAAAATGATTATATTATAAATGATTATACCAATATAGTAAATACAACCGAAGATCAAATTTGATTAAAAAATATATTTTATTTATAATTTATTATATAATGGATTATAATTGGGATGAATTAATTGAAAAAAATAGTAATTATAGTTTAATTTTAGCTTGTATTGAAGGTGATTTAGATAAAATAAAAAAAAGTATACGAAATGGTTCTATGAGTATGAATATAGGAACACATCATTGTATATTAAATAATAAACAAGAATGTATAAAATATTTATTATCAATAGGTTCAAATATACAAAATAAACGAACAATCTATAAATTAATTGAACAGGATAATTTAGAATTACTAAAAATATTACGTGAATATCGACAGATTGAAAATAAATATTTTAGTATTCAAATATTATTAAATGATTTTTATTCATATGCGGTATTAAAAAAGGCAAATAAAATTATAAAATATTTTGAAAAAACTGAGAAAGTTACAAAAATTAATTTAGATTTAGAATTATCAAATAACAAAATTTATAAAGATACATCAAAAAATAAAATAATAGAATATGTTATAAAAAATCAATTAGAAAAATTACATACATTATTAAATATAAATGATTCTATGGAAATTAATAAAAAAGTAGAAGAAATAATTTTAGATCCTGATATTAATTTTAATATAAAAGAATATTTAAAATGTTATTGGTTTTAATTTATTAAAAATATAATGATATTTTCATTAATATTATATCCTGATTTTAAACAAGAAATAACATTTTTAGGCTATAGATGGTCATATATACAAGAATATAATAAATTTATAATAAAACGGATAAAAAATGATAATGATGATAAAATAGATAAAATAAATTATTCATGGGAATATTTAAATATGGCTTCAACAAAAAATATATTATATTTAAATTCAACACAACGTTTAATTGCAGAAAAAATATACGAATATGTAATACCTATTATTATTGATATAGATTTAGAAAATATCAATACAGTTTATAAAAAATTTAATGAACAAGATCAATATGATTATAAACTTAAAAAAGATACAGAATTTATTACACGTGATAATAAAATTATTAAAATAAATATTAAAATAATATCAAAATATACAAATTATTTTAATGATAAATCACGTATAATTTTAACAAAAAACGATTTTGATAATTTTGAACAATATTTTTGTAAAAATCATATTGAAAATTTTTATCAAATATTAAAGATTTTATCAAAAATAGAATTTGATATTAATAACTTTTTTATTCTATATATTAATAATTTAATTTTTGAATTTGATAAATATGCAAGAGATCCAAAATTAAGTGAAGATGAGGATGAATATATAAAATTAATTAATAAAGAAACAGAAATAAAAAAAGAATTAATATACATAATGGACTTTATTTATAATAAATTAAATATTTTTAATAAAGAACTTATTTGTGCAATAATAAAAAAATTAAGTAATCAAGATATATTAAAAGAGTATTTAAAAAATAATTTATCGAAATATTATATAATAAATCAAAGTAACGTTATAAGTAATACTAAATAAATAAAATTGAATAAATAAAATTGAATAAATAAAATTGAATAAATAAAATTGAATATATAAAATTTAATATATAAAAATAATAAAATAGTATTTTAATAAATGGATTATCAAAATAATATATTTTTTGAAACATATAATAGTATTGATTTAACTAAAATAGATGAATCAAATATTTATAATTATTTATTAAAGTTTAAACAAATTACAAGTAATATTATACGTATCAGAGATCCATTACCAGTTAATGGTATTATGCACGAAAATTATAAAAATATTTATTTGTATGCTTTATTTGTGTATTTTTTTACAGGTAATATAAGACAATTTTTTATAATACATAATTCAAAATATTTTATAAGTAAACCAGCAATAGAATTTTTGTTTGAAGCGTTAAAACATTTATATAGATTGTATAGTATGAATCGTTATTTAAAAAATCAATGGAAATTATATTTGAATTTTTATAGTATATTTCATAAATTAAATAAATCATATACGGAATCAGAAAGGTTAAATAATTATTATAAATGTATAAATTATAAATGTCTACATTATAGAATTATAAAGAAAAATTTATTATTCCCGAAAAAATATTATAACTTATTAATTATGGGTGAAAGTACTAAATTTAAAAATAAATTTGATGAAATGTTAAAAGAGAGTACTATTTTGGTGGATTTAAATAACAAAAATGTTTAATGAAAGTACTAATTTGGTGTATTTAAATAACAAAAATTATTAAAGAATATAAATTATATTTTTTAATAATATAAAGATGGAAGTAATAGTTTTAGGAGATAGTCATTCGAGAATATTTAGTTATATGAATAATAAACAAAAAGAATATAAATTTAAAATTCAAATGGTAAATGGAGCTTCTGCTTATGGTTCAATAAATCAAAATTCAAAAACACGAGCTTTTAATGAATATACGGACTATTTAGAAGAAAATAAAATTAAGAATAAAAAGAATAAAAAAATAATAATAATGTTAGGTGAAGTTGATTGTGGTTATTTAATATATGTAAGATCACAGCGTCATTCAATTACGATCGATGAACAAATTAATTGTTGTATTGATAATTTATCTAAATTTATTAAAAATGAATTAGTTGATAAATTTAAGTTTCATCCATCTGATATAATTATATGTGGTTCAATATTACCAACAATTAAAGATAATACTGATAAAAATTTTTTAAATGGTTCAAGAAAAGAAGTAAAAGAAAGTCAACAAATAAGAACTGAAAAAACATTATTATATAATTCTTTATTAAAAAGTGAAGCAGAAAAAAATAATTATAATTATATTGATATAACTGAACATATTATAAATAAAAAAACAAATATTGTTAAAGATTTTTATCTAAATTCTAATAAATATGATCATCATTTAGATAACAAACGAATATATAAATTATGGTTTAATGAATTAAATAAAATTATTTAATCAAAATCAAAAAAGGGCTCGATGAATTCTATAAGATATTGCACAAAGATTTAATTCATCGGCGATATCTGTAGTTAATTGTCTAATATATGTATTAGACGAAACATTTGCTTTAATTTTAATAGTAGGGAAAGTAATAGTTTTATCTAATTGATTATATTGATTTAATATATTTAAAATTCTTTTTTTATTTTTTTTAGTAATATTTATATGTTTAATATCAAAGATAAAGTTATTAATTAAATATCGATAAGTTAAACTGTTACAAATTTCAATATCAAATATAGAAACATCTTGTTTGGGTTGATCAATAATAATATTATCTTTTAAATACAAATCAATTAATCTTTTTTTTTTATTTTTATAATGAACTTTTTTAGTGCTAAAAATAGGAAATTTTTGTTTATAATTTTTTTTATAAGAATCTATTAAATTATATAATTTATTTTCATTTACAATACAATAAGGATTAATTTCATTAATTAACCCATAAATATCTTGTGAATCTGTAGATATACCAAAAATTATATCCCATTCATAATAATATTTTTTTAATTTATAAAGTCCAATATTTTTACATTCTTCATTAATAACAAAATTAACAATACCACTCGCAACAATATCTAACCTATTTAAATAAGAGAATTTATTAATGTACGGATATGTAAGTTTTATTTTATAAGTTAAATCACTCATTAAAAATCCATACGGTTTATAAATAGAAAGCATTATAATTAAATTTAATTTATAAATTAAATTTAATTTTTTATAAATTTATTATTTTTCTGGACAAATTTTTTTTGTATCTTTGGGAAAATACATCATAGTTGTTAATATTGCAACATATACAAGTGAATGAGATGCGACACCATATAAAGTTGGACATCCATTATTTGACGTTGTGATATTATATTTATTTGCAAAAGTATTAGTTAATTTATATATACCAGGATCAGATAAAACATAAGTTACTAATGTTCCATAAAATGCGTATTTAATCATTGTACCAAATGATTTTTGTTTGCATTCTTCTTTACTATTATATAATTTCATCATAATTAGATTAATTAAGAAAAATAATAAACCATGTAATAAACGCCCATATATTGTAGGACATCCATTTTGAGTAGTTCGAAGAGGTGCAAATTTATCAGTTAAACTATATACATATGGTAAAGAAACTAATAAGAAAATTAAAGCAACTCTAAAAGAGATTTTAAGTTTATCGCCGATTGTTTTAGACATTATTTATACTATATATTAAGAAAGTAATTTAAAAAAATTGAAAAATAAAATATTAGTTAAATTAAAATATTTATTAAAATATAATTAATGTTTATTCTAATTTAAATTTTAAACACAAATATCAAATATGGAACCGAATATTTCAGTTATCGGATTAAACTATAATGCATTTCGTTCATTTACGCCTTGTAATGATGCTTGGGTATCAAATATCCCAGAAACAAAAGAAGAACGTTATAAAAAAGTTAAATTTAGTGAATTTTGTAAACGTTGTTCGCGTTCTTTATTTTTATATGGTCAAAGTGGTTTTTGGGGACAAACTTGTTCAAATTGTGCAAAATTAGAACTTGATTTAGTTAATGATTCAAACAAAAAAAAAAAATTAGAAGACAATTACCGTGTTTATCATAAGAAAGAAAAAAAAAAATTAGATGATCATTATAAAAAATTAAAACAACTAAAAGATCAAAAATTAGATAAATCTAATTTTGATATAGAAGTTAATAGACAACTTAAAAAATTAACTTTTTCAGATGTTAAAACAGATAGATATGAAGTGGCTAAAAAATTAGCTAAAGAAATTATCGATCAAAAAAAAAAGCAAAAAGAAGAACATGAATTAATTAAAGAAAGTTTTAAAATTAAAAAAGAACAAGAACAACATCAAAAATTATTAGAGAAAGAACGATTACAAGCATTACAAAACGCTCATAAAAATCGATTTAAAAGATCAAATAAAAATGGTTTTGATAATAATAAGTTTTCAAATATTCGTAATGGACGTAATATTCAATCTAAAAATCAAAATCAAAAATTAGATACTAAATGGAATAAATTAAAGAAATATAAAGTCGATTTTTCAAAAACAGATGCTAAATGGAAAGGATTTAATAATAGTATTTTAAATTCTCAAAAAGTAGATTCAAAAACAGAACCAACGGTTGAACCAAAAACAGAACCAAAAAAGGTTATTTTAAAATGGCGTTAAAAATTGATTTTATTTATAATTATTATTTAAAAATATTAATTATAAAAATAAATAAATGGCAAATACAACACTATTATCGATCGGTGAAAATATTAGATATATACATCATTTATCTGATTTACATATACGGAAAACAACGGAACGGCAAGATGAATATAGATATGTATTAAATAATTTATGTGATGCAATTGAAAAATATAAAAACAATAGTTTAATAGTAATATGCGGAGATATTTTTCATGAGAAAAATAATTTTAATGATATTTCTGTAAATTTATTTAATTTATATTTTGATAAATTATCTGATTTATGTCCAATTATAGTTATCTTAGGAAATCATGATGGTTATACATTAAGAGATAATAAAAGAGATTGTTTAAAACCTTTAATGGGTAGATCAAGTGGTAAATATAAAGTACATTATTTAGATCAAAGTGGAATATATCAATATAATAATATTTATTTTGGTGTTTCTTCTGAATTAGATAAACAAGAAATAAAAGCTTCTGATATTAAACTCAAAGATAATGATAAAGAAATTAAAATAGCTCTATATCACGGTCAAGTTGCTGGATCTCAATTAGATAACTGTACCTTTATTAAAGAACGTTATGATAAAACATTAGAATTTTTTGAAGGTTATAATTATGCTTTACTTGGAGATATTCATAAACATCAATATTTAAATGAAACAAAAACAATCGCTTATTGTGGTAGTTTAATACAACAATCTTTTGGTGAAGATCCTATAAAACATGGGTATATAAGATGGAATTTATCAAAATCACGAAGTAAATATGTAAAAATAGAAAATAAATATATGTTTTATAAATTAAGATTAGAAAAAGGGAAACAAACAGTATTAGAAGATGAAATTCAAGATAAAATAATTCAATTAAAGGTATCTTATAAAGATTATACAGAAGAAGAATGTGATAAACAAATAGACGAATTATTTAAAGATCGTGATTGTATATTCCATTCAATAAAAAAGGATAAAATAATAGATCAATTAGAATTAGGAGAAGGAACACGATTAGATGAATTAGATGGAGGATATTATAATTTAGAAAATCAAAATAAAATAATTCGAGAATTTATGAATGATAAAGATAATAAAATAATTGCAGATTCTACATTAGAAATAACAGAAGAATTAATAAATAATATTTTAGATAAAAATACAAAATATTATAATGATTTAGAAACAAAAATAAAAAATAGTTATATTAATTTTGAATTAATCGAAATGAAATTTTCTAATTTATTTGCTTATGGTGAAGATAATTATATTGATTTTAGAAAAACAAATGGAGTTTGTGGATTAATGGCAAATAATGGTTATGGTAAAAGTAGTATTATAGATATTATTTTATATACATTATATGAAGATACAACAAAGAAAAGTATTAATGGAAAATTAAAAATAAGTGATATGTTAAATGAACAAAGTAATTATTTTAGTGTTTTATTAAAAATTAAAGTTAATAATGATATATATTTAATTAAAAAATATATGAAAACAACTAAAAAAGATTCTTCACGTGCTGGTTCTGTTGAAGTCAATTTATTAAAATTAGTCAATGATGATTTTAAATTAATAACAAGTAAAGATACAAATGAAACAAAACAATTAATTGAAGAATTAGTTGGTGATTCAAAATCATTTATATTAACAAATGCTTTATTACAAGAATCGCGCTTATTTATAGATTTATCAAAAAGTGAAAAAATGAGTTATATTATGGGATTATTTGATATTGACATTTTTACAAATTTAAGTAAAAAAGCTTATGAGAGTATAAAAAAGATTAATGAAATAATAAAATATGATAAAACCAATATGAATCAACATGAAAGCAAAGAAGAATTATTAAATAAAATTAAAAAAAATAAAGAACAAATAAAAAATTTAGAAACGGATATTAATAATGAAAAAAATAATATTAAATTAAAAAATGATTTAATTAATGATAATCATAAAAAAATGCATACAATTGATCAAGATGATTTTAATAAAATTTGTAAATTAGAAGAAATAAATGAAGAACTAACTATAAAAATAAATTCAAAACAAGAAAAAATAGAAAAAAGAACAAATAAAATAAAACCAATCAAAGAATTAAGTGATGAAGAAATAGAAGAAATTGAAATAAATAATAATAATTTGATTAAAGAAAATAAAAATAAAATAAAAGTTCTTCAAGAAGAAAATGAAGTATTAATAAAAAGTTTAAATAAAATCGATTTAATTGATATCGATGAGTTATTAATTCAAAAACAAAAATTACAAGATAAGATTACTAAAGTAAATGATTTTATAAAAACTTTAAAATATGAAGATTTAATTGAACCTGAATATAATTTAGATAATGAACAAAAATGTAAAGAATATAAAAATTTAAATGAAAAATTAGATGAACTTAATAATAATTTAAATATTTTAACAACTACATTACAAGAAGCTTCTAATGCATCTGAACAATATCAAAAATTAGAATATGATCAAAATTGTAAATATTGTATATCAAATCCATTTACAAAAGAAGCTTTAACTAAAATTAAAACAATTAATGATTTAAATATACAAAAAACAACATATGAAAAAGAAAAAGAACAAATACTAAAATTAGAAAAACAAAATGAACCTTTTAAAGATTATATAAATAATTATAATAATGAATTAAATGAATATAATAAAAATGAACGAATTCATGAAAATTATAATAATAAACAAAATGAATTAAAAATCTTAAATGAACGTTTAGAAATGATTAAACAAAAAATAATAAAATATGAAGAAATAAAAGAAATTAAAATAAAAAATGAAGAAATAGAACAAAAAATAAAAATAAATAAAGATCAAATAGAAGAATTAACAGAATATAAAAATGAAGAATATTTAGATATGATGAAAAATTTAAAAATAAAAAATAAAAATTTAAAATATGAAAACGATTGTAATAAATTAAATTTAGAGATAATTAATTTAAATGATCAATTAAAAGAGAATCTTCTAAAAATACAAAATAAAGAAGAAATTAAAGAACTAATTTTAAAAAATCAACAATTAGATGAAGAAGTAAGAGTTAATAAAAATGATATAAATAATTTAGAAAAATATATTGAAGAAAAACAAAAAGAAAAAAATAAAATTATAGAAGAAAATATAGAAATTAAAAATAATATTAAAGTAATTGATGATATTAAAACAAAATTAGATAAAAATCAAAAAGAATATGATGAATTATCTTTATATTATCAAATAGTTGGTAATAATGGAATTAAATTTAAATTAATGAATACAGTAATGACAATATTAGAAACAGAAATAAATTTAATATTATTATCTTTTGGTGGTGAATTAGGTTGTAAAATTGTAATTGATGAAAAGAGTAAAAATCAAGTTAATTTTTATATTACAAAAAATAGAAAAGAACGTGG
>Ga0307983_1000700_pt1 | contig 16484 bp, 17 predicted proteins | sample OrgLakmetagen991_FD_201845 | JGI IMG/M metagenome (GOLD analysis project Ga0307983, IMG submission 201845) | Saline water microbial communities from Organic Lake, Antarctica - #991 | ecosystem: Environmental > Aquatic > Non-marine Saline and Alkaline > Saline | place: Antarctica: Organic Lake...
ATTCTTATCAATATCTTAGGTAGTCTTGTTTTCATATGTTCGTTAAGGCACATAGTTTACAAAGTTAAAGTCACATGCTTTACACTAGATTTTGACTTAGTCTAATTGATACTTGTTTATCTCTTATTTTATTTTCATTAAAATAACCTAAAAATACATCTCTATAAAATACTCTCCAAATTCCATTTCCTTGATCTTCAGCACCGACGTATTTTCCCTTAAGTCCAGCAGTTAAATATACCCAATAATATGACTTCCACCGCATGGCTCCATTTTGGCATACCTTCATCACTTTCATTTTTGATGGGTAATCATATTTTGAGATTTTCTCAGGGTATGGTCTATTAGAAAAATCATGGCAATCTGCGGGGGTTTTCATTCCTAAAGCTTCATGAGGTCTAATGTGATTATATTCTTTTACAAACCGATTTAAGCTACGTTGTTGTGCCTTCAAATCAAATGATGAGGGTTTGGCACAAGCTGCCTTTAAATCACGGTGCATACGTTCGTGTCTTCCGTTTTGGTCTGGTCGTGCTGGGTCGGAATAAACCGGGTCTATTCCCAATTCAATAAACCAATAGGATAGCCTGGTATATCTTTGAATAGCAGCTACAGATCCAAAGGGACTTCCGTTGTCGGTATGTATCTGTTTAGGAATGCCATACTTTCTAAAAACCTTTGTAAACTCTTGCTTAACAGAGAGAAAGTTTTCTTTATAATGCCCTTTTGCTGTAAACAAAAACCTACTCTTTGAATCGGCAATAGTGAGCGGATGGCAGTATATTTTATTTCCCATTAAAAACTTTCCCTTATAGTCTGCGCTCCAAACTTCATTACATTTCTTAGGGTCGAAAATGGGAAATACAGGCTTGACTCTTCTGCTTCGCTTTTGAGGTTTAACTAGGCCATTTTTAGAAAGGATGTTGTGAACAGTAACCACACTTGGAATAAGTTCTTCAGTATACTGTTTAAACAACAAAATGCGAATTTTCTTCGCTCCCCAAAGCATGTGTTTATTTTTTAATTTTAAGATTGAATCTTCAACTTTATGATTGGTTCTGTTGGGGTGATTAATTGGAGCTCTTTCTTGCTCAATTAATCCCGATAGTCCCATTTTTTCATACCTAGAAATCAACTTGTAAGCGGTAGGTCGAGATATATTAAATGACCTACAAAGTTCTGTGATGGTGTACTTTTGAGTTAACCATTCGTGAATAAATTCTACTTTTTGTTCCATTTTAGTTTTTGCTTTCCAGACCATGATAAATTACTTTTTCATGTAATTTATGAATCTTAAAAGTGTAAACTATGTCCCTTTAACTTTGTAAAGGATGTCCCTTTACCGTACCAAAGTTGTGCACAACGTTTGGTATATGGTTTGTTGCGTGTTCAAGCAACTAATTTAGTAAACAAATCACAGATAGAAAATTACAGCGGAATTTTCGTAAGTAAGCTAGAACTAGCAATAAATTATATACTGTGTTGTGCTTTCGTTATTTTTCATTTCGAGTTGCATTCCCTTTTCAGTTGGTTGTAAGTTGATTCCATTTCTTTTAAAATGTTATCAAAATGTTGTTTTTCTCTTTCGCTCATAGTTACAAATAAGACTAAATCATTTTGAAATTGCTTATAATATTTCAAGTCACTATCCAAATGCCAATCATTGTCAGGAAGTGTTGCTAAAATTTCATTTCCCAATGATTTTGCTACGTAATCAAAATATTGGTTTCCAAATTGATTCATATCATCATATAAAAATGGTCTTTCTAAACTTTTCGAATGATTTATTTCGAGTTGATAAAGAAGTTTATCTAACTCACCATAATATCTTACCAAGTCATTCTTTAAGGAATCATTTGTCAATAAATTTAATTTTCCAGATGACACTAAATCTGTCATAGCAACTTTGCTTGGTACAAATGCATTAGTTCTTAAAGCTTGAAGGTAATTATTTACCAAAAAGGTCTTGTCTGTGTTTTTATTGGCTAATTCCAATAGTAGATTTTTACTCGTTTCTATTTTATATTCGGATTCTTTATAGAGTTCCTCAATATTTTGACGGTCAAGTTCAAAGTCAGCAAGAAGTTTACAATAGTATTCGGATTCTGTTAACTTATTTTTTCTGCTTTCGTTCCAATTGTTAATTCCGAGTGCAATTAAAATTCCAATAACTACCAGAATTATCTCGCCAATCGCATAAAGCAAATACTTGCTGAATTTATTTTCAGTCAGCATTTTTTGTCTAATTTTTCTATAGAATTTTATCATTGATTAGCGGTTTCTGATAATGAAGCACAACGTCTCGTATATGAAACGTAGCGTATAAATAAACACTATCGTTTCGGATTATATACGAGCCGAATTTTTAAATTTTTCTTTTTCTCTTTATTTTTCTAAACGCCAAATTTAAAAATTTGGCGGTCTTCGAAAATACACAAAAACCTTTGGTAAAGCCTATAATAGCTATGTTTTATATACATTGTTGCCATTAGTACTTTCCGCGTAATCTTAAACATCAAGCGATAATTTTAAACTTCCTCCTAATCCTTCTCGAATAATTCGCATCAGAGTTGAAAGTCGTATATCACTTGCGTTATTCTCAATTCGAGAAATATAATTTTTAGTAGTTCCAACTTTTTCGGCAAGCTGTTGTTGCGTTAAATGTTGTTTTTTTCTTGCCTCTTGAATTAATACACCGATTTTAAATGTCTCAAATTCTTCTTGGAATTTGTCACGAGATTCAGTTCCAACTTTTCCGTACTGTTCGTCCAAATGGTCATCAAACGATGTGATTCTTTTATCTGTTTTCATAATATTCCTTTTTTAATCGTTCGGCTTTTTTAATTTCTTTGTTGGGTGTTTTTTGCGTTTTCTTTTGAAATCCGCTCAACAGAATTATTAAATTCCCTTTTTCGAAAAAACAGAAAATTCGGAATATTCCGTTTCCTGCTGAAATTCGCACTTCCCAAAGTCCGTCTGTATTCGTAAGATTTTTCAAGAATTTTTCTGGAACAATTCGAGTATTTCTCAAAACTAAAAGTGTCCAATCTATTTTCTTACGAACAACGAGCGACTGTTTTAAATAGAAATCTTTAAAGTGGTTTTCGTAAAATCCTATTTCTCTTTTAAACTCGCTCAATTTGTTAGTTGTTAAATTCAAATCAAAGTTACCTAAAAAGGCAACATTTCCCAAATTTATGAATGATTTTTAATGTGAAGACGGATTTTTTTGTATTAATGGCAACGGTATTGTGTATGATTAGTGGCGTGTTTAAGCACCTAATTTAGTAAATAAAAACCGAATTGAAAATCCGCTAGGATTTTCGTAAGTAGGCGATAACCAAGCCATTAATTATACACGGTGTTGCCCACAGTTATTTTTTATGTGCAGTCATAGGATGAAACTATGATTTTTCCGTTTTCTTTTAATTCAATTTTCAAATCCTCTGTCGCTCCTTCTCCTTCAAATTTTATAAAGTTTTCAGATTTTTCTTGAAATATAGGTACCCAAAATTCATTCTCATTCATAATTCCACCATAGTCACTTACCATTTGGTGATAGACTTCATTCAAGGTCAGGTTTTTGTATTCGGTAACGTGGTCAAAACAACCGTCCCAAGATGTGTAAGTGTAAGTTCCGTTTTCGTAGTATTTGTACTCAAAATATTTTGGAAACTCTCCGTTTTCCGTCTTTATTAGTTTTTTTTCTTCTTTTTTGTCAGTCAGTTCTCCCAAGAGGTTTATATAAGTTTGACCGTATTTACTTTTTCCAATTTCCACATTCTTATCGGACAGGTCAGAACTGAAGACAAATCCGCTAACATTCATTGGCTTAATCCAATTCCCACTCAATGAGAATCCATTTCCGATTTCAATTTGTTCGTCCGTTTGTATTATTTGCTCAATAATTATAGTTTTTCCAACTTTCAATTCGGTCAGCATTTTTGATTGGAATGTTGGCTTTTCATAAACTTTAGCACCCAACATATTTATTACGCAAAATTCAGTTTTATTTTCAGGGTTTTGCCCAAAAATTGAATTGATAAATAGTATCGTAAATATTAATGTTAAGCAGTTTTTCATAATTGTGGGCAACGTCTCGGCTATCGTTAGTGCGGGAATTAAAAGTAGTGAACTTTCAATTAAGCACTTAGCCAAAACTTTTTATTTTGTTTTATCTTTTTCTTTATAAAGCCAAATCAAAAGATTTGGCGGACTTGGTGAAAAGCACTAAACTTTGGGTTAAGCACCAAAACCCGTATTAATTACAGCCATTGTTGTGTGTAGGTGTTTTTCAGTTCAGTTTTGTCATTCCTAATTGGTCAATCGCTTGTCTTCCATTTTCGTCCAGTGAGAAAGTTAAATCAGTCCAAGCTGTTCCTTCAATACCTTTTAAAACAATTCCATTTTCCGTTTTCGATATTGTGAACAAGAAATCCGCAAGATTGGCGTCCTTGTCCGAAGAATTTTTTTCCAATTCTGTCATTCCATATTCATCAATTGCTTGTGGTTGGTAGTTGTTTAGGCTAAAAGCCAAATCAACCCAAGCGCTACCCTTAACGCTCTGCATCTTAATTCCGTTATCAGTTTTCTCAACAATAACCTTAAAATCTTTTAATTTCGATGATTTTTGTTCTGTGTTCTTTAATGAAGAACATCCCATTAGAGAAATTGTAAAAATCAATAAAATCAGATTTGTTTTTCTAAAATTCAAATTTGTTTTCATATCTATGGTTTTAAATTAAAGTTCGTTTTTTCTTCACTTACACACAACGTGATTGTGTATGATTAGTTGCGTGGTCAAGTACGAAAGTTAGCAAATAAAAACCGAATAGAAAATCAGCGAGGATTTTTGTAAGCAAGCTCGAACTAGCCATTAATTATACACGGTGTTACCATTAGTTATTTATTATTCTACGTGTATTTTTGTAAGTTTTTTAAATTACATTTCATTTATAATCAGTATTATAATATTTTTTTTTAAAAAATTAAATTTGTTTAAGTGTTAAAAAAATTGCGTTAAATGCGTATCATTGTAGTTAACTAACCTAGATGATTTAATTTTCTTCTCTTCATTTAGGGTCGAAAAAAGGCAAAATCTTAAAAAAAAACCAATGAAAACAACTGCACTTTTAGTGTGTCTATTATTTGCTACACACTCAATCTATTCACAAGAGACCATTCCAGCGTCTGGAGGAGAATCCACAGGCAGTGGAGGCTCATCCAGCTATTCAGTTGGTCAATTGGTTTACACCACCAACACAGGAGGTGGTTCAGTATCCCAAGGTGTGCAACAAAGTGTAGAACTCTTTACTTTAAGTAATCCAGATTTAACAACAGTAAATTTAACTGCCGTTACCTATCCTAATCCTACTACAGATTATCTAGTACTGGCGATAACAGATGCTACACTATCAGATTTAAGCTATGCCCTTTATGACTTACAAGGCAGAGCAGTTACAAAAGGCCTAACAACCCAATCTAACACGCAAATAGACATGCAAAGTTTGGCAACAGGCACTTATGTGCTTAAAGTAAACCAAAACAACCAAGAGTTAAAAACATTCAAAATCATTAAAAAATAAAATTATAGATGAAAAAATTATACACATTTTTAGTAGCAGGATTACTAGCTGCAACAACATTTGCTCAAACGCCAGAAAAAATGAGTTATCAAGCGGTTGTAAGAGACAGTGGCGATGCTTTAGTAACCAACCTAGCAGTAGGTATGCAAATAAGCATATTACAAACAACAGCAACAGGAACAGCAGTTTACATAGAAACCCAAACGCCAACCACGAATATTAATGGATTGGTAACATTAGAAATAGGAACAGGAAGTGTTGTTAGTGGTGATTTTACAACCATAGATTGGTCAACAGGACTTTATTTTATAAAAACAGAAACCGACCCAACAGGAGGAAGCAGTTACACTATAACAGGCACTAGCCAGTTATTGAGTGTGCCCTATGCTTTGCATGCTAAAACTGTAACACAACCAACCTACAATGTAAACACCTTTTACGCAGAGTTAGGTGGTTATGTTATAGAAATAAATACAGATGGAACGCATGGTTTGGTTGCAGCCATGCAAGACCAAGGCTTATCAAATTGGTATGAAGCAAATGATTTATTGAGCAATGCCGCTAATCATGATGTTAACGGAGCTAAATTTAAAGATTGGCGCTTACCTACCAAAAGAGAATTAAACCTTATGTATGTGCAGAGAACAAATATTGGAGCTACTAGTTACTACTGGAGTTCTACGGAGGACGATATCAGTCTCGCGTGGAGCCAGGGTTTCTTCAGTGGTTATCAGTACGACGACAGTAAGAGCTTCGCTTACTTCGTGCGTGCAGTTCGAGCTTTTTAATTATTTAGTTATTTATCAATTTAAATAGTGCCGCGCAAGCGGTCGGTTTTTATTTTTTAAAAATGGCATTACATACTGAGTTACCGGTTTACAGAGATACTTATAAACTAGTATTAGAAGTTTTTATAAGCACCAAAAATTTCCCTAAAGAATACAAGTATAGTTTGGGTAGAGATATGGAGCGCGATGTATTGGTGCTAATGCGTTGTATTTACCGTGCCAACAGAGCGCAAGAAAAAACTGCGTTTTTAAACGAGTTTTTAGATAATTTTGAAATATTAAAATTAGAAATTAGGGTTTGTGTAGATTTAAAACTCGTGTCTATAAAAAGGCAGAGTGTTTTAGCAGACCTTATGAACAGTATAGGAAAGCAAGTGGTAGGCTGGAAAAAGAGTACTACAACTAACGCCAGAATTGTGTAAGACCAAGGTTTTACCAAGTGTGCGTTTATTTTGAAAAGGCACCTTAGCTATATAGTATATCATATAGCAAAATAGTGCTCCTTGCCATTCGGTAATGGTTCAAAAATTAAGGTGTTGCATTACTACTGGAGTTCTACGGAGAACGATAACAATAACGCGTGGAAACAGAATTTCAACAATGGTAATCAGAACAACAACAATAAGAACAACACAAACAACGTGCGTGCAGTTCGAGCTTTTCAAACTTTCTTACTAAAAAGGCGGCATTTTTGTCGCCTTTTTTATGCAACAATTTTATGGCAGAAAAACATACAATACCGTTAGAAAATTTGTTTAAAGCCTATTATAGCTGCCGTAAAAACAAACGCAATACTATAAATGCCTTGGCTTTTGAGCTTAATTTAGAAGAAGAATTAATACAGCTAAAAGAAGAGTTAGAAAGTGGTAGGTATGCCATTAGTAGCTCCATTGCTTTTGTGGTAGATAAACCTGTAAAACGCGAAATATTTGCCGCTAATTTTAGAGATAGAGTTGTACACCATTTAATTATACAAAAAATGAATACTGTATTTGAGAAGCATTTTATTTACGATAGTTATGCCTGCCGTAAAGCAAAAGGCACGCATTTCGGTATTGGCAGAGTTGATGGTTTTATACGTAAATGCTCAAAAAACTATACGCAAGATTGTTATCTGTTAAAGCTAGATATTAAAGGGTTTTTTATGCACATTAATAAAGCTATTTTATTTACTAAAATTGAAACGCTTTTTACTGCAAAATATAATGGAGCAGACAAACAGCTGTATCTAAACCTTTGTAAAACTATTTTGTTTTATGAACCAGTAAACAATGCTATAATAAAAGGTAACTTAAGTAATTGGGATAATTTACCTAAAGATAAAAGTTTGTTTGCTGCCAAAAACGGTTATGGTTTACCCATAGGCAATTTAACCAGTCAGGTATTTGCAAATGTGTATATGAGTGCTTTAGACCATTTTATAAAACACCAATTAAGCGTCAAGTATTACGGCAGGTATGTTGACGATTTTGTATTGGTGCATACTAACAAAGCTTACTTAAAAAGTTTAATCCTTATAATTTCTAAATTTTTAAAAACGGAATTACATTTAAAATTACATCCCAAAAAGATTTATCTACAACATTACAGCAAGGGAGTTAGTTATATTGGAGGTTTTATAAAAACCAACAGAATTTATGTTAGCAAACGTACCAAAGGTAATTTTTACGCAGCAATACTTGAACAAAATAAACTAATAGAGCATACTATAAATCCTAGCAAAGCAGAAAAGCAATTGTTTTTAAGTAGTATGAATTCTTATTTAGGTATTTTAAAACATTTTAAGTCTTATAAATTACGTAAGTATTATATATCAGAAAATCTATCTGAAAAATGGATGGAATATTTCTCAGTGAACACAAGTTTTACAAAATTCACTAAACTAAAAGTCCCTAAAGGTGTATAAAAGCTATGAATTTTTTAGTTTGTCATAGTTCCACGTAATTAATGGTAACGTGTTTGTATATGATTAGTGGCGTGTTTAAGCACCTAATTTAGCAAATAAAAACCGAATAGAAAATCTGCGAGGGTTTTCGTAAGCAAGCTAAAACTAGCAATAAATTATATACGGTGTTGCCACACGTTATTATTCAGTTTTTTTTAGATACCTTTTCGGAAGTTGTGTGTTGGTTAGTACATTATTTTTTAATTTATAAGTTTCGCTAATCATTCCCGAATTTCCTCTGATATTTATTGTAATTCCATTTTCAGTTGCAGTCCAAGTCCCTGTTTTTCTATCCTCGACATTTGCGCCTCCTTTTCCGTCATTTTCAACCCATAACCAACTCGCACCTCCATTTTCATTTAGAGCATAGACTTCTACTTGTTTTGCAGAAGAAACACCTTTTACTTCAATAGTATAACTTCCTGCAAATTTTTTCTTATTATCAACAACTGGTTTGATGTTTTTTAAATCTTTAAATATTATTATGATGTTTGATAATGAACCTGTTGTTTCTGTAATAGTTAATTCTCTATTTCCATTTACCCAATAATATGTGTTCATTTTAATTATGTCAAGGTCATCTAAATTTTGAAAATCGTAATCGCCATAAATTCCCTTAAAATAACTTAATAAACTTTCAATAACTTTCTCATCTGTTTCCGCTCGAAAGAAATTCAAATCATCATTATGAGTTTCTATTTCGTAAGTGAAAGGAACAACCGTTTTTTCTAATTTGAGGTCAAAGATCAAATCAGTTTTCTGCTTTGAAACTTTTTTTTCAGTTAAGAGTTTTTTGGTTTGGGCTTTGATTTCTTTTTCAGTCATTCCAAACCTATAATCTAAAATAATTGTGTCTTTTTTGATGTCTGAATTTAACTCCTTTTCTTTTATTTTTTGATAAGAGGAAAAGTCAGATTTCTCTTTTTTATTTGATTGGCAACTTGAAAATATTAGACTGAATATCAATCCTAAAACTAAAATCTTATATAATTTCATATTTTTCTTCTAATGTGTGGCAACGTTGTTGTATATGGTTTGTTGCGTGTTTTAAGCAACTAATTTAGTAAATATTTACCGACCAAGAAAGTCCGCGAGGACTTTCGCAAGTAGGCAAGAAGCCAGCAATAAATTATATACGGTGTTGGCAAATCGTTTAATTTTTCATTATCTTCTTAGTAATAATATTACCTTTAATGGTTAGTTTAAGAAAATATAACCCGTTTGGTAAATTATTGATATCTAGTTTGAGTTTACTTTTATTCAAATAGTTAAATTCCATAACTTTTTGACCTCTTATATTGAAGATTTTAATATTCAAGTTTTCAAATGTCTCAAGTAAATTAATATGTAAATATTCAGTTACAGGGTTTGGATATATTTCAAAAGAATGCTCATTATAATCTGTAATACTCAAAGGTTGACAAAAATCATATGTATCAAATTCATTGAAATAATTATCGATATAATTAGGTAAGCCTAATCTAGATTCTCGATTATTTAGTGCTAATCCATCCAAGATAAAATTACTATTTTGACCTAACAGATTTGGGTTATTTATAACGCCTAAAAATGTCTCATTCCACCTTGCTAGATAAATTTTGCCATCTGGAGCTATTTGTAAACTTCCAAATGGACTAGTAACAGCGCCCGAATTAGGAAAGGTCTCAGTAAAAATAGTAATTTGGGATTGAGGTATATCTGTACTTTCTAAATTATATTGATAAAGCCTATTAAAAGCTCCGCCTGTTTGTATATTATATAAAGTTGATATGTATAATTTTGAACTATTAGGAGAAAAAGATATGCCATACTGACTTTCATTTGTGCTTATATTTCGTGGCAAATTAGAATGAAATATAATTTCTCCAGTTACATTATTAAATGTGTATAATTTCGAATCTCCACCACTATTAGAGTTTTGATTTGTATATGCTAACCAATTTCCATCAGGTGAAAACTTCATTGTTTCACAACAGTTAGCGAATATTGAGTGGTTTATAGGTGTTATAACAGGTGAAGATATTTCTGTATTTGTTATTAAATAATTATAAAATGAAGTTGAAGAAATATTCATTGTTAATAACCAAATTCCGTTTTTATCAGAATTATAAGTCGCAGTCATTCTTTCTGAAGAGTTAGAATGTAATAATGTGTTTTTACTAGTAGACTTTATATCTCCTAACCCTCCATTTAAATTAGCATCAAATTCTGAATATCTTAACCCATTAGAACCTCCTTCATTATCAGAATAAATAATAAAATAATTAGTTTCTGTTTGTGGAATTATAAGAATTTGACTCGTGGAGATATGTCCTAAAAGGCCATCTCCGTTAGGAGTGATACTATGAGTAGAATCCCATACATTTACTCCATTTGTATAGAACAGCAAATTTCCTGCACAATCTGTAATAGATGTACTAGCTTCAAATCCGTCCATTGAGCTATTTAATAGAATTGAAGGAACTCCAGATGAAAAATCTATTCCTACTTGTTCACCAAAATACCAAATATCAGCTCTATCTTGACTAAAGATTGTTTGTATAAAAAATAGAGAAACAAAAATGAGTAAAGTTTTCTTCATTATATTAAATGTGGTTTTACGTAAAGATTGTCAAAATGTTTGCCAACGGTAGTGTATAAGAATAGTAGGGCGGAAAAAAAGCGACTATCATTCGGTTGAACACAAGCCGAATTTTTATATTTTTCTTATTACCTTTTTTCTCAATAAGCTAAATTTAAAAATTTGGCGACTTCCCAAAAATGCCCGAACCTTTTGTTAAGCAACTGCTTGCCCTATTATTTTTATACGGTGTTAGGCAAAGTACTTATTGCTTTTTTAAATATCTATAATTAAAAAAATATCCAATTAATAACAAAATAGTCAGTACCCAATATATAATTATTGGAATTGGTAATGAATTATATACAACATTCAATGTCGCATAAATACTCATTAAAGTAAGTATAAGTCCTGATAAGAATATGGCTAATGGTATCCATTTCGACTTTGTCAGAGAAATATTTTTCTGAAGTATAAATATTGCTATTGAAATAGACAAGTATCCACCAGATACTATTTTAGTTAATCCTATCATTACGGATTCAGTTTGATCAATATATCCGATCTCTGGCATAAAAGTTATTGGACTGCCATAAAAAAGGTAGATCAGACCTATAACTGAAAATAGTGTTGCTACAGTAAAATTCGACAACATTCCAATTTTTTTGTTCATTTTGTTCATTTTGTTTTTTCTGTATTGTGCCTAACGTTTAGGCTATGGTTAGTACGGGAATTAAAAGTAATGAACTTTCGATTAAGCAATTAGCCAAATTTTTAATTTTTTCCTTATTTAAATAGATATACAAAATTGAAAATTTTGCGGTCTTAGTTAAAATCACTTCACTTTAGGTTAACTACCAAACCCCGTATTAATTATAGCCATTGTTGTGTTTTCGTGCTTCTTTTATTCAGTAAATTTCTTTGTTATTATGCTAATTGGCGTATTTGAGGAAGAGTCATCTTTTATGAACCCATTTGCGGAAACTCTAAATATTGATGGAAGTATCAAGTCTCTATCAGTATCTTTTAATGTTTTTTCTTCACGCTCAAATGCCAAATATGTTTGTATCATAGTCTCTCTTTCTTTAGCGTCAGATAGCAAGTGTAGATTACTTAAAAAGACTTTAACCAAAATCCTAATAAACCAAAGAACAATAGTCATAGAAATTATAAAAAAACCATAAACCCATAATTGAAGTGCTCCAGTTTCTGTTAAAATTTTGCGTCCATCTCCAGTTTTATCTGTTAGGTCTAAACCAATAATGTATTTACCTAACATAAAAACCGTAAATACTGTAATAATCATTAATAAACCTGCGATTCCACCAAAAATAAAACTGTTTTTCTGATGAGATTTAGCCTTTTTTGACCAATACGTAACAGCGTTTTTAACAGCCAATTTTTTCTCGTAAAAATCTTCTGATTCTGTCATTTTAGATTTATGACGGGTATATTCATCATCAAATTTTTTGGCAACTTCAGTTTTTTGAGAATTAAAAGTGTTTTCCCAATCAGTATTTTGTTTCTTTATAGTTTGATTTAGTATTTTATTTTCTTCTCTTATGATTAAAAGTTCTTTTAAAACTTCATCTTTTTGTTCTACAATTTCAGAATAGAAAGAATTGTATTGTTCTTTTTCGCTTTCAAAATCAGGTTCTATATTATTGTCAAAAAGATAGGCGGAAAATTCACCATCTCTCTGAGATGTATTATTGTTGTTTATGCCTTTGATTTTATTTTGAAAATAGGCAAATGAGCCCAATGTTAGTGAAGTGTTTGATTTGTGTTGTTTTAATAACCACTTCCCTTCTTTACTGTTCGAGGCTAATATTCCTTGCGTTTTAAAAGTAGTTTCAATAAATGTTTTGAGTTCCACCAGTAAGTCATCAATAGTGAAATTTTCATTCCGATTTTGATTAAACTTATCATTTATTTGATTTTTTATTTGATGAGTAAAAGTGTGAGATATATTCCCAGGGTTTCCGATTTCTTGATGAAATTTCGTTTCCTTTTCGAACCAATCATTTATCTTTTGATAATTTTTGAAAGAATGCTTTGCACCAATATCAATAGATAAATTCTTTGAGAAATCTTCTTTTAAATATTGGTTCATATTTGGCATAATTCTTTAGTTTTTTTTTTGGTATGAAACACAACGTGTTTGTATATGGTTTGTTGCGTGGTTTAAGCAACTAATTTAGTAAATAATTACCGACCAAGAAAGTCCGCGAGGACTTTCGTAAGTAGGCGAGAAGCCAGCAATAAATTATATACGGTGTTGCCAACAGTATTTTATTTTCCGCAATGCTTTTCAAATTCCGACTTTGCCATTTCATCTCCTAATTCCATTGCCTTTTTATATTGCTCACAAGCCAATTCAGTATTTCCAAGCATTAGCAAACAAGAACCAATCATATAGTAATTGTCGGCAGGTTCGTAATTGTTTTTCAGGCTATTATTAAAATCAGAATAAGCTTTTTCGTAATCAAGTAAGTCATAATGAACCAATCCACGATTATAATATATTTCGGCACTTGGCACATCGAAAAGACTTTTGTCAATAAAACTATTTGGGACGTAATCGATTGTAATTAATTCTCCGCCTTTGGTCTTAAAAGCTAAATCATAAAATTCTTTCGCTTTTTTTAAATTTCCAGATTGTCGGTAACTGTTTCCGATGTTATAAGTGGCTAAAGTATTTTTAGGGTCTAATTCCAATACTTTCTGATAGTCCGAAATTGCACTTTCGTAATTTTCTAAACTTGATTTGTAAGCTCCACGATTAATATACGCTCCAAGATATTCTGGTTCTTTTTCAATCGCTTGATTCAGAATTTCGATTCCTTTTTCATACTGTCCAATTTGGTCATATTTTTCAGCTTCCGTTAGTAATTCTTCAGCCGATTTTCCACAACTTGACAAAAGTAAAATTGAAATAAATATTATGAAGTTTGTTCGTATTCTCATATTGTTGGCAACGGTTGTGTATATGGCTCGTAGCGTGTAAAATAGTGATTACTTTTTGGTTAAGCACGAGCCAATTTTTTAATTTTATTATTATCTTTTTTACTCAATAAGCCAAATTAAAAAATTTGGCGGACTTCGCAGATACGCCTAAACTTCCGATTAATCAACTACCTAGCTATGAGCTATATACGTTGTTACCTGCCGTTTTTTCGCACTTCTATTATTTCTATATCTAGTCTTTGATTTCCGTAATTTATATATTCTAATTTTACGAAACCAAAATCTGCATTATACCAATATACTAATTCTGATTGTCCTAAAGGAAAGATTGATATAGCTCTAATTTTCCAAGAGTTTTCAAATTCGCCATATTCTGTTTGGATATGATTCTTTTCAATTACTTCAAATTCAGATTTTACCTTCATATTACTCCAATCACCAAATCCTTCCCGAAGACTTATTTTATTGTCTGACCATTTTTTACCTATTTCTATGGGTAATTCTATTTGAGGAAATGGTGCAACTTGAGTGAAATTGTATTGATTAGACCTAAATGGATGAGTCCAAATTTTTTCAACATTTTCAATTATCCCAGTAATTTCTTGATTTTGCCATTTCCGCTCTAAACTTGATTTATTTAATTGAAAAGAATTAACATACTTCACAGAATCAGGATTAAAATAGTAGTTAATTGTTATTTCATCCTGTTTTTCAGGTTGATATTCCCATCTACTTCCTGTTGGCGTAACTTCAATTGTTTCGTTTGAAATTATTCCACCTTTTTCATTATAAAATTTTGCTCTGTATGTAATCGTACGACAAGGTTTAAATACATCTCTTTTTTTTTCGATTCTTAATATTGAGTCTATTTCTGGTGTCATTTCACCTTGAACTGTTGCTCTATAATCGTACTTTGGCATAGGCTCATCTCCACAAGAAATCAATTTCGTTTCGTTCTTTTGATTTCCACAGCTTATAGCACATAAACAAATAATTAGGTTAATTATAATTTGAATTCTCATAGGTTTTTTCAAATGGCAGGTAACGGTCTCGGTTATGATTTCGTTGCATGAAAGTAAGCCAAAAAGTTGATGCCACAAAAGGCAGCGCAGCTCTTTTACTTTATTTGTGGTCTGGTTTTTTTACAGACGACAGTTCAGTAAATACCTCAAAAGGGCTGCGGCTGTAGATCCAATTACTAACAGACATTGGCTAGCTCTTAATTTGCAATGAATTATAACCGTTGTTACCTACTGTAGCACCACGTTCTTAAATTCCATAGCCAATCTAAATTTGGAGTGTTGCGGTTCTAAGGTTCTGATATATTTTCATCCTGTGAGTTCTACTTATCATCCAGCGAGTTCTAATAGAGCGCCCTGGTGAACTTATTTTAAAGATCTAGGTGTTTGTGTGATCTGGATTTATTTTGATCTCTAAGAGCCATTCACGCGCTGTTTATCGCAACACGGAGTGCATTCTATGTATCGTCTCAGTAATGGATCGGAGGGAGGCTTTAGTATTTACTACAGAGTTATATTCTGAGCATCTTGGTAGCGTTGGCCGTAGCTTGGGGTTTTTGTGCTATTGTAGGTAACGTCTCTGTATATGGCTCGTAGCGTGCAAATTAAACAATTACTTTCGGATGAAGCACGAGCCGAATTTTTAAATTTTTCTTATTATCTTTTTTTCTCAATAAGCCAAATTTAAAAATTTGGCGGACTCGCAAATATACCTTAACTTTGAATTATTCAACTAACTAGCTATGAGCTATATACGTTGTTAGCTACAGTAAAGTTTCGATGAACTTGATTAATTCTTCTCCGTTACCTGCAATTATTTCGCCATTGACTTTTTTACCTTCTATTCCGCCTTTAATTTCTTTCACAATTCCATTCTTATCAAGAAATATATTTTTTGGATATGAATTTACTCCAAGTGATTTAATAGTACTTTCAGCATTTACTATATGAGTAAAATTAAAATCACGTTTATTTAGAAATGATTGTACTTGTTGTTGATTATCGAATGTTATGGAAATGAAATTAACCTTATCGGAATATTTTTCTACTATTTTATTAAGAGCTGGCATTTCTTCGATGCAAGGTTTACAAGCAACATACCACAGGTTTATCAAGGTTGGTTTTCCTTTCAGCGTTTCTGAACTTATTTTTTTTCTGTCAACTGTAAGTAAGTCTTTAAATTTGAATTCTGTTCCAATTACATTATTTCTGTTTTTTCTCTCTTTTTCTTTTAAAGCCTCAAAATCCATTGTATAACCTAACTCAAAAGTTTTAATTATAGAATCTCCTTTCGTCTTTGTTTCTATAATTGTTTCTTTTAGAATTAGATTTTCGTATTTCTTTAATTCTTCTGTTTTATCAACTTTGGCTTTGTCATATTGTACTTGAGTTAAAATGACTCCTGACTTTTTATCTTTGAAATATTCTGTTTTCTTACTTTGTCCTTGACAGCCTAAGTTTACCATTAAAATCAGTAATAATATTTTTTTCATAATGTTTGTTTTTTATTGTAGCTAACGTTTAGTATATGAAAAGTAGGCGATTTCGAAGCACTAAACTTTCGGTTAAGCACTTACTTTGACACGAGTCTAAAGCTTTGATTTTATTACTGTTTCTCCT
>Ga0307983_1000703_pt1 | contig 16444 bp, 10 predicted proteins | sample OrgLakmetagen991_FD_201845 | JGI IMG/M metagenome (GOLD analysis project Ga0307983, IMG submission 201845) | Saline water microbial communities from Organic Lake, Antarctica - #991 | ecosystem: Environmental > Aquatic > Non-marine Saline and Alkaline > Saline | place: Antarctica: Organic Lake...
TGGATACGAGCTCATGTCAAATACTCCCTATCTGCTAAAAAGCAAGCAAGCAGTTCGTCTGGAGTTGTTGAATTCTAAGGGAGACTTAGTTGATGGACCCTTCAACGATACAGGAGTTATTGGAGTTGGTGGGGAGGAGTAAAGCGATAGTATTTTATTGACTTTTTAGTTAGGACTGTTTCTAACAACCATAAAATTTATAAAAAGGTAGTCCCTTTATACTGACTTAACATCCAACCGGTAATGCTATAGCGGCTTTTCTTGGCCAAGGCAACCTCATGCTCCAATAATTCTGAACGGAATATGACGAGCCTGCCCAACAGTGGGTTGATAAGAACTGCTTTTTCAATCTCGTTTTCCGATAGGTAGAGCAACAATTCTCCGCCGTCTCCCTCTTGCCAATTTGGGTTGAGGTAAAACACGAAACTCAATACTCGATGGTCGGAAAGCTTCAATAAATCGAGGTGTCTTTTGTAAAAAGTTCCAATCGGATAATGCGCAAAGTGGCATTCAAAATCTTTTAAACTCAAAAACAAACTTCGATTAAAAAATCGCATCATGGCGTTAATTTGATCCATGTAGATTTGGTTAGCAGCTGACAGGTTGCTTTCGTCGAGCCACTTTATTTCATCTCCTCGTACGCTGCTATTTATTTGAAACTGATTGGAAGTGCCAATTCCTGCTTTTTTAAATTTTCCTTCTTCTTGGTTTTGTTTAAGAACCTCCAAACAATCAAGCGACTCTTGGTCCGATAAAAAATTGTCAATAACAGCATAGGAGTTCAGCGCTAAACTATCCGCCACAGCATCCAATAAGTTAAAAGCTGCATTATTGTCGGCGATAGACTCAATGGCTTCAAAGTCAAATTTGGCCTTCATGAAAAATAGTTTATTAAGGTAAAAGCGCTATGCTTTCAGCTTGGCTATATTACGGTTCTTTTTTATTGTAAAGTGCGTTAGTTAAGTGGCCCTTGAACAATTACCAAACTCCTTTGAAGAAAGTAAGTTCTGTTTAGAACTATCCTTGCAATTCTTAGTATTTATTATCGTGAAACGAGGATTACCGATCTAGCCAGGTTTTAAATTCTACGACTTTCTCTCGTGCTACAATAATCATTTTGTCATCATGATTTTTAATTAAAATCTTCAATCTAGAATTTTTCCAACTGTATATTTCGTCAATGGCGTCAATGTTCACGATGTATTTACGATTTATTCTAAAAAATTGATGTGGGTCAATGCTTGAAGAAATTTTATCTAAACTATTGTCTAACAAATGTCTTGATCCTGATTTGTCAACAATATACGTGCCTTTATCTTCGCTTAAGATTGCAGAAATATCCGCCACGTAAACAGTTTTGATTCTGTCACCAACTTTAATCATGAATCTGGTTTTGTAATCATTCTCTTGAACTTTGAGTAGATTAACCAATTTGGATAAGTCGGCCACTTGGCTGTTTTTTGTTAATGATTTAAACTTATTGACAGACTTTTCTAATTCTTCCGGATCAATAGGTTTCAGTAAATAGTCTATTCCATTTACCTTAAAAGCTCGAATAGCATATTCATCGTATGCGGTTGTGAAAATAATAGGGATATCAATTTTTACTTGTTCAAAAATCTCAAAGCTTAATCCATCAGACAGTTGAATATCAGCAAATATTAAATCTACCTTGCGTTCTTCTTTAAAAAAGCCAAGCGCATTTCTTACTGATTCTATCCTCTGAACGACTTCAACACTTGGGTCTATTTCCAATAGTAGTTTCATTAATCGATTTGCCGATCGATTTTCATCTTCAATAATTAAAACCTTCATGACAAGTCACTTTTTAATATGGGAACTTCAACACTAAATAGGTTGTCTGTTTCTTCAACCGTAACTTGTTTTTCTGATAAGTATTTGTAGCGTTTAATGATGTTTTGCAAACCGGTCTTTGTACTAGACTCTGGATTCATTTTTTTCTTTAATCCGTTCTTAACTAGAATGGAATCTCCCTTTTTATGAATCTCGACTTTTAAAGGAAATTCTGTAGAAATTTCATTGTGTTTTACAGCGTTCTCCAATAAAAGCTGAAGTGACATTGGAACAATTAATTCATCCTTCGAAGCTTCTAACTGAATATCAATTTCTAAGTTATCCTCAAATCGAGTCTGCAATAAGAATCCGAACTTTTTTATAAAATCAATTTCATCATTTAGCGGAACTAATTCCAATTCTTTGCTGTCTAGAACATACCTGTAAATGTCGCTTAATTGTCGAATAAACTTAACGGCAAGTTCTTGATCTTCATAAACCAATTCGCTTAAAACGCTAAAGCTATTGAATAAAAAATGTGGGTTTATTTGGTTTCGCAGCGCATCATATTGGTAGGTTTTCATTTCTGCTTTCAAGCGCTCTGCTTCTATCTGAGATTCTTTCCAATACTTGAAAAATTCAACCAAGTGCAGCAATGTGGCAATTGAACCAGAAATAATTAGGACAAATTTCAAATTGTTAATACCTAACCACTCGAAGGTCTGCGAAACAGATGCACCATTCACTAAATAGTTCATGGCCACTTGCACCACAATAAAAGCAAATATGGAATAAACGACTAAACTTACAACGCCTGTAATAGCTCGAAGAAGAGGTTTTTTCACCCAAGGTATTTTACCACTGAGAAAGTCTGCAACATATCCATTTCCTAACCATTGCGTAATCCAGATTAACCAATTCCAAAAAAAGCCAACAAAAAAAATCTTAGAAAAAACACTTGTAAAGTTGGTAAAGAAGTAATTTCCAATTAATGCACCTAGAAAGGATAGCAAAAGTGCCTTATAATTTTCTCGAAGCCAATTCATTCTATAGGTCATTGTTTGATTTCAATTCGTTAAAATTAGTTGTTGATTCTCAGAAACAAGTGTTATTTGTAAACGAGAACCAACAACTACAGCTATTCCTTGATTCAACTATTGTTTAACCTATTTCACCAAGGATTAAAGATATGCTTTTACTGCTCAGTGTGAAACTTCTAAAGTCTGAGCTCTAACAGTGAAGCGATCTAACGTCTAACAGTGCAGCGGTCTAATTAACTGTTTTCATTTTTAAAGCTAAATCTTCTTTTAAGTCAAAAATCATATCTGCAAAGTCAGGTGGACCCATAAAACCTCTTGCATCATTAGATGATCCATATCCTTCTTCAGGAATGCCAAACGCTCCAGTATCTAATTTGCCATTGCTGTTTATATCGTGATAGTATTGAACAGCATACGTTCCTGAAGGAAGGGAATCTATTTCTACAGTTGCTACTTTATCTGAAATTTTAACTTTTGTTCTGGCAACTTGTTTCTTGTTTTCATCTACTAAGCCCAAAAAAACATAACCTTCGTCGCTTTTCAGTTTATTTACAGTAAGGGTTAAGGTATGCGGACCTGTTTCTGGAGTGTTAAAATATACTCCATTCCGAACGATTTTCTTCTCTTTTTTTGTTGAAGCTTCTTGTGCAAATGCAGTGCTGTTCATACTCATTAATAGCGCAAAAAAGCCTATTGTCATTTTTGTTCTGTTTTTCATGTTGATTGAATTTAAAAGTGAATAATTAATTTAAAGTGTCTAATTGATTAGCGGTCCCCTTTTTGGTGAATGTTAAAAAGCAACCAATAAAAATGAATCGTTTTGCAGCGGGAAGAATATCAGACTGCGCATATCGTCCATTGCTGTCAGCTTGGCTAGAAAATCGAGAACCAAACTGATTTTCAAAACCTAAAACATTGGTAATGGCAGTGTAAAAAATGATGTGTTTTTTAGGAAGGTAACTCCAGCTTAAATCCAATGTCCTAAAGGGTGTTGTCTTGCTGCCATTAAATTCTGACTGATTCGGATTATTAAAAGCCCTAGGTGTGGAATACCTGGCACTGCACGATATCATTGATTTCCAATCGTTCACCCAAATTTTGTATACTATGGATAAACTGTGGGTACTAGCAAATGTTGGGGTAACTTGTTCCGGGTAATCTTTATACTTTCTTTCTGTATTTAGATATGAGTACGAAACCCAAAATTGTGTGTTCTTGATGGTTTTTAAATCTTTGTAAAAGACATCTAAACCGTAGGCATAAGCTATTCCTTCATTTTCTATTTCTGAAAGGTCACTTTTATAGGTTATGAGATTTTTGTAATCTTTATAATAAGGTTCAACTCTTAATAACCGTCTGTTTTTATTGACTTGATAATTCAATATATAGTGAGTCGATTGCTGCTCATCAACTTCGTTGGTTCTAAGCAACACATTTTTTGGTGCCTGCTGGTAGAATTGCCCATACGCCAATGAAACTTGACTGTTTTTATTCAATTCAAAAGCAGAGGAAAATCGCGGAGCTACAACCAGTTGATTGTTAACATCAGACTGCTCTATTCGTCCACCAACCTGTAGCGCAATCTTTTCAGAAAGATAAATCTCCGCTTCACCAAATCCTGAAAATCTATTTTCTGTGTAACCACTTTTTTGTCTAAAAGACTCTACCTCTATTTTTTCTGAAAAAGATTGAATCAGTGCTTCGCCTCCAAACTTTATGTTAACCCTATCGCTTGTGTAGTTTTTCAATACTACTTTAAAGAAACCAGCTTCTAGGTTTTCGCTTATATCAGCATTTGACACGTTTATATCGTCTACATTCTTAGTGTAGGAAGCACCGGTTTTTACACTCCACTTATCACCTAAAGTTCTTCTCCAATTAGAATTTAAATAAAGGTTGTCATTTTGTACATCTACAGACCGAAAACCATCTTTAGAATCTAAATCAACTGTGTTTAATTTTAAATTACTACGACCAAACTTTCCATACATCTTCAGCATTCCATTTCCTTTGGTTTTTTGCCGGAAGCTCAATTCCCCACCTATCGACTCTGGAGGCTTTATCCAGTCTACATTTTGGGAAATAAGCTCTGTGTAAGGTGCTAAATTGGTGTAATCTATTGTAGCTGTAATGGCATTTTTCTTACCTAGTCGAGTTACTGCTGCGCTACCTCCAACAGTCATTAAACTAACGTCCGTTTTATTTTCTTGTGGAAGGTCCTTTGTGTTTAATCGCAAAACGGAAGACAAAGCTTGACCGTATTCTGCAGAATAACCTCCTACACTGAAAATTGTACCACCAAATATGAATGGATTAAAACGACCTCTAACTGCTAAATTGGGTGCGCTCGTGGTGTAAGGGTTTGGCACTAGCATCCCATCAATAAAGGTTTGTGTTTCAGAAGCATCTCCACCACGAACAAATAACCTTCCAGATTCGCCAACAGTTGTTGTGCCTGGTAGCGTTTGTAATGCACCTGCAATATCTCCTAATGCTCCTGCTGTTGTAACTATGTCTAAAGATTTTAATTCAACCGATTTCATTTTATCACTAGCTTCAAAAGCTCCTGCAGAAATGGTAACTGCATCTATTTGGTTAAAAGATGGTTTAAGAATTACCTCCATAAAAATGCTGTCTTTATGAAAGGATACTGTTTGAATAAATGTTTTATATCCTACAAATTTGACATGTAAATTAGCTTTCCCGGTTAAGCTCGTTGTAATCTTAAATTTTCCACTAACATCTGACGTCGTTCCAATTTGAGTTTGATCAAAATAAATATTAGCACCGGGAAGTTTCTCTCCGTCTGCTTCTTGAACAATACCTGTTATTGTAGTTTGCGCTTCTAAAGCAAGTGCCGTAGTTAAAATGAAAAGGAATAAAAAAAGACGTTTCATACTTGTTGCTTGTTTCTGTTCACGCTTCAAATATGATGATGGACTCTACTTTTACTCGAATAAGATTGACCGAACTGTCGGATTTTATAGATGAACTGTGGTTTGAGAATAATGCGGGCTAGTTTTTCAAAGATTTTAAAGTCAATTGTAATTGTAAACCTCCCTATTTTGATGATAAATACTCCAGTTGATTTGCCTGAATTAAATGGTTTAGGTGTAAACTATCAACCACAAGATCCAATAAAGTAAAAGCCGCATTGTTGTCGGGTAATATACTCAATGGCTTTAAAGTCAAATTTGAATTGCATGAAGAGAACAGGGACTAGACTAATTTTAAGACGAGGAGCACCGGACAATTTAGTTATTGAACCTGCAATGTTGATTTACTTATTGCTCCTTTGAAGACCTAACAGGTTTCCAAAACCTGTTAGGTCTTGTTGAATCAAGGACCCTTCCCGTTCGAACGGGACCAGATGCTCCACCCTTCCAAATTTATCTTTTCAATAAACCTCCGGCTTTTTTGTTTTTTAATGAAGCGTTCGGTCTTTGAAGACTCAATTGAAGAGTTAAGTCCAATCAACTTTTTTAACATCCAAGATTGGCCTCGCCTTGTCCAAATACGTTTGTTCTCTGAGTTGTGGTGTGCTAACCTGTTTTCAATGTATTCGGTTTTACCAACAGAATATTTGCCAATAGTTGTGGAATAGAGAATGTAAACGAAATGAGACATGTTTTAAAGCTAAGAAAAGCTTTAAAACAAAAAAGCCGCGCTATTACACGGCTTTCGCTCCTCTTCCCGTGCCTGCGGCAAGCAGGTTGGGCTCACTATCACACTTATTTCGCTATGGCTGCATGAAACGCAATGTAAACTTCTTGCCTTTCGTTTTACTCCATAAAAAAACTCTCAGCTTTCACTGAGAGTTTTTTGCTCCTCTTCTTGGGCTCACTTCGACTTTTACCTCATTCTTCGGCAAAGCTCAGTGTAAACTTCTCGCCCAAAGTCTTACGCATAAAAAAAGACCACACTTTCGTATAGTCTTTTTTTGCTCCTCTTCTTGGGCTCGAACCAAGGACCCTCTGATTAACAGTCAGATGCTCTAACCAACTGAGCTAAAGAGGAATTTTATCTTTTTCAAGATTGGGAGGGCAATATTACCCGAAAGTTTTGAATTAAACAATACCTTTGTGTGAAAATTTATACCTTTTGATACTAGTTGCTTGATTACACCATGTTTTGTGGATCTCGGCGACCTAGTAAGAAAGACAACAAAAACTCGAAAAATAAAAGAGCAATGAGTAAAAAATACAATGTATTCGGAATTGGGAACGCTTTAGTGGATATTGTAACAGAAGTAAACGACCAGTTTCTACTAGATCACAATATAGAAAAAGGTTTTATGACCTTGGTAGATGAAGAAAGTCAGTCTAGAATTTCCAACGCAATTAACATGAATAACAGCAACATGCAATGTGGTGGCTCTGCTGCTAACTCGATTATTGCAGTTGCGCAGTTTGGTGGTTCAAGTTACTATTCTTGCAAGGTAGCCAATGATGAGTTAGGCAGTTTCTACCGAGAAGATTTAAAAGCGAACGGAGTAGATTCAAACTTAGTAGGTCAGACCTTAGAAGAGGGAATTACCGGAAAATGTTTGGTGATGACAACGGAAGATGCCTCGAGAACAATGAATACGTTCTTGGGCATAACAGCAGACTATTCTAGAGCTCAGATTACAGAGCATGCATTAAAGGATAGCGAGTATCTATATATTGAGGGTTATTTAGTGACATCAGAAAATGGGCAAGATGCCATGAGGCACGCGAAAAAAATAGCGGAAGACAATGGTGTTAAAGTAGCGTTGACCTTTTCAGATCCTTCCATGGTGAAGTATTTTAAAGAGCAAATGGAATCGGTAGTTGGGTCAAGTGTCGATTTATTATTTTGCAATGAGGAGGAAGCAATGCTGTACACCGGAAAAGATAACCTAATGGACGCAAGAGAAGCATTGAAAAAAGATGCTAAGCGATTTGTCATTACTCAAGGTGCAAATGGCGCTATGATTTACGATGGAGATACTTTTGTAGACATTGAGCCTTATAACGTAAAAGCAATTGACACAAATGGAGCCGGAGATCTTTTTGCAGGAGCATTTTTAGCGGGGATTACAAACGGAAGGAGCTTTGCAGATGCTGGAAAGCTAGCTTCTTTAGCTTCATCTAAAGTGGTGACTCAGTTTGGCCCTAGATTGGATTTACGTCAGGCGAAAGATATTTTGCACCAACTATAAATTGGGGTATTAATAAGGTGCATCCATTTGCATATCCGGTGAACTTCACATGATTTGCAAGATGATTAAGAGAAAACACAAAATATTATACAAAAGAACGGCGATTCGCGAGGGTTGCCTTCTTTTGGTTTGCTCCTCAAAATATTGGAATATAAGGATGTTTTCTATTACAAAAAAATTAAAATTTAGCAGAGTGAATTCAGCAGTTTGTTACTTTGCTGCACTGCGATATTTAAGTTGAGAATACCTTGTAATTGGAATGTTCCAGCGACAAACAATTAATTTAATTTCAGCTCGAATTTATTTTTTGCTTATTTTAATAAAAAAGCTATATTTGAAGGGCTTAACAAAATTTACTACCCATGGTTAATACTTATAGAGTTCTTGTACCTCACGATTTTTCTGAGGTCGCTGATAGCGCTACTTCTCACGCAGCAACCGTTGCTAAAAGTTTTTCTGGAGAAATCGTTTTATTACACGTTATTTCTAGTGAAAAAGCTAGAGGTGAAGCTGAAATTAAACTAAAAGAATTAGCTGAAAATGCTTCAAACACTTACAGTGTTCCTGTTTCATTTGAAATCAGAAAGGGAAGTATCTTTGATCGAATTCCAGAAGTGGGTCAGGAAGTAGGAGCCATGTTAGTTGTCATGGGCACACATGGAATTAAAGGCATACAACATTTAACCGGCAGTTATGCTTTAAAAGTAATTGGTCATTCTAAATTGCCGTTCATTGTAAATCAAGGAAAAAAATCCAAAGGGAAGATTAAGGATTTGGTCTTGCCAATTAAGTTTTCTCAAGAAACAAAATCAAAACTTTCCATTACTGCAAGTATAGCAAAGCACTTTAATGCAACTGTTCATATTTTCATTTCCAATGAAATAGATGAATTTATAAATACCAAAGTAAAGAGAGAGTTGACTTTTGCAAAGCAATTCTTTACAGAACGTAAAGTTAACTTTGAAGTAGAAGTCGCGCCGGAGCACGGAAATTTTATTCCACAACTTATTGATTATTCTAACGATATTGAAGCAGACATGATCGCGATCGTAAATGCTTCTGGAGACGGAGGGTTTTTGCCAGATTTGTTTAAAGGAAGTGGAGAAATTGAAGTACTGAATAATAAATTCGAAATCCCAGTTATTGTAATGAATCCATCTCAGATATTTGTTCCAGAGACTTTTGGATAATAAAAATAAACACATTAAAAAGCCCTATATTCTCAAGAATGTAGGGCTTTTTTAATTTAAAGTACTTTGGCATTTCTATTAACTTGGCTTGTTCGGACTTATACTTTCAGCAGAAACCAACATTTTACCAACAGATTTCTTTCGGAAAGCATTAGGCAGACTTTGAATAGAATAGAGTTCTCCGTCCATACTCCTTGTAATAAAAAAGTGGTATTCATCTTCCACCTCATCGCTGTCTGCGATACTTTTCTTGTACATTATTTTATTCTCTGTCTCTTCTAAATACTCTATGGTGTACACTAAGTCACCATCAAGTTCTTCTTTCTTTTCGGCAACTGTTAAAGCAAAAGGAGTTATTTCAATACCAAATTTATCACTTACCTCGATGGTAATGCTTTCAGTTGCTGTGTTTTCAATTTTGTGAGGTCCTTTCTCTTCTTTTGGAAGTTGTATGGAAGCTTCTACTCCAAATGCAGTAAGGTCTACTTTTACCATATTAGAATAATCTGGACCTGCAGGTTCGGATGCTTCTGTTACACTTTTGTCCTCTGTTTTTGCAGAATCACCGCCTCCACAAGCGAGCAAGCTCATAGAAAGTGCTATCGCACCAATAAACTGTAATTTTTTCATGTCTATCAAGTTGTAATTTTCCCAAAGGTAAGCAAGCGCAAGCACTAATTTTTTATGTTCACCTTTTTACCTTTGCTATGTGCTGAGAATTCAGGCGCATACTGACATTGGGTTGTGCAAATACCGTTAGAAAAGTCACCACTAACAGTAGCTCTTAAATCGTATTCAAAAATGTAAACACCTTTGTTTACTTGATCCATAAAGAAGTTCGTGGATGCATCCTTCGTACTTTCATAATAGCCTAACCCATCTTGATACTTGTACCTTGAAATTACATTTATGGGTTCAAAACCTGAAGCTCTCATATCTTTCACATGCACAAACTCTAAATTTCGTTTCGATTCAATTCGCAGTCTAACACGAACTCTATCGCCAATTTCAACTCCCGAAGCATCTATTGGAATCATTTTTTCTCCACTTCCATCTACAACAACCTTAAACAAGGTTTTGGAGACAGAGAACTCGCCTACTTCGGCAGCAGTAATTTGATCTAAGTCTTCATAATATTGCCAATAGGCAGCTCCCCAAGCTATCCCATCCGATGGCTTGTTTATTTGAATAATACCCATCTCGGCTTTTACCTCACTTGCACTCCACACTTTTTTAAAGTAACCGGTTCCTGCTTCCAGTTGAGTAGGAGTGATAGATTCTTTGCCCACTTTCAGAAGTACTTCTTGTCCGCTAGAAAGTCCCTTCACATTATCGATCAATAAAGCGTAGCATGCAAGTGCAGTTGCTTTTGAATTTGACCACATTTGAGTTTGCTTTTCTTTTAATAACCAAATGCGAAGTTCTTCTATCGCATATTTGTCTTTTGCGATTTCATGAAACACTTCCACCATCATAGCTTGCGTTTCTATTGGAGACTCATGCCAATAATACCCAGCTTGATTTTCTTTCCAGTACATTCCCGTTTGATCCGTTTGCAGCGCATTGTCCCTAAGCGATGTCACAATTAGTTGAGGTATTTTGGATGTTGGGTTCATTCTATTCAAAACCAAAGCTTGCATTCCTTTTAGATAAAGGTTTCGGCTTACCCAATACTTTTCAGCTTGTTTTAAATAATAATCTATGGCAGATGAATTCTTTGGTAAACCATTCTCTGGAAAGAAACTACGCGCATATAAATAGTGAATTTGGGTTGCATTCAAGTGATCTTTGGAAAGGTCTTGACTATGTTCTTCCAACAATTTGTAGTCTTCGATAATTCGATCGTCTAAGTATGCGATTCCTTTTTGAAGTAAGTTTTCCATACCGGGTTCTGTAGAAAGGTCAACCCCGAGTTGTTTCAAGTGCCCAAAACCTTCTATAATGTATTGCGTGATGTAGCGGTTGTCGCGCATGCCTTTGTACCAAGCCCATCCTCCATTGGGTAATTGCAATTCTTTCAATTTATTGAGTGCAGCCTCTTTTTCAGAAGCCATTTTATTAAAATCGAATAACAGAGCAATCCTCTTTTTTTGTTCCGTTTCAGATTTTGCTTGCTGCAACCAAGGCGTTTCTTCAATTAAAATGCTTTTTAATTCTTGGTTTTGCATTAACTCAGAAGTCAGCTCTTTTGAGTCTAAGTCTCTCCATAATTCAAATACTTCTCGAATCCTTGGGTTGCTGGTTGCAATTTTTTGAGCTAATAAGTTAGCATATAAACGGGCAAAAATCTGTTCCGAACACTCTGAAGTAGACTCTACCACATAAGGTAATGCTTGAACGGCATACCAAGCAGGATTCGAAGTAAACTCTAGCGTAAAAGATTCGTGCACTAATGTTTTAGAGGTATTGTCAACTAATTTGTCAAATACAAATTGCTTTTGCTGATTTCCTCGTATTGCAAGAGGAAGCGATTCCGTAACCAATTTCCTGTTCGGTAAAACTGGAATTACCTTCTCCTCTCCATCACTGAAGTTTTCTGAGTTGGCTGTGACCACGTATTTAATTGCTTGAAGGCCATTTGGAATTCGAATACTCCATGCTAGTGCGGTATTCTTCCTTGAAAATAGATTGAATTTTTGGGCAGCGGCAGAACCATTCGCTAAAACAATGGCTTTGTTGGTAAACGCATCAAAGAATTGAATTTGTGCGGTTCCATTCTGTGGTTTTTCGCTGAGGTTGGTTACCAATACTTTTAAATCAAGTTGGTCTCCTTCTCTAAAAAAGCGAGGAACGGTTGGCGAAACCATCAATTCTTTTTGAGTTTGAATCGTGGTCTCCGTTGTTCCAACTTTTAAATCTTTGGTGTGCGCTAAGGCTCTAAACTTCCATTTGGTTAGCGCATCGGGCATTTCGAATTCAAAGGAAACAGCTCCGTTTTTATCTGTTTTTAATTGAGGGTAAAAGAAGGCGGTTTCTCTGAAGTCTGTTCGAGTTGGGGTGGAGATTTTTGTTGAACTTATTGGAGGTGGAGGTGGTGGAACTTCTAATTTATTATCCAAGGCAGATGATTTTAATTCTGCGGGGGCTTCTAGCATTGTACTCTCCATCATCATTGGTTCACCTTCAAAAGCTTCACTCTTCATTGACATTGCACTTCCATTATCTCTAGAAATAATAGCATTATTACCATATTGTCGCAAATAATCTGCGATGGATCGAGGAGCTAGGGAAAACCCAAACCAATTTAAACTTGGAAAAACCCGTTGAGGGTTTTGTATATAATTTTCTCTATTGCCAATTTGCGTAGCATTTCCAACAGTAAAAGTCATATCAGTATACCAAGTATTACCACCTCTGTTGTTGGAATATAAATTCATTCCCCAATCTTGGGTTTTAAACTGATCTAACGATTGGTCATACATGCCAGCTAATAATTCAGAAGTTAACTTTTCACCTTTTGAACCTGTAACGGTCATCGTCCACTTTTCTTTGCTACCCGGTTGTACTTTGTTTCTATAGGTTCCAACAGTTAGGTTCAAATTTTTATTAGTGTAAGGCACGCTAATCGTTTTTCTTTCGCTGATAACTCTGTTGTTATTTATGCCGGTAAAACTCACTTGCACACCGCCTCTATAACTTTCTTTAATAGGAATGTTAATCCTTCTTTGTTCTTTATTCAACGAAATCCATTCTTGTGAAATGAACTTCCCATCAACATGTACTTCGTAAAGTAATTTTAGGTTGTTTAAACTTGAACCGACTAAAAACTGAGCGTTTTCTCCAGGTTCAGCAGTCATTTTTAAATTTTTGAATTCAAAATCTGATGGAATAGCCAACTGCTTTGCGTTTTCATCAAACAACTCAAAACGATGAGAGAATTCCGAATTTTCGCCATTCATGGTTGTTGCAACAATTTCATACGCTCCTGGGGATAAATTGCCAATAATGTCGCTTTTTTGATTGCCCTCAATTACACCTTTTAACAATGCTTCTCCTCGTTTAAAGTAACGCATCATCTCATTGATTTTAGGGTTCAATTTACCTTCAACATATTCTGCTTCTCCCCAATATGCTTTTCTAGTATAACTGGTCGGAGTTTTTAAACGATATAAAATGAAATTTACTTTTTGCTGTTGCTCAACTCCTTGTATGTTTTTTGCCTCAATAATAAAGCTCTTTAATTCTGGCAATTGAACTGTTGTATTGAGTTTGCTACTCAAGTAAATTGCTTTTGTTCCAAGGGTTATAGTTTCAGATAAACTTTGCGTTTCTCCATTCGGACTAGTAGCTTCTATCGTAATGTCGAAGTTGAAATTAGGATTCCATGTAGCGTTTATTTCTTCATCAGCTTCTGCGAAAAAATTGATGGTAAATTTTCCTTCATCATCGGCCACAATTTTTCCATTAGCTATTTTCTTATCAGCTGTTCTAGGAAGCGGTCGCCACCAATAGCCACCCCATGGAAAATTTGTTCTACGCTGAATTCTATACGTTATTTTTGCACCTGAAACTTGTGCGCCAGAAAAGGCGATAACGTTTCCTGCAACACTCACATTTTTATTAATTTTTTGAACTCCTTTGCTTGTATCTAATGTCACTTCAAAGGTTGGTCGTTTATATTCCTCTACTTGAATAGAAAGATTTCCTCCTTTCGTTTGTAGATTATACCGGCCATTTAACCCTGAGTTTGGTAAAACAAAGCTTCCTTGAAAAGAACCATAGTCGTTTGTGGTTTCGTTTAGGGTGGAAATCAATTCACCATTAACATTTTTTAAAGTTACTTCGCTATTGTAGTTAGGTTTTAGCTCACTTTTTTTTCTTGTTCTTTCAACAACTATTCCTTTAAAATAAATGGTCTGTCCTGGTCGATAAATTGCCCTGTCGCTAAATAGAAAAGTGGTAATCCGTTTTTGATCTTGCTGAGAATAGTTACTGACATAAAAAGAGCCGTCGTTTATTAATGTATCTTGGTTTTTGGTCAACATTACATTGAAGTTTCGGGGCTTTGAATCGGGTGCTATTGTTGCAAATCCATCTTTATCAGTTTGATGAGTGCCTATTATTTTTAAATCAGTCTGTCGAGTATCGTAATTATAATCTCGAAAATAATTAGTAAGTCGAGCATTTGGAATTGGCATACCTGTGGCTCTGTTTAGAACGTAAAAATCAACCATTCCGTTATTCTCATTTTTGCTAATAAAACTCAATTCACTCACTTGAAACTCTATGAAATTGGTAATAGCGCTTGGATTTGAAAAATCATCTTCGGTAGATGCAATTAAAACGTATTTCCCAAGTGGTAACCGTTTCCAGCTAAACTCGTGGCTGTGCTGACCAAAGTCATTCAAATTGGGGAGTAGTTTCTTTTCTTCCAAAAGTGGGTTCAATTTCTTAAGTCTTCTTACATATTGGCTTGATCGTTCATTTGCATCTTTATGGGGTTCTATGGTATTCGGAATTTGTAGAAGTTTGAAATAAAGGCTGTCGATGTTGGTTGCTGTAATTTCATATTTAATTCTTTCTGTTGGCAGATAAACCTTTTCTGTTTGCAAGTCCAACTGTTTGCGCTCAATCTCTAATTTTAGGTTATTACATTGAATATTTCCCAAGGTGTTACCTGCGGCATATTCGCTACAAATTGCGTGCGCCTTTTTATAATTGCCTCTATATTTTTCGTCGATTCTGTCTAACTGACTTGAACCTTTATCAAAATGATATTTAGCTATAGCATAGTGTATTTCTGCAACATTTTCTACTCCAGAAAAACCCACAGATAATTGCTCTAATGCTGATAAATAAAGACTGTCTTTTTTTGCTTTTTGCGAAGTAGAGTAGTAGTGTCTTAAGCGAGATAATTCTATGTGAAGCAGCGGTGATTTGTTGCCATCGTTTAGGTGAGCTTTAATTAATTCTTGAAAAAGCAACGCCGTTTTTAGATCATTCGAATTAGTGTCACGAGTATTAAAACTAATTTGAGAAAACGCTTTAGTCGAATTGAAAATGTTAAAGTCGCCTACCTTAAATTCATCTTGAGGAGTGTTTACTCTGCCTTCGTTTGTTTTGTAATATGTTAAGGCACGGTTCGCTAAAAAATCATATAATGTTGGTTGTAGGCTTTTTCCATCAAATTGATTTTTGGATTGCTTAGCATCCGGCAAATGTAAAATAGCTTGTAAATTGTCAATGGGGTAGCTTAATAAATCTCCTTTTTCTGTCAATGATTGTTGATAATGCTCATCTACTTTTTCAAGAATGTCAGCTAAACTCCAAGTTTTAATGTCTTGTTTGTCGAAATTCTGGGTGGTTGTTCGCATTTGAAACTCCCATCTGTTTTGAATATAATATTGATGATATAGTTCTGCAAGAGCGGAATGTAAAAGTTGTTTTAACGGAAATGTAGATTTTTCAATTTGCTCCTCATATTGATCGAATATTTTCAAGTTGGACTCTTCAATCAATCGGTTGTAATACTTTGACCGATATGCTAAAGCTTTAAAAATTTGGGCTGTGTTTTCTTCTTCAAGTGCCTTTAATAGAATAGAGTCTACCTTGTTGACGATGCTATTCCCTAAACCTTTTTGCTCCATTTTATCAATGGCTTTCCAGTAGGTCTCGTAAGTGTCATAGTTTTTAATAACTATTTCCTTTTGTTTGGGCAGAGTAGCTTTATTGCAAGCAGAAAAGCTTACAATAAATACAAATAAGCCTAGGGTTGCATTTTTCCAATTCATACGATCAATTTTCAATCTTGTGCAGCTAAGCAAATAAAGTACCAGCTTTGGTTATTCGGTTTTTGTAAAAATTCTTCGTTTGGAATCATCTATCTCCGAAAGGCCTATTTTAAACTTGATTACTATTATTCTTATTGCAATGATGAGGGAAATTGTGACAAACACGTTCCATTCAAAACTTAAAATATCGCGGAGGAAGACAAAGGCAGTTCCTCCGGCAACACAAGCCATGGCGTAGATTTCTTTTCTAAAAATTAGTGGAATTTCATTAATTAATATATCCCGAATAACTCCACCTAAAACTGCAGAAAACATGCCCATCATTACTGCTATTGGAGCTGGTACTTCCAGCATAAGCGCTTTACTCAATCCCAAAATCGTAAACACTCCAATTCCGATGGTATCGAACAAAAACAGTGTTTTTCGGAGTTTTCTGACCCATTTTTTAAATAGGAAGGTAACGCCAACTCCACTTAAAATAACATAAATGTAGGTGGTGTTTTGCAT
>Ga0307983_1000704_pt1 | contig 16425 bp, 10 predicted proteins | sample OrgLakmetagen991_FD_201845 | JGI IMG/M metagenome (GOLD analysis project Ga0307983, IMG submission 201845) | Saline water microbial communities from Organic Lake, Antarctica - #991 | ecosystem: Environmental > Aquatic > Non-marine Saline and Alkaline > Saline | place: Antarctica: Organic Lake...
ATGTCCAGAGAGCGCCCGTTGAATCGATCCTAAATGCCTCAAAAAGATCAGCGGCGTGAGCCTTGTCCCCGAGCTGTTCTAGTCTGCACAATGGCCCACCCAGTTCAAAGGTGCCACCTGGGAGCCCGGGCCTAACGGCCTTATCCACCTCGATACCAATCGGATCGCCGTTGGCATTCGGCGTTGAATTTAGCAGCACTAGCTAAGACTACGGAACTTCGCATTGGGTCGACGAGCCGCAATCAGAGCCTGTCTGGAAATCGCCGTGCAGTGTCTTCAGTGTCTTCAGATAAATCAACGGGTCGTGGCTTAATGCCCCTTTCTGCCGAACCTGACTAGTCAGCCTAGAAAGTTTTTATTGCACATCGTTCCATTAGTGTGGTTAGTCTGGCCTAACAGGTATAGCCGAGAGTAAGCCCGTATTTCAGATCCTTAGCCTTACCAATCGAATACGAAGAAGGCCCCATTGACCAAGCGAAATCAGCATGCCAAACCGGAGAATTCCAGTAACGATTCAGCGCAACATGATGACTTGGAACCAGACAAAAGCGAGTCGGATTTGGTGAGTCCACCCCAGTCAAACGCTGCGGTTCCGGATCAAGAGGAAGGCCAAGAGCACCAAGAGCACCAAGAGCACCAAGAGCACGATAAGCACCAGGGCCATGGCGATCATGTGGCACGGTTCCGTAAGTTGTTTTGGATCATGCTTGTGATTGCGATTCCCGTGGTGGGGTTCTCCGCAATCTTCGCAAGCACTTTTGGCTATCCGCTAGACAATTCGGGCGTAATTGGGTGGATCTCACCGGTTCTTGGCACAATTATGTACATCTTTGGCGGGGCACCATTTCTGACCGGAGCCGTGGACGAACTTCGTTCTAAAAAGCCCGGCATGATGCTGCTAATCGGCCTGGCCATAACCGTTGCATTCCTGGCATCTTGGGGGGCCAGTTTGGGACTACTGGATCGAGCATTGGATTTCTGGTGGGAGCTTGCCCTACTTGTCGTAATTATGTTGCTGGGCCATTGGATTGAGATGAGCTCGCTGGCTCAGACCACCTCTGCCCTAGATTCCTTGGCCGCCCTTCTTCCGGATGAGGCTGAGCGAGTAGCTGGCGAACAAACCGAAATTGTTTCACCTTGGGCCTTGGTGCTCGGAGATGTGATTGTCGTCAGGCCGGGTGGATCGGTTCCAGCCGATGGCAAGATCTTGCAAGGATCGGCCAGCATGGACGAGGCTTTAATCACTGGAGAGTCCCGATCAGTTAGGCGAGGCGAGGGCGAACAGGTCATCGCAGGCACGGTGGCAACCGATTCTGGCCTAAGGGTTCAGATCACCGCGGTCGGTGACGGAACTGCACTTGCAGGAATTCAAAAGTTGGTTGCAGAGGCGCAGTCTTCGTCTTCCCGAGCGCAGCGAATAGCAGACCGAGCAGCCGGTTGGCTATTCTGGTTCGCTCTTAGCGCTGCAGTTTTAACCGCAATTGCTTGGACAGTACTTGGAATGCCGGATGCGGCGGTAGTAAGAACAATCACGGTTCTAGTAATAGCCTGCCCTCATGCACTGGGATTAGCGATTCCTTTGGTAGTTTCAATATCCACCGAGCGGGCTGCAAAAGCGGGAGTCCTTATTAAGGACCGACTGGCGCTAGAAACCATGCGCAAAGTTGACACCGTTTTGTTTGATAAAACCGGCACTCTCACCAAGGGCAGTCCCGTTGTTACCGCTGTTGAACCATCGAATGACTTCGAGGAAGAAGAAATTTTGAGACTAGCCGCAGCCGCTGAATCGGACTCCGAGCACCCGCTTGCACGAGCAATAGTCAGTGCGGCCCGCGAGCGAGGATTAGAAGTGCCGAAGTTGAATGACTTTCAGTCATCACCCGCGATTGGCGTCCAAGCAACTGTGTCAAAACGTGTTGTCCAGGTCGGTGGTCCCTACCTACTGGAGCAAGAAGGGGTCTCCGAACTACCAATTGCAGAAAAATGGCGCAAGGAAGAGGCAGTGATACTGCATGTCCTAGTTGACGGTGTTGTCGCCGGTGCGTTGGCACTAGTCGATGAAATTCGTGAAGAGTCTTTGGCTGCGGTAGCTGCGCTTCAAAAAAGAGGAGTGGAAGTTGTGATGATTACCGGCGACGCTAAGGCAATCGCCGCTACGGTCGCTAAAGAACTGAAGATTGAGCGATTCTTCTCGGGCGTCAGGCCTGAGGATAAGGCCTCGAAAGTGAAGGAACTCCAGCAAGAAGAGAGAACAGTTGCAATGGTTGGCGATGGCGTAAACGACGCACCGGCCCTGGCTCAAGGTAACGTGGGGATAGCAATTGGAGCTGGAACCGACGTGGCTATTGCTTCAGCCGGAGTAATTCTCGCAAGCAACGACCCGCGCTCAGTGGTCTCCGTGATTCAGCTTTCTCAAAAATCATTTCGCAAGATGAAACAAAATCTCTGGTGGGCAGCGGGTTACAACTTGATTTCTGTGCCCTTGGCGGCCGGTGTTTTGGCTTCGGTTGGGTTTATCTTGCCAATGTCTGTTGGTGCAGCTCTAATGTCGCTTTCCACAGTCATTGTCGCTCTGAACGCGCAGCTTTTGCGTCGGTTGGACCTGAGCCCTGAGGAAGTCACTGGCTAGTTGGGTTATCTGGGGCTGCTCACGTCGCGCCCAGAGTTCGCGCCAGGTGCCGTTGTGGACCTTGTTGGGTGAGAACACGGCGATGCCAAAGCGCTTGTGGTTGGCGTTGTATTAGGACACATGCCAGCCCATGAACGCGCGAACCTGCTCGATGTCGAGGTAGGTGCCGGGGTAGTTCGGTCAATCTTTCATCGTGCGGAACTCCGACTCCGAGAACGGATTATCGTTGGAGACCCGCGGCCGGTTGCGGTTCTGCGTGATCCCCAGATCAGCGAGCAGATCCTTCAGGACGGTTGAGCGCATGGCGGGTCCGGAATCGGCGTGCGCAGCATCGGGCAGCGCCTCGCAGGCGAACGCGTTCTGAAACATCTCAACGGCGAGGTCATCGATGCACCAACCGACGATCTTGCGGAAGTAGATGTCGATGATCGAGTAGGCCTTGAACGCGACACCACGCCACGGCGTGCGCAGGTCGGTGATGCCCCAGGTCCAAACCTGTCCGGGTCCGGTTGCTTCCCGAACCAGCGCGGCCCGCGGTGTCTGGTTCCGCCGGCGGGTCGAGACGATGGGCCGGGCCGATTGGTTCTCAGTATCGCGGGCAATCCCCCACCAGGAGCGGCGGGATGCGAGCAATACTCCGTAATCCCACGCGGACGCGAACGAGCAATCGACCGAAGCTCGATCGCGACAGCCCCGTCAGTGCCAGTGCCTCCCTCTAAGATCCGGTCGCCAATGTCATCTCGATGACGAGAGTGTTCTCGGCGCCGAGGAATCGGATGGATCGGCTCTCGTCGGCATGGCGTCGGGCTCTTGCTCGTTAATGGAGCGCAAGAGCCCGATAGCTTTTCCCTAAGCCTCGTTTGTGTGCTCGAGCTCACGCAACCGCGCGTTCAGCTTCGTGACCTCGGCCTCGTGTGCAGCGCGTTCTGCGGCACGGGGTCGCGCGATCGAGCTTCGGTTGCTCGGAGGGATGGTCACAGGACTACCATCTCGCGGGATCAGCCCACGGTCGAGATCGCCCTCAAATACCGCTGCAACGACTCATACGCAACGCTACGCATCGACAGCCCGACAACTTCTGCGCCTGCGGGAACGCCTGATACTCGAGCACGAACTCGCGGATCTCCTGCGCAGTAACCACCACACTGATCGACGTCGTCGCCTCGCCTCTCGCTGACCATGAACTGACTCACAACCAGTCTGGCGAAGAGGACAAGAGCCCGTTTTTTCGCAATAAATTTCCTGCAAGCTTGGATTATCAAAATTGAAGATCATGGCGTAGAATAATGTTAGCACTGGCTCGCGGGGTTGCGAGAACATAGTCTTTAGCAGCGTCGCAGATTCAGAAGGAAAAACTAATGGTTAAGCGAGTTCGAGGCTCCCGCAGGCTTTTGCGATTTGGGGCCCTGATGGGCCAGTTCCACGAGGAGAACCCCCAATCACCGTCGAGCTCGTGAGCAACCCCTACGACGCGGCACAGCAGCAAATCGTCGCTTTTGCCTCGGCGGGCACGGTGGCCGACGCCGTCGGTCTCGACGGTGCCTGGATGAACCAGCTGGCGAAGCAGGGATCGATCGCTGACCTTACCGCGCTTACGGATGACAAGGGACTCGACGCCTCGACCCTCATTAGCGAAGTCGAGGGCAGGAGCTGCGCCGTGCCGCTCATGAACTTCATTTACCCGCTCTTCGTGAACGACGACATTTTTGGCAAAGTCGGCGTCACTGCTCCGCCAACCGACTGGTCGGAGTTCCGCACGGTGGCCGGCGCGATGAAGAGCTAACGGCACCTACCTCAAAAGAAAGGGAACCCCCATGCTAATCAACGGAACAAAGATGCTCGGAGTAGCGAATGAGAACAACTTTGCCATCCCGGCGTTCAACATTTCCGACTGGGCCATGTTCAGCGGGCTCATGGAGACCTGCGAGCGCGAGCAGGCACCGGTCATCATGTCGATCCACCCCTACGAGATGGCGCTGGTCGGGTGGGACCTTGTGCAGGCGATCCGGTCGCGCGCCCACAACTCATCGGTCCCCGTGATGATCCACTGGGATCATGGGGCCTCGTACGACGAGGTTATCTCGTGCATCCGTCACGGCTTCACCTCGGTGATGATCGACCGCTCGATGGACTCGTTCGAAGACAACGTCGCGATATCCAAGCGTGTCGCGCTCACCGCACACCTCGTTGACGTGTCGGTCGAGGCCGAGCTCGGCACGATCGGGGGCACAGATAGCTACGCTGAGGCCGGCACTGCCGACATCATCTACACCCAGCCCGACGAGGCGGCCCGTTTCGTGGAGCTGACCGACGTCGACAGCCTCGCCGTCGCGATTGGTACCCGTCACGGTATCTGCCCTCCCGATCTTAAGCCCGAGCTGCGCCTCGACCTGCTGCGCGAGATTAAGAAGGCCGTTCCGCGCCCGCTCGTGTTGCACGGTGGATCGAATAACCCCGACGACGAGATCGCCGAGGCCGCGAGGTCGGGTGTGAACAAAATCAACATCTCCTCCGACGTGAAAATCGCCTTCATGGACAAGCTCCGCGAGGTACTGGAGGATCGCAACCTACGGGAGCCCCACGACATCCACCCGGCGGCGATCGAAGCGATGCAGAAGGTAGCCAAGCACAAGCTCGAGTTGTTGGGCACCTCGGGCAAGGCACACCTCTACTGATCCGAAGTGAGCGAAGGAGCTGCGATGACCGCCGCCGATGACCGTCCGATCTTGGGCCTGCAAGGCACCGTGGATTTCGAGGCGACCTGGGATCCGGTGGTCTTCGGTGCACTTGCCACGAAGTGGGGGGTGCGTGCCGACGAACTCGCGGACGCAGGCCCCGTCCATGATGAGCGCGCCATGTTGGTTGCCCTTCTCTCCCTGGTCGAAGCCGGGCGGGGCGGGGAGCTGTTCGTCGCCTCGTCCGACGTGGTGCGGAGCTTCGCCGCGCGTCTCGATGTCGCGGTGACCCTGGGAGGCACCGGCGTGAGAGCGGCCATGGCGATGCGGGAGCAGGGAGCAGGTGCTCGCGTGCACCTAGTCAGTACCGACGACAACGTGAGGCGCCTCCTTCCCGCTTCGATCGGCGTGATTTCCAGCGCAGTCGGCGACACCCTCGATCCGCACTTAATTTTTCAGTACCCCGCCGGCACAGAGATCTCGTGGGACGACGTTAGCATTGTCGCGCCGCATCCGAACCGAGTGATTTTCGTGAACGATCCTCCGGCCCGTGAGCTCGTGCTCTCCCCCGAGCTCGGCGTTGCGCTCCGCAAAACCCCGCTCTTCCTACTCTCCGGCCTTAATGCGATTCAGGAGGGCGCCGTGCTGGCCGATCGCGTGATGACCCTCCGTAGCCATATCGGGTCGATGCTTCCCGATTCACTCGTGATCTACGAGGACGCCGGCTTCCACGTCGATCACTTCGGCTCGATCGCTCTCGCGGGCGTCCAGGACGCCGTCGACATCGTAAGCCTCAACGAGGACGAGCTGGAGGCGCACGCGGGCCGCTCGGTCGAACTCGATGATCCGCATGCCCTCGCCGACGCGATCAACCTGATTCGGGCGGTTGCCCCCCATCCAACTCTCGTATTGCATACCAAGCACTTCGCGCTCGCCGTCGGCCCGCTGGCGCTCAGCCTCGGCATGGCCCTCTGCAGCGGTATCCGCACTGCGAGCGCGCGCTATATGCACGGTGACATCGCGACGGCGGCGCAGGTCGTCGAGATCGAAGGGCTTCCACCGAGCCCAGTGGGCGAATCAATCAGAGACGCGCTGCCCGCGCTGCTCACCGAACCAGTCTCGGTGATTCCCGCCTACCTGCTCGAAACCGAGACCCCCACGACAGTCGGCCTCGGCGATACCTTCCAAGGCGGATTCGTCGCCGCGCTGCTTAAGCAACGTACGCCGGGGCGCTCGTTTCTATGAAGCCAAGACGGCCGCGAAGAAGGAAACGAAGGTTGTGATTAGCCACTCCGTTTCAGGGCGCTCCGGAACGCAACCCACTCCTTAAAGCAGGATTCGAGCAGAGAAATACAGGACCAGCTCTCGAGATAGATCTCCCCCTTTTCCTCCGCTGATCACCATGGACAGCGCGTCCGATGTAATCAGGGAACACGTTGAGTCCCTCCGACGCCTTTTTGGCTCTCGAATTGTGCGCAGATGCGGACATTTCGGACCGTGAACCCCTCTAAAAATAGGGGTTCACTGAGAGTCTCTTTTCAGTTCACAGTTTTCTTGCTCGAGCCTCCGAATCTCTGCCAGACCATCTCATATCAAATCTGTTTTCACACGGTCGTCAATTTCTGCTTGTCTGATTCAGGAACGCACTGATCTAATCACTTGACCCAACTGGGTTTCCGCCCCGTTGCCCCGTGCCACGATCAATCCCCAGTTCAGTCCGGAAATTACTCATCATCGGCACAGCGGTAGCTGTCCCTTCGGCCGAATATCTCCAACCGTATTCGCTGCTCTATCCATAACTTCAACCTGGTTTCCACGGCACGAAATCTTGCACAAACACAGGGTGGATTGCTGAGCAACGAATTGATCGGCAAGGTGAAAGAGATGAATATCCGGACAAAGCGGTTACTGAGGTGTGTGCCCCGGGAGAAAGGAAAAAACGTCGAAAAAGTCGGCCACTTGACCTGCTCAACTTCGAACTACAACTCGGGTCGTGGAGGGTTCGTGTATTATTGTGGCAATTGTATAGATGGGGCCGGCCACGCAAGCCTTTCTGTAGGGATGGCAACACCGCAAATTTTTCCATCACCGCCACTAGTCGTTGGGAGTCACAAGATGCAAAAAAGCTTCCGTGCCTTTTCGGGAAAAGCCCGTCCTCCCGGCCTCCACCCCCGGATCACGCCTTGACGGAGTGGAGAGGCGGGCAGACGCCATTAGATCTGAGCAACGTGGAACAGCTCCTGTCCTTCGCCCGCGGCTCAGCCCTTGTGGAGTGGGGATTTGGCCACTTAAATGATCATGGCAAAGTTGATTCTTCTCTCCCTGTGTCAACTCTAGTTACCGCGCGCATGACTTTTTGCTTTTCTATCGCAAGTGAACTAGGAATTCATGACGTTTCCCCAATAGTTCACCGGGGAATATCAGCCCTGAACACTCAATTTTTCGACGACAAGCATGGTGGCTTTAGAAGTTTCCCGCCAGGGCATCCGGATTCCAAACGGAAAAGCGCATACGACATGTCCTTTGTGCTTCTCGCCGCATCCACGGCTTTTTCGGTCGGATTCGTGGAGGCAGAGCGAGCCATTGAAGAAGCATTGAAGTCTCTGGAAAAGCATTTTTGGAGAGAAGATCTCGGCGTATTGTGGAACTCTTTCAACGAAGACTTCACTGAACGCGAAGCGTACATTGGTGCAAATTCAAACATGCACGCGGTGGAAGCCTTAATGGCTGCAGGAAAAGCACTGAACGACAGCGCGCTAACAGAGAAGGCGCGGAGAATCAGCTCATTTATGATTCGTGATAAGGCCCAAATGGCCAGTTGGATGTTGCCCGAACATTATGACTCCGAGGGCCAAGCGCTTCTCGACTTCAATGTGGAGAACCCCAAAGACGAATTCCAGCCTTACGGTGTGACGATTGGGCACCTCTTCGAATGGTCTCGGCTTCTTCTTGAGCTGCGCTGCAGCGCACAATCTGACTCCGAGTGGATGACCAGCTCTGCGGCACATCTCTATCAGACAGCGCGAAAAATGGGTTGGGCAACGGATGGCAAAGAAGGATTCCTTTACACGTTGGATTGGGAAGGCAAGCCCGTAGTTGACCATCGCTTACTCTGGGTCGCAGCAGAGGCGATTAGTGCTGCAGGAGAGATGAAACGAATTGGCCTAGTCGATGGCGCAAGTAGCGATCTGGAGACGTGGCAGAACTATCTAAAAGATAGCTTCGTCGATGCAGCTAGTGGTGGCTGGCACCACGAACTAGATTACAACGGTCGGCCATCCTCGTCAATTGCACGCGGAAAGCCTGACGCCTACCACCTCCTGCACGCCTTTCTCGTCCCGCAACTGCCTGCCGGTTCTGGGCTTCTTGATCGCATCAGAAACCACTCCGGGGGTTTGCACAACTGGTAGCGGAGCCGAAGCGTCTCACCGGTCGGAAGCACTGACCGCTATGCGGGAGTAGACGCCTCGCTCTTCGAACATTCCTTGGAGTGGCCAATTGAAAACTACCTTGCGACTCAGAAGAAACCCTGGGACAAGATATGGTCTAGATGGGAGTGAGCTGTTGCTCGCTTTCAGGCAAGTCCAGCGCTCCAGTCATAATGGCGACCGCATCATTCATCGATGCTGACCCAGGGGTGATGACTGCTGCCCGTCGCCCTAGCCTCTGGACATGAATTCGATCGGCCACTTCAAATACTTGCGGCATATTGTGAGAGATGAGCACGACAGTTATTCCGCTTTTCTTGAGGTCTCTCACCAGTTCAAGCACTTTCCCTGATTCGCGAACCCCAAGGGCCGCAGTCGGCTCGTCGAGAACTATTACTTTGCTTCCGAATGCCGCGGCGCGAGCAACAGAGACAGCTTGTCTTTGCCCTCCCGAGAGAGTCTCAACGGGCTGCCTAATGTCTTGAAGAGTACTTATACCAAGGTTCTGAAGGTGCTCGGCCGCCAGCCTCCGCATTTCCTTATGGTCAAGCCGTCGCAAAATGGACCCTAGGAGATTTTTAGTGCGGATTTCCCTGCCTAGAAACATGTTGGCTGCGATGTCGAGGGCGGGGGAGACAGCGAGGGTTTGAAACACGGTTTCGATGCCGTTCTTTCTAGCTTCTTGAGTGCTGCCGAACTTGACTTCGGCACCGTTTACCCAAATTGTTCCCTCGTCTGGGGAATGAGCGCCAGCAAAACATTTAATCAGAGTTGATTTGCCAGCTCCATTATCCCCAATGATTGCCAGAACTTCTCCGGGGTAAACATCAAAGTCAGTTCCGTTGAGACCTGTTACGCTTCCAAAGCGTTTGATCAGACCCCGACCTTTAATAATTGGCTCCGTCATACCTTCACCTTTCGAATCCACTGGTCCACTCCGACCGCAATGATAACTAACATGCCAATGGAGGCTGTTCGGTAGGCCTGGTCAACACCAGCTAAGGACAGACCCATCTCGACTGCGGTGACGATCATAGCACCCAGGAGAGCCCCCACAACCGCGCCTCTGCCGCCAAATAGCGAGATTCCGCCGATCACAACGGCCGTAATCGACTGAAGGTTTAGCATTGGATCCACGTTTGGGGATGCGGAACCGATGCGGCCAATCGTGATGTAGGCGGCGATGCCCATGATGAGGCCCGCCACCAGATAAACGCTCAAAATCACTCGCTTCGTGTTAATTCCGCTCAACCGAGCGGCAACAGGATCATCTCCGACCGCGTAAACATGAATTCCCCACGCGGTGTTGCGAAGAGCCCAAGAGACAGCAAAGAATAGAAAGACCATGACAAGTAGGCCAAAGGTAAAAACGAACGGGCCGACGGAAAAGCCCTCTCCCAAGAGCGTCATAACCTCCGGCATCTCAAGCCCCTGAATGATGCGGGACTTGAACAGAATCAATGAGAAGCCCATAAACACACTCCATGTACCCAAAGTAACGATGAAGGGCGGCAAATTGAATCGCACGATAATCAAGCCATTGATGCCACCAATGGCTGTCGCGGCTAAGATTCCTAGACCTATGGCAAGGTAGGGATTACCCCCAGCAATCGGGAGCACGTTAGAAGCAGTCGCAAAGACCGCAATATTGGCCATTACCATTTGGCCAAAGATCATAATGGAACCAATGGATAAGTCTATACCAGCGGTCAAGATAATCAGGCTCTGGGCAAGGGCCAGGGTCCCTACAATCACCGTCTGCTGAACCATCAGCGAAATCGTCGATGGCAGCAAGAAGCGCTCGTTGACCAGTCCAAAGCCCGCTACCACCAGTATGAGCACAATAAGTGCGCTTATCCATGGGTACTTATGCAAAGTTACCTGGACCCATTGCAGGCGAGTGCGCTTTGGAACGAATCCTTCTCCCAAAGCGCGGTTCTCAGAAATGGAACTGCTCACTTTTATACCTTTCGTGTGCTTGTAATTAACAACTTAGTTCTAACGCTCGGAAGCTGCTGATTTTTGAGCACGACTCACTTCCAAGGAAAAGAGCTGGGGGCCTTAGACTAAAGGCCCCCAGCTCTTTCTAACCTAGCTGAGGATCAGCCCCAGGCGTTTTCTAGGCAGTACTCAGTAGTCTCCTGAGTCGCTGCCACTACCGTGTCCATCGGGTCATCGGTGCATAGGGAAAGGCCTGTGTCGAAAAACTCTCCGTTTACAGACGTGTTGGCCGGAGCGGCCCCACCTGTTGCCAGTTTGAAAATAGCTTCAACTCCGAACGACGCCATTCTCAGCGGGTACTGCTGAGAAGTTGCCTGAATCTGGCCAGCCTTTACGGCTTCTACGCCAGCACGACCTCCGTCAACGGACACGACTAGGACATCTTCGCCGACTACCAGCCCGGCCGCTTCAATCGCAGCATTTGCTCCAAATGCGGTCGGTTCGTTGATCGTGTAAACGACGTTAATGTCTGGGTTTCCGGCGAGGCAATTCTCCATGCCCTTTCGACCGCCCTCTGGGCTAGCACCAGTTGCCTCAATGCAGCTTATTTCATACTCTCCGCCGGTTCCAGTGGTGTAGTTACCTGACTCTGCGGCGCTATCCTTCTCGGACAGCACAGGAACGTCAATTCCCATGCCCATTAGGAAACCGTTGGCACGACAGTAGTCGACTGCAGCTACTCTGTCATCGTAAGCAACCAGCTGAGCGATAACAGCCTTTTTTCCGTCGAGTTTGCCAGCGATCCACTCTCCGATGGCCTCTCCAGCAAGACAGTTATCCGTGGCAAATGTTGAGTCAGCAGTATCCACAGGGTCTAGGGGCGAATCCAGGGCAATCACGTACAGACCAGCCTCGCGAGCTTTGAGAATCGCAGAGTTTACGTTCGGTCCAGTTGGGGTAATGAGAATCCCAGCCTGACCTGCTGCAATTGCGCTTTCGATCAAGTCAATTTGACCCTGGTCATCGGCATCATCTTGACCAGCGCCGACAATAAGATCTACTCCCAGCTCTTCAGCTTTTTCCTCCGCACCAGCCGCCATAGCGACAAAAAACGGATTTGTTAGGTTCTTAAGAATCAAAGAAACGCCAACCGTTTCTTCGGGTGCCGTGGTTCCCGCCGAAGTAGCGGGGGCGTCGGTAGTCGCGGCGGCGCAACCAGACAGTATTAAAGCTGCCGCACCAGTCGCAGCGATGACCATTAAGTGGCTTTTTTTGAGCCGCTTGCCAATGGAGATACTCATCATTGAATAACCTTTCGTTTAGATACTTGGAGATCCCCAAGCTATAAAAAAGTTACCTCAAGCGACGGTAGCCAAAGTTAAAAGCCTGAAAGAGATACCAATCTGTTATCAAAAGATGCTAGCGGGGTGACCCCTTGATAAGAAAAGCCCTGTCGTTGGGTCATCCTCGGTTCACACAAACTCGAAAATTGTCGAAAGGCCTAGGCTGGGAATTGGGCTCGGTCCAGATTCTGTTATTCGGTGCTGCCCCCAAGCCTTAAAATCTTTTTTGTCAAATCAGAAGGCCCGTTGCTGTCCATCCAACGGGAAACCCGTTTAGCCGAGATCGGCCATCGCGTATCTGGACGTGAGGCAGAGAGCAGAGGCAACAGCAATATTGAAGTTTCCTTTTTTCCTCAAGCGGTCAGCTTCTCCTGAGCGACATCATCAAAGCTTGTGCTCATTGGGCAGATCGCTCCTAATACGGCCGTTGAACTGTTCGTTTATTCGCCGCTAGAGAGATGAACAATGGTCACAAAAATCAGCGGGAACCTCGATCAGGGCAGCGATTATGTGATTAAACGCGAATTCGCTGCAATTACCTCCCGTAATTGAAGCGACTATGCCCGCCATGCTGACCTTGCCGTAATCGCAGGAATACTTTTTGCACTCAGAAACTTTGTTTGATGCTTCACTTGGCACTTATGCTCTCCCAAAGTTATTGGAACCAAGAATTCCGTTTGACTCCCAGCGCCCATAAATGGGGTCTTCGATTCAACAACCAAGGGGCGGTAGTGGACCTACACTCGCAATCTGATTCGACCAGAGTGAACCCTCCGGCCAGCCCGTTTCCTTTGTATCCTGGGATCTCTGGATAGATAGGCATTGCCGCACTTGCCCCTTCTTCCGGAAAGGCCCATACATCGGCGAATGGGGTCGCTCGGGCGACCAGTCCCCGCGCCTGATTTCCCATAAAATTGTGGAGTGGTTACATCCCACTCTTTTGGGCACTCACCGTTTGGAGGCACCCCGAATCGAGAAGGTTCTCAATCTCGATTCGGTCAGACAAAGTCAAATGCCGTTAGTTTTTCACATGGAAGCGCAACTACTTTCGAGGCGGATGTCTTGATAACGACCACCTCGAAAGTAGTTGCGATTCCTTGTAAAACTCGGGCACCTCGGGTAACTCTTCACTTTGACCTTTGATAGTATTTGGGCTAGCGCTCGTTGGAGCTTTTAGACCAGTGGAGGTCCGACTATGCAAGAGGTTCACCTCGGGATTGATTTAGGTACCTCTAGCGTCAAAGCGGTGTTACTCGACTGCGAGGGAGTTCAACTCGCTGTAGCGCAACAGGTTTATGCAATTGTTCGCTCCTCGCCACTCTGGGCCGAACAGGACCCCTCCAAGTGGTGGAGTGCTACCACTTCGGCAATCACCGAGGTGCTTTCTCGCGGGCCATTCAGAGTTCTAAGCGTGGGTGTAGCCGGCCAAATGCATGGACTCGTATTACTTGGAGACGATGGAACTCCTGTGCGCCCCGCAATTGTCTGGTCGGATTGCCGCGCCGATTCGCAGATTGAGAAATGGCACGATTTGATCGATCCTCAAAGGGTTGAGCAAATCTCTGGGTTTCCCGTTGCCCTTGGAATGCTTGGAGTCAGTCTGACATGGGTGCGAGACAACGAACCCGAGGTTTACGCGCGGGGGCGAATCGCAATGCTGCCGAAAGATTATGTTCGTTACCGGCTTACCGGTCGATTCAATCTCGAACCGACCGACGCCGGTGGTTCGCTTTTGTTTGACGTCCGTGAGGGCGTGCTTTCTTCTGAGATTATCAAAGCGCTCGCCTTGCCACGTGAGCTTTTTCCCACCGTCATCCCTTCTCTGTCAATTGCGGGAGAAGTTAGTCTTGGAGCGAGCGAGGCAACGGGTCTAGCGGTTGGCATCCCGGTTGCAGCGGGCGGGAGCGACCAGGCCATGGCTGCCTTGGCACTCGGGCTTGAGAATCCCTCTCGCGCCGCTATCGCACTTAGCTCTGGCGGCACTGTCTTCAAGAGAACTGGTGCCCCAATCGACCATTCGCTTGGGTTACACGTGATGCCGGATGCCACCCCAGGCAAGTGGCTCGCGATGGGCGTAACACTTTCTGCGGGCCTCGGAGTCAATTGGCTTGCAGAAAGCTTATTGAGTGACAAAGCCACGCCTCAGCGAATTACAGCACTCATGGCCGCTGCAGAGTTGGTGTCCGCCGGTTCCGACGGCCTGCTTTTTTCTCCAAATCTGGCCGGTGTCCGCACGCCAGTCGTTGATGCGTCGATGAGAGGAAGCATTATTGGTCTTGGCATCAACCACGACATAGCTCACATGACCCGTGCGATGGTTGAAGGCGTGTGCATAACGCTGTCTCGTTCACTAACGGCTATGTCCGATGCTCGTGAACCTGTCCGCGAATTAGTAATTTCTGGTGGACTTGCCCGTTTCGCCCTGTGGCGCCAGACGCTAAGCGATGTTACCGGCCTTCCCGTGAGTGTCAGCGGAGAGGTGGAGCATTCAGCAATCGGTGCTGCACACGCCGGCTCAATAGCCGTTTCTCGACCAATCAAGCTGAATGCGAGTGCGCGAACGATAGAGACGCTGTATCCGATTGCATCAAACCACGAGGTTTATGCCCGAGTGGCCGAGAACCTAACCGCCGTCGAACACGCTCTTGCAAACAGGAAAGGGGATCAATCGTGACATTCGTAATCGAATCGATCGACACGCTCCCTCTTGATAAACCGGTCCTCTGGGCCAAAGGCTAGGTCAAAACTATAGATATCTAATGATGTTGCGCGGTACGAACCTTGACCTTCAGCCCGCTAACGACTTGTGTCCGATTGGGCACAACCGTTCCAGGAACCACGATCTACTCGGAATCCTCTAGGAGCGCAGCCCAGTCGCGGCAAAGCCTAAACCGCCGAGCGATTTCTTGGATTCGAGCTGCAGTCCGGGAAGTTGATTATGGGTAATTTGGGTAGATTATTCATTGATCCCAAAGGCGTAAACCTACTCAAGGTCGAAGGGCAACCAAATCCGACCAACATTGTCTTAATAACCCGCTTGTCTTTGAAGGTTCTGAGGCCCGGCAAATACCGGACGCTGGCAATTTTTTGTGATGCGCCCCCGGAATTGAACAGGGAACCCACTGATTAAGAGTCAGTAACTAGTGTGCTTAGAACCCCGTCAATTTCGATATTGAGCGATCACTACCGCCTTTCGCGCCTAATGCTTGCACAAGGTATTTCTAATTAATTGTGAGTAATTCAAAACGCAGTTCAATACTTCGCCTGATTTGATTGAAGGAATTGTGGCCTATGCAAAAAAAACGAACCCTTAGGAGCGTTTGGACTCGATTCCGGTTGGATTCCTCTTTGCTCAGATTGTGGCCTTAGGTCACTTTGGGCTATCGGTGAGAATTCTCGGCCGTTGAGCTAAGTCTAATTTGCCCTAAACCTAATAATTTTTTCGATTGCCGATTTTTGTCCGAGCGGTTTAGGAATGAAGTGGTTATCAGTCCAGGCGCCAGAATCGTTATTTTTGCAATTGCGACCATGTGGATCTGGCTCGTGTTTTTGCACCCGTCAATCACCAGCATCTTTTCGGAAGAGCAGGCAGGCAGGTTTTACAACTGCTCGTCGGGCCACAATAACCTCCCCCAAGATACATGTTCGCCTAGAGCGGAAAATAGGCCTGTCCTTTGGGGCTCATTTATAATCGAATAATGTCTGGGCCCAGTGATTTGGGCTCACCAAATGAGCTGGGAGAAAAGATGAAGCCTGAGACAAAACTTGGAAGCAAGTTGCAAAGATTCAACCGGGTTGCTGGTGTTTTTCACCTAATCCAGGCCGTTGCGCTGTTTTTCATCTTGAACGATGAAACTAAAATCCCAGTTATCTCTCGGTTCTTCACCGATACCCCCGAGGGCATTCGCCCCGTAAGCGAGACCTTATTTGAGTTCCCCATAGCGCTAATCGGCCCAATATTTCTATTGCTGTCGGCAATCGCTCACCTATTGATTTCCTCGCCTTTTTACATTCGCCGCTACGAACAGAATATTGCCAAGGGTATCAACCCACCCCGCTGGTGGGAGTATTCGATATCATCGTCTTTGATGTTGGTCGTGCTGTTGATGCTCGGTGGTCTGATTGAGATCTCCGCGGTGGTATTTGTATTCACCCTCAACTTTTTGATGAACATGTTTGGGCTTGTGATGGAGCGTTACAACCAGTTGACCGATAAGACCAGCTGGTTGCCCTTTAACTTGGGCGTTGTTGCGGGAATCGTTCCATGGATTATGGGTGGTATATATTTCGTGGTCTCGACCAGCAACATCTCGGATTCGATACCGGCCTATGCCCAATTCGGCTTCTTACTGACCTTCTTATTCTTCAACACGTTCGCCATAAACATGTGGCTGCAATATAAGAAGGTC
>Ga0307983_1000705_pt1 | contig 16419 bp, 14 predicted proteins | sample OrgLakmetagen991_FD_201845 | JGI IMG/M metagenome (GOLD analysis project Ga0307983, IMG submission 201845) | Saline water microbial communities from Organic Lake, Antarctica - #991 | ecosystem: Environmental > Aquatic > Non-marine Saline and Alkaline > Saline | place: Antarctica: Organic Lake...
TATCGAGTACAGCGAGGTACAAGGACAAAGTTCGGTCCCGTCTGGCTGATACCCTTACACCCGTGGGAAATCACGGGTCCTTCTCACGGGGCGGTAGCTCAGCTGGTTAGAGCAGCGGACTCATAAATCTCCGGCGGCACTCCTTCTGGATTGGTTTTCCGCCTATTCTCTCAGGTTTTTAGGAAAGTTTTTGACTCTTTTTGCGTCTTTTTAACTCCTAAAGCATGCACAAAAGCATGCACACTCAGCGAGACAGCTGCTGCCTTCTGAGCCGCGCGAGTCGGCCGAGCAGCTGAGCAGCGTTATTCGCTGTCACTTGCCAAAAGACGTCAAGCCTCTTCGCAGTACCCCCTCTGCGAGCCACCCTGAGCAGTTTGCGGAACTGAACGAACAGACCCCCAATCCAATACATGGCATTCAGGTGGTGGTCAAAAACTAGTGGGTCTTGATTTGTCACGCTTTCTTCAGATGGCTTGGAGATTTCGAAAGGAGATAGTTTGTTCAGCTCTCCTCTCCAACTTTTCTCGGAGAAAAGGCCACCCAGGTCCAAGTCGTTGATGTCGTAGGGGTCGATTCCTCGGTTCTTGTTGACCCGTCTTCCGTCGTCATCGATTCTCGGTCCAAGCGGAGGCGGATGGCTCATGTTCCTCTCAAAAAGGAACTCGTCCTGTTCGGGGAGTGGCTCGAGGGAATAGAGCCATGAAATCCATCTGTCGGTTGGGATTGAAGACCCAGTCCTTAGGAATTCGACTTCCGTGAGGTCAGCGTAGGGAAGTTTCGATATGGCCCACCAGGGGGGAGTTAGGAGCTGTTGAATCGAAATATTGGTTGCCGCGCAAAGATAAAGAGCTTCTGTAAGTGTTAGCTGATTGCCTAACGATTCTGTGGATTTTTCCGGGTACATAACCTCCGTCAATCGACGCAGGGGGATGCCCGACCTCTCCGAGAGGGACTTGAGTGACGCTGGGGGGTAGCCGGAATCGGGGCCCTGAATGTGCCACTGGTCATCTTCAGTTATTTCTTGAATGAGTGACTCTAGCTTCTGCCGCAGGTTCGGGTCGTTGGCGGTTATGGACACGAGTTTGTGCCACGGGACGAACTTGCTCGAACGCTCCAAGTGCTTAGGGTCAATCGTGGGGATGACGTGGTCGTGAGTCATCTGTCGCAGTAGACCTTCAACGTTTGCCCTCACCAGCGCGCTTAGGTCTGTCTGATTTTCCCTTGCAATCGAGACCTTAGTTTCAATTTCGCGTTTGACCATGGTTTTCCGCCTCCCGGAAATTCAACTCAGAAACCTTGAGGTTTCTATTCACTAGTCATAGTCAAGCAAAAAAAAGGAGAGTAAATGACCGAATACATGAAAGTCAAAGATTACGCGAAGGCCAGAAGCATATCGCCGTGGACGGTGTATCGACTTGTCGACCAGCGCGAAATCGAGTTTGAGCGTTTCGGGAGATGTATCCGCATCATCGTTCGCGATAACTGCCCAACCGAAACAAACCCAAAATGGAAAGGAATGTGAAATGAAGTTAGAAGAGCAAGTAAACCAAGAAGAAATAGAACTGGACCAGCTGATTGAAGATGACGGCACCACGGTATTGGAGGTTGGTCTTTTTGGTGTCAAGTCATTGAGGTGGACAAAAGCATCTGGACGCCGAGCGGCGCGCAGAACTGCCTCCAACAGAAGCGGCGAGGATTACGAACCAATCGTCATGCTATTTGGAGCGGACCCCTACGAAGTGAAGCCAAGCCAGCTCTACCTTGAGCTGGAGCAGCTTTCGCTGGATGACGTTAGCGATGATGTCCTTAGGGCATACGTGGGGCTTCGAGCCCAAGTCATCGAGGACCTCATCGAGGCTGCGTGGGACGACATTCACGAGGCGGCCCAAGATGAATAGAAGCACTTTTTTGGAAACGATTTTCCGCGTCCTTACAGCGATGCAGAGCCTACGCACGGGCCAAATCCAATAGTAGAGAAGTCGCAAATGCACCAAGCTGGTACCGAGCGAAAGTCGCTCCGTAAGGAGATGAGAATGCACGAAACCGAACTGATGACATTCATGGATGTTGCCACTGAGGCCAAATTGCCCATCCGGACCGTTTACTACCTGCACCAATCAGGCAGGGGTCCGAGGACGGTACGTCTCGGTAGGCACCTAAGAGTAAGCAGAAACGATTTTGAATCGTGGATTGATACACAACGCACTTAGCTGCGAAATAAGAATGACCCCCGCGATAACGAGGGCCATTCATAGCGACAAGCCCCGAAACTCCAAATTAATGAAAGAGCAGTCATGACAATTGTAAATCAAAATACATACCTTGGGAAGCCATATCGGTCTGCACAACACATTCTCGCGCTTGCCCTGGCTGCGCTTGAAGTTGAAGTGTTCCACTGCAGGCATGTCCACGAGTTCCGAAATGGAAAGTTTTTTCGTGCTCGAAAGTCGCCACTGACGCCCAACGGGTTTCACGATGCAACTACCAGTTTCGCGCAAATTGATGAGTGGTGGTTTGAGCACCCGGACGCTCTGGTGGGATGGGTGCCTGCCTCAATCGAGTGTGCAGTCCTAGACCTGGACAACAAGAGCGACAAAAACGGTATCTATGAGGTCGAGAAGCGGGAGCTGGACTATGTTTCAGCCGTCTGGTATCGCACTCCTAGTGGCGGGGAGCATCATGTGTTTCGTGAACCGTGGGTTAGGAAGGTGGGTCCCCAGCAGGACTATCTTGGCTTCCCCGGAGTCGATGTGCGTTCGGGTGGGTCGTATGCCATCTGGTACGGGAACGCCCCTACGTCACTAGAAAACGTTCCAGAGATGCCCGAGTGGATTCATCAAGGAAAGCGGAAGTCCAAGGCTCGACGTCCGGGGTCTACGTTTCGAACCCTAGATGGAAACCGTAACTACGAGGGTGAACTGGAGCAGTGGTTCCAATGGTTGGGTGATGAAACCCCTTGGTGGGCAGCATTGCGCATCGAGGAGGAGATTGAGTCTCTTCACCATGTCGGCCACGACGACCTGGTACGTCTGACATGGCGTATCCACCAGTCTCGACTGGGCGGTGCGGTCGGCCTGGGCCCGGTTGCTCTGCTCCTTGTGGACGCGTTCCGCTCGACAACAAACAACCACGACGGTTGGGAGCGCGAGCTCGAAGACGCTATCCGTGGAGCACTGGGGCCGGACTGGTCGCCTGACGTTTCTACCCCTGGTTCGACAGGCGGTGATGGTTACAATGGTTGAGCTGAAAGAAACACTGTCGAATAAGGAGCGCCGTGACTTGGCGCTTCGTGTCTTCGGGCACCTTGATGAGGCCGCGCCTGTGCCTCCGGCTGAAGAGTCTGAACTCTCGGTTTGGTTTGTTGAGCACCGCCTGAAAGACAAGGTGCTTCACAACACTAAACAAGGCTGGTGGTATCACAACGGCGTTGTTTGGAAATCGCTTGACCCTACCGTGGTCACAGAGGGACTTCGGATTGCCGTCTCGGACCTCCACGCCCTGGCAAAGAAACGGGGAGTCGGGCGGGACGAGAAGCGAGTCTTGAAGGCGTTGAGCTCGAAGAACCGCATCAAAGCGTGTGTGGAGCTGGCAAAGGGTCAAGTTTTTGTTGACCCTGACGAGTTTGACACCCACCCTGAGCTGCTCAATGTGCTCAATGGCTATGTGGACCTGAAAGATGGCACGCTGCATCCCCACGACCCTGACCTTCGTTTCACCAAGGTCGCTGGGGCGAACTATATTCCTGGGGGTCGCCATTCTGACATTGATGCTGCTTTGGAGGCCCTGCCTCCCGAGGAGAGGGCCTGGCTGAAGGTGCGGCTCGGTTCGGCACTGTTTGGTCTGCAGCTTTCTGATGAGGTGTTGTTTCTCCTCGGAGGTGGCTCCAACGGAAAGAGCACCATCGTGGTGGCTGCACAGGTGGCTGGCGGTGATTTTGTGGTGATGCTGCCGGAGAAAACCTTGATGGCTGGAAAGTATGACCATTCGACAGAGCTCATGCCCTTGAAAGGCGCTCGGGTCGCCATCTTGGAAGAACTGCCTGAGGGGCAGGAACTTCCGGTGAAGCGGCTCAAATTGCTAGCAGGGACTTCTACCGTTACTGCTCGGGGTATGCGCCAAGATAACGAGACCTTCTTGGCGACACATACACTCTTCGTGACAACCAACAAGTTGCCGCGCGTTCGCGAGAGCGATGGGGGCACTTGGCGTCGCCTTTTGGTATTGCTTTTTCCCTACCATTATGTTGCCCCAACAGAGGTTGCTGAACCGAGTGACAAGGTCGGAGACATTAATCTCCGCCGGCGGATTCAGGACAACGAGTCAGGGCAAGCAGAAGCATTTCTTGCGTGGATGATTGAGGGTGCAGTCGAGTATCACCGACTCGAAAAAATGCCCTCGGTACCTTCTGCCGTTGAGGATGCAACCGACACATGGCGAAGAGGCGAAGACACGCTTCTTGGTTTCTTCTCGAGCGAGATTGAGCCTGCGGAGGGTCGGCATATTGCCAGCAGCAACCTCTACGACGCATATACGCGGTTCGTTCTCGACAGCGGAGGGTTCCCGATGGTCAGTGCTGTGTTTTCTCGCGAGTTGAAGGCTCACACGAAGCTTGAGAAATTTCGTCGTGAGTCAAAAAGGCTGAGGTCAGGTGCTGTGGGTAGGTCCTTCTCCGAGGAGACCGGAACGTATTCCATCTCAGCCCAGTACAACGCGTGGATGCATGTTAAGTTCACGAACGAGCGGGACCCAAAGAATCCGCCTATGGGTATCTAGCAACCGATGTGTGCATGCTGTGCAAGCGAATTCTGTTAATCGTCAAGAACTCTCTCTTTTGATTGCGTTCTATTGGGGTAACAGGTCTTCACTTGCACAGTGTGCACAAGGGGGTTTTTCCTTTACTGCGATTTACGTCGTCTCTTTGAAAGCCACTCATCTATCTCCGCTCGACTCCACAACCTGGTCGGGTGACGCTTCTGTGACCCCGTAGCATCTGTCGGTGCTGACTCCCACAGGGGGCGCGGAAAATCCGAACTAGGGCGGACCAGGTAGGTGTGGATGGAGGTGCGTCTCATTCCGGTGAGGTCTGCAACCTGCCAAATATCCAAAACTTCCTCCTCCAAAATCCTGGTCAATTCGTCTCTCGAATGCATCATTCCACTGTAGGTGACCCAGCGGAGAAAGACATCATTTGACTACACCGAAGAAAATTGGTACTGTAGTCATATTACTTCACGCTCCCACAACAATAGCATCGCGACTGGCAATCGAGGGGTCCGTTGTTTGGGAAAGTGTTTGCCCCCTGCCGCCTCCCACCGAGTTTGCAGGGAAGCAGAAATTGGATAAAACTGCTTCATTTTGGGGCGATGTCAGTGGTTGCTGGCATCCTAAATCTCTTAACTCTTTGGAAGGAGTCACCATGAATGTAGACAAAGATTTCACCGCAATCCTCTGCGTAGTAGACCGCTCAGGCTCAATTGAAGTTGCGCGTAACGAATACGAAGAAGCCCTCCAGGGCTTTCTAACCGAACAGGGGAAGCAACCTGGCCTTACGAGGGTGCATTTTGCAACTTTTTCGACAAGTTACACGTTGGACCACAGAATGGCAGACCCGCATTCAATAAAGGTCCAGATTGAGCCACGCGGAGGGACGGCTCTCTACGATGCGATTGGGCATTGCATCAACGGGTTCACCTCGGAGATGGAAGCGTTGCCACCCCATGCCAGGCCATCGAAAACAGTGCTTTTGGTAGCGACCGATGGGGAAGACAATTCCTCTGTCCAGTTCATTGCTGATTCGGTGCGTGAGCTGGTCCAGGCAAAACAGGACGTCGAAGGCTGGGAAGCATTGTTTATGGGTGCAGAGCAAGACGCTGTGCGTGAGGGAGAGAAGCTGGGGTTCAAGGCCGATGCTTGCATCACCTTCAAACTTCAGGGTGGTTCTGTCCACGCCGCAAGCGCCGCGTCACGTTTCGTGAACGACGTCCGTCAGGGCACTCGTGCTGGTTTCACCGAGGTGGAGCGGGGTTCTGCGTCTGGGCGTAGCCGATAGTTCTTGGCCTGGCGGGGGTCCTTTTGGGCCCCCGCCTTTTTGTTTCTATTCGCCGCGATTGAAAGGAGAAATGGCATGTGGTTGTTTACAACTCAAGGTTTCATCAGTGTGGTTGCCCACACCGGAAAACCCGACACTTTATTGGTTCGGGCACGAGACGAAAGCAGTCTCCTAAGCCTCCAGGGGGCAACGGGAGCGACTTTGACGCACACGCCCTTCGCCGACTATCCCTATCGAATTGAGGTCCTAAGGGAGGCTTACGCCGCCTGGGTCTTGGAGGAGATTTCTCGCCTGACCTACAGCAATTACAAATCACACATGTGTTCAGCTCGTCCCGAGCTAGGGGACGCCCTGCACGAGGTTTGGGCTGCGATGCACGCCATTGAAACGCCGCGGGTAACCCAGGAGGACCGGGAAAAAGCGGCAAGGCGGTACCCAAACCAGACATGGACTGACGAAGACATCGAAATGCTGAAGGGGATGGGCCACATCTAATGGAATCTGCGGATGTTGAAAAAGCTGGGGAAGTAAAAATTCAGAAGCTGTTCGCAAAGCTCCCATCAAACTATTTGGAGCTCACGCCTGAGGAACAAGCGAAATGGAGGAGCGACCTCGCCCAAAGAATCCTTCAACGACAAATGGGACTTGATTTTTTGGGATGAAGGGCTGTCTGCTGTGTCCCGTTAATGAACACTCGGGGGAGAGCTCAACCATGGTTGTCGGCGTTTGAAACTAGTCTTGCAGCATGGGAGCCCGAATCATCGACAACAAGCGAGCACGACTCGCCGACGTAATCAATGAAATAGCGCCCTCGTTCACGGAGCTTTCGATAGCCACTGGCTACTGGGACTTGCCTGGGCTCCAAACGGTCATTGCGAGTATTCGCTCATACGAATCCATTCGGCTCCTAATTGGCCAGGAGCCTCTTCCTCCTCGGTTCGCGAATCTTTTAGACCTAAACAAACTCGATGAAACATTCCCCGAAGCTCAATTCGTATCCTCACTCGAATCCTTGGACCACCGGAGCGAACTTCGGGACTTAGTCATTGAGGTGAAGAGATTGCTTGACGAAGGCCGTTTGGCCGTGAAGGTGTTTCGGGGCAACTTCTTGCATGCCAAAACCTATATTTTCGGGTCATTCTCCTCGAGGGAAGCCATCGGAGTCATCGGGTCCTCCAACTTTACCGAAGCAGGCCTAACCAGAAACTTTGAGTTGAATGCCTTGGAAGATGAAGCACGAATTGTCAAGTTTGTCCCCCATGTCGAGTCAGACCAACACGGACACCTCAGCTGGTTCGAATCAATTTGGAATGATGAAAAATCTGAGGACTGGGGAGGAGATTTCGCCCGCGTTTTGCGGGATTCTCCGGTCGGGGACCTGGCTTTCTCGGAATATCACATGTACATGCGCGCTCTTTATGAAATTTACGGAGAGGAGTTAGTTCCCGAAGCAAAATACTCCGGTGGCGACAGCGATGTTCTCTTCGAGTTTCAGAAAAGAAATGCAAACCTTCTGATTCGCAAACTCCAAAGAAACGGGCTAGCAATGCTCGCGGACTCCGTCGGTTTGGGTAAGACCATCACGGCAGGAGCGGTTATTCGCCATTACGTTGAGGAAAGGGATGCGAAGCGCGTCTACATTGTCGTGCCCGCGAACCTCACCGAACAGTGGCGAAACGACCTGTTGAGCGTTCACAAGATGTACGACGGCTACCAGATTTTGTCAATGCAAGATTTAGCTCGGGTGCAAGCGGAGAGGAAGCTTGATGAATACAAGTCGGTGGACCTATTCGTTGTTGATGAAGCCCACAACCTCAGAAGCGGAGGAGGAACTCGACACGATGAGCTGATGGATTGGTTCAGTGACAATCCTGACAGTCACGTTCTTCTCCTGACTGCCACTCCTATAAATAACTCCCTGCGGGACTTTGTGAATCAAATCCAGTTGGCCGCGAAAGGAAGGCTCGAATCTTTTCCGGTTGTGTACCCCACAGCCAATAAGACCGAGACCCTTGATTTTTTCCAGGCGGTAGACCGACTTATAACTGAGGCGAAGAAGGCTGAAAAGAGGGGCGAAAAGCCCGATTATGCCAAGGCAAACAGCATTATGCGGCAAGGATTGAGCCGTTTTCTGGTTCGGTCCACTCGCCAGGGAATCGAGCGTGAGTTTGGAGGCGTCCAGTCGGTCGATGGCACGATGAAGCGGTTTCCAAAATCAATCGTCCGCTCGGCTCCATACACTTTCGAACCCAAATTGATGGTAGAAATTCACTCCATTATCGCCGAGAATCTGGACGTTTTTGGCGGTGTTGACCCCACGAGTCTTTCCGTGGATTCACTGCTGTCACAGACTCAAAGAACGAAGCACCCTCTTGACCAAATCGAGGAAGTGCTGCGAAAGGGAAACCATGAGAGCAACCCATTCGAAAGTATCTTTCAGGGGCTGCTCTTGCTTGGTTTCGCTCCGTACAAATCAGAGACGTACAAGACTCAGTTTTACGGGAAAACTTCGGAGGAAATTAAGGGGTTTCGACTTGACCCTGAAGATTCTCTTCGCTTGAACAGCCAGTTGAGCGTTCACAATATGCTTCGGGTAACACTGCTAAAGCGTCTTGAGTCCTCCCAATATGCCCTCAGGAAGTCGCTCGAAAACTACAGGGAGAAAATCAAGGATTTCAAACTAGCTCTTGATGCCGGGTACATTGTGCGGCTCAAGGACCTACGAGAGCTGAGAGCAATTTATGGTGATGACCTCGATTTGGCTGAGCAGCTCGACACTGCTCAGGAGGTTGAAGACCGACGAATTGCAGCAGACCCAGAGGTATTCGAGTTAGGCGCGCTTCAGAACGACCTAAAGCGTGACGAGGAAATAATCGAGGTTCTACTTAAGCTTTGCGGGACCCTTGACCGACATGACGACAAGCTAATAGCCTTCGCGAACTTAGTTGAGCAACTCCAAGGGGCAGATTCACCGCCGAGGAAGCTGCTTATATTTACCTATTTTGCGGACACGGTGGATTACCTCAAGCAGCGTCTTCCTTCTCTTCTGCGAAACATCGATTTTGAATCAGATGTTGGCTTTACTAGCGGGGCAAACAAGAGAGAGCTTGAAAGTCTTACCCGCAGGTTTAGCCCAGAATCTAAAGGCGCTGCGGACGTTTCACCTGATAGCGAGATTACCTACTTATTCTCAACCGATGTCTTGAGTGAGGGTCAAAACCTCCAAGACTGTGCGACTCTCGTGAATTTTGACCTTCATTGGAATCCAGTTCGAATGATTCAGCGGAATGGCCGCATTAATCGTTTGGGGTCAAGGTTCGATGAAGTTCACATTTACAATATGCGACCGGAAGTAAAACTTGATGAGTACCTGGCTCTTGTCGAAAGATTGGAGCGGAAGATAGAACGAATTCGCTCAACCATCGGCACTGACTCTTCAATTCTCGGCGAGTTGGAGAATCCAGTCGAATATATTTCTGACCTTTATGACGACTCGAAAGCAACTGAAGCCTTTGCTGCTCTCGATGACGACAAAGACCTTTTGAGTGAAGATGAGTTCATCAGGGACCTGCGTGCTTTTGATGCCTCTGCCTCTGAAATGGAAAAGCAAATGGTGTTGGGTATTCCCCAAGGCAAGTGGGGATACATTCCAGCTGATGCTCTCTTATCGGAGGACCTCCTGGCCCTCGGTTTGGTGCGGGTCTCTGGAAGCTCTGGCAGCAAGAGCTCACAATTCGTGAACAGCGTTTTCGTGTCGGTCACAAATTCTTACCGACCTATAGAAACGATGGAGGCACTTCATCTAATTCGTGCGTCCCCAGAAACAAGTTCGAGAATCGAGGACAAGATTTCCCTCGATAGAAGGACTATTCAGTCGCGAGTGACGAAGATTGCGGAAAAGCATGCCCGTTCACTCCCAACCCACTTTCGGATTACCGCGTCTCCGGCCAGGGTCTTGGACAAGCTTGTTCAGGTCGCTCCCGAGCTGGGCCTTCGGGCAGCGTTAAACAGAATTGACACCAAGTCCGAACTCAAGGTCGCTAGCAAGCTATTCAGGCGGGCCGGACGGGAGCTAAAAGACAAGGGTCTTTCGAGTGAAACCATCGACGGATTTCAGAGGTTGACATTACGACTTGAGAGCCAACCGGTACCGACAAAAACCCCGCAGCAAACGGCTGGGGTGATTTTCTTTGCCCGTTAGTCGTCAAACTCTGGAGGCGCTAAATTCCAAACTAGGCTTTTTGTCTGCCGAGAAGAACCCAGGTCTCAGCCTGCCAATCGCCATTGACCTAGCAAATACCCTGCTCGATTTGGTGACATCCGAAGCCAAGCATTCGGCGGAAGAAGTTATCGATGACCGACTGGTCGTGCTCCCAAATTCGGAAAGACAGGACCATTGGTTCCAAAAGCATCCGTGGATGGGTGATGAGCGCTCCGCTTTCGACTTGTTTGATGGCGAGCAGTCTCCAATTCGTGGGAATTTTTTCTGGATGAAAAAACGGTCCAGACAACATGTCTCCGGTGGAGTACACCTCACCGAAAACTGGGAGGACAGGGATTTCACGAGAAACAGCAACCACAAGGTTGGGGTTCACTTTTTTCTGAACGCGCAATCCGACTCTGTCCTGGTGGTCCTTTCGAATCGGGGAAACCTGCGACTCGTTGAACTTGCCGAGTGCTTAACCAACACGCAAGTCGAGATATTCAATAAGTGGTCGGATGCTTGCGACGAAACTTCCCAAGAGAGGTTGCACTCTGCCCTTTGGGACAGTTTCAAGCTCCAGAGCGTAAATCTCGAGTTCTATGAAGGAGTCTCGAATTCCTTCAATGAGCTCGTTGGGCATCTTGCAGCTGCTGGTAAAAACCAGGAAGATGCCAAGCTTTTCGCAAGCCGTCTCCTTGGGCGGCTTATCTTCGTCTGGTTCTTGCGCAAAATGAAGTTAATTTCAGACACACCTGACTACTTCGCCGCCGATGGAGCGTCCTCTGGAGATTACTATCGAGCTAAGTTGGAGGCGCTTTTTTTCGGCACCTTAAATACTCCCACCGAGCACCGCGTTCCCGTCGAAGGCCAGATAGACCTTCGGACCCCTTATTTGAACGGCGGTTTGTTCTCGCCAAGGGAGGGAGACTGGGTGGCAGAAGCAGATTTGTCCTTTCCGGACGCCTTCTTTTCGCGGACGTATGAACACTTTTCTCAATTTAATTTCACAACTGACGAGTCAACTCCAGAGTTTGAGCAGGTGGCGATTGACCCTGAAATGCTTGGGCGGGTATTCGAGTCATTGCTCGCGACGCAACTGCAAGAGTCAGGCGCTCAGGCTCGCAAGGCTAGGGGGGCCTTTTATACTCCACGCGAGATTGTCGCGTTCATGTGCAAAGAAGCGTTGCGGCAATATCTGCTGGAGGCAGGAGTTGAAGACGAACGTCTACCGAATGCGGTAGACAAGCTTTTGGACACATCTGACCAAGACTGGGCGATAGCTGGAACCAATAGCTTGAGGGACGTTCCAGAGAACCTTCGAGCGTCGATTTTGGCCCAATTATCTAGCCTGAAGGTATTTGACCCGGCATGCGGCTCAGGAGCATTTCCAATGGGCATGCTGCACATTCTCTCTAAGACAATGTCGCGTCTGGACCCAAATCGCGACGCCTACACCCTGAAGCTCGACATTATTCAAAACTCAATCTATGGCAGTGATATCGAGCCTATGGCGGTGGAAATAGCTCGCCTTCGGGCGTGGCTGGCGCTCCTGGTTGACGAGGACCCGAAGCACATTCAACCTTTGCCCAACCTGGATTTCAAGTTCGTTTGTGCCGATAGCTTGCGCAAGCTCAAGACTAATATCAGCCTGTTTTACGACCCTTCTTTGCAAGAGTCCTTAGTGGTTATACGTGATGGGTACTATTCTGCGACGTCACCCGCAGAGAAGTCGGGGCTTCGTTCACAATATTGGGACGCTCTGAATTCCGTCAAGAATGATGAAGACGATGTGCGTCTGTCACAGTTGCTCACGTACGACCCATTCGCTTATGAGGTACCTGCCTCCTTTTTTGACAGTGAAGAGATGTTTGGTCTGGCTTCGGGCTTTGACATTGTGATTGGAAATCCTCCCTACATAAGCCACGACGCTGTAGTTACCCCGAAGGGCATTTTGAAGGAGTATGACGTTTTTGAGGCCTTCGCAGACCTTTACTGTTATTTCTTTGAGATGGGATATGAGCTTGTTCGGCAGAGGTCCGGGGTTCTCTCCTACATCACTTCAAACTCGTTCATCAAATCGGAATACGGTAGGCCCCTTCGAAAATATTTTGAGCGAACACAAAGTTTGGACCGGCTGGTAAATGTCGAGGAATCTCAGCTCTTCGAGACTGCCACTGTAAATACAGCTATTGTCTTCCTGGGTTCGAGGAGAGCGCCCGATGTCCGAGTCGTGAACGCCGCGTACGATGCTTCCTCGCACTCATTCAATGATTTTGTGGAAACGTCGGAAATTCAGATACCCAGAACTAAGTTCACGGAAATGCCATGGGTGTTAGCTGACGGACCCGTAGCTGACGCTTTAAAAGCAATATCGGAAGCGGGACCGACCCTCAAGCAGCTCAACACATTCGTGCGCCTTGGGCTCGCGACAGGCAGCAATGAGGCTTTCGTAGTCTCACCTCAAAAACGTTTGGAACTAATTGCCTTGGATTCGAAGAACGAGGAAGTAATTAAACCAGTCATTGGTGGCGAAGATGTTGGCTCGTACTTTTACAAGAGTTCGAAATACCTCCTCCTTACTCCAAATGGGGTAGACGTTCCCGAGCAATATCCAATGTTGATGCCTCACTTTGAAGAGTTTGGGGACAAGTTCAAAAAGCGAGGTGCGAAGGGAAAGCACTGGAGCAATCTGCGGGCCTGCTCGTTCTTAGGGGAATTCCACAAAGAGAAAATTGTCTGGATTGAGCTTGCGAAGAACGGGAGATTTGCTTATTCAGATGAAGAAATATATCTCTTGAATTCCGCCATCTTTATGACCGCGCCACATGGGTATTCGGCAAAGGCGCTTACCGGATTGTTGAATTCCAAGCTAATTAATTTCTATATGAGACACGTATCGCAAACAAGTGGGATGGGCACTAACCGATGGATAAAGGCGACAGTTGCAACGTTCCCGATTCCTCACGTTAATCAATTGAATGCGGACTTGTGGGCCCGCCTCGAGGCACTTGTCGAAGAAATTCTCGCTCAAGGCGGTGATGCTCCGATAAATCTCGAGACATTGGAAGAAGTCAATCAGGTCGTGAGCGACCTATACGGAATCGATAAATCGCTGGCCAAAGCGGTTGGGCTTGTTTAGGGGCTTAGCTACTCCGTTCGACTTAAATGCAAACGTCGGTAGGACCCCGAAGTTCGGGAGGTGCGGCTAGTTCTCGCCGCTATGGAGCATCAAGAGTCCGATAATCCCTCGGAGGAGTGATATTAAATGACGTTGCGATTACTCGAACTTTCAGGTCTCCGGCACTGTAAAGTTTGCGACTCTGCACCTTTTGTGTCGGCGACAGGTCGGGGGGACGCCCGCTAAACCGACCACGAGCGTGTGCTGCTGCCATCCCGTCGCGGGTGCGGGCGGCCATCAGACTTCTTTCCATCTCAGCTACAGCAGCAATCATGGTCGACAATAACTTGCCTCCGGCCCCGTGATGTTTATGTTCTGCTTCGGTGCCTTTAACTCGACACGTTTCTCTTCTAGTTCGGACGCGATTGTGAGGAGGCCCTCGTGCACCGACCAAGTCAGTCGGGCCGGGCTTCGGCAGCAACGGAAGTAAAAATAGGGCCGGTCTGCAATGGACCTCCTCGTAGAGAATCCAATATTGCGAATATGTTCCGAAATGGGATTCGAGGGGCCTGCCGAGGCCGCTCCCGCAGCGGTGGAGAGCGCGTCGGGCATTGCGATGCTCGCCAGTTTCTCTGGGCGTAGGTTTGATTTTGTCATTCATGCCGGAGTCAGCATTTTTCCTATTTGGACAGATTTCTACGGGGCTTCAGGTTCAAAACTGAAGGCCGTTGCTGGAAGTCCACTAAGGCCCCACTCAAGAAGGCTTTTCTGGCGATGGACTACATCATGAATATTAAGCTCATGCACCGTGGCATGCTGCGGGAAATCATGGCCTTTGAGTAATTGGACTGGTGTGGCTTAGGCATCAAAGAAAAATTCCCAGAACGGTAAAGAAATTTTGCAACCTGGGCAGTGGTAGCCGACCTCGTCAAGTTGGCATCTCAACAAGCACTGCGGGCAGTTCGGGGCTACGACGGGTCCTATTTGAGTCATGGGCTCAACGTAGGAAACCCGAGGGTTCACTCGCTCTATTTATCCACAGGCTAGCTTTTGGAAAGTTTGAACGACACCTCGTACTTATAGAACTCAACTGTCGGCACCATCGCTAACGCCCTGCGGAACTTGGGGTCATCGTCGGCCCCGATAATTATGCCTTTCACCGTTTTTGAGTCGTCAAGTTCTGTGACGTAGCCCATGTAGCGAAGAATCTGGCCAACAACGACATCGCTCACCCGGCCACGTTTGAGTTCGATGACGACAAGCTCTTTCCCATCTTTACTCTGGGCGAGGATATCGATTGGGCCAGTGTCAGTCGGAAACTGCCTGCCTGCTATCTCCCCATCTTGAACAAAGATGTCGTACTTTTTGCCCAGGTCGGTGTGCTCCCAGTTCGACACCAGGAAATCCTCCAAATGACGTTCCAGGACAAAACTAAGCGGGTTTTCGACTGTGGAGTCATTGACGATGATTGCTTGGTGGTCGCCGGTGAAAGCCCTCTCAATTTCATCTGCATGCGCACTGAGATTTGCAACCGTATTTCCAGAACCGAGGCTGCGCCGCATGTCCTCGCTGAAGTCCGCCCGTTCGAATGGTTCTGTATCCCATTGCACTGAACGCCTGTGGGGCAAAGGTTGGTCGGGGGAGTAGAAATAGGGGCTCGTTACTGTGCCCAGGTGGAACACGCCATTAGCGTCTGAACTGACGACGACATCACCTTCACAAACTTCATGACCGAGGGTCCATGTTTTGCCGCACGCCAAACCAGCACCTATCCGAGAGCTCACCTCGTCATGCTTCATCACCTCAGGGATAAAAGCCGCGTTGAAATTCTGCAAATTATCCGGGAACTGTTCGGTGAGGTCCACGTGGGAAAGCCAACCGGTGCCGACCCAACCTTCTTGTAAAGCCTGGTCTGCGTGCTTTGAACCCTGACCGAGGAATACACGGTAATACTTTTTCATTCAGAACCTCCAGGAACAATTAGAAACAACCTATCGCTCACTAGCGACGAGGTCCGGTCCTCGGGGCAGACTGAGGGGAACCGGGTCTGTACCACCCCGTAACCAGACGGGGCGGTGAGGCTTAACAGGAGCACTATTACCCAGACCTTGAGTCGTTTGGCGTCGCAGAGCTTGCCTTCTGGCTGCCGAGGTTATCCACAACCGCTAATCCCGCAGGGCCGCATACACGGTGGGGGAGCTCACGGAATGTACGGCAGCTATTTCCTTCACCGTGAGTTCGCGTGAATTGTAAAGCTTTTGGATTGTCTTCTTCTGCCCGTCTGTGAGTTTTGGTTTGCGGCCTCCAACACGACCGCGAGCGCGGGCCGCTGCAAGACCGTCCTTGGTTCTTGCGACCATGAGGGAGTGCTCGAACTCTGCGAAGGCGGCAACCATGTGGAAGAAGAGTTTGCCTTCTGGGGTGGTCGTGTTGATGTTTTGTTCCAACACTTCTAGTGCGACACCCTTGTCTTCTAGTTCGCCTGAGATGGACAGTAGGTCCTTTGCTGAGCGCCCGAGCCGGTCGAGGCGGGTGATAACCAGAGTGTCGCCGTGGCGCATTTGCTCTCGAAGTTTGTCGAGTTCAGGGCGGGATGCTTTGGTACCGGTGATTTTCTCGATGAAGAGCTTGTTCGCTCCCGCAGCTGTGAGGGCGTCTGCTTGTGCTTGGAGGTTTTGGTCCAGGGTTGATACGCGGCCGTAGCCAAATCGTTGTGAGGTCATGTGAGCAGTATAAATCAAACGGTGCTTGCTTGTCAATGTTTGTTTTACGAGTTGTTTTAGAAGCGGAGGGTTTAATTCCCGCGGTGTCGTGTCCCCTTGAAAATGTGTAAAACAAACGAACGTTTGATTTGAGAGCTAGCGGGACTTCTTCATTGAGCCAAGGACCAACACGGCTGCGGTCAAGAACACGGCGAAGAAGCCCAAAACGCCCATGGAGTAAGTCCAATTCGTCACGGTTGCTTCCCACCCGATAACTACATCGGCCCCCGAGTGGCCCATGAGGGCATTTAGGTCAATGGTTGCAGACAGTGAATTCATCGCCCAG
>Ga0307983_1000708_pt1 | contig 16326 bp, 11 predicted proteins | sample OrgLakmetagen991_FD_201845 | JGI IMG/M metagenome (GOLD analysis project Ga0307983, IMG submission 201845) | Saline water microbial communities from Organic Lake, Antarctica - #991 | ecosystem: Environmental > Aquatic > Non-marine Saline and Alkaline > Saline | place: Antarctica: Organic Lake...
CACAGAGGCATGAAAAACGAGCACCAAATGGTGCTCGTTAATTGGTATCTTTATAGTCGGACTGAGATGCCAAAACCTCCACGATATTGCCTATAACCCACTTTATTGATAATTGACTAAAAATAAACGTAAATATATAGAGAAATTCCAGTCTAATTGAGAATAAAGATTATTATAACTTCGATAGTATTTATTAATTATAACAACGTATAAAAAAAGTTATATCTAGATATACAAAACAGTTATATCTGTAAATTGTTAATAAAACAACGTATTTAGGTTAAAATAAGTATTGACATATTAAATATCTTATGCTAATTTATATTCATGGTTAACAAAAACAAAAAAGATCATACATAACTAAAAAACTATATAAAATAAATAATTTACGGAAAGCTACCATTAAGCTACAGAACAATAAATAACATAAAAAATATAGAAAAAATATGAACTTGATACGATCAAAACCATGACCTAAATAGTGACAAAAATGTCGCTCTAAAATGCCTAAAGCATGGAAGAGCGGTCAGTCACAAAGTCTTTTCAGGTGATAAGCGCTATACAGTAATATATTTGCGGCGGATTTATCACCTGGGGACTTCTCTTTATGTTTAACTGCACTCATTCTCTTGGTGCAGTTTTTAGTTTTGTCCGATATACTACGCAATACATGCTTAAGCAGAACAAACGAAAATTACTTTATGTCTATTGTTGCGGATTCTTACTTTCGCTTTGCGCACTTTTATTTTTCTTTCTATTCATTGACCCATTGGGTAGATCTTTAGTATTTATTTTTATACCAGTTGTATTGTTTTGGGTGCTACTGTTTTGTGGGTCACAGATACTGATACGGTATTTTGTTTCTGGTGATAAAAAAGCCTTTAACATAATGAGTTTGGTCGGAATATCGACCGCTGTACTACTGATATTGCTTTCGGGGATAGGTCAGCTCAGTGGGGCGGATGTCGTCATAACTTTTTGTCTGTGCATAGTCTGTTCGTTCTACTTCTATAGATCTTGGGAGTAAGATATATATTATAAATAGCTAGCGATGATGAACAGGGGTAACTATTCTAAATAATAGAGGTGGAACATAAGTTTTATCCTGTTATAATAACTGCTATAGACATGAATCCAGAAGAAATACTTCCAGCTCTAGAGAAAAAGAACACGCCGCAAGGCAGTGAGTCGACTGACTCTTCTCATGAAAATGACGGAGCTAGGTCTGTAGAGCAGAAACCGCAAGCAGCAAAAGATGGTTCCAGCGTGATGTCTGCTGCCGCTGTAAATGATGCGCAGCAAAAAGTCCAGGGAGTACCGCAGACAATGCAAGTTACAGCATCTGATGATGACGATAGTATCGATGTTCCGGATGTTGCTGAAGATGTCGATCTAATAGAAAAAGAGTGGGTGAAGAAAGCAAAAGACATCGTTAATGCGACATTTGGAGACCCATACACTCAAAATAAGCAGATGAGCAAAATGAAGATCGAGTATATTAAGAAGCGCTACGACAGAGTGATTAAAGAAAGAGACGAATAAGAAACACTATGCCTGTTCTGATAATTATCCTTACCGTTTTACTGCTTGCAACAGCTATAACGCTGACGATTATATATTTTAACTCACGTAAAATATACCGCGAGCAGAAAAACTATGAGCGGGGATTGAAAATGGTGCCCCTATATATACATTTGCCCCCCCTTAGTTCTGACATACAGGGTGGTGGTCGTGATGAGCGTGATGTTAACGACGAGACGATATCCAAAGCCCAAACACTTTATAATATTATTGCTTCAACAACTCAGAAAGGGTTCAAGAGTAAATTTTATGGTCAACGACACTTTGGTTTTGAGATTGTTGGACATAAAGGTTTCGTGCATTTTTATGCGGCTGTTCCCGTTGCGCTAGTAGACCTGGTTCAGCAAGCAGTCACAAGTGCCTACCCTACAGCTCGGCTAGAAGAAGTTGCTGAACACAATATTTTTAGTCAAGTCGGCAGATCCAGTGGAACAGTCGGTGGTGAAATGGTCTTAAAAGAAGATTCTGCGTATCCAATTGCAACATTCCAGGAATTAAAACGCGATACGATGCAATCTGTGCTTAATGCATTGGCAGGACTAGGAAAAGAAGATGGTGCTGGTATACAAATTCTGCTAAGACCTGCAGATAGCGCCTGGAGAAAAAATGCTCTGTCTAAGGCCGATAAAAAGCGGAAGGGTAAAGATAAAAAGAAGAGCACAGCCGATAAAATGACCGGCTGGTTTAGTGGACTATTTGAGGCGCTATGGAAGCCACCAGAAGAAAAAGAAAAAAAAGGTGAAGATTCAAAGCCACTGTCTGGAGCTGATCAAACGGTAGTTGATGCAATAGAGGAGAAAACAAAACACTCTGTCTTTGAAGTACAGATACGAATTGTCGCTTCGTCTAACATTTCTCAGAGAGCACAGACAATATTGAATAGCTTGCAAGCAACGTTTTCATTGTACGAAGCGGCTGGACGCAACGGATTTAAGTTCGTGACCGCTAAAGATATTGACAGTTTTGTGACCGGTTATATTTTGCGTTTCTTTCCACCCGAAAATAATAAGTCAGTGTTGAATTCTGTTGAGCTTGCAACACTATTTCACTTTCCGTCTCAGAGCAGTATTCCGACGACTCAGCTTGCTCGTCAGGCTTCTAAGCAGGTAGATGGACCTCGTAACGTGCCTGATACCGGGCTACTTTTGGGCTATAACGTATTCCGTGGGACGAAGACAAAGATAAACATTGATGATAATGACAGGCGACGTCATTTGTATTTGGTCGGCCAGACAGGTACCGGAAAATCTACATTCCTAGAGAATGCTGCTCTGCAAGATATGTTAAATGGTAATGGACTAGCATTCATTGATCCTCACGGCGACGTTGCCGAAAAGCTACTAGCTACTGTGCCAAAAGAGCGCACTGAAGATGTTATTTATTTCTGTCCAGCCGACATGGATTACCCACTTGGGCTGAATCTGTTCGAATTCGATAAAGATTCCCCTGAACAGAAAGACTTCTTGATTCAGGAAGCAATAAATATGCTCTATAAACTGTATGATCCACAGCACCAGGGTATTATTGGTCCCCGCTACGAGCACTGGTTTAGGAACGGTGCACTTACCATTATGGCTGATCCAAAGGGTGCAACATTCATTGACTTGCCGAAGGTATTTACCGATGATGACTATGCAAAAGAGAAGTTGAAATACGTGAAAGATCAAACGGTATTAGATTTTTGGAACAAAGAAATGGCCTCGACCTCTGATTACCATAAATCAGAAATTCTTGGCTGGTTTGTGTCTAAATTTGGTGCATTTTTGTCTAACGAAATGATGCGAAATATTATTGGTCAGACTAAGGGTGCATTCAATATGCGCGAAATTATGGATAAGAAAAAGATTCTTATAGTGAACCTGTCTAAAGGGCGAACAGGGGAACTAAACTCGAAGTTGCTCGGCATGATATTCGTTATGAAATTTCAGGCCGCAGCGATGAGCCGTGCGAATGTACCCGAGGCAGAACGTCCGGATTTTTGTCTGTATGTTGATGAGTTCCAGAACTATTCTACCGATAGTTTTGCAGATATATTGTCTGAAGCTCGTAAGTACGGACTCAACTTGATTGTTGCTAACCAGTTTACGACCCAGCTGACTGATGAAATTCGCGATGCAATATTCGGTAACGTCGGTACTATTGTGAGCTTCCGCGTCGGTACTGCCGATGCAGAATATCTGGCGAAACAGTTTGCGCCATCATTTGATACAGAAGATTTACAGAAGATTCCTAACTATAATGCGGCAGTTCGTATGCTTATTGGCGGAGTTCCAATGCAACCGTTCAGTATCGCTGGCTTGCCACCATTGGGAACACCAAATAAAGAGCTAGGTGAAGCATTAAAGCAATTGTCTGCAGCAAAACACGGACGACCAAAAGCAGTGGTAGAGAAAGAAATATTTGAACGACTGAATTCAACTCCTGGTGCTGATCCGAATGCAAAAAATAAACCAAACTTCAATAGAAATGCGCCACTAGGCGCTAACGCCCAAAAACCTGCTGCCCCTAAAAAGCCCTCAACTGGATCTACATTCTTAGACGATTGGATGCAAAAAAAAGAAACCAATAGTTTTAAATCACCGAGTTCACCGTTTAATAAACCACAAGCCGCGACGGCTGGAACTGGGCAAGTTGCAGCAGGGCAGCCTCAAGCCCAAGGTGGGGCACCAGTCAATAACACTCGGCCTCAATCACCAGCTCAAACTCCACGACCACAACAACAACCATCACTGCAGCCTCTAGCTTCTAGCCCTCAACCACAACAGCCCCACACTCCGAACCAGACACAACTGTCTCCTCAACCGGTGACTTCTGGCCTTCAATCTGTCGCACCCCAGGCTCCAGTAGGCTCTCAGCCAGTGAATCAACCCCAGACTGAACAAGTTCCAATGCAGGGTAGTAATATGCACTCAGCAGCCCCACAAGCTCAAATAACAGCACAAATCCCACCACAGCCAATCGCCCAGACTCCACAGCAGTCAGCTCCACCCGTAGCTGCACCAACAGTGACAAAAAAAGATAATGAAGTCCACCTCTCAACTAACGACCCTGTCGACCATACTTTCGATCTAGGTAAGTAGTCTTTTTATGTCACTTATCTTTGTAACAGGCATATCGACATCTGGTAAATCTTCAATTGCTCGGAGATTAGTAGATCAAGGCTATGAAGCCTACGATACTGAGCGTAACGGTATAAGTGCCTATTTCAATACGGAAACTGGTGAACGAGTAGCTGAATTTGGAGAAGCGCCTAATACAAAAGAATGGTTAGCCAAGCATAAATGGCTCATGTCCGTAAAATGGGTAGAGCATAACGCCGCCAAGAGCCAAAATAAGCTTGTGTTTCTATGCGGAGGTTCATCAAACGACGAACGAATCAGAGAATTATGCGATACAGTTATTTGGCTAAAGACGGACGAAGAAACAATTAGAAATCGTGTAGATAGGCTTCGAGAACATGATTATGGTACAAGGCCTCACGAGTTAGAGAAAATTATTAAAGGGAATAAATCAAAAGAAACTGATTACATAAACTACGGGGCTCTAGTGGTTGATGCCAGGAAATCTATAGATGTTGTTGTAGACGAGATACTTGGCTATTTGTAGAAAATAAGCTAATCGTTCACCTTAATGTCTAGTATTTATGTTTTCAGTTTTTAAAGTATAAAATATCAAAAAAAACTGACAAGCCCGCTAGCTCTATAGCCTAACCATAAATACTATGTTTGTTCTCTGTTCTTGCGAAAAGCGTAGGTGAGGCCTTCTATAGCTGTGCCAAGTAGCGAGCCACCAAGGAAGAGTAAGACGACTAATAGGTAGTTGAATTCGTAACCGTAATGATTCGTTGCCCATAATAGCGCAGATGTACCTATGAACGCGGCGACGGAGCCCCACAACATGCCTTGTGGACGTGCAATAGTCTTTCCGATAAACTTACTTGGTTTATCAATGATCGGGGAGTGTATTATTTTGCTAGCGGTTCTATCTATTGGGTTGAGGCGTTTGCGTGTGCGTGTCATTTGACGAGTCCAGGAAGCTGTTTTTAGTTGCAAAGATGCAATCAATGGGTGAGTATTCTTTGGTTGTTCGTTCTCCACACCTAAATGAGCAGTTTCTGTCGCAGTAATTGCATGCTGTTCGACATTGCTTCTGTGTGTTTCTAGCTGTTCATTATTACCATGGACTGCTTCGTGAGGTTTAATTTGCTCGTTTCTTGGTGCGCCTTCATGTTGTTCGATTGAATTTTTTGCTCGTAGAAGGTGTTCATTACCTTCAGGTAAATTTCTAATTTCACTCATGTTACATACCTCCTGTTGCTGCGTAGTCTGTGCGTATTATTTGTATTTCTTTACTCATTAATCTTGCTCGTGCGAAGAAATAGCCGATAGTGAGTGTTATACCCATGACGGCCATAAGGCTGGTTCCAGGACCAGTGTTCGGCAGTGTCTCAAGCCCTTTAACAGCGGGGCACTGAACACTCATGCTGACAATGTTGCCATAAGTATTATCAATGACACAATCGTAGTCTCCGCTAGTTGTAGAGGGGCGATTGGTGGCTGGAATCGGATCGAGTAATATAACCTCGAAAGTTAGTTCTACTTGAGAGTTGGCTGGGACGGTGATATTATTCCAAATAACTTTGTTTTGCCCTGGATCAAATACACCACCTGAAGATTCTAGAGCGCTGATATTAAGTGTTGCGTAATCAAGGATATCTCCGATGTAATCTTCAATGATAATTCCTGTGCGTTCATAGTTTTGTGAGTTGGTAGTCGCTAATGTGTATTGCAGAACCTCTCCAGCACGCACTGTTGATTCAATTGCTTCTTCGCCGTCTAGGCCACGTGTGATATTGCTGACCGTTTTTGACTGTCCAAGTGGCTCGTCATCTTCAAAATCAACGTTAGCACGACATTCAGTTTCTTGTTTGCCATCAAGTCCAGTTGCGCTGTAGGTCACTCCAACGACTGTTTCGTATTCACCTGGTTGGTAGGTGTGCATTGCTGTGTCGGTAAGTTCTGATGATTCATTTGTTACTACTGGTGATCCGTCCCCCAAGTTATAGTTATAGCCAAATACTTGAGTTGTCGCTGGGTTAGATGAAGTCAAGGTTGTTTTGTAAGTGACTTTTCTGGTTGCACGGTTAAGTGCAGCATCGACAACTCGACACACTACCACTGGTTCTGCGCAGTTGGGGTTATCTATGTTTGGAACATTTGGATCAAATGGACAAGGTGTGATGACGTCTATACAGACATCATTTTTAGTAGAGATATTGGCGGCATTAGATGCCTTCATACTGGAGCCGTTACAGACTTCCGTGTTCCTGTCCAGTGGGTTATTGAGCCGTACTTGGATAAGTATTTGGCTATAAGTTGACTGGCCACGCAAATCACCGACGTCAACTGTCAAGAAGCCGAGTGCAGTTTGGTTCGTTTCGAATGGTGATGTTATCTTGACGACACTGTAATTTTTTATATCGAGTCGGTCGGTGATAACAACGTCTTCTGCTGTAGAATCGATGACTTTATTCCTGTATTGAATTCGGTAAGTGTAAGTGTCACCCGGTTTCAAGGCAGACGAATCTTCGACAATTGTTTTTTTGATATCAAGCTCAGGTGTTTTAGGTTCTGGCGCAATATCTGGCTGACGCGTAATAGGTATTTCGCAGGCAGTAGAGTGCGGTAACCATTCAGATTTTTCACGATCGATAAGTCTGACAGCTAGCTTTTTATCATTTTCATTTACTTTCACATTGATCACGACATCAAAGCTTGAGCTGTGAGCTTTGTTTACATAGTATCTTTTGTAGTTAAATCCGTCGCTAAACGTGAAGTCGTAGCCTGTAACGCCTGTATTGTCATTCTTGAGGGGTTCGTAGCTCGACTGTTTATCTGGCGGTGTAATAGTTGGACTATTGGCGGGGTGATTGTTCCATGTTGATGGAGACCCGACAGTCGTCACACCTAGATGTAATCCACGGCTATTGCCAGTTCCGTTATCGGGTGTTCCTTTAGGGACGCTACTGTTAGCAGGGAGACCGATTCTAACCGGAATCTTCACCGTATTAGACCCTCTTGGGAGAACTATCGGTCCGATGATGCTACACTCTGCAGCAATTGTTGGTGTCGGAATGTCTGGCACTGGAGTTGGAGTCGGTGCAGGAGGTTGATCGTAAGGTGGCACCCACGTGATATTTCCACAATCGACAAGAATCCAGTAAGTTTGCCCAGTAGTCGAGTTCTTGCCCTTGAACGCTCTATAGCTATTGGATGGGTTTTGAATATCCCATGCGCGCAAGTCACGCGTATAAACTGAACCGCTTGCGTGGTCTATTTTGCGTTCTCTTTTTTTGTATGTGGCATCAACTTTGGAGTAACTCCATAGCGAAGTTCTTCCGATAGTCCTGTAGCCTTCTTCGCCGCCATCTCTTGAGTTGATAGTAGCATTAGGATTATAAGTCAAGCTCTTGATATCTTCTCTGGAAATATAAAACCGATCGTAAATATCACGGACGCCATTTTCGTTGTTGTCGTAGGCGCGTAATATGTCGTCACGTGTTCTTACACCGTTGATAATATGATTAGTAGAAAAGGCAAGTGATCGTTCTGGCGGTGCAAGAATTGCAAGCGACTGTACTGAAAGTGCCAATGCCATGAAGACGAAGCTTAGTCGCCGTAATGATTTTTCTTGACGGAGTCTATCGGCATAAAACCCTACTTGATTAATCAAGCTCGAGTTGAACGGTAGGTTCGTCACAAGTTTTTTGAACATTATTTGTATCCTATTATTTGTTTATTTTTTATAGTTCTTGTGTTTATTTAACCACATATTTAAGTATTCACGCAATGGTTATGTTTGTGAGATTCGTTACGTTTCGTATATACTTGTATAAGTAACTGGTTAAAAAGACCAAAATAGTTTAAAAGACAAGAGGGTAAAAGTGGCTGACAAAAAGTCTCAGGCTAAGTCTAGTAAGGCTTATGATTCAAGTTCTATTCAAGTATTAGAGGGGTTAGAGCCAGTACGCAAGCGACCTGGTATGTATATTGGAAGCACCGGTATAGACGGTCTGCACCATATGATTAAAGAAGTTGCTGATAATGGTATTGATGAAGCGATAGCAGGACACGCAACTGAAGTAAAAGTAATTATGCTAGCTGATGGCGGTATTCGAGTCGAGGACGATGGTCGTGGAATCCCTGTTACCAAGCATGCCAAAACCGGCGTATCAACACTCGAGACTGTTCTGACTGTATTGCACGCTGGTGGTAAATTTGACGGTGGTGGTTATAAAGTATCGAGTGGTCTTCATGGAGTTGGTGTCAGTGTTGTGAACGCTTTGTCTGAAAAACTTGTTGCAGAAGTATTCCGCGAAGGTGTGCATTACCGTCAGGAATACCAAAAAGGCGCCCCAAAGACGAAGATTCAAAAAGTTGGTCCAACAGACCGCGGCAACGGAACAGTCATATCGTTTTGGCCTGATACTTCTATTATGGCAGTAGAGCCGTTTGAGTATGACTGGGTGCTTGATTATCTTCGCAATCAAGCCTACCTCACAAAAGGTATCAAAACTTCTGTTATTGATGAACGTATAAACAAAAGCTATTCTTTCTACTTTGAAGGGGGAATCCAGAGTTATGTGAAGCACATAAATCTCGGCAAAGAAGCAATTGATGATGTTTTTTATGTCGAAAAAGATATTGATGATTGTAGCGTAGAGGTTGCGCTGCAGTACACAGACACTTATACAGAGACAGTGAAGCCGTTTGCAAATAACGTTTATAACCCAGATGGTGGAACACACTTAACTGGGTTCCGTACGGCTTTGACTCGTATTATTAATGATTACGCCCGTAAAAATAATCTGATTAAAGAAAAAGAAGATAATTTGTCTGGTGAGGATTGCCGCGAAGGAATTACAGCAGTTATATTGGTCAAGATGCCAGATCCGCAGTTTGAGGGTCAGACCAAAAACAAACTGGGTAATCCAGAGATGCGTGGCTACGTAGAAACAGTATTTGCTGAGTGGTTTAGTTATTATCTAGAAGAACATCCAAGCACTGCGAAGAAGATTGTTGGTAAAGCGCTTCTATCTGCTCGTGCCCGAAAAGCTGCCCGAGCTGCCAGAGAAAATATCATTCGTAAAGGTGTGCTTGACGGTGCATCTATGCCAGGAAAGCTTTCTGACTGTTCCAATAAAGATCCATTAAAATCAGAAATATATATTGTAGAGGGTGACTCTGCTGGTGGCTCAGCTAAATCAGGTCGTGATAGTAAATCTCAGGCTATTTTGCCACTCAGGGGTAAGGTATTGAACGTTGAACGTGCTCGTTTAGACAAAATGCTTGCTAATAACGAAATTGTCGCACTTATAAAAGCATTAGGTGTCGGGATCGAAGATTCATTTGATCTTTCAGGATTGCGCTATGACCGCATCATTATCATGACTGATGCCGATGTCGATGGATCACACATTTCGACATTATTACTGACATTTTTCTTCCGATTTATGCGACCAGTTATAGATGGTGGACATATGTATCTTGCAAAACCGCCCCTATTTGAGTTGGTGAAGCCTGGAAAAGCTGAAAATATTATGATTTATGATGAAGCTGAATATGACCGAGTAATTGATGCTGCGATTGCAAAAAGAAGGGCAAAAGAAGGTGTGACAGTCAATGACAGTGATGATCGTATTCGCCAAGCTGGATTCACTGATGTGAAACGCTATAAAGGTCTTGGTGAAATGAACGCCGATCAGCTGTTTGACACGACAATGGACCCTGAAAAACGTGTATTGGTACAGATAAAAGTAGAAGATGCAGAAAAAGCTGACTCTATCTTTAATAAATTAATGGGTGCTGACGTAGAACCGCGTAAGAACTTTATTACAAGTAGAGCAAAATTTGTGAAAGATTTGGATATTTAAGATGGCAGAAGATACAACAAACAACACACCAGAAGACAATAATCCTTTAGAGGAAACAGTACCAAATCCACTCGAGCAGGATACTGAACAAGTAGTATCACCAGCTGTTGAGGTTTTGGCTCGCGCTCAAGAGCACTCACGTGTAGTGGAGAGTCGTACTGTCGAAAACGTCATGGAAGATAGCTATCTGCGCTATTCAATGAGCGTTATTGTTGAACGTGCTTTGCCAGATGTCCGTGATGGTTTGAAGCCGGTTCACCGACGTATTTTGTACTCAATGGACAAAAACGGTTGGCGTTCTGGTTCTAAATTTGTGAAATCAGCCCGCGTTGTCGGTGACGTTATAGGTAAGTATCACCCACATGGTGACACGAGTATCTACGATTCTATGGTCCGTTTAGCGCAGCCATGGGCGATGAGACATATGCTTGTAAACGGTCAGGGTAACTTTGGTTCCATGGACGGTGATCCACCGGCCGCAATGAGGTACACAGAAGCTAAGCTAAATAGAATAGCCGACGAAATGGTGGTTGACCTCAATAAAGACACTGTCAATTTCCGTGATAACTTCGATGGATCAGAACAAGAACCGTCAGTATTACCAGCAAAGCTTCCTAACTTACTATTAAATGGACAGCTTGGTATTGCTGTCGGTATGGCGACAAATATTCCCCCTCATAACTTGGGCGAACTGCTTGACGCAACAATGCATCAGATAGACAATCCAGATGCAACAATCGATGATTTGCTACAGTTTGTGAAAGGACCGGATTTTCCAACCGGTGGTGTCATATACGGTAAAGAATCAATACGTACAGCCTACGCAACAGGACGTGGTGGTATTGTGACGCGCGGTATTGCTGAAATATCCGAAAACTCAAAAGGGAAGCAACAGATTATTATTTCTGAGATTCCTTTTGGACTAAATAAAGCGAGTTTGATAGAGAAGATCGCTGATTTACACAAAGAAAAGAAGATTATCGGTATCGCTGATATGCGCGATGAAAGTTCACGTGGTTTGGTGAAGATAGTTATAGATATGAAACGCGATGCTTTTCCGAAGAAGATTTTGAATCAATTATTTAAACTTACCCAATTACAGTCATCATTTAACTTCAATATGATGGCATTGATTGATGGTATTCAACCAAGAGTATTGAGCTTGCAAGACATAATTCAAGAGCATATTAAACACAGACAAGTTGTCGTCAGACGCCGTACAGAATTTGAACTACGCAAAGCAAAAGACCGCGCACACATACTAGAAGGCTTGAAGATAGCACTCGATAACATCGATGAAGTAATCGCAACTATTCGCGCAAGTCAGACAACCGATGAGGCGCAAGCGAACTTGATCAAACGGTTTAAACTCTCAGAAATTCAAGCAAAAGCCATATTGGCTATGCAACTGCGAGCACTCGCAGGCTTAGAGCGCCAGAAAATTGAAGAAGAATTAGCTGAGCTGAAGAAATTGATCGAAAAGCTGGAAGGTATTTTGGCTGATGAAAAGAAAATTCTGAAGATCATCAAGAATGAGTTCAAAGAATTGCGTGAAAAATACGCAGACGAGCGCCGAACGAAAGTTATTCCACATGAACTTGGCAAAATGAGTGATGAAGATTTGATTCCTAACGAACAAGTTGTCGTGACCATGACATCTGCTAACTATATTAAGCGCAGTGCAGCTGGTGAGTATCACAAACAGCACCGTGGCGGCAAAGGCAAGCGTGGCATGACAACTCGAGAAGAAGATATGATTCAGCACCTGGTATTGGCCAACACGCACGATTTCTTACTGTTCTTTACGGATAAGGGCCGCGTGTTTAGACTGAAAACTTATGAAATCCCATCTGCTGGCTTAAGTGCCAAGGGTGTCGCTATTGCGAATTTGTTGCAGTTACACCCAGAAGAAGAAATTACGTCTATTATTACGCACCGTAATGATGACAAAGAAGGCTTCATGTTTATGTGTACAACGCACGGCGTGGTCAAGAAAACGTCCGTAGAAGCATACAAAAATGTCCGTAGTAGCGGACTCATTGCGATCAATCTGGATGAAGGTGATGAATTAAGATGGGTCAGATTCTCTAGTGGCAATAATGAAATTGTTATAAGCACACAGCAGGGGCAAGCTATCAGATTCCACGAATCTGAGGTCCGTTCTATGGGCCGTGTATCGCGTGGTGTGCGTGGCATTAGACTACGTAAGGACGATATGGTTGTCGGTATGGTCATTGTAGAAGATGACGCAAATATATTCGTTATGTCTGAAAACGGTTTCGGTAAACGAACCAAAGTAAAACAATTCACCGCGCACAAGAGAGGTGGTGTTGGTATACGATCTGCTGTAGTCAATGCTAAGACAGGTAAGCTGATGGGTGTCGCTAGCTTGAAAGTTGATGATGACCAAGAGGTGATCATTATATCTGAACAAGGACAAACGATCAGGCTTGGTATGAATGACATCCCTGAGATATCTCGAGCAACACAAGGTGTACGTGTCATGCGCTTGAAAGCAGACGATAAAGCAAGATCTATGGGGCTTGTAAAAGCCGAACCAAAAGACAACGAATCTGACGAAGATGCCGGATCTGACAACGTCAAAGTAGAAGCCAAAGTTCCTGAAACTCCAACATCATAAACTGATATTTCCAATACAAAATATGTATTTTCGTCAAATATATTACATATGATAGTATAATAAAACTATGACTATCGAATTACTGGATCGTGATTTACTTCACGAGAGATTTAGAGCAAGACAATTGGACGTCGCCGTATGTCCAGCAGATCAACTGCCTGATGATCAGGCGAATCAGATTGTTTTGAAATCACGTCAGACGCATATTTTAGAACATGAAGGCCAAGAAGATGTTGGTACCGAAGAAGCGCCTGGACGATTTCGTGGTCAAGCTAACTTTATTGAATGGGCACAGAAGGGTCGTTTGATGTACCTGCCAGTAGATATGTCTGTTCATCCTGAAGACAACGACGCTCCAGACATTGGGGGAGTTGTGTGGTTTGGTGAGAGATACCACGATAGGGTTCCTGAATCTACGATGACTTTTGCGATACGTTTGTATGTCGATGATGAAGAAAATAACTGGGGGAGCTATCGCCAGACAGGACTTGGTGGTCCACTCATGCAAGCCGCGCATAACGACTTACCACATAGAGTTGAAGAATCACGAATCGGTACCGGAATTGGGCTCGATTTAGTTGAGGGTAACGAGCCTGCTGAAGCGCTCTACATTAAAAACGGCTATGTAGAGGTTGATAGGTATGAGGACCTAGACCACGGGGGTCAGCGCCGTATACTCATGGAGAACATGAGCGCACTAGCTATTGGAGTCGGACAAGCTTAGATATGGCACATGAATTAGTCATTCCAGCTGATATTCAAAAAGCCTATGCTATTAGACCAGAAACAGTCAGGGTAATAGCGTCCGGAATGATAAATAGGACGATAATTGTTGATGGAGGTGGGGCTGGAGTGTTTCAGCGTCTTGCTAAAGATTTTGATGAGGATCAAACTGCGGACTGTCTAGCAGTAACCAGACATCTGCAGTCCGAAGGATGGGAGGTACCATCGTTGCTACAAACAGTCGACGGTGACGTTACCCGCCGTGATGAAAAAGGGCATCTCTGGAGAGGGTTTGAGTTTATTGATTCCGATGAATCTACTGATGGATTCGAGATCCCTGAGCTCAACGCTTCCAGGGGCATGCAATATGGCTTACTGTTGGCCCGACTCCATCGGTCGCTCGGGACTCTTGATTATGAGCCAACCTTTTCATTAGATCATTTCCATGAAATAGATTTTTCCGCGAGAGTACTACAAAGTAATAAAGAGCATATACCTTCTGAGAGTGGCGTTGAACTAGCAGAAATCCTGCTGGAAAAATACGAAGGACTAGAAAAATTGCCTGACGGTCATGACCAGTTAATCCACGGCGATCCACGAACTGCTAATATACTGCACAGAGATGGTGATCCATTTACTTTCATTGACTGGGATACTTTGATGCAAGGAACGATCTGGATGGATATGGGTGATATGCTGCGTTCATTGTCAGAGGATGCTGTAGAGGCTGGCAGACCGATACCAATTGATGTAATTGAACGTGTGGCGAAAGGTTATCGTGAGGCTATGTTTCCTGACTACGAAGAGAGAGAGTTTAGAAATGTTGCACTATTGTCGGCCCAAACGATTGCAGTTGAGTTGGGCATGAGATTTATCGCTGACTATGACGACGACGATCCATACTTCAAAGACGATTCAGGTAATTATGCTACTCAGCATAAGTTTACGAGCGAAAAAGTGCAAACTCAGCTAGAAATTTATAATCAGTTGAAATTGGCCAGAGGAGAGCAGTTATGAATTATCCACTTAATGATAATCATGAAGGCGAATTTGTAACGTTAATAGATTATGATTGGACGCTTGCAAATACAACAGAATCTTCAGATGACTTGTGGCTCATGATTGCCGAGCAAAGTGAGATTGCTCTAGAGCAAGTTGCTGCAGATGGAGCAGGTTTTCATCCTTCGCATCTTGGAGGGTATGACTTTACTAAACATGTTGATTCGTATGGATTAGATGAAGACGAGTTGTGGGAAGAATTAGACTACATGGCTGAAGTAGCTGCAGACCGAAACCCGCCAGCATACTTGTACTCAGATAGTGCGTTGTTTATGAGGAACCTAATTAGAAATGGATTATCTCCTTCTATATTGACGTTTGGTGAAGATAGATTTCAGAGGGCAAAAATTAATCCTAATTTGGACTATCTGTCTGATGGAACAACTTATCAGATACCCGTAGACACAGTCATGGAAGGGAAGGGCGAATTTATAGCACGCACATACCCCAACAAAAAAGGAGTACTGGTAGATGATAAACCAGGACAGAAATTACCAGATGGGTTCACGGAAATACAGCTTGATAGAGCAGCTGATTTGCAAGACCCAAAAAAGATAGAGAGCGGATTCATCGTAGCTGACCTGTTTCAAGCACAGCAAATCATAGAGCAAATTAAAAATGAGACTGCTCAATAGTAGACAAAATTACTACACTATTAGTAATATAACTCTTGATCTAGACCGACAATTAGCGTAGACTTTACATTCAAGCGTCAAAAAGCTGTGTGTGAACATAAAGCAAACAACGTTCAGTAAAATGAACCTTTAGACGCTAGATCGTTAAAATTTGAATAGTGCAAATCAACGTCAATGATTTCTGTTTACAGAAATCAACGATATGTTTTTAAATAACACAATAAGTCAGTAAACATAGAGAACTTGTTTTCTATGTCGCTGAGTGTAGTGATGAAACTATCTATTTTTATGGAGAGTTTGATCCTGGCTCAGGATAAACGCTGGCGGCGTGCCTAATACATGCAAGTCGAGCGGTAAGGCTTTCACAGATTATTTGAACGGAAAAGTCTAGATTTTATCTAGATACTATCCTTCAACACTCGTTTCCCGGCTAGGAAACAATAGTGGTCGAATAATGCGTGAAAGTACACGAGCGGCGGACGGCTGAGTAACGCGTAGGAACGTACCCCAAAGTGAGGGATAAGCATCGGAAACGATGTCTAATACCGCATGTGGTCCACGGACTAAAGGATTTATCCGCTTTGGGAGCGGCCTGCGTAAGATTAGATAGTTGGTGAGGTAAAAGCTCACCAAGTCTACGATCTTTAGCTGGTCTGAGAGGATGATCAGCCAGACTGGGACTGAGACACGGCCCAGACTCCTACGGGAGGCAGCAGTAGGGAATTTTCCACAATGGACGAAAGTCTGATGGAGCA
>Ga0307983_1000714_pt1 | contig 16245 bp, 24 predicted proteins | sample OrgLakmetagen991_FD_201845 | JGI IMG/M metagenome (GOLD analysis project Ga0307983, IMG submission 201845) | Saline water microbial communities from Organic Lake, Antarctica - #991 | ecosystem: Environmental > Aquatic > Non-marine Saline and Alkaline > Saline | place: Antarctica: Organic Lake...
CTGGCGGAGTATATTTTAAAGCCCTTAATTTCAGGCTTTAGCCCATTAGCTTCATAATCAAATGCAAACGCCTTACCCTTGTTAGCTATTAGAAGGTTTTTAAGCGCCTCCGCCGCCTTGTCTGGGTTGGTAATTACTGTGATTGCTTTGTCGTAGCGTGTCGCGCCCCCAGGCCACGGTTTGCCCCGTAAGGCCAGTGCTGCGCGTAAGTGGCGCTTAAACCATACCTGCGCCACATTCTCGCGTTGTGTCAGTAGCCAACGCGGTCCATACATAGGGCAAACCCACGCATTAGGGCTTTGGCAGGGAATCCTCCACCCAGGCCACCTAGCAAACTCTCCTACATCTTCTTTCCATGTTTCTCTCAAAACACTTCTAAGTGCCAGTGGACCCATTGGTATGATTATATCGGGGTCTTTCTCTTTTATAACCCTCCTTAAGTTAGGGTAACAGTAACCCGCCTGCTCTGCTTTTACCTTATCACTACTGTGACAAATGACGGCACTTGTCTTCCAGCAGTCTTTTTCTATGTCAATGCCCTCTTTAGCAAATAGCTTTTTTATCAAGTCATTGGTATCACCCACTAAGCCACGCTTACGCTCATCCTCACTTATAGAGGTATTGTCCGTGACAATAAGTATGCGCTTCCTCCCTAAGCCAAAAACATCTGGCTTAGGAAAGTTGCACTTTTTGTGAAGTTTGCACGCGCCACACTTAGGCAAGACCCCTGCGGGTTGCTTGGACATTACTTCGCTTGATGAAAAGAAACCAGCCATTACACTAAGAACTCCAAGCAGGCAAAATTTCCCTTTTCAAAACCATTTGGGTTTTTATGTGACTCGTCCCTGTAGGCATCTCTTCCTAAAACCTCTTTTATGGGAAGGAACCCCCCATCCGCTACAATGCGAATTTCTGGGTTTTCTTTCCCTGTTTGTTTTCTGGCTTCCTGTATTAACTCGTCTAGTTTCATATTATTAGCTAAGGTTAAGGCAAGTGACGTAGGTGAAGCGTTTGTCCTCTACTTTAAGCTTACTATCACTGATAATAAACTCATCGTGCTTCTTGACAACATCCGCCATAACTTTAGGAGCCATACGGAATGTGATCTCTTTGCCACTGTATTTAATTTTCCGCTTCTCCTTATACCACCCGCTAGCCCCCTTGCTGCTGATGGTCACCATACCTGTTTCAATTTTAACAAGCACATTATCATCTTCGCCTGAGGATGAGAAAATAGCCGCCTTGTCCGCCGCATCGGCCAGCCCCTTTGGAAGCTCAGTGGTAACACCATCATCTACTATAATAGCATCATCAAGGTCGTTAAACTCATCTGTGTAACGGCGGCAACTAATCACCAACCCGTCTGGGTTACGGAAGTGGATGAAGTTTTTAGTCTCAGCCACCTCACTCATGCCAAGCCCTGTGATGTGTTTAATACTATCACGCCTCACAATGGTATTGGCTGTAATGGGTGTCTTTAGCTTGTAACGGGCAAGCTGGATGTTGTCACAAGCCTCAATAAAGTTAGGGGTGACGTGTACACAAGAAAGAATAAACTCGTTCTTGTTCTTCCCCGCACACTCTGAGACAAGTTCAATGGCATCGCAGAAGTCTTCGTCAAGGTCAGCCCAATCCTTTTCCTTGGGAAGCACTACACTGTCAATGGGTAGCTTAATGTCCAAAGTCATTGTAATGCCAGCGCGTTTAGATTTGCCCTTAATAACAAGCTCCCCCTCCCCTTGCTCAAGGCTAATAACATCCTCAGTAAGCTTACCAAGGATATCAATGAGGGGTTTACTCTCTAAAGCCCCCTCGTAACCAATGTCACATTTAGTGGAGCAAAAGATCTCCTCATTGTAGGTGTAAAGCATACCGCCCTTAAACACGAAGCAAGAACTTTGCTCCACATTCTCTTTGGCGCTTATTCCGGGGGCTACTGAGTTGATTTTACGCAGCAAGTCTTCTTTTTTATGTGTCTTTTTCTTCATCGTCATTTAATACTTGGTTTTGGTGTAGTTTTTCAACTACCGCTCTGATTTTTTCGATACTAATTTGGTCAAGGCTCTTTGTGCGCTTTGCCCTAAAATTGATTACCTTTGTGTAGTTCACTTCCGCATCCTCACAAACCTTCTTGAGGTTAAGGTATGGCATAACCCACATGAACCACTCCATGCTCTTACTAAGCCCCATGCCACCTAATAGCCCTCCTTGTTTGGCAGCCCTTTTGCCGTTTTCCTCCTTGTTGGCTAGTTTGGGTAGTAGCCCAGGGAAGTCAGTTACCTTGTCAACCTCCTTGACAAGTAACTCCATTTCGTAATCCCTCCCATTCTCATCTTCTTGCTCATCGGAGGTGATGTCAAACGTACCACGGCGTAAGATTTCTTTACTGCCATTTACGGTTTCTTTTATGAGCCAGGGGTAAACCCCAACTCTTTTTGGTTTTTTAATTATTAGTTTTTTCATTGTGTATTAATCGGCGGTCATTTGGCTTTAAAGTAGTCTTCTACAACACTGGGGCGAATGCCAACAACCCAAAACAAGTCGCCCTCTTTTAGGAATTTTACACACTTAGCCTCATAGATGGGGTCTAGGGGCAACTCCCCTAGCCTATCTTCGCAGGCCGTGTGGTAATCCACACCAGCGTTTACTATGGTTACATCGAAATGTGCTTGGTAGAAAGTGGGTGCATAGCGTAGTAATCTTTTCTTAGAACTTGCCCCTACGCTTATTCCCATTATAGGGATGTGCTGGAGGTTGTTGTCTTTCATGCCCTGCATGATACCACATAGGCTCATACCACTTCCCACGGGCACTACAATTCTTTTAATTTTATCAACGTATGGTAATAGGGTTTTAACCTCTAGGGCTGTCCCTTTCAAAGCATCACGGTGTTCCATACCAAAGGGGATATGTTTCCAGTTTTTACTATGGCCGCTTACATCCGCCTCAGCCCTAGCAATAATCACATTGTTGTAACCAGCTTTATGTTGTATAAGTTCTGCCTTAGCGCCTTTGGCTAGCACCATTTCAGGGGTCTCCGCCCCATTAGGCATGTGGAGCCTTGCGGGAATGCCTAGGGTTTGCGCGACACGGGCGACGATTACCGCTTGGGGGCTACTACGCGAGCTGGCGGTTATAAGGCCGTCTGCGCCTTGTGCTAGCCGCCAGCAGCCCCTCACCTTACCACCGCTTACCCCGTTAATGGTAAACAAGTCATCGCGCTTTACCAAATACCCTCCATGCTCTTGTATGGGTGTTGGTTTAGTGAAGTTCTTTTTCTTAAACATGTTAATCTGTTTTAGTAAATGTCTGCCTCTGTTCCGTCACATTGCTTGTAGGCATCATCATTATCTTCTTCTTGTCTGCGTATCAGCATACGCAAACAATTTCTGACGTGGTCTTCGTCCATATCCCCTACTGCTATGCGCTCCCCCTTTTTAGTTGTCCAATATTCTTCTTTCATGTTTATGTGCTTTAGGTTACATGCTCGCGCTATGAGCACTCTATTTGTTCACAAAATAGAAACGGCGGGCTTGTAGCTGTAGCCGATTCGAGCTATTTCAATATCATCTCGGTACCCATCGAGACTCGTTGGCGTCCAATAGGCTTTCCGCCCCTGCCACCACATCGAGTCGCCTGTTTCAATCGCGCGTGAGTCTTCATTCACTTCCACCTTGATTGCGAGCTGTTCGCCGTCGTCTTCCACTACGATTTCGATGTGATCGTAGCCACCATTTGTTACAATTACGGTTCCTCCTGTCATAATATATGTCTCCTGAGTTGCCGACTGAGAACCAGACGGACTATTCAATTCATTTCGTTCCTCATTCATGTTTTGTATTTATCTTCCTCTGTTTTAAGAAACCCAAAACCCTCGGGCTCTTCATATAAAGCATACTCAAGGGCGCGGTTGTAGTAATCCTCACCCCATAATTCTATGATAGCTACTTTACAGCTTTCCACCACTGTTGGCATATCTTTGAGTTTTTTGTTTACTAAGCGCAAAGATGGGAAGCTGTTTTTGGTCTTACTTTTAAGCTTCTTTTTATTGTAGTCAAATAATCTCCCTTTTGGAGTAACGGAGGTTTCATCAAAAGCGTAGTCCCTGTCATTAGGGCAATGCAAAACAGCCCAATGGGAGAGCACTAGCTTATTATCAGGTGTCACTTGTAGCGGGAATAGCTGGCAATACACTGGTCTTTTTTCCCCGTGTTTGCACCCTGTTTTAGTCAAACAACGGCAACTACCTTCTTGAGAGAAGCGCCTGGGCAGGTTCATGCGCTTACTCTCTTCTTCTGTAGTTTCAACCTCTAGCGTAGGGCTGTTACAGCACTTAAATTCACAATAGCCACAGAGCACCCTAAAGCGCAGGAACTTAGTGAAAGCTGGGGGGTTGTTTTTATCTGCGTGAGTTACTGTGTACATAATTAAACTATAAAGTCTGTTATTGTAAGGGTTGTGTCAACGTAGCGTTCTTCTATAGGACACCCAGAACTATACTCTGCTAAACAAAGGAAAATACGCCCATTAAAAAGAAACAAATTGTAATCGTCTTTTACGCAATGGTTGTAAGCTTCTTCTAGTGTCCTTGCTATCTTGGACTCGTGTAATTTTCTAACTGCTTTGATATATGTGCTCATAGTGTGTTTTGGTTATACCTACCTATCGGGCGTTCATGCCACAAAAAACCCCCTTCAAGTGTTACCTCAAAGGGGGTTTTAATTCAACTTATGCCTAAGTCTAAATGGTGCTATTCTTCTTCGCTTGCAACTTCCGCCGCAATTGCAAAGTTAAACTTTTCACCCTTAGCCTCGCAGTAGCCACGGATGGCTTGCCAAGCATTACGGGCAGCAAACAAGGATTCACGCTCGTTTGGCACGCCGCAAGCCTTGTCGATTTCTTCAACCATCTCTGGTGTTAAGCCACCTTCGAGTCCATGCGCAGCAAAAACTGTGCCACATGAGTAAGGGCGGTTTCCTGTAACTTCCACGTTACGGATTCCAGGCAAACCCTTCTTAGGCTTTGGCGCAGCCTTAGCTTTCTTTTTCTTTTCCGCAGGAGCCTTGTCGCCTTTCTTGGCGGGGGCTTTTTCTTCCTTGGCGTCGGCAAGAATGTTGATTTCGTCAGCGGAGGCAAGCTTCTTGAATTGCTTTGCTTGGTCCTTGTCGAGGCCTTCTGGGGCATCCTCACCAACGAGCTTTGTAAGGCGCTTTGTGAGGATGGTTTTGGTGAGTTTTACTACTTGAGCCTCTTTTTTACCTGAGGCTACAAATAGGGCGATTGCTTCTTTTCTTGTGATGTCCATGATGTTATTTTTTGGTGTGTTAAAAACAAGCAACATTAGCTTGCAATGTGTTTATCGCACTACCAACACGAAAAAGTTTAATTTTTTAATATGAAGTAAAAAGGGGCTCACGCATTGCAAGCTATACGCAAGCCCCTTCCTCATTACTATTACATCATTGTCTTAACAAACAGGAGGGTGTGATGAAAAGGCACACCCTCCAATTACATGTATCGGTGCAACCACCGTAAAAACTACCAAACAGATTTGACGCCAGCGGCACAAACATCAAAGCAATTAGCAACGGTACAGCATTTGTAAGTAGAAAACCCACCATCCCGCTTTGCTATGTAGTTCAGTCTTTGTATGCCCCGCTCCTTTTCCTCTGGGGTCTCATTGATACCAATCATAGCAGTAACGTGTGCAACCTTTCTTTTATCCTCACTAAAGTTATTCATGGTCAGCACTTTCTCATCATAACTAGCGGCATTGGCCTGCGTAGCGGTGATGACACAAATATGGTATTTCATGCTAATGGCACGCAATTGCTTCCAAGTCTCATTGATTTGATTCCTCACCTCCATCCCCCCATCAGGCATCGCCAAAATATCAGCGTAATCAATCATAACAACATCAGGCAACCACCCCTCTCGGCTCCATGCCTCTAGCTGGGAGTTTATGCCCCTTACGCTCAGACTACTACTAGGATGTGTTTGCACCTCAAGGAACTTGTCCTTGCTCCTTAGCTTGGTTTTTTGGAACTCGTCTAAGGCATCAAAAGTTCCTTGCACACTAAGCCCTTTCGTGACTACAACCTCTTTATTTTTTATTTTAACACTCTTCCCATTAACTACAAGGTCTATAGGCTTCTTGAATGTTTTGGCTTTTAGTGGCACCCTAGCCACCCGTTGAGAAAAACGCCGTATCCATTGGTTTTGGCTCATGTCACCCACACTAAAAACAGCTACCCGTTTTCTACTTAACAAAGCCCTATACACACACTCCATCAGCCACTGGCTCTTGCCCCGCTTCTCAGGGGCAAGGAAGCTGATAAAGGTGTCCCGTGCAAAAATATCATCAAAGAAATCACGCAAACCATTATTGAATTTTATGAGTAAATTTTTAGCCTCATCTACCTGTATGGCTTCTTTAATAACCTCCCTGTCTTTAAATGGGTCTACCCCACTAGCACCACTAAGCTCTGGCTTGTTAAAGTTCTGCATCACGGCAATGGCCTCTACCACTTTGCCACGGTCTATCAACCCCTGTGCTATCTCATTGGCTTTACTGACGCTTACCTCACTGAAGTATTCCTGCGCCATATCCAAGATACTATCTGGGTTTATTTCCTTATCTTTATTGGAGTATTCGTCACTAAGCTCCGCTAAAAATTTATCAATAAGATCTACGGTTTTGTCATCCATTGGGCGTTCCTCTGCCCAGCTTTCAAATATAGCCTCTATATCTGCTTTAGGGGGCTTCTCATATCGCTTAAAGTAATCTACAGCCCAATTACCAATCATGTTCGACCAAGCGTTCCTAAATAACCCCTCTTTGCACCACTTAGAGGTAATCCTAGCTAAGACGTAATCATTGACCAGCATGGCTACTAAGATTCGCCTTTCTTTGTGACTTTCTTTTTTAAGTATTTTCATGTTTATTTATTCTGTAAATATTCTATCCAACTACGCACCCTAGCCTCCCAGTTACCTGTGGGAATTATGGCATACTCTTTGCCTTCAAAGGCAATAGTAACCGTCATATAGTATAATGTATCTGACCCCTGTATATAGTTATACACGGCACTTATAGAGGCGTATATGCTTTTATTGTTTTTGTGAATGTTGTCAGCGGCTATTAGTATTTCTTGCCCAGTCATACAGTCTCCTCCTCTATACCGTCGTGCTTACCTTTGTTATCGTCATTCTCATCAAACCTTAGCATGTGGTCATATAAAGCCTCAAACTTCTTTCTAAACGACTCCGCACTCACCGCCCTCGGTATGTATGGGTCTTTGTAACGCAGCCCATAGAATTTAAGCACCTCTTTGATGATAGTTTCCGCACTATCATTCCCTTTCATATCAAAGGTGCGTAGTAGCCTAAAATGTTCTAGGTATTTTTTATAGTTGACAGATTTAATACGTCCATTGGCCTTGAGAACTTTTTCTATGAAGTAAGTAGTTGCTTTTTTATCAAAGGCTGAAGCTTTATTAACAGGATTGCCAAAAGTAGCCACTGGGTTCTTACTTCCTTTCTTTGGCACATCCATTTTATCAACTAAGCGTAGAGCTTTGTGCATATTTGCCACCAATATTCTAACATGCCGCCTAGCGGGTACTCCCCTCTTGCATTGTTCTATATAATTCCTATTGGTTAAGTTTTGTAGCAACCTTCTTTGTTGGTTATCACTTAAACCTAGATCAGATTTTATCTTCGCCACTGGAACAAACACCCACCCCTCGGAGTCGGCCTTGCAATTTAGTAAGAAGGATAGCACAACAGCATGTTCTAGATCAAGTATCTTAATTAGCGTTTTGCTAAACATAAACCAAGAACCAGAGGCGTATAGGTTTGTAAGTTCTTTTGTACTAATTCTAACGTCTTCCATAAATTTTGTTTGCTTTTTGGGGGTAATGCGCGATAAGTAAGTATAAGCGGTTGGCGTGGTTGCCTGTGGCTTGTTATGTTAAAGCCCTAGGTGTTAAAGCCTAGGGCTTTTTAACACCCTTGTGTTACCCCATACCTCGGTCGCAAGGCGTTTGTCGGGCATTTATAGGGCATAATCATGTTAGGCACGGGAGGGCTCGATGAAGGTTTGGCGGAGCTCGGCTATTTCCTCTTTACAGGCACTCCCCGCATCTTTGGCATCGAGGGTTACTACGTAAGTATCACCCTCGTATAAACTAAGGGTATTTGCTAGTGAATTTCCTCTAGCCACCGCCTCGGGGTCTGAGTCGAAGCAGACTACTCTAGTGGGGTATTTCACCATATCCGCAACTTGCTCAATGCTGTAAGTTGTCCCGCAAGTAGCCACTGCGCCAGGTCCGATACGCATTGCATCAAAAGGACCTTCTGTTATAATAACAGCATCACGGGCGTAATGCTCTCCAAATAAAACTTTCTTATGTGGGTAAACCTCATCACTTTCTTTGGCGCTTATGTAACGCATCTCTAATGTGTCTTTTATAGATCTTGTAGTAAAGCTAACCTCAATGCCATTGTAAAATATAGGAATGTAAATACGCCAATTGAACCCGATAGAAACAGGTATTCCTTTAAGCCCCCAAAGTCTAGCATCTTCTTTCGTAAAGCCTCTTCGTTGCAAATACTGAATATGTTGCTTCCAAAGCCTCCCAACTCCAATTGGCCTCTTTACTTTGCCACGTCCCTCGAACTTGATAGAGACAGATGAATTCGTAGAGAGGTTTCCAACTAAATCTTTCAACTCTCCGTAATGATGCTTACCTGTGTATTCAAGCATTACAGACATCACACTTTTTTTACCACACCTCCAGCAATTGCAGTATGATCCGCTGATATTATACCCTAAGTGAAGTTTTCCTGTATCCCGTCCACAGAATGGACAGTCTAGTTGAATCCATCCGTGTCTTGCGTGTCTATGCCCACTTGATACATAGTGTATGTTGAATTGATCGAGTATCTCTTTAAATTCCATTAACCAGAATATGGGTCGTTCTTTGGGTCGTATTCTTTACTAGCGGCTTTGCATGAGCCATTGTTTGACCGTTTATCTGGGAATATTTTAGCCCCCTCAGCCCCTACTTGAGCGTAACGGCTCATAAGGGCTTCAATTACACCCTTCATGCTATGCCCCTCCCTGCAACACCTTGCTTTGAAGGCGGCATGGAGATTAGGGCTTACGCTTTTTATGACTAGTTCTTTGTATCTCATTATTATATTCTTCCTTACTTTGGGCACACTTTACTATCTCATACATCCAGGCATAAAATAACATCAGCCCCAAACTTAGCACAATGCCAAGGCATAGGAGCATTCCAATTATCATTATTATGTGCTTAAACTCCATTGGCCATTTGTTTTATTAGTTCTGTTGAGAGGTCTAGGCCGTAAGCTTCGTCACTTCCATCCACCCCATCTATGATTTGTTGTTGTATTCTGTTCTTCTTTTGCAGTAGTGCGGCATGGTGCTCCTCTACCGTCCCTGTTGCTATTAAGTAGTAGACGTTGACATTTTTAAGTTGGCCTATACGGTGAGCCCTGTCCGTAGCTTGATTCATCCATCCTGGGACAACCCACAGTTCTAAAAAAGCTACTAGGCTTGCAGCGTGAAGTGTGATACCTTCTCTAGCGGCAAGGGTTCCGATAAACACTCTGATTTTTGGGTTGTTTTGGAATTGGCGCATAGCCACTGGCCTATCCTCTGGCTTCGTTCCACCGTGAATGGAGACGCAGATGTCACCAAACCTCTTTTGCAATGCCTTCACTGCAGCCCTATGGTGGCAGAAAAGAATAATTTTTTCATCCGTGCTATTAAGCATCCCTTGAACCCAGTCAGCGGCTTGTGTGAATTTAAGCTTTGCCGTGAGTTTGCGTAAAGCAGACATTTTAGACACCGCTTCAGCTTTGGCCGCTTTCTTTGCTTTGCCCTCACCGTAATTAGCCCTAACCCATTCAATGAAGTCAGTTTCAGCTTTCTCGTAAAGCTTCCTCTTTTTAGGTGGTAGCACTATGGGGATGACTTGCTCTGTCTTTGGGGGCAGCTCTTTTAGTACATCTTTCTTACGCCTACGGATCATCACATCAGCTAATAAGATCTCCCTTAATTTCTTTTTATTCCTAGCGCCATTGAATTGCCACCCCCAGGGAGCCTTATGGGGGGCGCAATACTCCCATGCAAATTTTGGGAAAGATGGGAATAGGTCTGGCCTTACTATGTGAAGCAAAGGCCATAGATTCTTTGGGGTGTTTGTCATCGGTGTCCCCGTAGTGACAATTTTATGTGGTATAGTCCTTGAGAGTTTTATAGCGGCCTTTGTCCACCCCGTATCCCTATTGCCTAGGTTATGCCCTTCATCAAAAATAATCACACTAGGTTTAAGCTTCTCTAAGTAAGCTGCCCAGTATTTGAGTATGTGGTAATTTAGAACTATTATGGGTGGGTGTGGTATGAGGGGGCTTACTGTGCTAGGAGGTTTCGTCCCCTCCAACACTTCCACAGCTAGCCCAAAGTGTTTAAAGGCCTCATCCTTCCACACCGTTTTAACAGAGGCCGGGCAAACTACAATGGCTGGGCGTTTCTTTGTTTTAAGTAAATAAAGCAGAACTTGAAATGTATTATGTGTCACAACATAATCATCTGTAACATAAAGGCTGTCTTCCGCTGCAACGGATATACATTGTGTCTCTGTTTTTCTAGAGTAAACAATAGATTCTATTGTGGCGTTACCTTTCCAATTGCCAGCAGGTTTCCAGTTTTTGGCTTTTCTTTTCAAGTAAAAGGGGCATTCCCATACCTTTACATTTACTTGAAATTCTATGCCTTTGTCATCTTTCGTTCTGTCATAAGCGTGTTTTAGTGCAAGCCCCCCCAATGAGCGTACAAGTTCCACTACACCATCTGCTAACTTTTCACTCATTGTATGAAAAGTTATGCGGTTTCCCACGGAACACCCGTCTGTATCCATCAGGCCGCGCAGTAGATCAAAGCGCTGGCTTACACTCCCATTTAGGTATTCTTCTGGTATGTGCTTATAAATACTTTCTACATTGACACCTAGTCTAATAATTTCTTCTTGTATAGGGTTTTTTCTGTGCTCTTTGTAGCATAGTCTATAGCTGGGGCAAGCACCCTTTGATGTGTGCTTATTCATACTCCACATAATGGTAAGGCGCTTTCTTACAATACCTATTATTTCTTTATCTATATCAGGGGTTGTAACAACAACAAACCCATCGGTGGTAGAGCCATCACCAAGGATAACCCCCATAAAATAGGGGTCTATTTTATATGCACGGGTAGGCCGTTCTATTGGGGATACCATAGGTATTTGAAAGCTTTGGCGTCCTTTGTGCTCTAGCAGTTGCCTTGTGGTCTTCACAGACCACCCTTTATTTTGACTAAACTCTGTGTCGCGCACCTTCCACAAATGATCTATGCCACACTCGGTTGATGCACCCCCTCTCATAGTAACCCTATACACATCTTTTACCCCTTGTGGAAATACTCCAGTTACTGTGGTAGGCTTACCGTCTTTCCCAGATATAATAGAACCAACAGCGAGCTCCCCCATTGTAGTCCACCCTGAGGGGGTTGCTATTTTGGCGTCTAGGGGCTGATCTTTGCCGAGTCCCATATCATCCCCAAGTATGGCATTCCCACCCCATGCGTGAATTTGCTTTGCACCTACAACTTGATAGGGTTTTGGCTTGGTGTAGCCTCTGCTTTTAGTTTTTGCTGGCATCAGGGAAATTAAACTCATCTACACTTGCAAGAGCTTTGTTTGTATCATCACGGAATTCTTGCAAGCTTTCCATAATCAGTGTTTTGGTGCTTTCATTGTTACCACAATTGTTCAACAAAGTGTCGCCCACTTGTTTTAGAGCTGTGTCAAAGGACATTTTAAGCATGTCTGTGAAATACCTCATGGAGGTAAATATAGAGGCTTTTATGGTGTTTTTATTGAACCACCTGTAAATGTAATCCCCATGCATATGCTCAAGGCTTGCGTATAGCTCGATTACATTATCATAAGTGGCGACCTTCCCTACCCCTTTTCCTATATGGCAAACTACTTTCCCGTCGGCAAAGCGCACTTCACACTCTACGTCTATGAAAGCCGCTATAGCGTGCTTTTGTTGAATGAAGGCTTGTAACTCCATTGTTTGTATTTGTTGTGGGTCTGCTACCATAATGAATCGTGTATTTGGCTAAATCTGCGCCCCGTGTCGGGCTTTTCGAGTGTGTGCTGGTATAGGGCTGGCTGCGGCATGGGGTAAAGCCCTTGTCGGGCAAATTTAGCCCCTTGTTTGCCCCATGAATAACTTGCTTGCGTTGGTATGTATATCGGGTCGCCCAAACAAATGATACCCTAGCTCTTCAAACGCACTTACTACTTGCGGTTGCTTCCACCCTAGGGTTCTTTTTAAGTAGTCCTTCACGCTTGAGCGGTAGTTCCTTGGGGTGCCGCCCTTGCCATCAATGATGCATTGGAGTTCCTTGGGGGCATAAAGTATGAGGTTGAGTAATTGGTAGCCGTCTACACTCAAACTATTTTTAAGGTAGTCCATGTCCAGGAAGGCGGCTTTTTCTTTCTGTGCCACATTCTCTAGCATCTCTGGCTCTACCGCTGTGTGGTACTTAGTGGAGCGTGTCCAAATGGGCCTGTAAATATCAAGCAAGCCCATCCATACCCAGCTTCTGAAATGTGTTGTTCTACTTACCGTGCAAGTCGCAGGGTCCCACTGGTTGTAGGCTTTCATAAATATCGTGTTTGCATTGCTAATATACTCATCAACATCACCACAATACTTACGGGCAAACCCGTGACAAGTATGATAAATTAGTTTTTCGATTTCTTTGTATGTTTCTTCGGCGGTTGGTTTCTCTATTGTGGTTGTCATTTTATTATTATTTATGGTTTCTTTGTTATGCGTTCTTGAGCCCGTTTTGGGTCTCCTTTGCAAAAAATCAATACGTTTTGGTGAAGCTTTACAACTTTTCTATTACCACGTATGAAGGTATTGTTTGCTCTTAATGGTGCCGTTCCAGCACAGTTTACTAAGATGATGTCGTTATAGAAGAAGCACCCCGCATCCTCAAACGCCCTAATGGTGTCTCCGACAAAGTCATGGATACGGCCTGTATTCTTATCTCTAAAGTTGGCAACAACCCATCCTGCAAACCTGTTGTTTTTGAGCTTTTGGGCGGCAAGCCTGATAATTTCACGGTAAGTAACAAGAAATTCATCATACTCTTTATTGCTAATATCTTCAGGTGCATCACTGTAAACTTCTAAATCCCCGTATGGGGGGCAACTAAACAAGAAATCTGCTTTAGGCGCTTCAGCCATTTTAACTAAGCTGTCCCCTTGATGCCACTTTGGTTTATATTTGCCTGTCGTGATCTCGTTGATTTGCTCAATGTTGGCGGTTATTTGCTTTGCACTGAGGTCATTCCCCCAATACTTAAAATCCATTACACTTGCTACAATGCCCCTCACGCTCCCCCCAGCAAAGGGGTCTACAATAACGCCCTCAGGGGGAGCAAACCACTTGTAACAGAGTTCACATACGTTGGGATCAAATACACTTGTTTGGGCAACGCCTGAGGGTCCTTTGCGGTATTCGTTCAGCTTGGCGGAGAAGGTCATGTTATCCTCCCTACCCTCCTCGCTACGCATACCAAGGGCTCTCCACTTCCGCTTACGCGCTTGCCACTCACCTTCTCTTGTATTCCACACACTAAACGGGGGGATGAGAAACTTGTCATGAAGCACGCTTCTTGATGCAGGTGTAATGGGTCCAAGTAGCCCCATGCCGTTTAGTTTCTGATTTATGTCTGTTGCCATTTTATGTGAGTAATGTGTGTAAGTGGTAAAGCTTGCGCAGCCCCGTATTGCATAGCAATACTAAATTTAAGTTCGTTTAATTAAACTTGTTCTAGTGATTACTCTTTGCTCTCGTTTAGTAACATCAAACCCCTGCTCTTCTTGCTCTCGTTTAGTAACATCAAACCCCTGCTCTTCCATCAACGTAATGGCTCTCACAAGAGCATCCAATTTGTGTAAGAAGTAGTGGTTTTTAGGATCACCAAAAACCCTCCAGCCTTGTGGTCGTTGTGGTGGTGCTGGGCGTTCACACTCCTCAGGCATAACTGCCCCACTCATCATGTGGGGCACAACTTGAATAATGTGGTTCTTAAAGTAGCCCTCCTGCATAGTCCTCCATGCCTCGTAAGTCCGCCACAGGGGTGTCTCTAGGATTGTGTGGAATAAAGAGGCGGGTTTATCCGTCCCCATTTTCTTCCATTTAGCAAACAACAAGAAACCATTCCGTTCGGCGTATTGTTCTTTAAATTGTGTTTCAGCTAACTCACGGCAATGCGCCATGATGTCTTTTCTTTTTGCATCCACGCAAAGCAATTGCGCCCCCATTTGGTAGAGAAAGTCGTAGTAGAAGTCTTTCAAATCTTGATTGCTCATTTGTTGCATATCTTTCTTTACGCTCTGCCCTATAGCTTTGCATTGGTTCACTGGGTGGTCCGCTTTCCATATTGTTAGTGTCTTTGCCATATTGTTTCCTTTTGTTTTATTGTTGATGTTATACTTTAATTGAATTGTGGTTTTCCCCTAATTGGGATTCTACTTCACACCCATCTTTCTCTAGCCTTATAACAAGCTCCTCTGGCTCGGTGTAAACTTTCTTCTTCCAGTTGTTCTTGGTAATTGCCAGCGGCAATCCACAAAATGCGTTGATAGTTTTTGGCGGTGTCTTTTAACTCTTCTTCTTCCCAACCGCCAGTATCTGCTAACTCACGGGCAATACTGATGGCTCCCATTGTTTGGTCGCTCCAGTCAATTTTGCTAGCCCAGTGCTCACAGTCCTCGTCACAAGCTCCTTGGTGGTGGCACTCTAGGAGGGCTTGTATGGGGAGTAATAGCTCTCCGTGTTCGAAGTATATAGTTTCAATGCTCATGTGATTGTGTGGTTTATTGTTATGTTATTCAATGGCTTTGTTGCCATATTTATATAATACCATAATGTAACATTCAACCAAGCTTTATTTTTACTTCTTTTACTCCGTATCGTTATTTTAGGCATAGTTCTTCTTTCGTTTTTGTTATTTCTATACCAAGGAATTCGTTCAGCCATTTGGCTTTATTTTCATCTAAAGCCTGCTGGACATCTTCTGGCAAGTGCAGGCAATTAGATATGCAGTGCTCTTTGAGTTTTACTTTTATGAATTCAAAGCTTTGTAGTGTGTCTTTCATAGTGTTTTATTCCTATTCATTCTAATGGCTGTTAGCTCTTTTTCTCGGGCAGAGTTGTAAGTGCCTATTTCACTTTCATTTAAAAACATAGCCTCATAATTAGGCAACTCCTCTCCATCTATCGTGTACGCTGGCTTGGCTAGTCGGAGAGTTTTGTAATGCGCAAAATCAGGGTGAATTCCTTGCCTTGTATTCCCTAGGAATACTTCTTGTTTTGTTTTTGGTGGATGTGTTTTCATATAGAGTATTTTTTAAGAGTTAGTGCAAACCTCAGTGCCGCAATAGTTCGGACACCAAATCAGCCGTGCTTGCTGGCCTAGCACCAATTTTAGGTTTTGCGGTGATCTCGGAAGTCTTGGAATCCTCAGAGTAATCGAGGTCATTTACCTCATAATACTCACCACCGACATACTCAAAGGAGTCGATGAACGATTGCGAGTTATTCGCAGCACTGTTTATCCATTCACGAGCTTGCTTTTCGTTATGAAATCCAGCCCACTCGTTAAAAGGGCTCGATCCTGATGTGTCGCAAAAGTGGAGAGGGTTGGAAGAATCAAACCATTCGGGCTGACTCGATTGGCGGGCGTATGCGTAACAATATTCTGTGATTTTCATTTTTATATTCTCGTATTTAGTGTGATGTCGCGCCGAGAGTCGGCACCCGAAAGCCCGCGCAACTCCGAAGAGAGGGCGGGCACCGGGGTTTTTGCCCCTTGGTTATTTATATCCATAGTATTTTATTCCTCTTCGTATTCTGGTGTAGTGCCTAGGATCATGTCCGAGGCTTTCTGTGCGGCACCCGCAGCAACTACGAGCATTTTATTATCGTCCCTCAGCCTACCAATCCACATTTTGATGTAAGCGGCCTCGTCCTCAATTACCAAGTCTGAGATACCTGCGTTAGAGGATAAAAAGCAAGCAGTCATCTCAGCTACAAGTTCCTCATAGGCGTATGCCTTATCACCGTAACGCTTGCCATACTCACGCT
>Ga0307983_1000715_pt1 | contig 16213 bp, 12 predicted proteins | sample OrgLakmetagen991_FD_201845 | JGI IMG/M metagenome (GOLD analysis project Ga0307983, IMG submission 201845) | Saline water microbial communities from Organic Lake, Antarctica - #991 | ecosystem: Environmental > Aquatic > Non-marine Saline and Alkaline > Saline | place: Antarctica: Organic Lake...
AACACGTCTTTACAGGCAGTTAACGTATTTATGGGTGTTTAGCATGCCCAGACTTTTGGGCAATTATCCTTAAAGCTTATCTAGGGCTTCCCGATAAGCAGGTATGAAAAAGCCACTAGCAAAAATTGGAAGACAAAATCACCAAAATCACCTCGTAAAAGTGATGCCCATCCTAACCATCGTGTACTGTCTTCAGTGCTTTGTGATGTATAAGTTCGCTCACGACATTAATATCGGTGATTACGCCCTATCTCTTGGTGTTATGTTGGCAGGGCTTATATTTTCAATGATGTACTACGATAATAATCACCAAGTTATGATTTACGAAGACCACCTTCACTTAAGTTTCGGAGTGTTTGGACTAGATAAAAAAATACCACTTAGGGATATAATAGATATTCAAGTTCCAAAAAAAGAATGTCCATTTTCTAATGTAACGATTGTGACTAAAGACAATAAAAAGCATATTTTCTTATTTGTAGACTACCCTGTTCAGGTGAAACAAACGATTGAGAGCTTCAAACGCGGAAGCTTCTCAGAAGTTGAAGTTAAGGAAGCAGCTTAAGAATATTGGGAGTAAGGAAGATCTGTCTTTGGCTCCCACTTATTTAATTCAACAGAAACATTTTCATTAAATTCTTCAATGACATAATCTTTTTTAGCAATTTGAATCTTTGCATAAGTAAGAGCTGAATCATCTTTTTTAGTATTGAGTTCAAGATTAATCATCTTAGTCCAAGTACCAGTATTAATAAAAGTAGTACCATCTGCATACTCTCTAAGAGTTGGCTCATGCGTATGTCCAACAATAAGAACTTTCGCCTCAGGGTTTCTTTGAAAGAATTCTCGAGTTAAAGTCTCATAGTCTTCAAAGAGTGTTAGCTGTTTAAGACTTTCTTGAAAAACCTTTCTAAGCCCAATTTTAGATCTGTAATAATAAAGAAAACGAACCATAACGAAGTAGAAAGCATTAGCGATTAAAAATCTTGTTATAAAAAATGTATCAAATATGAACCCATGAATAAGAAAGTTTTTAATAGGCCTTACAGCATTGACATGATCTCTTTCACTTTTATATTTATTAATTACATGAGTCACATAATAAGATCCCCACGAAGGGATAAAGTACTTATCACCTTTATTTGTCTCGATGATTGATTCTTGTACGGTGTACTGATGTGCCAGCTCGTAGCTGTGGCCATGTTCTAGATAAACTCCAACCGCGGGGCTATAAGTTAATATATCTTTAGAAAGAGTAACCTTCTCTCTATCCGCTTCATCAAATATTTCTAAGAATCTTTCCTGCAAACTATCAAAGATAAGTTCTGCATCGTGATTTCCAATAATGTAGACAAGCTTTTTATTTTTGGCATTCACAAAACTTGCAAGGGCATCAATAACTTCAGGGTGCGCCTTTAGAATGATTTCCAGCTTCTCTAGAGATGCTTTTTCACTCCAAAACTCATCGTCAAAGTAAGGAACGAAAGGAACGGCCAAAAGATCGAGAAAGTCTCCATTTATAATGAGTTCAACTTCTGCAGAGTGATATTCTTTATCAGAGTAAAACTTTAAAAACTCAACCATTTCCTGGTCGGCTTCAAAGTCCTCTAAGTTATTTCGCTTGCCATTTACAACAGCTCCAGCACCGAGATGAATATCGGAGATTACCAAAATTGTTTTTTGAACCTTTTTATTTCTTCGGAGGAATCTCATATGGCCTTTGACTAAATTTTAACTCTACGGCCTGAAATGGAGGCGCTACTGATACGTAGAAAAGTGTTTTAATATTTTTAAAATCAACCAGTACACTTCTAGATGATTGAGCTCTCAAATTAAAACGTTTAATTATTCCCTTGTCACTTGCGATCTCAGAGCGAATATCTTCAAACGTATTGTTCTTAACAATAACAGAGATGCTATCAGATTTGTTCTTAGGAGAAGTCACCTTTACCTTCTGATCTTCAACTGTCACTATAAATGCGTCTGTAAACTCTTCTGCAAATACACTTAAGCTCAATAGTAGAAAAAGTATTTTCATAACATTAATCTCATTTTCGTTAACTCTTTTATCTCATCTCTCATTTGGGCCGCAACCTCAAATTCAAGATTCTTAGAAGCTTCTCTCATCTTCCTTTTCAGCTCCTCTATCTTAGCATCTATTGCCTTAGGGGTCATCTCATCTAGATATTCACGTGCTTCTTTACCAGTAGTTGAGGATTTTGTTTTGTTTTTACGAAGCATATCAATAACTCCACCAGATATATCTTTGATAATTGTGGTAGGAGTGATTCCATGCTTAGTATTGTGTTTTATCTGCTTCTCTCTTCTTTCAGCAGTAGTATCAATCGCCTCTTTCATACTTCTGGTAATCTTATACCCGTAAAGGATTACTCTACCCTCTGAATTTCGGGCGGCTCTACCGATAGTCTGTACAAGTGATCTGGTAGATCTTAAAAAGCCTTCTTTGTCAGCATCCATAATTCCGACGAGACTTACTTCTGGAAGATCTAATCCTTCTCTTAAAAGATTGATCCCAACAAGAATATCAAACTCGCCTTCTCGAAGTTCTTTTAGAATTTCCATTCTCTCGATAGTATCAATGTCGGAGTGAAGGTATTTAATTTTCATTCCAGCACTTCTATAAAAGGTTGTAAGCTCTTCTGATAATTTCTTAGTTAAAGTAGTAATAAGAACTCTAAAACCTTTTTTAATAGCTGCCTTAGCTTCAATTAGCATATCATCGACTTGGGTGGAAGCATCTCTTACTTCTATGATTGGATCGAGCAGCCCAGTTGGCCTAATTATCTGCTCAGTGTATTCTCCCATACATTTTTCAAGTTCGTAGTTTGCTGGTGTGGCACTCACGTATAAAATTTGATCAAGCTTCTTTTCAAATTCATCGAATTTTAGTGGCCTATTATCTAAGGCAGAAGGAAGTCGAAATCCAAAATCTACTAAGTTTTGTTTTCTCGATCTATCCCCTTTATACATCCCTCCAACTTGTGAAACAGTAACGTGAGACTCATCAATCATCATGAGAAAGTCTTTTTCAAAGTAATCAATTAATGTTGGAGGTGCATCTCCAGGATTAGCTCCTGTAAGGTGCCTGGAGTAGTTTTCAATTCCAGAACAAAATCCCATTTCTTCAAGCATTTCAAGATCGAGCATAGTTCTTTGTTCCAGGCGCTGTTTTTCAACAAGTTTATTTTTATCTTGGAGATCAATAAGTGTTTCACGGAGCTCAGTCTGAATTGTTCCAAGAGCAGTTTTTAATTTTTCTTCGCCGACGACATAATGACTTGAAGGGAAAACTGTAACACTTGTAAGCTTTGCAAGTATTGTTCCCCTGAGTGGATCTACTTTATAGATTCCATCGATCTCATCGTCAAAAAATTCAAAGCGAATAACACTCGCATCTTCATAAGCTGGATAAACCTCTACAGTATCTCCACGCACTCTAAAGGTTCCCCTAGAGAAATCAATATCATTTCTTTGGTACTGGACAGCAACTAGTTCCCTCAGAAATTCGTCACGATCTTTCGTGTCACCCACAAAAAGTTTTAGTCTCTGACCACCGTACTCTGCAGGAGATCCAATACCATAGATACAACTAACACTTGAAATAACGATAACATCATCTCTTTCTAGCAGACTTCTCGTGGCGGAGTGGCGAAGTTTATCAATCTCATCATTTACACTTGAATCTTTCTCAATATAGGTATCAGAGCCTGGAACATATGCCTCTGGCTGATAGTAATCATAATATGAAACGAAGTATTCAACTGCATTGTCTGGAAAGAACTCTTTAAACTCTGCAAACAGTTGTGCGGCCAAAGTTTTATTATGAGCAAGAATTAAGGTTTTCTTCCCCATATTTTGAATAATATTCGCCATAGTAAAGGTCTTACCAGAACCCGTTACACCTAGAAGAGTTTGATGTTTTTGACCACTTTTTAAACCCTTAGTGAGATTTTTGATTGCTGCAGGTTGATCGCCAGTTGGTTTGAATTTTGAAACTAAATTAAATTTTGCATTTGCCATGATTTATTATCGCATTTTTAGCTGGACATTTTAAGTGATATTAAGGAATCTAGGATAAATAAAACGTACACTTTGAGGTATATGACACATCTGATGCAACACACAAGCTCACGTGCCAACTTGGTTGAAAAAAACCACTCAAAATTCTTTTTCTCAATTCACCAAATTCATTCTATAAAGGAGCTCTCTTATCAGGCATCTAACAGCTATTAATGATTTAACAGTTGATTCAATTTACTCCTTATTAGAGAAATCCCATTTTTATTCCCAAAGTATCAAAGCAAAGAAACCTATCGAACAAAGCCTTAAAGGTGAAGTGGTGGCCAATCTTTTTTTTGAAAACTCAACGAGAACAAAATTCTCATTTGAAGTTGCTGCTAAAAGATTAGGTGCGCATGTCTTAAACTTTAATGAATCTAACTCTTCAGTTTCAAAAGGTGAAAGTCTCTACGATACACTTAAAACATTCGAAAGTTTTGGAGTCGATACAGCCATAGTTCGTCACAGTGATGACTACTTTATAGAAAGCATTAAAGATAAATTTAAGTTCTCTGTTGTAAACGCAGGTGCTGGAGAAATTCAGCACCCGAGTCAATCACTTCTAGATGTCTTTACTCTTTATGAAGAATTTAAAAAATTAGAAGGACTTACAATTGCGATTTGTGGAGATATCAAATTTTCTCGGGTAGCAAAATCAGATATCGAAATTTTTGGTTTATTGAAAATGAAGGTCCTTTTATGTGGACCAGAAAGTTTAATCCCAAAGCAAGAAAATCTTCCCTCTCATTGTGAAATCACGACTATAAATAAAGCTGCTAAAGAAGCCGACGCTATAATATTTTTAAGAGTACAGCACGAGAGGCACCAAATGTTTGAACTCGATATCAAAGATTATAATGAAAACTTTGGTCTCAATGACAAGTTAATGAAAAAAATAAAAAAAGATTCAATAATTATGCATCCGGGACCTGTTAATAGAGATATAGAGATTACAAGTCACCTCGTTGAATGCGAGCAATCAAGAATTTTCAAACAAATGGAAAATGGTGTCTATACAAGAATGGCAATTTTAGATTGGCTAAAACCACAAAGGTAGTAATGAACAAAATCAAACTAGTTTTAGAAAATGGTAGTGAATACGACGGGCTCTCTTTTGGCTTTGAAAGTGAAGATCAAGTTTTTGGTGAAATTGTTTTCAATACTAGTATGACTGGATATCAAGAGATTTTCACTGATCCTTCTTATTGTGATCAAATAGTAGTAATGACCTACCCGCTTCAGGGAAACTATGGTTTTAATCAAAATGATAATGAAAATTTAATTCCTCACTTATCTGCTGTAGTAGTAAGTGAAGTATGTGACAAACCAAGTAACTGGAGAAACGAAGAGTCGATGTCTTCATTTTTAGTACGTCACAAAATTCCAGGGATATGTGGCATTGACACAAGAGCTTTGACAAAAGAAATTCGAGAGGAAGGTTCGATGAAAGCTTATCTCGTCAAAGACTCAACAAACCTTGATTTTAAAAGACCACTACTTACTGATCAGATAAAAAGAGTATCTGTTAAAAGTCCTATGCATTATCCAAGTAAGAATGGTCCAAATGTTGTCATGGTCGATTTTGGCTTTAAGAAAAATATTTTAACATCACTTATTTCTAGAAACTGTAACGTTATAGTTGTTCCTTATGACACAGATTTTGAAACCATTAAGTCATTTAGACCGAAAGGGATTTTACTTTCAAATGGTCCAGGGGACCCAAAAGATATCGCTCATATAGTTCCCACAATTCAAAAGCTTCAAGAGAGCTATCCGATGTTTGCCATATGTATGGGTCATCAAATTTTTGCTTTGGCCAATAAAGCCGATACATCAAAGATGAAGTTTGGTCATCGCGGAGCAAATCATCCAGTGGTAGATTTTAAAAATGATAGAGTCTATATTACATCTCAAAACCATGGTTATGCAGTAGAGACAAAATCAATAAACAAAGATCTTCTTGAAGTAACACAAATAAATTTAAACGATAAAACTATTGAGGGTCTAAAGCATAAGACTCTTGATGCTTTTTCAGTTCAATATCACCCTGAAGCGAGTCCAGGGCCAAATGATACTAAATTCTTATTCGATGACTTTTATAATTTGATTACAAGGGATGACCATGCCAAAAGATAATTCTTTAAAGAAAGTACTCGTTATTGGATCAGGACCTATTGTCATTGGCCAAGCTGCAGAATTTGACTATTCAGGCTCACAAGCAATTGAAGCTCTAAAAGAAGAAGGAATTGAAGTGATTCTCATCAACTCAAATCCTGCCACCTATATGACAGACAAAGGATTAGCCGACAAAGTTTACATGGAACCGCTGACTCCTGAATTTGTAAAAAAAATTATTTATAAAGAGAGACCAGATGCTGTTCTTCCTACTCTTGGCGGACAAACAGGTCTAAATCTTGCACTTACACTAGCTAAAGAAGGTTTCTTTAAGAAAGAAAATGTACGACTTCTAGGCGTCAATTTAAACACAATTGAGCAAGCAGAAGATAGAGAACTTTTTAAGCAATTAATGATAAGTCTAAATGAGCCAGTACCAGATAGCCAGACCGTAGGAACTCTTTCTGAAGCTCTAATTTTTTCAAATTCTATTGGATATCCTCTAATAATTAGACCCGCATTCACTCTTGGTGGAACTGGTGGCGGAATAGCACATAATGATGATGAGTTTATGAAGATTGTGGACTCCGGATTGAAGAACTCTCCTATTAAACAATGTCTTATAGAAAGAAGCATCGCTGGTTATAAAGAGATTGAATATGAAATCATTCGAGATGCAAAAGATAACTGTATTGTTGTATGTAATATGGAAAATTTTGATCCAGTAGGTGTACATACTGGTGACTCAATTGTAGTAGCTCCAAGTCAGACTCTATCAGACAAAGAGTATCAAATATTACGAGACTGTTCTTTAAAGTTAATTCGTGCATTAAAGATAGAAGGTGGTTGTAATGTTCAACTAGCCCTAGATCCAGATAGTTTTAATTATTTTGTTATTGAAGTTAATCCTAGGGTTTCTCGCTCTTCAGCTTTAGCATCAAAAGCTACAGGTTATCCAATAGCTAAGGTTGCAACAAAAATTGCGATTGGTTACTCCATGGATGAAATTATAAATCCTGTTACCGGAAGTACGTATGCATGCTTTGAGCCTGCACTAGACTATATCGTCACAAAGATTCCAAGATGGCCTTTTGATAAGTTCTTAGGAGCTGATAGAACATTAGGTACACAAATGAAAGCGACAGGCGAAGTTATGGCCATCGGTCGAAACTTTGAAGAGTCACTATTAAAAGCTGTACGCTCATTAGAAATTAAACGTCCCTATCTCTATGCCAAAGAATACATCGAAATAGAAACATCAACCCTTTTGGAAAAAATAAAAATAGCTTGTGACGAGAGACTCTTTATCTTGATGGAGTTGTTAAGAAGAAAAATTTCAATAGATCAAATTTTTGATAATACTAAAATTGATCTATGGTTTTTAAATAAACTAAAGAATATTTCAATGATCGAGAATTCAATTTATAAAAATGATCTAACCGACGAAGTAATTACTAAAGCAAAAAAACATGGTTTTTTGAATGAGACAATCGCACACTTCTCAAAAGATGATATTAAAACAATTAATGAACAAACTTCTAGGCTGGGACTTAAACCTGTCTACAAGATGGTTGATACTTGTGCAGCAGAGTTTGAATCCTCTACACCCTATTACTACTCTACATATGAAAAAGTTAATGAATCGACCAGAAGCTCCAAAGACAAAGTTATCGTCCTTGGTTCTGGCCCAATTAGAATTGGTCAGGGTGTTGAATTCGACTACTCAACTGTTCATGCTATTAAAGCCCTACAAAAATTAAATATTGAAGCGATAGTAATTAACAATAATCCAGAGACTGTATCAACAGATTTTAGTACCAGCGATAAACTCTACTTTGAGCCCCTTCATATAGAAGATGTCATGCATATAATTGATCTCGAAAAACCACTTGGAGTAATTGCTCAATTTGGAGGTCAAACTGCGATAAATCTAGTCGATGAGCTTGAAAAACGTGGAGTAAAGATTTTAGGAACAAGCAAAGAAAGTATAGATTTAGCAGAAGATCGTGAGAAGTTTGAAAGTCTACTGAGAGAACTAGACATAGCTCAGCCAATGGGAACATCAGTGAGGAGTGTTGATGTTGCTCTTACAAAAAGTAAAGACCTAGGCTACCCTCTTATGCTTCGTCCAAGCTATGTTATTGGTGGGCAAGCTATGGAAATCGTCTACTCTGATGCTGAACTCTCAAGGTATATGACGAATGCTAGCAAGCTTTGGCCAAATGAAGCAATACTCATGGATAGATACATGATTGGGACTGAAGTAGAAGTCGATGCAATTACAGATGGCGTAGATGTTTATATTCCCGGAATAATGGAACATATTGAAAAAGCCGGAGTTCACTCAGGAGACTCATTTGCAGTCTATCCTCCTCAAAACTTATCTGCGAATATTCAAAAGCAACTAATTCAGGTTACAACTAAAATCGCAAATGCAATTAAAAATATTGGTCTTATAAATATCCAATTTGTTATTAAGTCTGAACAAGTTTATGTATTAGAAGTAAACCCAAGATCATCCAGAACTATTCCTTTTCTTTCTAAAGTAACAGATACACCCATGGCCCAAATTGCAACAAGAGCAATTATGGGACAAAGCTTAAAAGAGCAAGGTTTCACAAGTGGACTAAAACCTGAAATGGATGAAGTTAGTGTAAAAGCTCCCGTCTTTAGTTTCTCAAAACTCAAGGATGTCGATACTGCACTTGGTCCTGAGATGAAATCGACAGGAGAAGCAATAGGTCGAGGATCAACAATGGAGAAGGCACTTAAGAAAGCTTTCATTGCCTCTGGAGTAAAAGTTCCCTATTCAGGAACAATTTTAGTAACAATTGCCGACAAACACAAAGATGAAACTCTCCCGATGCTCAAAAGATTTGCAGCTTGCGGATTTAATTTTTTGGCAACAAGTGGAACGGCTGAATTTCTAAAAGAGAATGATTTATATGTTAATGAAGTGGAAAAGATTGGACGAGCAGATAATGATATTTTGTTTCAAATAAAAAGTGGAAACATCGATATTATCATTAATACAATTACCAAAGGCAAAAATGTAGAGAGTGATGGTTTTCAAATGCGAAGAGTCGCGGCTGAAAATGGAATTATTTGTATGACTTCCCTAGATACAACAAATGCACTATTAAGAGTGATAGAAATAAATTCAAGCCAAGTGATTGCCCTATGAGAGAAAAGATCATTGTGGCAATAGATCTGCAAGAAAGAGAAGCTCTCAACACCCTCCTTGAAGAGCTCAGAGGTGAAGCCAAATTTGTAAAAGTTGGAATGGAACTTTTCTATACATTTGGACCAGAAATAGTAATTAAGTTAAAACAGATGAACTTTAAAGTATTTTTAGATTTAAAAGTTCACGATATTCCCAATACAGCGAAAAAAACACTAAAGACAATTACCAAACTTGGTGCTGATATTATTAATGTTCACGCTTTAGGCGGAGCTAAAATGTTACAAGCAGCTGTTGAAGGAATAGATGAAGCAATTGCTGAAGACTCAAACCTCATTCGTCCGAAGTTAATTGGGGTCACACAATTGACCAGCACAACATCAGAGTCGCTAAATAAAGACTTAGGAATTGAAATTAATTTGGAACAGAATATTATCCACCTTGCCAAACTTTGTTATCAAAACAAATTAGATGGAGTTGTCTGTTCGGCCTTTGAAGTTGAAGATATTAAAAATGCAACATCAGAAGATTTCATTTGTATAACTCCAGGTATTCGTCCAAAGGCTACACCTAACGATGATCAAAAAAGGGTTATGACTCCTATCCAGGCTTTAAAAGCCGGAAGTGACTTCTTAGTTATTGGCCGACCTATCACGCAAGCAACTTCACCTAAAGAAGCATATCTAGATATAGCCCAGGAGATCAGATGAATCCCAAAATAGCAGAGATACTTTTGAAAATTAAAGCCGTTCACTTACAGCCTGATAATTTTTTTACATGGACCTCAGGGATTAAGTCACCAATTTACTGTGATAACAGACAGATCATCTCTTATCCACAGCACAGAAAAGTCGTTGTGGATGAATTCGTAGACTATATTAAAACGAACTTCCCCGACACAGAAGTTATTGCAGGTACTGCGACAGCTGGTATCCCCTGGGCCGCTTGGATAGCAGATGAGTTAAACCTCCCTCTGGTATATATTAGAGGTGAGTCTAAAGGACATGGACTCAAGAATGCTATCGAAGGTAAAGTAGAAGAAAACCAAAAAGTCCTTATAATTGAAGATCTTATTTCAACTGGAAAATCGAGCATCGCAGCAGCGAATGAGGCTAAAAGTGTAAATCTAGAAGTAGCTGCAGTTCTTTCTATTTTTACTTATGGCTTTGACAAAGCTCGGATTCAATTCGAAGCCAGTAACCTTGATTTCTTTTCACTATGCGATCTGGATTCTCTTTTACAATATGCTAAAGATCAGAGCTTGCTAACAAATGAACAAATTGCCATAATATCCCAATGGAAAATGGATCAAGAAAACTAATTACCTTCAAAAAAAACCAACTCTTTATTGATAAGTATAATTTCAGTGAAATTGTTAAAGAGAATAAAACCCCTTTCTATCTTTATAGTGAGAGGATTTTAACAAATAACTTTAATTTATTTAAGAAAGCGATCAAAAAATCAAAACAAAAAGGGCTTATATGTTTTGCTCTAAAATCCAATAATAATATAGAAGTTTTAAAAACTCTTGCAAGACTCGGCAGTGGTGCTGATATTGTTTCAGGTGGAGAATTAAAGCAAGCATTAAAAGCTGGTATACCAGCATCAAAAATTGTTTTCTCTGGTGTAGGAAAGACTGAAAAAGAAATAAAAGAAGGTTTAAAAGCTAATATTCTATCTTTTAACGTCGAATCGCTCGAAGAGCTAGAGATGATAAATTCCCTCGCAAAGAAAATGAAAGTTAAAGCTCAAGTTGCTTTTAGACTTAACCCGAAAGTTCATGCAAAAACACATAAACATATTTCGACTGGATATAAGACTCATAAATTTGGCATCTTAAAAGATGATATTTTGATGGCCGCTAAGGTGGAGAGATATTGGACTAATACTCAACTAGTAGGGCTAAGTATTCATATTGGAAGTCAGCTTACTAATCTAGATGCTACTTTTGAAGCGATCGAGAATATGTGTGATTGTGCCAATGAACTAGGTATCAATTTAAAGTTCTTAGATGTCGGTGGTGGACTTGGAGTAAACTACAAAGAGGGAGAAGCCCCAGAAGTTGATGCTTATATTGCAGGAGTGGACAGAATTATAAAATCTAAATGTGGGGACATAAAAGTTGTCTACGAGCCAGGTAGATCGATCTCGGCGACGTGTGGATTTTTTGTATCAAAGGTCATAAGATCAAAAGTCAGCGAAGACTGCAGGTTTGTTATCGTTGATGGTGGAATGAATGATTTTGTCAGACCTTCACTATATGATGCCTATCATGAGATTTTTTCTTCTGTTAATTCTAAGGATCTAGTTGAGACTGATATTGTGGGACCAATTTGCGAGACTGCAGACTGCTTTGGAACTTCTAGAATGCTGCCAAAACTAACTGATAAAGACTTTGTAATTATTGGTGATACTGGAGCTTATGGTCATACGATGAGCAGCCATTATAATATGAGAAAGAAACCCAAAGAAATCTTCCTCACGAAATAAAAAAGGGAGTGAATTACACTCCCCTTTAATACATGTTTTCTAATTTAATTATCTAAAAATCCAATTTGCACTCGCCTCAGTTTTGAGGTTCTTGTTAAGAAGAACACCAGTTCCAAGGTTGTAGCTTGTCTTCATTATAACTCTCATCTTCGATGGAAGCGTAATCCCGAGGTTTCGAAGGTCAATTGAAACTATACTTTGGTCTCCATTAGCTGTAACTTCCATTTCATTTTCAGAGATATCTTTGTTTAGAAGTACTGGATCAGTTCCAAATCTTCTCCATCTGTAGATTTGAATATTTTGAGTAAACTCTTGAGTGTTAAAGTTCTTACCTACTGAAAATTTAAGTATGCCATTTCTATAGACAACATTTTGTATTCCAGCACTTAGAACTTCATTCATTCTTTTCGTTTTAACAAAACTGATGTCATAAGAAACGTTTACTTCTTTAAGTCCTGTTCTTCTAATTTCTGATCTATCTTTATTTTTAAGGATGACAGCATAATTTTTTGAGTCAAGAACACTTAAGTCGTCTGCTTCACCTTGAACTCTCACTTCAAAAGTTTCGTCAGCTCCACCATCAACTTCACTTGAATCAAAATTCAATGTAGCATTAGTAATTACGTCGTAGTCGTGAACTTCGTATGGTCTGTTTTCATATCTATAACATGTGTAAGGAGTTCTAATTGGTACATCTCTACAAACTCTTCTTCCTCCGGTACAAACTTGACGACAGTTTCTTCTATCTCTGTCACATCTTGTTCGACACTGTCTTCCCTCAGTATGGCATTGTCTTCGGTAAGTCGTTCTGTAACAAGTAGCTGGAACCCTTACTTGTCTATATTCAGTTCTTGTCTTTTCTGTGTTTAAAAGTAAGTTCGCTATTTCACTCGTTCCATCGTAGTTAAAACTTTTAACATCAACGGAATCAGCAAGGGCTGCAGAGCCAAAAAGCATGGCAAAAGCCATCAGTAGGTTTTTCATTAAATCTCCTTATGATTTTAATATTCTCTTAACGAAATGATATAACTTCTTGAAATTATATGGCCAATTACTCACTGTATAGATTTCTTAACATAAACATGAAATCAATAACTTACCTATAATGGTGCAAGTAAATATTATAATTACATCCAATTTGATTGTCGCTTTGACACCACCAATATAGAAAAAGATCTTATAACAGAGGGGAAAATTATGAACTTAAACGTTAAAGTCTTAGGATTTATACTTTTATCAAGTCAATTATTTAGTGGAGCACAAGCTCAGGTCAATTCGAGAAAGAATCCACTTATCTATCCATTTGTACCAATGCCAACAGCTAAGATCCTAGGAGATGCAGAGCGCTTTTCTGAGGATGAATCATTTATTAAAAATGTTTACGATATAGAATATAACCGTCTCTCAAGTGGTAAGCCATTTCTAATAGATCAAAATGGTAGCAAGAAAAATAACCAACCTTGGATGAGTACATACTGGCCTTTAAACCAAGGAATGATTGGTTCATGGTTTACTCATAAAAGTCCGTATAATCCTCTTAACACTAGAAGAACCCTGGACTGGAAACACAATTATAGAAAGTTCCAAGATAGAAAAAGTACTCTCCATAAAAACATTAACAATAAAGATGCAAATGGAAACTTCATTTATACAAGTGCTACCTTAAACTCTCTAGCTCCATCAGAAAAATACGATATGCTTCTAGGGGACGAAAACTTTGATTTAACAAATAGAGTTTGGGAATACATGGAAAAGTGGGGATCTGAAAAAGAGCACGGCTTCATTGCTTCACTTGATAAAGTTGGTGGTCAAAGTGTTGGTGTTGCAAAAGGATTAGTTGCACAAGGAAAATATCAAACTGTTCTCGCCGCTATGCCTGAGGCAATTGAATTAAAAGGCGGACTAGCTGAATATTTCGCTCAAAGAATGGTTAAGCAAGGAAGATACACAGATGTTGTTTCTGCACTTCCCGAAGGAATGACACAAGCACTTGCAAACCAAGACAATTATACATTAAAAAGAAAAAATTCAATGATGGCTTTGTGGGAAGGAATTTGTCATGGCTGGGCAACAGCCGCAGGAATTGTTCCAAGACCACTAAGAACTGTTACTTTAAAGCTTCACGACGGAAGATCAATTAGCTTTCTCCCAGATGACTTAAAAGCAATTGCATCACTACTTTGGGCAAACTCACTTATTCAAGATGGAAAGTTTGAACCATCAAATACTAAAGGCGAAAAGCTAGTTGATAATAATGGTAACAACGCTATTACCGGTGGAATTATCATGCAGGGTCTTCGTTGTAATGAGAAGAGACCGAGTAAGGACAACTACGGAAGATTTTATGATGAATATCCTGATGCTTACTCAAAAAGACTAGAGCCAAGATGTGTTGGAGTTCATCCAGCAACATGGCATATGGGTCTTGTAAATGTAATGGGTAAACAAGGAAGAAGCTTTATAGTTGAAAGAAAGGTCAAAGCTGCTGTTGATAATCATCCACTAAGTTCATATAGAATGGAGTACTTTAATCCATACAATGGAGATTATGGATCTCTAAGCAACTCGGTTCAGCCAATAACACAGAAAGATCAGTTCTTCGACTACAGAAACCCTGAAGCAAGGTTAATAGTTGGAGTGAGAGTTCATATGACTTATACGAAATGGAAAAGACCGGACCGCAATTCATTCGACAACCCTAACCAAGATGAAACTCAAACAAAAGAGATGATGTATGATCTTGAACTTACTCAAGACGGCGATATCATCGGTGGACAGTGGCGAGTTAAAGAAAAAGGAAAACCTTTTCTAAGACTTGGTGGAAAACGTACTCAGCCTGACTTCTTCTGGACAGTTACAAAGCATTGGAAAAGAGCTGGTGAAGTTAAAGGAGTATCAAAAGCATATTTTGCCGAAAAAGACACGACTTCAGAGTGGACGGATACTTCTGTCGCACCACCAGCAGATTGGCTTATGGCCGCTAAACTTACTCACGGATTTATGTATCAAAAATCAAGTGACTTAGGATGGTATGAGAAGTGTGAACTTCTGAGTAAGAATGGTAGAGGGGGGCTAATAAGTGTTCCGTGTGAATTCTCTATAAATAGACCTCAACCACTTGTTAATGTTGTTAATAAGTTAATTGAGCTTTCTAGAAAATAATTACTTAATTAGATAGCGGCCAAGGCTTAGTGCCTTGGTCATTTCATGATACTCATCACTGTAGCATTTATTTTTTATTACATTGGGAAATTGATCAACTAAAAGTGCTATCCCAATAATTTTTGAAAATGTATATCGATCCATAAAGATAGGATTAAGCAACATAAAGGAGCTAAGATTTTTTAAGCTCGTCACCTTTTCAATATCTACAGATAAAAGTTTTTTAAACATAGTACTTGCAACAGTTATGTTAACTGGCATAGCCGATATTTCAGCACTGATACTTCCAGAGATACTATCACAACCATTAAGTGCACGACTTAATGAGCTCAATACTTTTTTAGTATTTTCAAAATTATAATTGTCTAAAAAGTCATTCAATTCATCAGATGAAAGTAACTTCTTTACTATTTTTCCCAAAGAGTAATGAGAGTTCACAGCGGCAAGGTCGAATTCACTAGCCTTGACATCTTCAGCTAGTGATTTACTAAAATCAATTTCCCCCAAAGATGAAGTTGCAATAATAAGCGATAGTTTTAGTGATCTTTTCTCTACTTCAGATAGTCCTGCATTTAAAATGAACTGAGGTAAAAGTAGCTGGAGCTGTTTAAATTCATCAAGCAGACTTTCGCTATTAATTTTTGATCTTTTGATATTATCTTTAAAAACTTTTGTATTAAGGCCAAAGCTGTAAGCTGCATCGGCACTAAACGGAATAGCAAAATTAGAGAAACTCACACCTGCTCCAACAGACACAAACTGCCCTTCATAAGCGGCACTATCTTTACAGCCTAAAGCAATAGATTTTGTAAAGCCGGCTTGAACACCAATGTCTGTGGAGTATTGCAGTCCCGGTGCACAGTACAGATTCATCTCTCTATTAAATATCATAGACTCAAGGTGAAAGTTTCTGCCCTCAACGAGAAAAGCAGATGCGTAAACACCTGTGCCATGACCGTGCATGCTATCAAGCCCTGCTCTTTTAATTTTATTATAAATGTTATTTATTTTTTTAATAAATTTTATTGTTTTGGAAATTTTAGAAGGATTTAAAAGTAGCCAAGCATATTTAGAGAAATCAATATTTGTTTGGATAAGCTCATCTGATTGCAATGTTATTTTCTCTGCTTCTTTTGGCCCTAAAATTAAAGCCGAACAATTGACAGCAACATCTTGCTGACAGCT
>Ga0307983_1000716_pt1 | contig 16195 bp, 14 predicted proteins | sample OrgLakmetagen991_FD_201845 | JGI IMG/M metagenome (GOLD analysis project Ga0307983, IMG submission 201845) | Saline water microbial communities from Organic Lake, Antarctica - #991 | ecosystem: Environmental > Aquatic > Non-marine Saline and Alkaline > Saline | place: Antarctica: Organic Lake...
TACTCTGGTTTACCAGTTCGCCTACGATTAGAAAAATTAAAAAATAGAATTGAATTATATAAGGAACTCATAAAAACATAACTCATGGAACCTAATGATAAAATAAAAAAAAATAATTACACAAAATTTGTAGCAATGCTGGCTGCGTCATTTGTGGCAATGTACATCACCATGTACCTGAACACCTATTCCATGGATCACGTGTATTTTAGCTTGACCAGATTTTATATGAGTTGTTTGGGTATTTCTGCCATGGCCATCATTATGTTTGTGGCGATGCGGGGGATGTATCAGAACAAGAAGAAGAACGTCGCCATCATTTTTGTGAGTATCAGTTTATTTATAGGAGCGCTTAGCCTGGTGCGTGATCAGAAATCAACCGTAGGCGACATACTATGGATGAAAGCAATGATCCCGCATCACTCGATTGCTATTTTAACGAGCGAGCGGGCTGATATAAAAGACCCTGAAGTAAAAGAATTGGCAAATGCTATTATAGAGGCTCAAAAAAAGGAAATTGGCGAAATGAAGGCCATGATCAAAAGATTGGAAGATAATTAGTAGTAGTATTAGGGCGCCCGAGCGCGCTTTCGGCTCTATCTTTTTTATGCCTAAAAAGTCATAAAAAAGGATGCCACCTCAATCCCTGGCGCAGGTTTGTGCTAACCATGAAAATTAAAAATTATGAAAAAGAATATTTTATATATAGGAATTGCAGTAGTCGTAGGCTTGCTGGCCGGGTGGCTCCTATTTGGAAACCATAGTGCAGAGACCGGTACCAGTACAGCGGTTTCTGACACTCACGATCATTCTAGTGAAACAGCAGAACAAATGTGGACCTGCTCCATGCACCCACAAATCATGCAGTCAGAACCAGGAGATTGCCCTATTTGCGGTATGGAACTTATTCCAGCCCAATCCAGTGCAGAAGGTCTTGCAGCAAATGAAATCAAAATGACCAAAAACGCCATGGCACTCGCTAATATTCAAACCACAACGGTAGGTAGCGGTGCGGCTTCTGATGATGAGGGAATGATATCGCTGTCTGGCAAGATTGCTGCTAATGAAGAAAACAACGCTGTTCAGTCCAGTTATTTTGATGGTCGTTTGGAACAACTGAATATAAGTTATGAAGGCCAGCAAGTAAGTCGGGGACAATTATTAGCCACGATCTATGCGCCTCAACTGGTAGCAACGCAACAAGAATTAATTACAGCAGCTTCTTTAAAAGAATCTCAACCAGAATTGTATCAAGCGGTACGCAATAAATTGAAGAATTGGAAACTGTCGGAAAGTCAAATTAATACCATAGAATCTTCAGGTAAGGTACGCGATAATTACCCTGTATATGCTACAGTTTCAGGAACAGTGGTACTCGTAATGGCAGCAGAAGGTGATTATCTCAAACAAGGACAACCTATCCTAAAAGTAACTAACTTGAATTCGGTTTGGGCAGAATTTGATGCGTATGAAAGTCAACTATCCAACCTTAAAGAAGGACAACAAATAAAAGTAACGACTAACGCTTATGCCAACAAGGAATTTGATGCCACCGTATCTTTTATAGATCCCATGCTTAACAATGCCACTCGTACGCTAACCGTTAGAGCAACACTTAAAAATACAGAGGGTATTTTTAAGCCCGGAATGTTTGTGACTGGCAAATTGAAAGGAGAAACAAATAGGAACGAGGAATCACTTACAGTTCCCGCAAGTGCTGTGATGTGGACTGGAGAACGCTCGTTAGTTTACATTAAAACCAGTCCTAACGAGCCTGTTTTTGAAATGCGAGAAGTAAGGATCGGTAACCGTAGTGGTGAAAATTATACGATTACTGCAGGACTTCAAAATGGCGATCAGATTGTTACCAACGGTACTTTTACCGTTGATGCTGCTGCCCAATTACAAGGTAAAAAGTCCATGATGAACCAAGGAAAGGAAGAGCTTATTGAGATGCCCATGTCTGAAATGAAAATGAAATTCTCTGAAAGCTTTCAGAAGGACTTTAAAAAGGTTTTACAATCCTATTTGCAAATGAAAGATGCCTTTGTAGTCAGTGATTCAGAGCAGGTTTCCGCTTTCGCGAAAGCGACATCAAAATCTTTAAAGTCTATAACTATAGGAAGTCTGGGTAAAATGGAACAATCGCATATTAAGAAAAGTATTGAAATGCTCGACGCCATTGCCAAAAATGAAGACCTTGAAAACCAACGAGATCATTTTGTAATACTGAATGAGAACATGGTAGTTATCGCGATGAATGTTAAAGGAGCAACTCCTATATATGTTCAGAAATGCCCTATGGCTAACAACAACAAAGGTGCTGTGTGGTTGAGTACCGAAAAAGATATAAAAAACCCGTATTACGGTGATGCAATGTTGACCTGCGGAAGTGTGATTGAAGAGATCAATTAGCACACACAGCAGGCAAAGGTTGAAACAATACTAAATCAAAATCATACAAGGAACCACGCTAAAAAAATAGCGTGGTTTTTTTTCATTTTCTTTTCAGTGTCTATCCTTTAGAAGGTGGCACAGCACAGCTAGCCGCTTCTTTTTTCACACCTAACTTTACTAAGATGGTTTCTAATAAACACCACTTTGTAAAAGCAGATTGTATCAAGTTGACCCCTATGAAAACGGTAAACCACATCCAATTTGGGTTGACATAAACGCTGAGTACAACGCTCAATAATACCATGGTACCTACGATCACTCTAAAATATTTATTTAACATAATTCTTATTTTATTATTTATATAAATCTATCTATAGGAACGACCACTGCCTTAACAGGGTTGTTCGTTTCTAATGTGGAATTAAACTCTTCTATTAACCGAAACAAAATATCGATATGCTCCTCATCTGTAAAAGAGAAAAATAGACAAGACTCTGTTCCAGAACCTGAACCAGAAAACCAGTTAGAGGCACTCAACAAAGTCGCTATATTTTTATAACCGTCAATGTCTGAAGTACTCACGTTTTCTATCTGTGCGTTTTTAAAGAGTTTCAATACCTTATTTTGAAACTCTTCTGCTGTTGTGACTATTACTAATTTCATCGTTTTATCTGATTTGGTAGTTCCAGCGCAGTCGGAAAGCGCGACTTTGCAAATGGTTATTTATAATTTTTCTTTTCTATCATGTAATATACCAGTGGTACGACCAATAAAGTAAGCACTGTAGAAACAATGGTTCCACCCATTAAGGATATGGCCAGTCCTTGGAAAATAGGGTCAAATAATATGACAAAAGCTCCAATAACCACTGTTCCAGCTGTTAATAAAATAGGTGTCGTACGCACAGCTCCAGCTTCAATAGCGGCTTGTTTTAAAGGCACGCCATCGTCAGTTCGTAAATTGATAAAGTCAATAAGCAACACCGAGTTCCTGACCATAATTCCTGCCAGAGCAATCATTCCAATAAAAGAGGTGGCGGTAAAGAAGGCTCCCATCAACCAGTGACCTAAAATAATACCTATTAAGGATAATGGTATGGCTACCATCATAACAATAGGGGCTTTAAAATTCTGAAACCACCCTACAATTAAAATATAAATCAAAATGATAGCGCCCAAGAAGGCAATACCTAAATCTCTAAATACTTCTAGCGTGATTTGCCATTCACCATCCCATTTTACGGTGTAGTCATCTTCAAAGTCAGGTTGTCCTAAGTACATTTCATTAAGTTCATAACCTTCTGGCATGGGTATGGCTTTTAACTTTTCTTCCATCCCTAAAATAGCATAGGCAGGGCTCTCAAGTTCGCCGGCCATATCGGCCATTACATAGACCACTCGCTTTTGATTCTTACGATAGATACTTTTAGCACTTGTGGTTTTTGTAATATCGACCAAATCAGCAATCGGTATCATATTACCTTGATTTGATGTCACACGTAATTGTGAAATATCTTGTATGGTGGACTTTTCTTTTTCGTCAAGTGCCAGGACAATTCCTATTTGTTGCACCGCATCTTCATCATAGAGCGATGTGATAGGACGGTTAGATAAAGCTAAATTCATAGTCTGAGCAATTTGTTGTGGAGCTACTCCATATAACATTGCTTTTTCTTTGTTAATAGTGAATTGATATTCTATTTGGTCGTCTTCAACCATCCAGTCTATATCTACCACATCATCTGTGTTTTTCAGGATGTTTTTAACTTCTTTAGCTACAGCCATTTGTCCCTCGTAGTCAGGTCCATAGATCTCAGCAACAATAGTTGATAATACCGGTGGTCCGGGTGGAACTTCTACCAGCTTGACATTTGCATTATACTTAGCCGCAATCTTTTTAATGTCTGGTCGGAACAGGCTTGCTATGTCATGGCTTTGTGCATCGCGCTTCCCTTTATCAATCAAGTTGACTTGAATGTCTGCCATATTACTACCGCCACGTAAATCATAGTGACGTACCAATCCGTTAAATGTAATAGGAGCAGAGGTTCCTATATAGTTTTGGTAGTTGACTACTTCAGGTCTTGTGGATAAGTATTGAGCAATTTCTTGAGTAACGACACCAGTGCGCTCTAGAGTGGTTCCTTCAGGCATATCAATGATTACTTGAAACTCGTTTTTGTTATCAAATGGAAGCATTTTTACCGCAACAGAATTCGTAAAAAATAAGCCCATAGTAGCTAGTAGAATCACGAAGGTACCACCTAAGAACAGCCAGCGCTTGGAGCGACTTTCCATCAAGGGACCTTGAAATTTAGCATACAACCTGTAAATCAAAGTTTCTTCTAGTGGTTTCTCTGCTTTTTTAACAGCTCCTTTTTTCTCTTTTTCTCTTAAGAAAATATATCCCAAATAAGGGGTGATGGTCAAGGCTACAAAGAGTGATAATATCATAGCAATAGAAGCCCCTATAGGCATAGGAGCCATATAGGGTCCCATAAGTCCAGATACGAAAGCCATAGGTAATACTGATGCTATCACCGTAAATGTGGCGAGTATGGTAGGGTTTCCAACTTCGTTAATGGCATATAGTGCAGCATCCTTGAAGGGTAAGCGTTTCATTTTAAAATGCCGGTGCATATTCTCTGCAATAATGATGGAGTCATCCACCACAATACCCGTCACAAAAACTAACGCAAAAAGTGTGATCCTGTTCAACGTATAATCCAGCGCGTAATAACTTAGTAAAGTCAGTGCAAAGGTGATAGGTACTGATAAAAACACTACTAATCCACCACGCCAGCCCATAGCAAGCATCACTACAAATGTTACGGCAAAGATAGACCCGATGAGGTGCAAGAGTAATTCAGATACTTTTTGAGAAGCCGTTTCACCATAATTTCTTGTGATTTCTACGTGAACATCATCAGGTATAAGAGTCTTGCGTAAATGCGCTACTCTATCAATAATAATATCTGCAATTTTCATTGCATCAGCACCTTTGCGTTTTGCAACAGATAAAGTCACCGCAGGATATTCCGATAGATAATCCGTTTTTTTATCACTTCCTTGACCAAAACCTAAACTCACATAACTCTGTGGTACTTGAGGACCGTCTATAATTTGAGCTACTTGTTTTAAATAAATCGGTTGATTTTGTTGCACACCGACCACGAGGTTTTCCACATCGGTTACACTCGAAAGAAATTTACCTGTGTTGACAGTAAATTCCGTATCATTTCTATCAAAAGTACCGGAGTTTAACTGGGCATTATTTGCCTTGATCATTTTAGAAACCGACATAAAATCCAGGCCGCTGGCAGCTAGTTTGTTTTTGTCTAGGACTACACGCAACTGGCGTTCACTACCCCCTATTTTATGTGTAATGGCAACGTCGTTTACTTTTTCAATTTCTGCTTTTAGTTCTTGAGCCATCTGTCCCAATTGAAAACCGTTATAATTTTCACTCCACAAAGTTAGTCCCAACATGGGGACATCATCTATGGCACGTGTTTTGACCAGCGGCATGGTCACACCTTCTGGCATCTGATCCATATGTTTGTTGATCTCGTTATAGAGCTTTACAAAACTGCGTTCAATATCTTCTCCAACATAAAACTGTACAATCACCATTCCTTGTTCTTTCATCGAAGTAGAATAGACATATTCCACTCCTTTGATGTTTGAAATGAGTTGTTCCAAAGGTTTGATAACACGGGATTCTACCTCGGTAGGGCTGGCTCCAGGGTATCCAACAAAAATATCGGCCATTGGGACGTCTATTTGAGGCTCTTCTTCTCTCGGTATTAAAAACGAGCTGTACACACCTACGACCATAAATACGATCATTAAAAGCACTGTCAGCTTTGAATTCATAAAGACTTTGGCAATTTTGCCGGCTAATCCTTCTTTCATTAGGTATATTTTTTGAGCGTTTTAAAAGGCTTCCCGATTTCTATCGAGATGTGTCTATCTTTTTTTGGCACTTTTCGCGAAAGCGAAAACAATCACAAAAAGGATATTCACTGCTATCCTTAACGCAGCATTTTGTTATTGAATGGACACTTTTGCCCCGTTGAAAAGCTTGCCTTTGGCAGTGAGAATAAAGCTCTCATCTACATTTAGTCCAGATAGAACCTCTACCTGATCACCTATATTTTTACCCAATCGCAACCATCGTAACAGGGCTGTATTGCTCTCGCTTACCGTGTAAACACCAGAGAGTTGTCCGTTTGTAATCAGTGCAGATGTAGGTATCAAAATACTGTTGTTTGTGGCCTTTCTCTCTACAGGGAAAGCTACTGTAGCAAACATTCCTGATAGTATGGGTACCTCTGTTTTGTCTAATGCAATTTTTACTAAGTACTGTCCGCCAGTTTGCTGAGCAGAAGTACTCACTTCTTTCACAGTGCCAGCAAGCGTTTCATCGATAGAGCTGACCATTACATTCACTTTTGTATCGGCTTGGATTTGTGATATTTCGGTCTCTGGAACTAGTGCCATCACTTCAAAATGGCCTGGAGCTTCTATGGAAATAAGCGGTTGTCCTGGATTTGCCATACCGCCTTTTTTCACATTCTTACTGGTAATCACACCGCTAAAAGGTGCTGTTATGTTGGTATAAGCAAATTGTGCATTGATTTCATTTTTCATTTGCTTGGCACTTTCCAACCGTGCTTTTGCCATATTAAAATTGGCCGTCATATCATCCAGTTCTTTTTGTGATGCGCTATTCTCTGCAAACAAGTTTTTAAAGCGATTGTAGTCTTTTTGTGCATTGTTAAAGGCGACAGTAGCTTCTGTAATGCCGGCATTTATTTGGGCTCTTTTAGCTTGTAAATCAGTGTTGTTTATGGAAATCAATAATTGTCCTTCAGTCACTTGATCACCTACATTTGCAGCAACACTGTTGACATAACCCATCATACGTGTGCTTAATTGTGCACTGTTTACGGCTTGTACTTTACCGCTTACCGCTAGAAAAGAACTGTTGGTATTATCTGTAACCGCTTGTACGCTAACAGGAATTGCTTCAGAGAGGTCTTCTACAGTTGATGGCTCTTTGTCTCCACAGCTTGTGGCAAGTAAAGCAATAAGAATAGTGCTTATGATATATATGTTTTTCATTCTTTTTATTTTATGGATATGGAGTATCGACATGGTTAATGGGATCGTTGATTGCTATTATGCTGTTTTAGTTAAAAAATGGAGGTAAGCTTGGGCATAATTAAACTCAAAAATGGTTTGATAGTATTCCATCTGTTTTTGAGCAAATTGTGTTTCGGCACTCAATAAGTCGGAAGCTTTCTCGAGACCTTCTTTAAATCTGTTGGTACGTATGCGCAATGATTCTTGAGACTGTTCTAAAGCTAATTCTGATAGTTTTAATTTGTTCCCGGCATCGGTAAGCATGCGCAGCGCTTTGTTGAGTTCGAGTTTGCTTTGTGATACATATTGCTCGTATTCCAGTTTTGATTTCTCAAGAGTGGCTTTACTTTTTTGAGCTTGGCCTATGCGCTGCGATCCTTTAAATAGGTCCCAACTCAATTGTGCACCTACTACATAACCATTGGCACTAGCTTGAAAGAGGTTGTCATCATATAATTCGTAAGATCCAAAGGCGTTCAATCTGGGTAGAAAAGCCATTTTATCGGCTTTGTTTGCGGCTTCGTAAGCATTTGTAGCCAGTTGCATCGCTCTGATATCTGATCTGTTTTCTGAGAAGTCATTTTCTTTAACCGTAATGCTCTGTACAGCAAGACTATCGCTAGGCTTATAGACGACATAACTTTCATCGTTCATTAAAAACGATAGGTAGTTAGAGGCATTTTGAACATTGCTTTGCGAGGTTTGTAGCTGGTTTTGTACTTCTGTAACACGCACCTCTACGTTAAGTACGTCAGCACGTTGTAAATAACCTTGTTTAAATCTGTTTTGAGCTAGTTTTAAATTGGCTCTTGCGGCTTTTTCTGTTTTTTCTAATACAGCGACTCCTTTATAAGCTAATTGTAATTGCATGTACGCTTTCTCCACTTCAAAAGAGAAGTACTCCTCTGTACGTTGCCTTTTTAAAGACATGGCGTCCATAGAGGCTCGTGCTGCTTTACGTTGATACAAGCCGTCTAGATTCATCAATGGCTGCTGCACTTGTATAACAGTAGCAAAGTTTTGAACACGGTCAGGGTTGTTTAGCAAGTCTGGATTAAAATCATTTTGTGTTAAAACCCCTTGATTTAATTTAGATCCAAATGCCATCAACGGATTGGTCGTTATAATACCCGTATGGCTGGCGGTTATATTGGGTAGAAACACCGAGTTGGTCTGATTAAAATCAGCTTTTGCCTCCATAAATTCCTGTTGTGAAATTTTAATAGAGCTGTTGTTTTCAATGACCTTTATCGCGACTTCTTCTTTAGAAATCAAGACGGTTTGTTGTGCAAATACTTGTGGTAAAGCTGCAAAACTAACTATTATAAAAACTAGAATTTTCTTCATTGTTATAAATTGATAGACAAAAGTAGCCTGCTTAATTAAAGTTTTATGTGACCTAAGTCACACAGCGCTAAAAAAAATAGTCCAATCCCAACTTCATGACATTTGTTTGAAGTACATGACTTAAATTTACCGGTTCTATGGATTCATTAACTCAAATAGTATTAGGAGCGGCTGTTGGTGAGGCTGTTTTAGGAAAAAAAGTAGGGAACAAGGCGATGCTCTATGGAGCTATTGCTGGAACTATACCGGACTTAGATGTAGCTGCTTCTTACTTTACAGATACGGTAACCGCTCTTTCTATTCATCGCGGATTCACACATTCTATTGTGTTTTCGCTGCTTTTTGCGCCTGTTCTAGGTTGGTTGGTTTCTCGTTATGAAACCTATAAAGATTTTAAAGCTTGGTCGTGGTTGTTTTTTTGGGCATTTGTCACGCATCCTATATTAGATGCGCATACAACTTGGGGAACACAATTGTTTTGGCCGTTTGATTTGAGGCTGGCTTTTAAGACCATTTTTGTTATCGACCCGCTCTATACACTTCCATTTTTAGCGTTTTTAATTTTGGCGTTAAGACAAAAACGAAGCTCTAAAAAAAGATCTTTTTATAATAAAACGGGACTTATAGTAAGTTCTTTGTATTTACTCTTTACCTTCTTTTTAAAATGGAGTGCCTTTTCGCAATTTGAGGCTGCTTTAAATAATCAACATATTGATTATTTAAAAATCGATACCAGACCAGCTCCTTTAAATACGGTACTGTGGAGCGCAAATGTAGAAACTGAAAAAACTTTTTTATGGAGTAATTATTCGTTTTTTGACACACAACCTATCACTTTTGAAAGTTATCCTAAGAACCACGAGTTACTAGGTGATCTTGTTGAAAAAGAAGCTGTACAACGCATGATTGCTATTTCAGAGAACTGGTACACGATCACTAAAAAGAAGGACCAGCTCTACTTTAACGATTTGCGATTTGGACTTTTAAGCATGGCGCCAAATTCCCAAAACTTTGTATTTCAATACAAAATAGACGTGGATACTACTGGAAACGTATATTTTACAGAGGTCGAAAAAGACACTAGTGACGCTAAAAAGTTACTGGTGGAATTGTGGACGCGTGTGAAAGGGAATTAGAAAGCTGCTAAGAATCACATTTGTTTTATAAGTTCCGCTTTCGCGAAAGCGGAATTACAACCACTTTACTTTACCCTATCAGTACTTCCGTGTCCATCAGCTACCACGAGCATAGTCTTGATGCTGAGGCAGATGAGTTTAAAAAACGGAATGATAGGATTCATCATTTTAAATCGCTGGTATTTTGAAATTCTTTGAGTCATGATTTTTGTTTTTTTACTGTTTACTGTAGTTTGACACCACTTATAACAGCCACTTAAATTTCTCTTTTGTCAATCAAGAAAATTTTACAAGAGTTCTCATTAATGATCCAGGCAGGAACCTCTCTGTATTTGCCCTGTATGCATTTTAAGCAGAAACTAAAAAGCCCTTTTGCAAATAGCAAAAGGGCTTTTTTAACAACTATTTTTTTGGAGCATTCTAATTCTGGTATGCAGACAGCATCCACACAAGTTTTTCTTGCTGCACAATATAATCACTCATTAGCGCAACAGTACCTTCATCATTAGCGTCTGCAGCTATAGATAAAATGGTTCTTTCTTTATGAAGTAAAATCTTTAACGATTCTAGAATGCTGTTAATAGCTATTTCACCATCAGTCACATTCTCTGCAGATTTTATTTCAGAGATCTTGAGGTATTGATTATAGGTGTGCAGAGGAGTTGTACTTAGAGTAAGAACACGCTCAGCAATTTCATCTACTTTTATTAATGCGTCATTATAAAGCTCTTCAAATTTAAGATGTAATTCAAAGAACTTTTTCCCTTTTATGTTCCAATGAAATCCTCTTAGGTTCATATAGAGCAATTGATAGTTGGAGAGTAAATCATTTAACTCTGTAGCGGTAGCTTGCGATGCTTTTACATCCAAACCTATGTTGTTTGTGTTCTTCATAATTATTTATTTAAAATCGTTAATACTTTCACTTAAATCAAACACAGTGGTGTCTTTTAAAATTCTTGATAAAATACTACTTCCCGCGGCACTTCTATAACCACCGAGGCAATGAACCACTACAGGCTTATTCCTTGGAATATGAACTCCACTTTGTCTCAATTCGTTTAATGGATGTGATGTTGCATTTTCAAAGAATTTTTCCTCATCAACTTCACTTAGATTGCGAATATCAATTATGGTGTAGTTATCAGGATTTTTCTTGAAATCTTTTAAATCTAATACGTCAGTTTCCATTAGGTTTTCTTTTTGGAGCGTAATGATTTCTTTTAATTGCTTTTCATACCCGATTTTAGCAATTCTATGGAGTATGTAGTCTTTACGCTCTTCTTTATCGATTACCAAAGTAAACTCTTCTTCTGGCTCCACGATTGCGCCTAGCCAGGTCTCAAACTTTGCATTTTCTGAAACCGCTTGTATATTGATACTACCTGACAGATGACCTTTTTTAAATAAAGCTTCATCTCTTATGTCTACAATTAAACCGGTTGCCGTTGTATCTCTTTTAAACGGAACTCTATCAATAGCCGGCTTTAGATTTTCTGCTCCAGCTTTATTGATATCTACATCAAATCCAAAATAGGAAGGTATAAAAGGTTGTCCATCAAGAATGGTATCCATAAACTTCTGCTTGGACTGTTTCTTAAACGCCCAATTGCTTTTACGTTCATCTCCTAGAGTACTACTAGCGGCATCACTCATACTCTTGCCACAAAGTGAACCTGCGCCGTGTGCTGGATATACTAAAGCATGATCTGGTAAATAATTAAACTTTGTGGAAAGGCTGTCATACATCATTTCTGCAAGCTCTTCGCGTTTAGCTTTCATATTACCAGCTTTTTCACGTAAATCTGGACGTCCCACATCACCTATAAATAAAGTGTCTCCAGTAAATAGGGCCGTTTCATCATCTTTAGTTGCAACAATTGTTATACTATCTGGAGAGTGTCCTGGTGTATTGATAGCACTTAGCATTACATCTCCAATTTTTATACTATCGCCATCGTCAAAGGATTTATGAGGGTAATCTGCGCCTAATTTTTTACTATTATAGATAGTTGCGCTAGTTTCTTTGTGAATCTGTAGGTGTGAGCTGACAAAGTCTGCATGTGGATGAGTTTCTATTACCGCTATGATTGTTGCGTTATTCGCTTTCGCGAAAGCGTAATACTGACTAGGATCACGTTCTGGATCAATAATTGCCATTTCTCCATTATTTACGATCACGTAGGAATAATGAGCTAAAGGCTTATATTCAAATTGTTTTATTATCATAATTTCAAGTATTTAATTAAGTGCTTTAGTGCTGCCACATAAAGCCCTTATTTCTTTAGATATCTTTTTTAGCGAGATACCAAGTGATTTTTTCTACAGAATCATCTGCAAGTCTCTCGTTTAATGCATCAAGAGATTTTGGTGGTGGACAAATTACTTTATCGCCTCTTTTCCAGTCTAACGGCATTGATACTTTGTGTTTATCTGACATTTGTAAAGCATCTAACGCACGAAGTATTTCATCCATATTGCGGCCTACATTCAATGGGTAATACATAATTAAACGTATTTTCTTTGCAGGGTCTATAAAGAAAACGGCTCTTACCGCAGCTGTTTCACTTTCATTAGGCTGTAACATCCCATATAGTTTTGATACTTTCATATCAATATCTGCGATAATAGGGAAGTCAAAATAAACTCCTGTAGTCTCCCTTACATTTTGTACCCAACCTAAATGTGCGTGAATACTGTCTATGCTCAATCCCAAAAGCTCGGTATTTAAAGCATCAAACTCAGGTTTTCTGATGGCAAATCCGCTCATTTCAGTAGTACAAACAGGAGTGAAATCTGCTGGATGTGAAAACATAACTATCCATTTGTCTTTTGCAAAATCAGACATTTTAATATCCCCCTTAGTTGTAACGGCTTCAAAATTTGGAGCTTTATCTCCAATTCTTGGCATTGAAATAGGTTGTTCCGGTAATAAATTCAAGTTATCCATAATAGTATTTACTTATTGAAATATTTTACGATATAAATTTAAGCTATATTAATGGTTTTTACAGTAACATAGGTTACAAAACAAAGTTCTAAAAAACAACATAGATGCTTTCGCGAAAGCCTAATCAGTCATAAATAGATCTATTTCACAAAAGTTTGGGAAAGAACTTGCCTGTAGTTTTTGTATAGTTTTTATAATCGTGAAACTTAGCACTCCACTTTTTCTCTTTAAAAGCGGGACTTATTTATAAAAGCACTGACAACAATAGTGTTACGAGTATTTTAAACGTATAATAGCTGTATAAAGCATAACCACTACAAGCTAATAGTATGCCTGTGTAAACAGGAGGGGTTATGTGTTTATAAAGTCCGCTTTGAATGAGTTGACTTTTTGACTTAGGCGTTGGGAACGCTGATAGGTTTTTATTAAGTTGTAGCATTGAAAGTATTAATATGGAGATGCCTAAAATAGAAATAAATAATCCTAGTGTTTTTAAATATTTTGGCATATTTATTTCAATAAGTTGCACATTACATAGATATGCTATAAAAGAGCAGCTTGTCAACCAACTAGTATGTAATCTTTAGAATCTAATGTCATACATATATGTTTGAAACAGGAGGGAAAATTAATAGTTTCGTCTTCTAGATCATCTTTAAATATGGAACTTTAGTTTAGTAATCGCCCCCTTTTATTACTTATTTGCTTCTAGAGATTTATATCTTAAAGAGCTATTTTAATATAGTGTTAGGTTGATAGCTAACCGCATGGTGAAGAAAGTAAATCAATCTTTCTAATGTGTACCGTCGATAATAAAATCCACAGCCATTTGAGCATGTAAATTGGTTGTAGCGAGCGCAGGGATCTTTACCTCTTTTTGTTTTAATAAAAGTGGTAGCTCTGTACATCCCAGAATAATTCCTTGAGCTCCTCGCTTTACCAACAAATCTATTTGATCCATAAAGAATTGTTTTGCCTCGCTCGTGAAGAGACCTTTTGTCAACTCTTTAGATACATAATTGTGAGCTGGCACAATGTAATCGGACTCAGGAATGATAGTCTCTATATCATAATTAGACCTTAAGACACTAGAGATGAAATCTCCTGTCATAGTAGGTTTATTTCCTAATAATCCAAGCTTTTTTAAGCCTTTTCTTTTAGCTTCTTTACCAGTTGCATTTGCAATGTGTAAAATAGGGATGTTAATTTGTGGCTGTACAAAATCATAAACCATATGAGGCGTATTTGCACAAATAATAATGGCTTCTGCTCCAGCCTGTTCTAGTTTTAGAGATACATCGAGGTATTTAGCATTGATCTCATCCTTATTCTGTTTCCGCATTAACTCAATATTTATACTATGTATAATTAGTGGTGGATTGCCTTGGGTTCCAATTTTCTCACCTACTAATTCATTAATTAGTCGATAGTATTCAATAGTTGAATGCCAAGATGTTCCGCCAATCATTCCTAATGTTTTCATCGTAAAGTAGTTTTTAGAAGCCTCTTTTTATGGAAGTCATTTATAGTATTTAATAGTTCCTAACTGATATAATGCGGTTTCTTATTTTGTGATTGAATATTGTAAACGAGGCCTATGGTGTAAAACATTAGGAGTTGATGCTTTATTTTAATGCTATTCAAAGCTAATACTCCATATGCCGCGTACTTCGTTAACATCATAACCCAAGGCTTTATCTTCTGGATACAATAGGGAAATACTTGCAAGCACTTCAGGCTGTATATCTTTACTAGTTGTGCCATGACATTGCAGACACAGCGAGTTTGTCATAATAGGATAGTAAAAATGAGAACGCCCATTTTTTACTTCAGTTACAGGCTGGTAGGTATCATTAAGGGCTACCGCTTTTTTAAATTTATCTATGATCTCCAATTCTCTTGAATTGGCTTGATTTATAGAATTTCTAGGTTGATCGCTCACTCTTTTTATGGTTGCATTTTGCGCGGTCGCCATACTGTCTGTAATAGGATAGGCTTGTTTATTACAAAAGGATACGGCTTCTTTAACACCTTTCTTTTGGATAGTTCCCATCAAGTTTTTGCCTAGTTCTTTCTTAGTGTTTAATGCATATTCAAGTCCGCGTTCTGCAGGTGTGTTTTCTAAATCAGAAGCGGTACTTTTCACCTCTTTTCCATCATTGCGGTATGGCATTTTGCCGTTACTTTCTTCTTCTATATGCTCTTGGAACCATTCGGGTTCATCGATTTTAAAATCGTAAATATAGTCGGCAATTTGTCTGATTTCTTCTTCTACAAAAGGTTGATAGGGCATTAAGTTAAAACGACGTATCGCACCTCGCATCTTAGACTTTTCCTTAGAAGGTTTTTCCACAAAATTCCACATGGCGTTAGCAAAGGCTTCTTTGGTAATATCACTAGTCATGTAATGTGACTTTACTGCTACCATAGGTGGTGCAATACGGCCTTTGTTTTCAGTAGTAGGATGGTGACATACATAGCACTTGTTCACCATCAGTTTTTTACCGGGATGTTGGTCAGAGGTATAGTTAGTTGTTTTCTGTTTTACTTTATCGGGGTTAGTATACTCCGCTTTTTCTAGCTCTTTACAGCTGCTTATGCTTAGTGATATTAATAAAATCATAAGCATTAGAATGGTAGGCTGGTTTATTTTCATGTTTTAGAATTGATGTAATTAATAATATTTATTAATTCCTTTTTTTACATATAGAAACCTAAACAATCCTATTAAAAATAATAGAGGAGCTATACTGATAAGCATAAAACCTACCCATCTGATATCTGTTAAAATATCTAGTTTAATAATAGCAAAACCAGAACTTAAGAATACTATAAACGTTCTGAAATAGGCTAGAAATGTACGTTCGTTAGCTAGATTTGTTCTATCAATAGCTAATTTATCTGTAAGAGATAGGTCTGACTTTTCCATAACTTATTTCGTTTTTTATGAGGCACAGCTTCATACCTTTATTTCCAGCCTAGGTATCCACCTTGTAAATCATAGATTTCTTTGAATCCAAGACTTATTAGTTGTCGAGCTGCTTTATTGCTGCGACCTCCAGAACGGCAATACAGGTATAGAGGGATTTCTTTATCCAATTTATGGACGTCTTCTAAAAATTGGTTAGATTTTAAAAAGTCAATATTTAAAGCTCCTTTGATATGACCGCTTTGAAATTCAAGAGCAGTTCTAACATCTACCAGTTGAACACTATCTT